>Ga0179593_1437884_pt1 | contig 14687 bp, 18 predicted proteins | sample CZODoug2_1_08_16_FD_185931 | JGI IMG/M metagenome (GOLD analysis project Ga0179593, IMG submission 185931) | Vadose zone soil fungal communities from Angelo Coast Range Reserve, California, USA - CZODoug2_1_08_16fungal (PacBio error correction) | ecosystem: Environmental > Terrestrial > Soil >...
GCTGCATACAAGGGGGCACAAAAAGGGCGCCAGGCATCGCGCGACCAGTCACAACGAACTATACCTATAACACGACGGGGTGGTGGCAGCAGCAAAGAAAAGCACACGGGAGCACAAGGGTAACTATAAGTGGAGGAGAGGCGGGGGCAATTAGTATGAGAACAAAAGAGCGGGGAAGCAAGGGACTCCAAGATATAAGAAGACGGCGATCTACTCGCAGGGAGGAAACGGGTGCAAGAAGGGGGTGAAAAGGACAGGGTGGAGAGGGAGGGAAGTGGAAACTTGGTCAAAGCATAAACTGGAAGGGCTGAGGACGGTGGGACAGTGGTGAAAAGAGTGGGCGGTGAGAGTGCAAAGAAAAAAATAACACCACAAAAAAAGATGGGGGGGCTAAGGGCACCGTGGGGGCAGGCGTGAAACGTTACAGAAGAAATCGAGACGAAAAAAGAGAGGTCTAAAAAGACGAGGACGGCATGTGGGTCTGAAATGCAAGCAACGGTGCACTACAGTATCGCTTGTACAGGGGATTGGGATCACCTGCCCTCGGAAGCAAAGGAAATGCGAATGGGGGAATCGACTCTCAGACGTCTTGATATGAAAAGAGCACGATAATTCACGGCCAGGGGGGAGGAGACAAAAATGATGCCGCTGGACGATCTCGCGAGACGAAAAAAAAATTGCGGGGAGCCACGACTAAACCACGCGTCAACTCTTCCCTAAACGGGTAACATGCGGCGCACGAAAAACACCCCCACCACAGAAGGGTAGTGCTGGCGGCCACCAAAGACGTGTTCAGAAGGGGGCTCGTATTCCACCTAGAGGAACGCAAGGGGAGTCCGGCGCCAGCTAATGGGCCTTAGTGGGCAGGGCATTAAGTTAAGGAAATCAACGGGTTGACATGAGATGGTCGAATCGACACGCAATGTGGATAGGAGCGCCTGTTTGGGGCGGCTAGCAAGTACAAAAAAGAACCGCAGGACAAAGGGTCTTCATGGCCTGCGCCGGGAGAATCGGGTAATCTCACTTGGATATGCGCACGAGGACATTCGGGGAGGAAGTAACCGAACTCGCGACAACGTGCTATCAGTCAGAACGAAACGGCAGCAGCGGTTGTCGACCCAGAAGGAGGAAGGGAGAAACGATGGTGCCAAAACTTCGAGAAACCCGTCGTGGGCAGGGGGAGCGGGAGAATAATGTCCGGAAGCATCAGCACAATCACACATCTCGGGTCTTGAGCAAGGGGATACACGATATCTCACTAACTGGGACACAGGGAAGTCCACGAGAAGAAAAGGTGGGGGAGTTCTAAAGGAATGCAGATAGGAGATGAACGAGAGAGCATGCAGCGAGTACATGGCACAGAGCCGAGGCTCTTGCTGACTAACTTGAGCTGAAGTGAAAAAGGGCATGATCTACAACGGCCGTATGATTCTTCAAAAGACTGAAGACCATAAAATGCAGAGAAAAAGGCCAGCGAGCACATTCTCATCAGATGAATCACCTATCCAGGGCAGAGAAAATAAGACACCATACCATCCATGACCGAAGATTGACTGGAAGGAATCGCTGGGAATAGGCGGGCCTCCGCACTCAGGCGGCCTACGGCGGGGGGGAAGTTCCCAAGGTCGTCCATGACGGCACCACAAAAATTGTGAGGCAGCGTCGGACTGCCCGCTACTGGCACAGCTGAGGAAACGCCTCGGCCGACAGTAACATGGGACTTGAAACCGAAATTCCTTCCAGGCTGGGTGTCTGCGCTAGGAAAAAAAATAAAAGGGGCTTAGATATACGATACTCAGACCACGTAGAACGACTATCGGAGAAAAAAGGGTCAACGGTGGGATTCAGGATCTCATTCCAACACACCGTTTGGGGGTACTTGAATCGTTCCTGGGGAAGAGGGACCCCTAGGGGGAGCTCGCAGTGAAGGGTTGGGAGGGGTTACTCTAGCAAAATGACAGCAACATTGAATGAATCCCGTGCGCGGATCTCATCGGAATGTGCACATCGCGACGAGGGGGGAGGAAGTCGTCCTTCTTCTCCCTGACGCCGTATTAGAAAATAGGGGAAAAGGAGAAGGACTCACAGCAAGCCACCACCGTTTGAAGACTCGAAAAACATACAAAGGAGTAGGCGGAAAAGAGATCACAACTGGCGCTGCTCAACGTCTGGATCACCCGGAAAAAGCCTCTCGGACGTACAAATTTATGACAAGAAAGCCAAAGGCGCGAGGAAGGAAAGAGGAAACGAGCTAAAAACGGCAAAAACGTAAAGAGACCTGGACAGGAAGCGTCGACCATGAAAACGAAACGTCAAGAAAATGAAGAGCCAATATCACGATCAGGGACAAGAAGGGGAGAAAAAAAGGAACTTTACCCAACCGACAAAAATCGTCAGAAGGGAATGGGAATGAGCTCAACCCGAGACCAAAAAGGACATTTGAAGAAGGCCTCCAGGGCATCAAGCACAGCCACGGCAAAAATGCAGCACAGGAGGGAAATTTCAAAAAGGCGCGCCCGCCGATGGGGAAAGGGAAGGAGGGGCGACTGCTACGCGAAAGAACCGGTGCGGAAGGCAGAAGACGTGGCCGACCGCCGAGCCGCAGTGAGAAGGGGCTGCGGGCCGAGCCTAGCGCCTCGCACGACATACTTGCGAACATACGATGGTCAGGGGAGGACAGTCCGAGGATCGGTGGAAAGAGAGAAAAGATGCGCTCGAGGCCTGCTGGCTAGGGAAGGAGAAGCACCGGAAGTCAGACCGGGGGGGGCCGCGTCACAGCTCTGCACGCAAGGGGGGCATCCGGCAAAAAACCCAAGGATCGCCAAAGCCTCCGCCGAGGAGCAAGGGAGAGAGGACAATGAAAAAATTCTCCACTGGATTAGAGGGACGCGCTCGACCGTGCAACCCCAGGCTCGGTGGATTGTCATGCTGCGCAAGGGTAGGGGGTGCAGAGAAGCGTGTCCTGAGCAATGGAAGAAAGCAGTTAAATGGGCGGGCCGATGATAAGTCTGAAGAAGTCGTAAACCACCTTAAAGAGAGTGGGATTATCGATTTGGGCAAAACGATCACCGCGAGCCTATGACGACCAGGAGATGTCGAAGAGGACGTCCTGGAAGTGATAGGCACTTTTTGAAGGAAGGGGAAGCAACAAAAAACGTGGTAATTTCGGGCCAATACAAGTGGAAAAGAGCATAAGCAGCATTGAAAATAAGGGAGCAGGGGGCACTGACGGTGATTCTGTACTTACGCGACGAAACAACGCGCGATCATAGGGGGCGTGGCGCTGACGCAGCCGCGGAAAACAAGACAGGGGGGAGGGGAGGACTGACGGGGACGCAATAAAGGACCGTAGGGTTCGAACTTACTGACCCCTGGAGGGCCAAGGGGAAAACGCCCCCGTCTTAGACATGAAGGGGGGGGTTCCAAAAAAGAGGAAGAGATCGTCGTTCGACCGTCAGGGGTCGCATGGCGGGACGTAAGGGACGAGGAAGCGAGTCGTGTGCGCCGAGGGGGAAGTTTTGAGTGGGCTGTAGTAAGATGGAAACAGATCCAACTAAAGGACGGGGGAGAAGCGCTAAAAGAGAAAAAGACGGAAGAGCATATGCACAAGGAATAAGAAAAGTTGCAGGAGAGGAAAGGGGAAAGCGAAGAATCAAAAATTCTAGAGGGGAAAGGGGAGGCGACAGAACCAAAGAAAAGCCACTTCTTTATGGCTGTTGAAGGAAAGATACAGGTGCACAGAAAAAAAATCGAGGGGGGAAGGATGGTCCTGCGCAAAAAATCTCAAAAAGGAGGCGCGCCCCATTTGCTGAAGCAAAAAGAAAGAAAGACTTCACCAAGCTTGGATGTGTCCGTCTAAGGAGAAGAAGGGGAACCGCTCGAGACTTTAGAAAAGACAAGCAGCTCATGAAGGGCGCAGGAGAGCGGGGCTGCGTCAAAAATCGTTTTGGGTTACAGGGTTGCTACTTCTGAAGGGGGAGTCCCCCGGAGCGGCAGGACCTGGGGAAGGTCGGCTCGGGCATGTGATTCGGAGGTCAAATTACGCTGGGCCTTGCCTGGGAGGCTTGAGACATCTAGCAAATCCTCTTGATTAGCTTGGAAGGAGGGTGAAAGAGTGAGGGAGGGATGACAGTCTAGGGGGAGTGGAGTGGAATTTGGGGGGAAAAAATTCCTTCAGGGGAGAAGGGACACTGTAAGCAGTGTTGAATTGAAAGCAGGCGAGCACGCCGACATAAAACTTGGAACCAAAAAAGAGGGAGATTACAACAGGCGTGGCATCGGGGGAATGCAAATTCTTGTACTTAGGGGAGAGCGGAGAAGGCATGGGGACCAAGTGTCCAGAGCCTGGCCTGTCACCGGAAAGAAAAGGAAGCAACGAGTAAGCAAAAGAAGGTTCTAGAGGAAGCCATGGATTAAAAACTCGACTTAGGGTGGGACATAAAACAACAACAAAAACAAGTGAAGATAGGAAACAAAATATCGCTGCGAAAGGGGAGAGGAAATCCCGTGAAGGAGAAAGAGGGGAAGGTTCAAGGGGGTGGAAATTTACAAAGTAGTGAGGGACAGGAAGGCTAGCCCCTGGAAAAAAACGGTCAAAAGATCAACTGACCAACGAAGCAAAAAAAAGAGGGGTTAAGAGCAGGAAAACATCTGCCCAAAAAAAAGTAATAGAGATCTGCGGGGGTGACCAGCTGCAACTGGGGGGGCAGGCGTATGCGGGAGGGGATCGAGGAAAAGGGGGGAGGGGACCTTACAGATTGACGGACGGGCCCCTTCCAAAATCAAGTACGGCCGTTTGAGAGATCAAGAAACGAAATCAACGCATTCACGAGGAAAAAAACGTTCTCGCGAGGGGAGAAACCGCGACATCGAATCACCTTTAATGTGAAAAAGCTACAGAAGAACGAAACACGACCCTGAAACAATGCATCGCGGAAAACGAGGCCCAGACAAAGAGCTCGTAGCAATACGGAAAAAAAAAACAAGGGTCGCATCCATCGGGGATCAGACGGAAGACAAGGGGAAAGAGATACAAGTGTGCTACCGGTTATTAACATCGCGAGCGGGGAGCAACATGCCGCGAGGAGCCTTCCACCTCCCTCCACAGCTATTGGTCAGATTTCTTTTCCTAAAAGTGGACAGGGAGGGAAAGAGGGGGTCGAGGAGTGGAAAAGCACCAGCAACGCTTCATGGCAAAAAGGACTTACCCATCATACACCAAAGGACGGGCGTCTGTAGCAAAAGCCGCACTAGATCAGTATCCTTGGGGGTAAAATGAAAAGTGCAACGTCGCTAGAAGGGGGAAAGACTCAAAGGCAGTGGGAGATTAGAAAAAGAGGCACGTTCCCAGGGGAAGCCCCAGTTCTTCAAGGTGAAAACTATCCGAACGAACAAAAGAGGGCGAACCAAGTACGGAAGTCGCTGCGTCAGAAGTCCCCTCCAAATAGAAAAGAGGCGCAAAATGATGTAGGGCTGGCGGGAAAAAAAAATCATGGGAAGACGCATTCACAACAAGGACAAGGAGAGGGGAGAAGGCGGCAGCTAAAGGTTTCGAAGGAAATTCTGACTAAAATTGAGGTTTGACAGAATGTTAACTCTAACTAAATAACTGCGGATGGGGGTTGTGTCAACTCGAAAGTAAGGAAGAACCGCAGGACCAGGCGGCGGATGCAAAAAAAGCCGAAAGGGACTCTAAAGTGGCAGCTCACCGTGAGAAGGAGCACTAAGACCACTTCTGACATAAACCAAATCAAACGACTAAAGGAAACCTAATTGAAAAAATGAAGGGAAATCTGGCAGAAGGGAAGAACAAAAAAGTGAAGTGGGACAGCTAAACTCAATTCTGGGGAAGGGCTCATAGCTAGTAACAGACATCATCTGAAAAGAAACAACTGACGTATTCGAAAGCATTACACTAGCTGCTCCCAGAAAGGGAGAAAAAACAAGGACAGGCAACCAGAAAAGGAGACAAGTTCGATAAAAGCGGGAAGTGGAATGAACTATAAAGAAAAGCGACCATGGCCCAATAGGCAGGGAGCTGGAGCGAGAAAAAGTTCAAAAAAGAGGATCAATGCGGAGGACGAACTGGACCTGGCACTATGCAAACTGACTTCAGGAGAGGGGGGAACATCGGCAAAAAGAAAGAAAGGGGGGATCTCATAACAAAAGGACCGAGGAGGGTTACGAGGACAACAGTGACCAATCGCAATGAGGCCGATCGATTTCGCGATTTCACTCAGGATTCTCATCACTCAAAAGGGCGAGGAGGGCACGCCCGCTGAGAACAGAAGTCAAATAGGAAAAACCGACAAAAACCAGGCGGAAGGGGGAACGAAGCTCAGAAAAGAGGCAGACATTCACGCGAGGGTGGCGACCGGTCCTTCTCGGGTTAGAGAGGTCTATGAAAACTCTGCGCCGGGATTGGCACTAATTCTAAAGAATAAGACGCTATCGGCAGTGAAACCACCGGAAGGATAAAAGACCGGGCTGGAGCTGCCCGAAGTGGCCATCGGTCCCCAAAGGAAAAAAAAGGGCGTTTTGGAATGGGTCTCTACGACGTCGGGTCAGCCAGGGCAGGGAAAAACCGGGGCCGACGATAGGGGGAAATCGGGGGAATATGCACCTCACAACCTTGTGGAGGAAGTAAAGACAAGCCCTGACCCGGTAGAACTTGAGGGGTGTCGTGAGCTACCCTTAAACTCCACCACTTTGCAGAACACAAAAAAACAACGAGGGGGGAAGGGGGAAAAGAATAACTGTGGCGGCTGCTCAAGAGGAGAGAAAAAATGACAATAAAGGCTCAAAATACAACTGCTTCACAGGGGATGAAGAAGGGGAAGACGCACCAAAATTCACTCTAATTTTAAAATATCCCCAGAGGAGGGCTAAACTGTTGTTAAAAACTGGGAAAACAAAAGCTTCAGGGAAGAAAAATGACCAAAAAGAAACAGGAAAAAAAAACCGGGGAATCTGGGCACGCAATTAAAAGAGAATAAATGTTCACGGGGGGGAAAGACGACATAAACCGAGAGCCCAGTTCGGACGTAAAAAAAAAAAAAAAAAAAATAGGAAAAAGGAAAGAGAAAAAGAAAAAATGCGAAATTGAAGAGCCAACATCCATCAATAAAACGGAAGGAACTGCAGAAAAGCAAAGGGGAAATCCGGGAGGAAGAAGGCAATTTTACATAGCGGGCAAAACGACGCGTCCGAAACAGTTTGAAGGGGAGGTCAAATAAACGTACCAAACGACGGACATCTTCTTACGCTTCGCAAAACGATGAAACCAGACCAAAACGCGCGAGGTAACAAAGTCATGGGGGGGGCTTGCGCGTCAACATTCGTGATCATCTGCAAAAGCAAGAGAGAAAAAAGGGATCTGAGGTAATGGGGTCTCCTCAATCAAGACGCAGGAGAGGACCGCGTCAAAAAAAAGAAAAAAAAATTGATCAGAGGAGGTAAAAACTCTAAGAAAGAGATAGGACGTCTGCGACCAGGAAAAGCTCTTGTATAGCCAGGATTTCATCTGGCACATCTCGAAGGGAAAAAGACCCAGGCTCGGTGGAAGTGGGAGGGGGAGAAATTTCTGGTCGCGATGGGGAAAGGGGAAAAAAGCGAATGGAGCACGCCGGCGAAAAGTTGCTTTGCAGGGGAGGAGATGACGAATAAGAGGAAGAGCAAATTAAAAGGAAGACGTTGGCCAAACGGAACCCGCGCTCCTCGGTAGACCACTAGAGGGCAGATGAAGCATGGAAAGGGGAAGGGAAATGGCAAAAGGGGGGAAGGGAAACACAACCGCCTTGTCTTGATGGACGCATACAAGAGCTGCCACGGAGGAAAAAGAAATAGCCAAATCCTGGAGGGGAGAGGAATTGCAGAAAGTTCACCACGCGAAAATCTACGCTGGAGATGCGGAAAGCGTAGAATCGATGAGAAGAAGGAACGGGGGGTGAACGCAACGACGCGGGGAGAGGAAAAAGAAAGTTACCCAGGGCGCTCCTTGTGAAAGAGAGGAACCCCGCTACAAAGTGGGGTCGCGCCACCTAAAGTAGGAGGCAGGGGCCTGACTGTGAAAGGCGGAGAGGGGAAAGTGATAAACGGGAGGGGCGAAAGACACTGGGCCTTTGTGTGCGTAGAAGGGAGGGAAAAAGATGGAGCACGAGATAAACATCCGGCAAGAATCTCGAATCACAAAAGGAGAAGGAGAGTCACATTAAGAGCGACATTTCAATTCAGGCAAGAAAAGAGGGAAGAGAGCTCTAGGGTCTCAGGCAAGGCGAATAAGGAAACGAAACATAGGGGCTTGGGTAAAGTTCAGTAAGAAGGGGCAAAATGAAGCAAAAAAAAAATAAGGTGCCGCAAGGAGGGAACCTTCAACACATCCTAGAAAAAAGTCTACGCGAACAGTGGAGGGGGAAAGCAGCCCACGTAGAAGAAAAAAGAGAGGAACGGGAGGGGCTGGGGGGGCAGTCCGTAAGAGGGAAAAAGGGAGAAAGCTCGCTGAGCCTGGTGAAAAAAATCACAAGGGCAAACCCTCAGGAAGGAGCCGGGGCTTATAATGGACTTCTAAAACACGCGTGGGGTCAAGAGTGAGAAAGGATGAGGTGAGAACCTCACGTTTCGTGCGCATGCATGGGAAAGGACAGGGATCTTAGGTTAAGGAGGGGAAACATGAGGACAAGAGAAGGGGAAGGAGGTTTCGGCGAAAAAGAAAAAACGGAACACTTCTTGACTCGGGAATGACTGGAAGCGGGAGGATGTTTGAGAGGCAACTAGTACTTCTTGTGGGGAGAAAGGGTGGATGGAATGAAGAAAGGATCCGACACTGTCACAAGTGTGGGGGGTCCGCGGGGATCAAGCCCCGAGAAGGAGGGAAAAAAGCATAGTAAGATAGGATAACTGGTCGGAATCGGGGTGGATGCTCAAAGAAAGGGGTCTTTTGTCGGGGCGTGGGTTGGAGACTCGGTCGGTCAAAGGGGAATAAAGAGGGGGGATAGCCTTCTGTCACTTGGTGAAGAGGGTACGGGACAAGAAAGACAATAAGTAGTACGGCATGGGAAGGAAAAAACAGGCAAAGCGGCATGGGGGGGGGGGGTCATCAAATCCCACCAAAAAAACGGTAATCTCTAGAGGAAAACAAGAATCAGTCGCCGTAAGGTAAGCGCCTGGATAGACCTTCGGGGGGGGAGGGACCAACGTTGTCCCGTGACCTTAAGAGCAGGGGGCCACATTCCTTCTAGGCCCCTCTTTCAAAGGTCCTGCAGACCGAAGGAAAAAAAAAGACAAGAACGCGTCGAGAATGGAAAAACACCGAGAAAAGAAAGAGTGTGGTGACGAGCTATGGTGTCATCGAAGAAAAGGAGGGGAATCTCAGGAACGAATTCACACGTGTGGTCTGAAGATGACATGGAAAGCATTCAAAGAACAAACCGAAAAAAAGTAAGAGACTGGGAAGCGCAATAAGAGAAACGACATGCCCACAAAATACCCGAGTCAGCCGGGGCAAAGTAAGCGAGAGAGAAGTGCGACTCAAAAATGAGGTGGGAAAACGAGGAGAATAAGGAACGAGCCACGACATGCAACATAGCGAGAAACGAAGGGGAACTCAAAATCATCTCGATCAATACGTTCCAAGGTGGCACACTCTAAAAAGAAAGGAAAAAAGAAGGGGGGGTACGATATTTGCTCAGGAGGGGAAAAAAGGAGGGGAGGGGGATAACAGGCTATATATCCAAGACAGCCAGCCAGCGTGACGAAACGGGGAGGTTACTGAGTGTGGTGGGTTTTTGCTGCCGAATTGGAGGGCGGAAAGGGGGCGAAGGAGGTCGCAGAAAAAACGACCAGGATGGGGGGGTGTGGCTTCTGCACCAATATGACACGGAACGTACCCAGCATAAAGATTATCGTAAGGCTGCGAATGGACCGGAACAGATCAAGAAGGGGGGGGGGATCACAGCCCGAAAAAAGGCCGGAAGGGAGGGAAAAGGGGTGAATATAGCGGAACTGTTTGGGGAAAAAAGGGGAATTAGAAACGAGAGGTCACGGCCATGACAAAAACAGTGAAGGAAATAGGGAACTATTAGCAAGAAGACGAAAAGAAGGCTTCTCAAAAACGGGGAAGTCGCTCGGACAAGGAGTATCCACCCCATGCGACCCAAAAAAAAAAGAGCAAGCATTACGTGGGGGCTGCGCCCCCCACTGGTCATGAAGCCGGGGGCTAGGTAAAAAAGGAGGCCAATTCACAAAGAAGATAAGAAAGGAGGGAGGCAGTAGTTCTCAGCACCCCTGAGGGTTCAGATACTTGCGCATCGCCACAAAAGATAAACGCTCTTTTGGTTTGGAAGACTCAGTAACATCATCCGCAGACCAGTCTGTGCGTAAGGAGGAAGAGAAAGGGGTATGCACGAAGCCACTAGTGGAGGGGGGGGAGAAAAGAAGAGGAGAAAACAGTGCACGATCAAGTCAATTCCTTCATAGAAGAGCGTGGTCGACCCGATGAAAGAAGATCGATTTGGAAAAATCGCACTCCCTTCTGGCAGTGGCGACGACTAGTATGACCAAAAAAAAAAAAAAAAACCCACACCAAAAAAGAAAAATACACAACCAAAACACATCATCACTCTGCCGCCACTCTCTGGGAAAGGGTGGTAGGAAAAAGGGATCAGGACACGATCTCGCACATGGACCAAGAAAGGGGAAAAAACGAGCCCTGGGCGTCAAGTCGGAAAGAAAATTAATACCTTTTCTCTTCAGATATCCATTCCCCTGGCTAAACGAGGAGAGGACAGGGAAGAGGCTCGCTTCTCACAAAAAAACTGCTAGTCAATCAGTGACCGGCCAAAAAGGATGCTGCGTCGCTGATATACAGGCAAAAAAGAGGGAGCTAAGCTCAGGAAGATTTACACCGATGAACTGGAAGGATCAAGAACCATGACTATCGTCATGAACCGAAAGCTCTTTCTTTGAATGTCGCGCTGCATCTGAAGCTAAAAGACGAGAAGGAGGGCCGCCCAACTGGGCCAAGACAGGAACACGTTGAAGGGCGGCGTTAGGTAGACTAAAATAAGTGCACGCGGCGGCGCAGACAGACGAAATACCTTCAACGCTGGTATGCTGCCGGGCCGCTCTTGATGGGCGAGGAAAAAGCGGGCGCCGGGGGGAAATTGAAAGAAACATACGTAGGCGGCAAGGACGTAGACGACGATCTGAGTGGGAAATCACACGGGAAGTTCGGTCTCTCCGTCCTTGAGGGAGTAAGGGGGGAAACAGACGGCACGTTGTACACGCAGTTCCGTTTGTCTGGGCTCAGACGCCGGGAAAGGAAAGGGGGGGCCGATGTCCTTCACCAAAAAAAAATAGGGAAAGGTGCACCGGCGACCCTTTTTCCAGCAAGGCGGAGAAAGTGACCAGAGTAGGAGAAGGGATTGAGGAGGAGGACTCCTTGATAGCGGGAACCAACACCGTGTCTCTCACAACGGGGGAGAAAAGAGAGAAAAAAAGGGGGGGGAGCTGAGTACAGGTCAAGCAAAAAAAACAGAGCCCCATACACGGAGTCACATTTGATGCCCAGGCCACTGCGCCAAAAGAAACAAGGGGCATCATCTTCCCCAGCTAAAGCAGCAAGGATAAAAATATGCCCTGAGACGATGATCAGCACCTGAACTTAACAGAAGAGCAGACCAACCGCGACCCAGGAAAAAAAGAGAAAGTACCAGGACTGAAGAAAAATGAAAAGGAAAAAACACAAAGGGATCGGTCGTCTACGTGCCTGAGAAAGTGAAGACCATCCCGGCCCAAGCAAATTTCATATCACGGCAAACACAAAGAAGAAAAAGGAAGGAAAAAGCTCGTTATTGACCTATTCGGTGAAAGACGAAGATGTGAAAGTAGCGGGCAACGAACCCACTCCCATCAAAGTGGTCCGGCCCTTGCCTACAGCGGGCCGCCCCAAAAGAAGATGAGGCGTAAAAACAAGCGCGCCATCGACAAAAAGTAAAATCTCGGGCATAAAGGACGATGGTCATGGTCTCTCTTCACCCGACATAGGATCAAAGCTGTCCATTTTTCTCGGCCTGCTGGGCTCTGAGGGGGGGAGAAGAAGAGGACGCAGCAACTTTTCCGAAAAAGATGCCGACAAAGGATCGCCGCGAAGCCCGCCTTCTCAAAAGCGCGCTCCCCAGACATGGCGACCAATGGAAGATAGTGAGAAACGACCCAAGTCTGAACATAAAGCGCTCTACCACCAGGACGGGAATTTGGAAGGGAGGGTCACTCAGGGGGTCGGAGGGAAAAAAAAAGTCCGGCAGAAGTGATCACGCCTTAGGGGGACGGGGGGATGGCCGATGAAACTAAAGTTTCACAGCCGCCACCGACCGCGGGTTACGACGGTGGGGGAAACAGAGGAGAACCCGCCGAAGGGGCGACCACGAGAGGCAAAAATGATGCAGGGGACCTTGATCGCACGTTGTAGAACGGGTTTTTTTCATGCCAACCAACCGAAGGGTTCCGCGAGATCCCAGGGGCCTGAACAGAGCATCGCAAATGGAAAAAATACGAGGTTCGGCACGTGCTCACGGAAACACCACCGACGAACGATGAATGCGGGGCGATGCAGCTCATGCACAGGAAAAAAAAAAGAGCAAAAATAAGAACCGAATAAGGAAGAAAGGCGGACCTCCTGGTGAAATAGCAAACCCGGCTCAATTGAATTGGACGCCACCCTACAGTACTGCGTGGAGGAAGGGGGGGGGAACTTTGCGCGGATCGTTGACGAGCGCCGACAGTAAGGGGGGTGGAGACGCAGGGCCTGGGGGGGGAAGTAAGCGAGTGAGTTACAGATGGGCACGGGTTTTCTTCCCATAACAGGAACGGAATCTCGAGCTAAGAGAAAATTATCAAAAGCCGGATGAAAAACTCAGATACCCGAGGGGGCAAGAGGAGGGCAGTGGTAGGGCCAATGATGAAAGATCCGGGCTAGTGCGCATGGGGCAGCTACATCAACAAGCTCAGACGGAGGGGTATTCTGGGGGACGGGGCCGAGAGACGGTGCACAGAAACAAGAAGGTGAGAGGGGGGACTTGACATCGCACAACCCTCGAAAACTGCCAGGCGCGCAGAAAAAAAATTGGAAAACATCAACAAACACCGAAACATCGAAAAGCTCGGGCAAAGGGGAGGGAGGGGAGGTTCCGTCTATAGCGAAGCCCTTGGATAACCGCGGGAAAGCAAGGTGACAAAGAAAAGAGAACAGAAAGAATCTGGAAGAGACCGGGGATCGGTGTGCTGCGCAAACCAACGCTTTTGGTCACGTATTTACGAGCTGAGGGAAAAAAGTCCCCGTCTTTCGCAAGAGGAAGGGAAGGAGTGCCGTCAGTGGGAGAGAGGTTCACAGGAAGATTGCCGGAATCATTCCGGGTTTCTGCGACATCAGCGCTCCACTGACCACGTGAATGCGCTTGCATGGGGGGTATAGGGAGTGCGATAACCGAGGGTACTTTTGATTCGGGATGGGACGTGGGTAAATTCCGGGGAAAAAGGGATCCTGACACAGGTGAAAGAACCCTTTTTGGGGGTGAAAGGTAAATCAAGTCTAGAAAAGACCGAAAGAGGGGACAGGAACCAACGAGCGTCAATTAAACTCGGCGGGCGTAAGATGGGAAGCGCTACGATTGGGGCAAATGTGGGGAAAATGAGGTAGCAAGGCAATGGGAAAAATGGCTACCTTAAGGGGAACTTAAGTAGAAGGGGCCCGGGACAACGGGAGGGGGGACGACAAAAAAAAGAAGAAGCTCACACCAACGGCCTGGATTACGTAACAAAACAAGTGACCAATCGCGTGTTACGACAGGAGATGAAAACAACAACAACGGAGGGGAGTAGGGAAAATGAGGGCGATTACAAAATCGCGCTGCCGTCCTGAAGCCAGCTTTGGGGAAAAAAAAAGGACCGTCGTTTACATGACCCTCTTGTCAGAAATTCGTACATTTTGTTCCAAAGGGACAGGATAGGGCCACGGCGCCACAGGCACAGGAGGGACCGGAAGGCAAAAACGCCGCCAAAGAACGCGGCGACATTCCCCCGCTGCCACGCCCTAGTGAAGATACTCTCCTTGTCCATCGGAAGAGGTAGGGCGGAAGTCGACTTCAGAAAGGACACAAACTGTGTGGAAAGGGCCCGATCATTCAGGGACAAATCCAATCGAAGCAAAGGAAGGAGCCTTGTCGCGCAATACCGACAAAAAAGGGAAAAGCCGTCAAGAGGTCAACCAGGGAGCTCAGAGGGGGACGCCGAAACCGGCAGCCAAGGACGGCAACCAGCGTATGTGAACACTCTACAGAATTGAAACCGAGCCACGACATGCCGCCAGTCAATCGCACCGACCGACAGGCACAAAAAAACCTCTCATGAGCAACACGTGCCCCCGCGGTTGCGGGAACAAAGCGAATCAGAACTATCAAGGAAGTGGGCTTGGGCTTCCTTGTTGTGAAAAAGGATGCGAGCGGTTCTCACAGCGGAGGTGAGCCTTCCACCTCACAAAATCCGGGAAATTTTGTGGTTACGGGGGGGGAGGAGGGGCAGCACTGGGCAAAAAGAGCATAGGGGGCGTGAGCGGAATCAAGCACCCTCTCACCGGGGATTGGTTGCTTAAGCACGTCTCAGGAGAAACGGAAAACGAAAAGGGGATGCGGGCG
>Ga0179593_1475166_pt1 | contig 14687 bp, 15 predicted proteins | sample CZODoug2_1_08_16_FD_185931 | JGI IMG/M metagenome (GOLD analysis project Ga0179593, IMG submission 185931) | Vadose zone soil fungal communities from Angelo Coast Range Reserve, California, USA - CZODoug2_1_08_16fungal (PacBio error correction) | ecosystem: Environmental > Terrestrial > Soil >...
ACGCAGATTAGACATTAAACTACAGGGGGGGGGGGTCGAAAAGATCAAAGTGACAAAATGGAAGCAGGGTGAGATAAAAACGTCCCTCAGATGTGAAAGAAGGAGAAAAAGGACAGTGGACCAAAACCATGAGAAGAATGAAGGCGAAAACAACAGAGGGAGGCGCGATGGGTGAGGACTTTCAACGGGAAAAGGGAACTGAGGTGCAAAGAAAAACGAAAAGGCAGGCAGAAGAGAGGGGACACTTTCTATTGGGATACGCGTCATCCGGGGGATCTTCAACCGAAAGTCAGGAGGGAGGACCTGAAACGACGACCGCACAAAACGTAATTCAGGAAGGGTAGAAATCAAGAGAGTGAGCATCCAGGGGAGGGGAACTGCAAGCAGGGAGAGGAAAGCCTTTCACGGGAGACAGCTGTCAGGCAGTATAGATTAGTGAAAACCGGTTGATAAGTCGAGAAGGACGGGAGAGATCTGGCGGAAGGCCCAAGGAGGTGAACGAAGTGGGAAAAAAAACTGGTCTGTCAGGAGTGAAGGGGCCTAAATAGAAAAAGAAGAGGAGAAAGGGGGGACGACATAGGACGGAAAAGCCGATACAGCGTCCTCGGAGTAGGACCGAGGTAGACTTGAGGTCCGAGGATCATCTGGGAAAATGCGGGGGGAAGAAAAAAAGAAAGTGGTATCGAAAATGGCGTTTAAGTCACAGAAAAACTAGTCCAACTAACAGCGGTAAAAAAATGGGGGGGGGGGGGGGGGGATAGTAGTATTATTGGCAAAGGAAGTGAGGGAAAAAGAGGAAGAGGAGAGGCCAAGCTGGATAGGGAGAGGAAAAAATTGGGGGGCCGCCATTTCTGTATTACAGGAGGGAAGATTCGGGACAGCTCCGTTGACCAGAAAAAAAAAGGAAAAGAGACGGGGAGGGACTTGGAAAGAAACCGACGCGAAACAAACAGCGAGGGGGAGTGAAACTGGAAAGGAGGCGCGGTTTTTGGCGTTTGCAACGGAACCGGCAAGTGCGAGGGGTCGAAAACAGCAAAAAGAAGTGAAAAACGGGGGGATACAAGTAAGGAAGGAGGCGTCTACGACTCGACCTAAAGAAACCGAGACGAGCCGGAAAAAAGATCGCTGGTGAAAAGGGGGGACGCCGAGTGATCTTCAGGTAAGAAAGGGAAACGAAAGAAGGAAAAAAGGTGGGATTGAGAAGGGATCACCAGTTTGGGAAAAAAAAATGTGAACGTGAATTGGATAGGAACCGGGAGGAATACACAAGGGTGAAGAAGAACGGTGGCCGCAGAGGGTGACGAACATAGAAAGGGATCACTCGGGGGCAATCGAATGGAAATAGAAAAAAGAAGGGGTGTGACTGAGGAAGACTACGCAGGGTGAGGCGAAAAAATAAAAGGAAACGGAAAGGTGACTTAGAGGAGGAGTAAAATAAGGACGGGGCGTTGGAATGGGGGGAAAAGTGGGCAATGGAAGACTCTGGAAGACAGTTATATGCGAAAAATCTGGAAAGGCAAAAAAAAACGCTGCACGGGAGACAGGATTAAAACCGGGGGGGGGGGCAAGAAGAAAAAAAACAAGAAGTCGGACAGTCTGAGAAACGATATTAGAAGAGCAAATCTGCTTTAAGAACGAAGGAATCTAGCGGGCATGAGAATCCTGGGTACCAGCGCAAGCGGGAGAACAGAAGGGCACCTCCGGAGGACCGCACCAAAAAGATAAAAATTCAGAATTCGGAGGACCGAGAGGGAAGCACCGTATTCGGAAAGAATTAATTCGCAAAGCCACCAAAGTGAAAATCGCAAAATGCAAACTTCATGCCATGGTAGAGAAAGGAGGAGGGATACTTCGTCCAAAACAAAGAGGAGAAAGGACACAAGGGGTGAACGGAAAAGAAGCTCAGCTATTTTTCCAGCAGCGCGGAGGGGGCCAGTAACACGAGCAAAAAAAAAAAAAAAAACAAACGCCAATTGGGTTGCTGGAATAAATTTGAAGAGAAAACACATGGCGGTCTCAAAAGTCAAAAACGCGACTGGAGAAAAAGGAAGAATAGCCGCTATGATCAGCGCCGGAAAAGTTTGGATAAAGGCTTGAGGGAAGCCTCCCCCCAACTGAGGGGGGGGAGTCGGGGAGGTACCAAATCTGAAAAGCACTTCTGATCGGCAGAAAGGGTGACTGTCCTGCAATCGAACTCGGGGTTGCGAGCAAGGAAAACTGGAGTAAAACGGAAAGAGCTCTCAAAACAAACGATAGGGAGGGAGAGAGACCTCCTAAAATTAAAACATGGGGCAGGGAGCAAAACGAGGGGGATTGCAGACTCACCCCGAATGAAGAAATAAGGGGTTGGCTACCAGAATCTAATGCCAAATAAGGCTGATGCTAAAAGACAAGGAGGTCTGTATCAAAATGTGGAGGACAGACTGAGGAATAGAGGAGATAGTCCGTGCGGGAGAAAAGAGATAGAAAGAACGGCGGCTACAAAGGAGTTCAAAGGGACATGAAGCAAAAAAATTGGCGGGAGGGAATCAAGGAAGAAAGGCGTCGCACCTGGGGGTTGAAAAGTGTCATTTCCCAGGGTGTGGGGGGGAAGAAGGAAGGAAGAAAAGTTAGAGAACAAACAGGGCATGAAGACTTGGCAATGGAAAAGAACGTGGCGGGATCAATGGGCGGCGAGGAACGAAGGTTTGCAGCAAAAAAAACCCTACAAGAAACATACCGTGTTACTTGCACAGGAATAGGGGGGGGGGGGCTGGGTCGAATCCGGAGGGAGGTCGGGCGCGAAAAAAAGAAAAAAAAAACAGGAGTACCTCACCCCCTCGGCCCGAATCAGGGAAGAAGGCATACATTTCGAAACCCGTGGGGACTCAAAGGAAGTATATAAGGCAATGAACAAGAGGACATCCGTGCGTTTAAGTTGGGATCGAGAGGGAAAAGTAGACCGTCACGGCTCAACCGCCATTAAGAAATTCCAAAGCAAAGAAGGGGAAATACAGACTAGGTGCACACAGGAAAAGTCAAAAAACCGGGCAATAGAGTACTTAGCGGGATAGAAAGGGCATTGAAGGGGGAGGAGGAAGGGCCGCACGCGCGAGAGTAGTACGCACATAGTGCCCGACACCGTCGGGTCAGGATTCACAATCCAAGCAAAGGATGAAGAAGGAATGTATAGACAAACACGCGGGCGGCAAAAATTCGGAACACGGGAAGACTTCCTAAACAAAAAACAAATGAACAACGGGGGGGAAACAGTGGTGTTACGAGGAAGTGGCCAAATGTTAAAAAACGAAAGGAGACTTAACTGACGGAAGGGGGAACACGGGTCAATGCAGATCACGTGGAAAAAAATCATTCTTGGGGCAACCGAAGGAGAGGGGATGGCAACGAGCGCGGTGAAATGGACAAAATGGGGAAGAAAAGAAATCTCAAAGGAAGGACGCCAAAGGCTGTTCAAGAACGAATTGATAGAGACCAGGTTCACAGGGGGGGAGATGGGGAAGGCGAAAACGCGACTAAAAAGATTGGTTTTAGAAAGTGCCTGGCGGTGGGGGCTGCGCGTTGTCCTGACGCTCGGACTATCAGGTGGCGAGGGAAAAGGATCCGAACTGCCTCGAGCCTGATAACTTCAAAATGCGCCGGAAAACAGAATCTCCTAAGCGACGGGTGGGAAAGACAAAAAAAGTCCGGGGGGCCAGGGAACAGACAAACAAGCAGCTGTCCCGTCCGAGAAACTCTCGGACATAAGTGTGACGGGAGGTGAAGTTAGGGCCTTCAAAAAAGAAGGGGGGCGAAGGAAACTTGCGGTGCGCTCATCAAAACCCAGTGGTCCCACGAGTGACTGCGACGCAGACTAACCAAAGAAAATAGCGTGCGCTGATATCTTAAAGCAGACAGAAATGAGAAGCTAACTCGTGGAAGTAAAAAAGATGTACACGAAAGCTCAAAGAAACTTAAAAGTTTAAGAAAATACGGAGGAAAAAACGAAATGACACGAATTGCCTGAACAGCAAAGACTGCAGCTACCTCGAGGGGGTCAAGGGGGGAGACAAAAAGACATCACGTGTGATAACGACACGGTATCTCCATGGCAAGAGGGCCAGATCAAGGTGTCAATCGAGGGTCTCTGCTCAAAAAGTGAGGAACAATTAGAAGGTACATTTTTAGTTGGGCAACTCCGTAGGGAAAAGCCTACGAAAAGGACGGGGAGGGGAAGAGAGCTTAGCGCATTCATAACGAAATGGTTACGGGGAGCATTAGCTGCGAAGAACGGAAATACTAAACACGGAATGAAAGACAACCGACGCGCGTTTTTGGGACATTCTGTCTGTGGTACCTTCGCAAACAGGCAAACAAATTTCAATTTACGTTGGACGCGCTGACAAAAGGGGGCCGAAGACAAAGACGAAAAACGGATCGAAGAGGGCGGGAAACTCAGAGTAAATATTGTAAGGATCACGGAGCAGCACATCTACCGCAAAAAAACAACGGAGTTAGGGTAGGGGCGATAGTGCTGTCCGAGCGACATGCAGGAAAGGTTAAGGCTGGACCAGCTAATCCGACTCAAACGGCAGGAGGAGGATGGGCGATAACCGCCAAGAAACGATTTCCAAAAGTCCAGCAAGGGGGCCATAAACGGCTTCCTTACAAAAATCAAGAAACCGCGCGGAGGCTGGTCAGGACTTGCAATGAACGTCGGCGTTTCTCCGCTTACGTCGAAGGAGAGAGCGGTCAACTTGGGCGGCGATGCACTCAAATCGGCAACCGAAAACAGCAGGAGTAGAGCTAATGCATAAAGACAACGGGTACCTACAACAATCGTACTCTCGGATGCGCAAGCGAAGGAGCATTGGGCAGGGGATGAGCCAACGGCTGCGGGAAAAGTGACGGCGACCGCGTCGGGGATCACTTAGATTCGATGGATGGGTGCAACACTGTGAAATAACAGAGATGACTGAGAGGATGCGAGGGGAGGCCAAATTAGGTCATGGGGGTGGAAATTGAAAAGGAAGGGCTGGGAGACTTCCTTACCAGTGGGGCGGCGCAAAATGAACGGATCGGGTCGAAAAAGGAAATCCGGTATACCCGAAAGAGTTAGGAGGCCGGGCGTGCGCAGAAAACGCTCGCTGTCAATCGGGAAAAAACGGCGGGAGCAAGCGCACCGAACATTGGAAAAAACTTGGAGATGAAAACGAAAAAGACACCTCCCTCTGACACTGATGCGATAGGGCCTCGTGACGTAAAAGATGGCGACGGGGGAGGTAACACCAGACGGATCTTCGCTGCCAAGAGATTCAACAACGGATAGGAATATGTGGGGACAGCCAGGGGTACGACGACAAACGTCCCTCTGAGTCGAAAAAACCCAGAGAAGAAAGAGCTAGGGATACCCCGGAAAAGGGATCGAACTATTGCCAATGGCAAGGAGTCGCTTTGGACGCCAGCTTGCCGAGAACGCAGAAAGGGAACTTGGGGACGGGCTCAAACACCTTCGAGAAAAAGCGAAGTGCATGTTCAGGTCCCACGGGAAGGGCTGAAAAGAGCAAAAGAAAACGGCTCCGTCGCCTTGGAAATCAGCGAGCGATTGAAATCGAAACTTTTGAAAAAACATGTAGAAGGAAACGGTAATAGAAAAAACTACAACGAATCCTAGGGGTGGGAGAGGAAGGACCTAGAGGGTTGAAAAAAGGTTAAAAGTAAAATCGGGGAACGTACCTGTGGAAAAAAAAATTTGACGAAGCGGTGAAAGGGGGCGTCGCAGTCGAAAAAACAGCGGGGGTGAAGCGACAAATAAGGGTCGGCCTGCGTAATAAGATAGCGAGTGGCGTAAGAAGACAACGCACATATAAAACGAAACTTGCACCAGTGAGATAGAAGGAAATATCGGAGGGGGTGTGAAGGCAATTTAAAAATTATAGGTTCCAAGGGGCGAAAAAAATGTGAGCATCAGGGAACGACGGATGATAAAAGTTAAGCGCGTCGGGAAGTCGTGACCAAAACCCGACGGAGGGAGGACCGGCGTGAGGGCAGGGAGAAAGACGGAACATCGCTTGACAAAGACGAATGAAAAGGATCCAAAAAGTGAGGACCTGGGGATCCAAAGAGAGGGATAGTAAAAACCCTTGCACCATCCGATCGACGCACCATAAGAGGAACGAAAGACTGCTGTTCGCTAGTATGACAACCACGGTGGTCGAGGCACCGAAAAAAAGAAAAAAAAATCAACGGGGGGAAAAAAACCCATCTGACTCGAAACCCGACAAGGATTGCATGAGGCAAGTGCCCAAGAATGCAAATGGTGAAAGCTAACCGTCGGGCATGACTTCGTCCAAAAAAAAATAACAGGGGGGGGGGGGGGGGGATGAACAAAAAAAGTGGGGGCGAATAACAAAAAGCAGCTAATTTAGTTCAAACGGAATGGGGAAGGAACACGAGCATTGCCCCCATGGGTTGGCTTCATTTAAAGACCTGATGACAGCAGTGAGACGGGCGATGATGACAAGAAAAAGGACACGCCATAAAAAAAGACTTAATCACGCCAAAATGCCAAATTGGAAGTAGCAAAAAGCGGAGGGAGCCGAACAGAAGTTAGGGGCCTGCGCTAGGGGAGGCCTAGACGTAAGCCTTCTGTCAGCGGGGTGCAAGAAAAAACCTAGTTAGAAAAGGAAAGGAAAACCCTTGGAGGGCCAGCCGGCGGGCTCTGGCTCTAAACAAAAACAACTGAGAAGGAAGAGATCCTCCAAAGAATGATCACAGGGTTGAACGAATGGAAGGGGATCAAACGAAGGTGTTGATGCAAAGTAACCCAAAAGTAAATTGTTAACCTCTTGAGCGGGGGCGGCCAAAGAAGGCTGGGAGCTAAACCCAGCGTGCTGACCGAAAAAAGGGGGGAGGGCAAGGGCGCACGGAAAGACGGCTATCTAATGAAAAAAGAGAATCTTCGCAGACCGCAAGGAGCTCATCGGCAACGGACAGGCAGCAAAACTCAGTTGCAATTCCGATCGCTGGCAAAGAAATGTAGTGCAATGAGTTATGGGAAGGACAAAGGTAACTGTTTAAAAACTAACGAACGCATAACGAGGATAACCAGTGGGGCAGGAAAAAACAGGGGGAACTTGCGAGGCAACAAAAGGGGCGGCGTGGCAAAGTATCTCGTTTCCTAATACGTGCGCAAAAGTCCCGACCTCGAACCAACGAAACTTTCAACTCGGAATCGATTGTGTCGGGAAGTGCATAGGGGGAAGAAAGCTAGGGAAAGGGGTCCCCCAGGCCTTCCTCACATAGGAAAACTATAAATCCGTTTCATTTCGTCTAAACCGAGAGGGGGCGATCACAAAAGAAGAGGAAAACGACGGCGATCAGAACGGCTTTGGTACATAGAGCCTTTCCAACAAAAGGAGGAATCACTCAACGGCAGAAGCACTTCTGCGGATGCGAAACTTTTCAAAAGCAAAGAGGAGGAAATTGCAACGGTACAGGAAAACAACCGGGAAAAGAAGGGCTAAAAGAATAAGTAAAAACAGCATTTTAACGGAGTAAGGTTGCTGGAGAGGAAAGCCTCACCGAAAATAGGTTAATTACGCAGGAGCCGAAAAGAGGGGAGGAGGAAACACTGATGACAGAATTATCGAGGCAGGTAATGGTCATCAAGAGAAGCGGCGGCAAACCGGGATTCGGGGGAAAAGGATTAATAAGGAATTCACCACACCGGAGGTGACAAAGGGGGGGAACCTTGGGGTGGAAAAAAAAGAAGGGAACTGATAAGTCCAGGAAATTCTGGAAGATTGGTTTAAAGGGGGAGGAACTTCAGAGCACGGGAGAGAAAGTCATTCTAGATACAACCAGAGATAGGGCAGAGCGGAAGAGGGAAGGTTCACTAGGAGAGCGCACGCGGGACTGGCCAAAGATGGTCCCGAGGACGGAGCGTGAACAAAAAAATTCAATTGAGGGACGGCGATGGCAAGGAAAATCCGGCAACATGGTGTCAACAATAAGTGGCGGGGGTTGAGCTCGGGGGGTGAGCAAGGATTGAAAAGAATAGAAATATCCGAAAGGGGCTGAACTACTAACCGACGGGCGAGGGCCATGAGAAGCCCCTGAATGCACATAGTCATAGACGAAGACACCTGTGGGAAAGACAGGAGCCGCTAAAAAAAACGCACTCAGGGGTCAAAAGTTGCCAAAAGAAAACAAAGATCGAAGTCAGTGGGAAAGCAGGAGGGATCGGGGGGGGGGGAGTGAACTTCAAAAATATTTAGACGACAAAATGGAGGGGGAGAGCTCAAGCAGGTGGCCGCCACGATTGACAATCGAGAAGATCTCCCCGCTTGCAGAAAGAGAGAGGGTTTAAGAGAAGATGCTCATGCTAAGAAACGAGTTATAACGCAAGGACAGCACGGCCGACAAACATGGAATTTTTTAAAAGGCCCGAAACAGAAGGAAGGAAGTGGACCTAAAGGGAGAAGAATCACGCATACGACGGAGAACCGGGGGTTAGGAAAAAACATGTCATCAGATTAAAAAAGACTGGAAGTCCAGCACGACGCGGGAAAAAAAATGGAACGGCCGCAGTCACGTGCCGCAGAGGAAAGAGAACAAAACGATGGAAAGGATATGCGCTTTTTTATTTGGGCAGGCCGGACGTCCCTTTTCGCAGGAGAAAGAAAGCGTCGGTTTAAAGAAAAGGCGACATCCATGCCTAAAGACGGGGGGAAAGGAGCTCGAAAGTAAAGGAAAGGGGTAAAAAAGCCTACTCAGTTCTATGGGAAAAAAAAAGTTCACTAAACCCAAAACGACGCCGTGTGAATGTCAGGGTAAGGAAAAAAAGGAAAAGAGGGCCAAAAATCTGGCACTGGGGGAAAAGGTCGCTGGTAACGAGGGAGGAGAAGGGCTATCGCCAAAAGACCTAAACTGCACGGGAGTAAGAGGGGAGGGAAGGAAGCAATGAAGATTGTGCTGTCGGCAGAATGACGAGCACATCTCTCGAAAAACAACACCACTTAGGGAGGAGGAGGATTTCTCAGTACAAAACGACAGGACAAAAAGACAGTATTTAAGGGAGGAAGGTCCCGAAGCCGGGGGAAAGAAGGTCGAAGGGATGGGAGGAAGAGCAAACTGTCCTCAGCGAAGTTCAAGAGGTTCCAGTGAAAAGGCAACTTGATTAAGGAACCAGACGACAGGAAGAACCGAAGTCGGTGGCAGTACGCAAGGAACTTGAAGTAGTAGGTCCCGTAAGTACGGGGAAAGCGAGAAAAAAAAAAAAAAAAGTGGCGGATGGATGCCACTAAAAGAAAGCTTAAAAAGACGCCTTAAATTAAGGAGGAGAACTGGATAAAAGAAAAAGTGACCTGGCACAAATAAAATCGGATCTGGCAGATGGCAGCACGAGGGGTGAGCATAGCAAGAGGGCAGGACAAACGTGAATCGGGACGTGAAGAAGACGACCGCTCAGAAAAAGGAGATCTGAAATGTTTGAATACCCTTGGAACAGGAAAAAGAAAAAAAGAGAGAAGGAGAGCTCTTCGCGGGACCAATTCAGGGTCTAGCGGGGGAAGGAGTGACAAGCAAGGAGGGTCGTCCGTGACCTGGTAAGGCTGGGTAAATCAGGGGTAGCGGAGCATTGAACGCAGAATTGAGGAAAAGGCCGAAAACGCGGGAAAAAATCAGTACGATAAAAAAAAAGCGCTGACAAGAGGAACAACGGGCGGGGAGAAAGGCGAACCGAGGGGTGAGGAACTTATCTTATTAAGTCACAAGCAAAACTATCCAAATCCCGCGGAAAATGATGAGATAGTTGTTCTAGGAATAGAGTGTACCGACAGAGGGAGCTGCAGCTGCAAAAAGGCTGTATCGTAGAAGAGATTTGTGAAGGGACCAGGTGGCGTATCAGGGGCCGCGCCCATCGGAAAATCCAGTTCCAGAAAAAAGGGAAAGCATAGGGGGAAAAAATCCGGAGAAAAAAAGGAAGCTAAAAAAAAAAAACGATGTGTAAAGTCCACTGTAAAACTGAGTCTACCTTGTTCGACCTCGGAAGAGACAGGAAGAGGAACTGGTGGACGGAAAAAACACCTGACGAGTTCCCATCTTAGCTACAAGCCGAAAAGAGATCGGCGGGAAGAGGGACGGCGGTGGGGTAAGAAGAACCTAAACTCCTTTCAATGGACATCTGAGCTCTGGTGAAGAGGGGAATTGGAAGAGCCCGGATAAAGAAGGGAAAAGACCGTTTAAAAAAAAAGAAAAAAGCGTCCAAAACCTTTGTATGGGAAGAGGATTCAGATCTTTGGGAAAAAGGTCCCGTTGAAGGGAAAGTGCGTAAAGGGAGGCAGCAGTTTACGCCTCAGGTGGAAGAAGCGGTTATATAGCACCTGTCAAGATCCGCAGGGTGGGGAAAAGAGAGGGAAAAACAAAGAAATGTGAGCGCCGCGTAGAATAGAGCAGTCGGGCAAGGACTAACGCCTGCAACATTATAAGGAAAAAGGAACAGGGCAGAAGAGAGTCAGGACAAATCGAGGGGGGGTGAGTTTTGGAAGTAAACGGGTCCTTGTCCCGAAGCGCTGAGAGGGGGAAAGCGAAAAGCGGAGGGATAAAAAGCCGAAAGGGGAATGTGAAAGAAGGACGCACGGAGGGGGAAAATAGAAAGTGAGTGCAAAAAACAATACATTCGAAGTAGGGCATGGCCACGATATCTTACGGGATCGTCCAAGAGAGGTAATACGAATGAAAGATCACAGGAGATGTGCGGGGGTGAGGTAAGCCTGGTTAAAAAGCGAAGGGGGAAGGAGGTCGCCAAGAAGGCAAATCCGATCTGACCGAAAGAAGGGAAAGGGAACGGAAATTATTAAAGATGAGCTTTTGCGTCTTTAGGGAAGTCAAACCGTATGAAGGCCCCGAGGACAATGCTCGCACGCCGAAACTGAGTGGAGAGCAATTCCCACTTAATGCAAAAGGGGGGAAAGCTAAGGCGGGATGGAAGGAATTCCGAAACAACACCTGGGAGGCGAAACATGAACCATTGGAAATGATAACCTGAAGCTACTTTATTCGAAGAAGAATAGAAACTTCGAACGAGACATTCAAAGTGGGGGGAGAGGAAGAAAACCAGGAGGGGAAACAAGATCGAGTAGAGAGTACCTCACCTGGGAAAGGAGAAATGAGATATTAAGAGAAAGGGAAGGGACAGCGACTGGGGCCCAGACAACATTTTGAGGGAAGAAAGTGCGTTAGCAACACAGACTTAATTGGGGAAGGAGCAGGGTTCAAAAAGAGAAAAAAGCAAGAGTGCAGGAGGGACATTCGGGGGGACTTGAAGGTGCAAGAGGTAAAAATCCGTTTGCTAACGAGAAAAAAGGCGAAAAAAAATTTAGCTCAGCCTGAAGGGAGGAGAGAGAAACAACAACAATGAGGAGGATGAGAAAAGGAAAAAAAGACTCCTGAAGGGTGAAAAAAAGGGGGGGAAGGGAAGGTGAACAAGGGGGAATTGCATACAAATCACCAATAAGGAAGGAGAAAAAATTATTTTAAGCGGGGGAAAACGAAAAAGGTCCACCCCCCAAGGTGCGGAGGAGAAAAGCATGGCCAGGAGGAAGAAAAAGTGTAGGGCCGGACAGGGTACCTAAATAGAGGCTATCGAAGGTACGTAGTCTTCGGGACAAGAAGAGAAAAGGGGAAGAACAACAGAAGAGGGGATAAAACGTACATGAATCAAAAAACAAAAACAAGGGGGGAAGCTAGGGGGAAATGTACGATGCCGGAAAAGCCTAAAGTAGTCTGAAATTATTTAGAGGAAGGGGAAAAGGGGGGGGTAAAAGGGGCGAATAGGTGGGGGTGTTGGACAAAGGGAAGGAAGTCCTACGGCTCAAAATTGACCAAAAGGTTAACTGAAAAGGGACGAGTAGGTAAAAGATGACGCGAAAAATGAACGAAACTGTTGCGCACTCACGAAAAAGGAAAGAGAAGAACCGGGAAGGATGGGGAAGCTCTTGGGCCGTGAAAGAGGTAGGGGTGGACGTGTAAATAACGGGATGGCAAGGTCTGTGAGACTAGCTATCTTTTAACACAGGAGGGAAGAAAGGAGATCCGATAAGAAGCTCCTTGAAGGGATCTTAAAAAAGAGACTGAAGAGAACCGAGAGAGCGTCATGAAAGAAGTAGAAGAAGTTAAAAAAAGGATCGTGTTTTCATCGATATTATCCACAAGTTTCCACACGAATAAGCGCGACAACGGAAGGAACGTTCGAGGGCAAAAGCCTTGGCACGGGAGAGGGGAAATGCCGAGCTGAGGGGAAATTGCCCACGGTACAGGAAAAAAAGGGGGCAAGCCGAGAGGGGCTCGAAGGACGCATAAAGGGGTATGGTGCAAAGGGTTTCCGGTAGGTGGGGAGGGAGAGGACAGGGGCCGCCATCTACGATAGAAGAAGTCACCTGGGACGGGACCCCTAGGGGGGAGCGTGCCGAAAAGAATTCCAAAGAGGGGAAAGGAAAGGGAGAAGCCCCGAGGGCGCAAAACGAGGGGGTCGTAAAAGGAGTGTAAGAAGTCAGTCACCATCCAATAAAGGTAACAGATTTTGGGGGGTGGCACAGAAACACCATTTAAGGTTCCGGAAAAAGAAAAAAGGGGGAAGGGAATTCTGGTCGCGTAGATTGTAACCGGAATGAAAAAAGGCAAAGAAGAAGGAGAGGGCCGACAAAAGTGAGGAGACAGGGACAAAAAAACATAAGGTAAGAGCTGTCTAGGCAAGGGGGAGCGGAGCGGGGGCAGTGAGAGATCGGGCAATACGTAGTCGACAGGACGGACGGACTGAAGCTACTCGGGAATCTATAAGGGATGATCTTCAACAGTGGGAAAAAAGAAAAGTCCGAGGAAAAGATAAAAAGCGAAGGTAAAAGGAAATGAAGGGGTCAAAGAGGGCGGGTGGGGCAAAATCGGACGGGGGTACAGATGTAAAAAAAGAATAAACGGGGCGAGCTTTAACTGGGCACAAAAGGGAGCGGAACAGAGCTCACCGGCCGGGGCCAACAGAGGGGTCATAGTAAGAAAGACGCACATAGGGGGACAGCGAAAGGAGACCCGAGGGGAAAAAAAAAAAAAAGCGTGTCCCCTTCCAGAAAAACTATCGTCAAAGTGGAAACTCAACGAAGGGGGGGAATCGGTTTTGAGGGGTCCGAAACAACTAGTCCGAAAAACAAAAGTTTAGGGGCGCGCGAAAGAAGGGCTCAACGCGTGGGAAGAAACAGTCAATCAAAAAACCGCGGGAACTAGAAAGGGGGTAGCAGGCATGACGACTCTTATAATTCTACCGCTAACATCGGGGTGTCGGAAAAAAAATGAAGAGGACATAAGAACTCCTACAGAAGAGAAGGGGACCAGAGGGGGGAACACAGAAAAGGACAGGGGAGGGGGGCCGGCACGAATAGATAGCAAACAAACCAAAAAGTGCCCCATCACCGAGGGATCAGGGGGTTGGACAAAAGAAAAAGAACTAGGAAGGGGAAAAAAAGAAGAGGGTCTCCGAATTAAGAAGGGGAAGTTGGAGAAGGTGTAGACCTGGGGAAATAGGAGCAAGCCGTATAACGCAAAGTAACTAGTTACTAGGAGGGATATGGTGAGAAAGAGTCTTTTATGAGAGGGAACTACCCTACGAAGGGAGGGAGTGAAAGATAGGTCCGGATGGGAGAACCATGCCAAGCTTGGGGAAAACCGATCTAGAGGCGACAGAAGGAAATTGACAACAAAGACACAAACAAGGGAGTTGAAGTCCAGACCAGAAAGAGTAACGGGGAAAGAGCGGGTGAGGGCTGATGAAAGTCGAGGAAGACACAAGCAGGGGACATGAAAACATTGGCACGGAAAGCGGGGCGAGTGGAAAAGATCGGGGCCAATTGGGGGCGAAGAAAAGAAGAATACTCCGAGCAAGGAAGGAAATCAGCAGGAAAAAAAGAGACGGCAATGAAGGGCTGTCGAACGACGACTTACGGAACGAAAGGAAAGACAAACAACAACCGTAGAGAGGGAAGAGAAAATTTAGCCGCGGGGGGATGTCTACATTAAATGATGGGTAGGGTGACTGCAGGGCAGCATAGTCACACGAATAAAGTCGGTGATTGGCAGAATGAGAAAACGGTAAGAAAGGGGGGGAGGGCACAAAGCGGAGAAGTGCGGGAAAGCGGTTTTAAACTTAACAAATAAGAGGAAAAAACGTCGGCTGGTGGACACTTTCAAGGAAGTGAGGACGTCTTGGAATCCTTATCGCGCGAGAGAGGGGACAAAAGAAGGAGGGCATGGCGAAAACACTGAAGAGGAGATTCACCTAGCAGGGAAGGAGATCTCCTGCATAAAGGGGGGAAGAAGGAAACGGACCGCACAAATAAAAAAAAGAAATATATAAGGGCATCAAGACGAAAAAAGCCCGGGAGATTCAGGCAAAAAAGTGATATTAGGCCTTTAGGAGACAACGGAGCGGGATCAGGAGGGAGAGTATGTGGACATAACTTTGATAAAAGGAAAGGAAGGAAATGCAGAGCTAGGAGGAGGAATGCCAATTGAGGGCAGTAGCGTGCAAGTTAAAAAAAAAATGTCTGTCTTAAAGGGAAACGTGGAAGGGAGGGAGCAATCCAAGAGGGGACAAGAAGAAGAATCTAAGAAGAAACGCAGAAGAGGGGGACCTATGGGGGGGGGGGGGTCGGTTGTCAACT
>Ga0179593_1530994_pt1 | contig 14686 bp, 12 predicted proteins | sample CZODoug2_1_08_16_FD_185931 | JGI IMG/M metagenome (GOLD analysis project Ga0179593, IMG submission 185931) | Vadose zone soil fungal communities from Angelo Coast Range Reserve, California, USA - CZODoug2_1_08_16fungal (PacBio error correction) | ecosystem: Environmental > Terrestrial > Soil >...
TTTGAGAAAAATGATCTAAAGTGCAGCCCAATAACCTTCAAAGCCAACATGGGAGCCGATGATACGCAAAGGGAGGAACAGATTTCTCCATGGGGGAGATTTTTCCAAAATTCGTCTAAATAACGGAGGGAGGGGGGCCCTTCATCCGAAGGAAAAAGGAGGCCCGCAACTCCTTGGCCGAAAGAAGACCATAATCTTTGGAGAAAAAGGGGCGGTTGAACACAGAAAAGGGGGGGGAAAAAGTTTATAACACAGCGAAGACAGACAACAAAAGAGCGGATCGCTGAATGCCTGGCGCATGTGGGATGAAGAAAAAACAGTCTGATATGCCAAAATAGGGAAGCGGCCTAAAGGGACCCTAACCTAAAACACTCTATGCGTTTGAGTGGGAAAGCAGGGAAGCCCGACTGGGGTGTACAGGGGAGGAGTCGCTAGCGGAGGGGGGGGGGGGGCTCATTTGCTTTTCCGAAAGAGATAAGGAGAGCGGAAAGACAAGACTTCGAAATCTAACGCCGTGGGCTGGGGACGGGACGGGATCAGGGACGCGCATTCAGGCTGGGGACGAACACGTTTGAGACTGGAAGTCCAACCCAGGCGAATATATGGGCTTGTTCCTCCTCCCTTTCGACAACAGGCGTGAAAACTGGACTTTGGGCGGTGGGGGACGGCAAGTCAATCTTCTTCTCAAGGAAGGAGAAATGCCCGACTGGGGGCGACAGTTACCGAGACCATCTATCTAGAGAGTCAGAGAACCTTTACAGGGAAAAAGGATGGAACCTCCGCAGGGGGGGTGACTTTACTGGTGAGGTTGGGGGGGAACATCCTTTCAGATAACCATGAAAGTAGGTTAGGTTTAGGGATGTGATCGGAAAACAGGAAGAGCATTTATTACAAGAGGGAGTTTTGGATGGGAAGGGGGATAACGCCTCCGGCGGACCGAGGAAAAAAGAATGCAGAGGGGGGCGGGGGAGGGGGACGGGGGGCTAAATGTTGACGTCCGGAAAAGACCCCTGGGAGGGTCTGCAGGGGTCTTTCGGGGGCCATATCCTGCTGACGCCACAAGAACAACAGGGAAACTTCGGCTCGCCTACAGAGACGGCTGGTGAGAGTGCTGGCTGTTTCAACAGCGGTGAAGGCGTGTGACAGCGTTTGGGGGGGAAATTGGCTTTTTCAGGGTTAACAGGAAATAGGACTGAGGGGCCGGTTTTTCAAAAATCGGGTAGGGTCCAAAATTCACTGAAAATTGATGTTTGGTTTAACTTGTTAAAAAACAAGGGGGGTCCCTCCTCGAAGTAGACGAAGGGGAGGCGGCTTCTCGTCCGCGATCGAGGTACAACGAAAGAAAAGCAAGAGAAAAAAGACAATACATCTTGTCTGCAGTCGGAAAGGGGAAACAAAAGTATTCGAGCCATCGAAAAGTTTGGGGGGAAAAGAAAGGCTCATATTGTAAAAAAAAACAAATAAAGAAGCACAAAAAAAAACGAGTAAAGAAAGGCATCGGAGTCTAGAGGATCTTTCTAAACCGTCGTTTTCTAGAGGGTGAGGATTTGGGAGTGAATCATAGAATAGGAGGAGATAGTTAACCCAATATTCCTGCGAGAAGTAAAATCTTGTCCACTAAGGGAAAGAGTCGAGGGTTTTACAAGCAAGCAGAAACCTCGATCGGGTCTACGAACGATAGGGGTGGCCAACGCAGAGAAACAAGGGAAAGAACAGGAGGAGGCTCTGTAGAGGTAAAAAGATTGCGACGAAAATTTCAATATAGAGACATATTTAGGGAAGGGAGTAGGGAGAAAGCGTAGGGATAGGGCGTCCTCGGGACAGCGCACAGAAGACAAGGGTGTTAGATGAATAAGGTGGAGCCAATGATTCGCAAAGGGTATACCATCAATTGGGATTGGAAGACGTACCGACCTTCATTGGATCTGAAGGTTGGGACTAACCGGGATCAGCTCTGCCAAGGGGGGGCTATAGATCCTTCACATGAGAGGAAGAGTCTGTTTAAAAAAAAACAAAAGGTAGAATAAAGGCAGAAGGTGCTGTAAAGCACAGAACGTCTAAGTTGTGGTGCAGCAGAGGGCAAGTCTTTAGGGGAAAAGCTGCGGAGCAGGGGGCAAGCAAACGTCCCTTCACGGTTTTTGTCAAACGCTCTGCAGGGGGTGTAGGGCGAGGAAAAATAGAGATTTCACTTATTGCGAGGGTAAGGGGAAGAACTTTGCTGGGTTGATAAAACACCAAAAAGTGCCGGGGTGCGAACGGCGGGTGTGGGGGGAAATTCACCGGGGGGGGTGAGGAGCCTTTAAAAGACGAGGAAAGAGTCTGAACCGCTAGGAACACAATCTCTTTCATATAGGAAAGAGCTTGGTAAGGAGAGGTTTGATAGCAAGAGGGGGAGGGTCTTCTAATCAGGGCAGAGGAAAGATAAACACTCCCAATGGGTATCATAAGAAATGCTGGGACGGGTTCTACAGAAGGGAAACGAACAAATAAACCCCGGGGCACGGCAGTATCAAAGTAGTTTAACATTAGAGTCCACAGGGGGTCAGGGGGGAACATACGCCAATACTGACCGTAACCACAAGGGACTCGGGGTCACAGCTTCGTTTTCCTGAAACCTCCCGAAGAAGAGGGGGATAGGGGGGGGAAAGGGGGGATGACTAAACCGGGGGAAGGATCAACCCAATAAAGCTATACCAGCTCGGGAAGGGGAATGTGAGGAAAAACAGTTCTCGTATGCATTCGGGCATATACCTCTCGGAGGGGTGACCGATAACACGAAAAAAGGGGGGGGGAGGGGGGGTGGCCAGGAGTAACAGAGGTTCATCCTCCTCAAAAAGGGAGGTGGAAACTATAGAAAGCAGAAATGGAGGGGAGAAACCAGGGCAAAGCTTTAGAGAAAATTAGGTAGTTCTAGCGGTAGAAAAAGGACGACATCTCTACCTGGGTAAAGGAAAATTAAGCGCTGGAGCGCTGAGAGGGTACATCGAAGGCGTCGGGATGAAGCCTCTGTAAATTTAGATCTGAGGGAAGAGAAAAAAAATAATCAGGAACATCGTTTCAAAAGTAGGAAAGAGGTACTGGCCAGGGGGGCTTTAAGAAATTGTTCTTCTTGGCCCTTGAACATAATTCCATGGGCAAAAACGGAAAAGGGACTGTGGTCACAGGGTTGTTTTTGTCAAATTGGGTATAGTCTTTGTCTAAGGGGCGGCAGGAGGCTGATGAGGCATCATGGGGTGGTAGGGGAAGAACAAGGAATTATTTCAAATTTCCGGGAAGATTGAGGATATCACCATAAGATCATCGGGAAGATGACAGGATTAAAAAAACCTATCGTTTGCAGCGAGTGTAAAGAAGTAGGGGGAAAAGGGGAGAAACTGTATCGTCACCAATTAAAATCAAAAGCCGTTTTGGCCTTACCTGCAGGTGTGAAGCACGCCAATCTCCAGAAAAATGCGTTAAACCCTAAGGAGAAAAGGAAATAGCTGAAATAGAAAGGGCAGAAAAAAGGGAACAGGGATCCTACGTTTTAAAAACGCCGGGTGAAAAGTTCCGCGACTAGGCAGGGAAAAACCACGGGAAAAAACATTTAAAACAGGTTCCAGAGACGCCTGAGGGGGCTCAGCAAACTGGCGGGTCTTCTCTACTCGACCGATGCAACAAGAAAAAGAGAATAGACATAGGTAGGAAGGATAGATCAGGGGGTCTGATGATGAAGGAACTGTCGCTTCCGTCAAACTAAATCCAAATGAGGAGCGAGTAACGACTACATGAGCTCTCGGGAGAACGCTGCTAAGAATGTTAGAAAGGGGGGGAACTCCGGAGTAAAATTCCCGATTCGCAAAATGCGTAGGAAATGGGCTCCAGGGGAAGACTTTGAGAAGCAGGGGGGTCGCAATCCCGGCATCGTTGGGAGATCTTAAAAATGAGAGAGCAAAAGAGTAGTAGTCTAGTGAGAGGAAAAAATGAGTATGATCATGAGCTTCTAGAGAATGTGACATGAGCTCGAGAAAGTGCGTTCTGCTAATTGCGCGATGGGGGTTTTGGGTCTATCTTTCCAAGGGGAAAGGAATCAAATCACGTCATAAAAAGAAACAGTAAAATTCTCCATACGATTGGAGGGGTACTCTCTTTAATGGGGTGGGCATTAGGGAAAGGGTTTGGAACACATTCGCCCTTGTATCCAAACGAATTTCTAGAAATACTATGTACCCTACGCAGAGGAGGGGGCCTTAGGGGGGATAGGCGGGTGCGGGAAACTATAAAGCTTCGAGGGGAGTCCTCGAGGCGGAAAGGTTTTTTACTGACAAGGAAAACTCAAAAAAATAAGTTAAGGGGGCTTGGGAAAGGATGGAATTCCTATTTGGACAAAACGACGTCATCTGCTCTAAAGGTCCGTGCAAAATCCCAATTTGAAAAAAAAGCAGAGGATACAAGAAGAGGAAATCAGTGACGGCGGGTTTAATAATGCAGCCGGGCGGAGAAGGAGGGGACCCTTTCGAGGGTGCCTGGCAAAGCTATTCTAATCTACAAAAAGCAAAAACTACCATACAATTGTTGCCTAAAGGGAGTCCCACAAGGGAGGACTCATCCAGACCGCCAGGCTGTAATTGGGGTGGGCAAGGCCTTCCTACCTAAAGGAAATGGCAAAATAGGAGAGAGGGGGCCCCAATAAGAGGGAGTAAATTAGGGAGCGTCACCTTCAGCTACAAAAATCGCAAGGCTCCATTTCAAATAACCAAAGGACATTTCAGTAAGTTTCAAGAGGGGGGGGGGGGGGGGGGCATTGATACTGAGTGTGAAGGGGTCGCATCCTATCTATAAGTGAAAGGGGGAAGGGCCCTGTCATAATTAAAAAAAAGGAGCCTCGTCAGGGAGAAGGGGGGGGGGGACAACTCAAAGGGGGGATCTACGATCACAGAGAGAAAACAACCGAGGGGACAAAAAACATTTTCTCAGTGTAAGAATCAAAGGAATCGAAGTCAAGGGTACTCCACATCCATTGGTGGGAGACTCAGGCAAGGAAAGTTGAGCACAAGCCTTCCGAACAGCATATAGAATTTTTCAGGAACTTCCGACTAATTACACTAAGGAGAGAAACATCTTTCTATCTAAATATATGACGAGAAGGCATGATTCCTTAACCCCCGAGGACGCCGCGAGAAAAGACGGTCGGGGGAGGGGTCCATAGGAGGATGACTTTTTTAAACTAGGTTCTGTAGGAAATTCTCCCAGGCATTTGAAGATCTGAAAGGCAAAAGCGACAAGCGCTGTTGGGAAGGTCGCTAGACCCCGGAGCGGGAACTGAGTTTCCCCAGGGGGAAAGAAGCTCACGAAAGCTTGTCGATTGAAATTAGTAAAAAAAAGGGTTTGAGGGAATTCGGGGGTACATCCCGTAACCTATTCTGTACCTCCCTGGGGCAACGATTTCCAAACCTCCGGGATAGCTTGGAACTCTCCGTCAGTGGTAGTAAAGGTAGCGTTAGATGTTTATTGATGTAGAGGCATGTCAGAGTGACCTAACCTTTAGGAATCTCTAAAAACAAGATTATTGGAAAAAGGGGAGAGGAGGGGAGGATCTGAAAGACCAGAAAGAACCCATCCCGTTGGAAGCTAACTGCTACCACTTGAGGATGTAAAAGATCCGGGGGGCCTATGGGAAACTTAGGAGGGAAAGGGGGGGGGAAATGTGGACGACAGAAGTCGAGCGATTTTACAGATTACGAAAAAAAGGGGGGGCCGTTTTATAAAGCGGTTGGAAGAGAAGGGGGTGGCAACAAACAACTGGGGAAGGGAAAAAGATCCGCTGCAACATACCGGAGCAAAGAAAATCACTTCCTGCGAAGTAAAGGAGCAGCAAAAAGGAGGGTCTAAAAAAACAAGCAGCTGCAAGTCCAGGAATAAGAACCAAAAAAAAGGCTCCTCCGCTTTGGAGGCAGCCTACATGGGGAACGACGTAAGGGGGGGGAATAGGGAGAACGATAGAGAATCGCAATTCCCCAAGCGGGCTCTCACAAGGGGTATCAATGGGCTACAGAATAGATATCTAAAAGGGCCTTTTTTCTGGGTGGTGAGGAAGTTTAGGTGCTCTCATGAACGAAAGTGTCTCGTCGAAAGGGGGGGAACTTTCCGGTAGAACAGGCCAAAAGAAAAAAGGAGGGAGGGTCTTTGAAGCACCCTGCGAAAGGAGGACTTACAACTTATGTTGGGGAAAGACTCTAAAAAAAAGAGAAATAGGGCTCTGGGTGGGGGGGGGGGAAAAAAATAGAGGAAAGGGTGTTTTTACTCCACTGAAATTGAAGGAACAAGATAGTTCATCTAGCTTAAAGTACCGTTACAAAGGAAAAAGTCAAACTAAACGGGATTCACCTTACATACCATGTCCACGGTTGTTGTAAGGACGTTCATTGGATAAACTCTGGGGAGGGTGCGGGGGAAAGAGGAGAAGAAGCGGCTGGCTCGCAGGTTTGTCTTTTAAAATTAACGAGACTAAGGGAGAAGGGGGGAGGCTTGACCAAGAAAAGAATAGAGCGCCGGTCTACGATTGACGTCTTCTGGCACAGGGATTTATTGTACTTTTGGAGGGATAGTTCCTCGGGAGCATAAAGGGGAAAAAACCAGCGGGGACCTTTAAAAGGGCTGTCTCACTGCCGAAAGAGAATGATCTTTAAAAAGGGGCGCGAAGTGCCATCCTCTTGGGACAAAAGTTCATCGGACGTTGGTAAGGGGGGGGAGGGGGTTGCAGGTGGAAAGGGAGGACGTAGAATGAGGGTTCTAACGGTTCTGGTAGTTTCCTAAGTCACGGAGGAGTTTAAGGGTGGGCTCCCAAAATCTGTCCAGAGAGAGGACTCCTCGAGAACGCGGGATTCAAGCAGACAGGGGGCCTGGGGAGAGGAGAACCTCCGGCGACCGACTGGTTCAAAGGGTATCGGAAGGAGAGAACAGGGTGGTCCCAGAAGGGGCGGAAAAGAGGTACCATTTCACGAGAGGAAGTCCAACAGTATAGGAGAAAAAGCGGGATTGCGAACAATGCGGAACTCGTGTGGGTCTTCAAAGGAGTATTAAGGGTGGAAGGGGGGGCGCAAAAAGGGTCAAGGACGATCGTTCCAATCATCTATGTAAAAACAAAAAGACCTAAAAAGGAAAACGAGGGAGTAACGGGGGGGAACAGTACTAGATCTGTTCACCCTCTAAAAAGTATTCGGCCAAAAAATGTCTTAAATAGGAACACTAAAGAAGGGAGGACATTCTTAGAAGAGGGGCGTCCAATTGTCTAAATACTCACATCAAAAGGAGGGAGGAGCAAAGGATTTTCTTCTACAAATAGCTTCAATGGCATCTCCATCGAGGGTTGAAAGCGCTTAGAAGAAGATAAAATGATTCTACCAAATTCATGCTAGTGGCGGGAATTAATCTACCGAAAGTGCACAAGAATTAGGTAAAGTATCCGTCCTGAACATTTGGATATGGGGCCAAGAAGAAAGGAAAGCAAATCAAGACACTAGCCTGCTCAGGTCAAAGCAGTGGGCAAATCGGGACGTCTTCAAAAGGCTGTGGATTGGACAAAAGCAAAGGAAGTATGGCAATTGGCCAATAGGTGAAAAACGAAAACGCAGGGACTACCACATGTAAGAGTCCGCCGATTTTTGGTGGTACACCGACGGTGACTTCTTTAAATTGTGGAGAAACTGTCTCTTCGGGAGAATTCATGAGGGGAGAGGGTGGAGGGTGTAACGCATAGTGCTTTAGGAATACCGGGAGGAATGAAAAATGACCTCGGTGGTTAAAGGATTGTTTGGGGAAATGGGGGGGGAGATCGAGGGGGGGGGCAGATACGGAAAGTTCAGACGAGTCTCGGCAAAAAAACAGTCTAGACTGAAGGGGGGTATCTTTGATTAAATGGTGAGTCAGAAAAATTAGATTTTCTTAAAGAAGAGGGGGGTGATTCCAATCCAACATGAAAAATCAGAACTCAAGAGAAACGTGCGTACCCTCCCGTAAGAAGAAGAAAAATAAAAGGAAAAGCGACCCTTTCAAGGGTCTCAGTGGGACCATTTAAAAGAGGGGGAATGTTGCGCAAGACCCTACGAGAAAAAAAAAAACTCGGGCCATGGAGCGTCGTATGGGAGGGGTGTCTCCAAAGGGCGGAGGGGAGAAACAAATCATTCAGTAGAATGTTAAGGAAAAAGAAAACCCCGAATTCACATAAGAAGCGAGGGGGAAAGGGGAAGGGGGAAGGGCATTCTTCTTAGTGCAGGAGAAAGAAGCGATGAATTTAACTCTTGCAGTGCAGGAAGCGGTCAAGTAAGTTCGGTGAAGGATATGAAAACAACAAAGGAAAAGGATAGGTAAAGAGAGATAATTGTTATGAAGCCGGGGAGACAAACAGTATAGGGGGAAAACGAGAGTATGCCAACTCTGAACATCGATACGAAGACAGGAACTAACCAGGAGCTCTGAGCGTCGGGTGTTGAACCAGGGCGTTTTGAGGCCCCAATTATTAAGAGACTCACGGGGAAAAAAGGCAGGAACCCGACGAACAAAGTGGGGAAGAGGCACGCTACAAGGAACCGATTTGGGTAGGGGGGTCACTTTGGGTCCCACTGGGGATACCGCAGGAATCAGTAATGCCAATTCAACGGCCATTGGGGTCTTTGGGCTTCTGAGATTGTAACGAACGAGGCTTGGAAAAAATGTCACGCATAAAAATGTAAAAAATTGTCCGAAGGGGGCAGGATTTGCAGAAACCCACTCTCAGAGTGCGGAAAAAAGAGCAAACAGGGTTTGCCTATTACAAGCTGTGGTAAGTTGGAGGAAAAGGGGGGAAGGTTCACGGATCAAAATCGAGAAAAAAAGTCATTAAATCAAGTAATTTGAAAAACGGGGGGGTTCATCATCGTCGAAGCGCACTAGGCTGTAACAGGGGGAGAAATAATAAAGCGCAGAATTGAAATAAAAAATTTAGAAAAAGCCTATCGACCGATGAAGCCGTGGGGGAAAGTGCGCGACTAAAGGCAGCGTGTAGCAGCCGTTAAAAAAAACATCTTGAAAGGGCAAAAAGGCCAGACGGAAGTGAGGGGATAAGAAAAAAAAAAAAAAAAAAAACTAAGGGACCGCGCCCTCTTTCAACAAAGATCCTAGTGCCAGGCTCGCAAACGGGGGGCGCATGGCGATGGCCAGAACCAGAATCGATCCAATTCAACTTCCTCCGACGAGGGAGGCCTATTTCGCTTAAATCATCAGTAGGGGCGCATTCCGGTGAGAAAAGAAAGGGGAATGAATCTCTTGATGCCCTGCGGACGCACTAGTGGGGGAAAAGCGACAGCTTTGACTACGCCGCCAGAAGGGGGGGGGAGGAGAGCGCATTTCCTAGTAGCAACCCTTTAAGGGTCAAAAAGGCGTCGGGCCGAACAGAAGGTTATCAAGGATAGGGGGATCGTTACGGGGGGAATGGGGACCCCTTCGAGAGCCCAGGGCGACGGGGGGGAAAAGGAGAGATATCTTGGACGAACGGCAAGTCCAGACTTCAAAAGGGCGTGCAGAAACACAGTAGAGGGCCCGGGGCGATTGGGGGAGGAAGAAGAAAAGAACTCCTGCGGGCGAGAGGAAATTGTGGGGCACCAAGATACAAAGTCGATGTTTCTCGATACGAATGGAGGACGAAAGAAAAAAGCAGGAACCTGATGACTCGGTGCGGACGAAGCTCTCAAAAAAGCAGAGGAGAGGAATGTTGGGGGGGTGACGGGAAAACAAGGACCACGCCAAATCCAGTGTCCAAGCTGGTCCTATTTGGGGGCAACAGGGGAAGCCTAGGTCGAGGAATAAAAAAAAAGAAAAGGGACCACCAACGAAAACAAAAAAAAAATAAAAAAAAAAAAGCAGGGAAAAGGCGCAAAGAAAAAATTTCACCTCGGGGGAACATTGTTCCATTAAAGAAATAAGGGGAACAGGACGGGGGAAAGGACTAGGGGGAAACGGGCTATGCGAAAGCACGGATCCGACAAAAACGACCATAACCAGTGCATTACGACTTCAAAAGTGTCGAAAAAAATCGGCCGAATTAGTTGGGGAAAGGAGGTCCTCCTATGCAGAAAGGGGGGCCAATAAACAAATGCCATCGTCGTGCAAAAAATAGGGACAATGGGGGGCTCTCAACTACAAAAGAAGCTGCAGGTCGAAAAAATTAAAAGGAAAAGTTCAACGGACATTTCGGTAAGGGGGAGGACTTTGGCTTTTTCATGCTAGGGGGGTCAAATTCCCTGGCACATCGGGGGAATGGCTCATTCCAGAAAGATGAAAACAAGTCGAGGAGCAGGACGAAGGTGCCGAACGAAGATTTAGCACGATAAGGAAAAAGACACAAAGTTCCCTCCTTCATAATGTGGAGACCCAAAAGGGAAGAATGAGGGGAGACAGAAGTAATAAAAAAGGGGTGCTAAAAACGGAACGCACGTACTTCGGGAAAAAACGAATTCCGACTTGAAAACAAGGACGCGAATCGGGGAAAGGAGGGGGGGCGACTTCCTCCTCAAACAGGGGACGTAGGGTCGAGAAACGAAAAGTTCGATCAGGGGTCAGACAATCCTCGCCATAGAAAGGACCCAGGGCTGCGCAAGCGAGTAAGCAACTCGAGATTCGACTGGGCCTTCGTCAAAAGCGAGGGTTAAGGACGAAGGGGGGGTGAAATTGAGAGACCTTCGCCAAGGCAGGGTTATAATTGAGCTTGTGACCTCTCTTTGGGGGTAGGGGAGATGAGAAAAGGACTCACTTCTTTAAAACCATGGCTGGGGGTGGGAAAAAGACGCGTCAAAGAAAAGAGGGGAGATGGCTTATTTATAAACAGAAAATGTGCGGCAGAGTGTTCACATCGACAGAAAGGAAAACGCTTGGGAAAAGCATAACCAGCCAGATGACTCGGCGGATCGAATAAAGAACGGAGGCCAAGGGGGGGGATTGGATGGGTATGGGGGGAAGAAAGGGTATTTCCCGTTGAAGGAAAACAAACACAACGGATTAGAAGGAGTGTGGTCAGAGCTGACATGCTCCCAGAATCCCAGAGAAAAACCTTGGGGTGCGCCGCGAACTAACACGGGGAAATTTCGGCAGAGGAACTCTGGAGCAAGGGGGGTGCCTGTGCCCGGGAGAGAAAACGAATGAAAAAGATACCGGCGCGATGTGAACTCGAGAAAGCAAAAAATTTGCCTTTAAATAGAAAGCTGTGGAGGTTGAAAAACCACCCCATAGAAGGTGGAAAAGTGGGGAAAACATCAACCGACACGAAAACAGCTTGCGAAGAAAAATAACCGGGGCGAAGCGGAAAAAAGGCAACAAATTCTCTGGGTGAGCCAAGATAGGGGAGGACGCCGGAAAAGAAAAAAAAAAAACTCGGTGAAGTTAAAGCGCGGGAGCACGGGTTCCTGGCGGGGAGTGTCGAGATAAAGCTGTCTGGAAAAGGGAGCTACTTAAGGGAGGACCGCCGGTCGAAAGAAGGAGAAAACACCAGCTACTGTCCTTTGGGGTGAAGTCGTATGAGGAGGGGAAGAGTTACTAGGCGTGAAGGGGGGGAGAGGAGAAAACCCCTGGAAATCGGCACCCAGCCCGGGGAGGGGGAAAGGAATCAGACCTGGGCGAAAGGGAGGAAAACGGAACACTGACTGTGGCGGGGGGGATAGGGGGAGACATCTTCTTCTATCAACCGACCACTTGTTACTCCATCAAAAAAGGGGCATGCAGAACAGACTATTCATAAAGAGATGCCCGGGACAAAAGAAAAAAGCAAAAATCCAAACGCAAAAAAAAACAGACCTTTGGTTGTGACTAAAGGAAAAGGCGCCTGTCGCGAAGGAGTGGGTGAAAAGTCTGTGAGCGCGCCGAATGTAAGAAGGAAGTGATTCAGCTGGGGGGAGGCAATTGGACGAGGAAAAAGAGTCCGACTAAAAGGGCCAGCTTCACACTAGGAGAAGGAAGGTCAGGATATAAAAGAGGTGGGTCTTCGCAACCATTACCAAAAAGGGGTAATGGGGGGATTTTGTAAGGGATCGGTATGACATATCCTTCGGACTATAGCCGGAAAAGGCTGAAAGCGCCGGCGCAAAATGTAGGTGGAAAACGGCTCCGGGGAAAAACAGAGTTTACGTTCTGCTTTGAGCGGTTTTTCCGGGTTCAATGGAAGGGGGGGGGGGGAAAAAAGTGAGCAAAAAAAACTCAACTTCGGGGGAGTTTGGGGGAAAGCTGGAATTGGAAAAGACCCACTAAAAGTATAGTGGGCACTGGTGCATCCCACAACAAAAATAGACCTCCTCTTCAAGGTCTCGACTTCGTCCCGCCCCGTAAAAAAAGTCTACCGAGGAGGGGGGGGTGGGGTCGGTATGACCATCGTAATTCGAGAAAATCGTCTTTTTTACGATTCGAATACGTGTTAAAAAGGTCAACCACATTTCGGAAGAAGAAGGGGTCCATCTCTGCGGGGCGCAATCGCGGGTGAGACGCATGTAGTGTGGTGATTGAACAAAATCTTTGATTTCAAAGGGGCTTCCTCAGGAGAAGGCGAGATAGATCCAAAAGAGCCTGACTCCAGGAAGAATTGGGGGGTCTCATTACTATAGGCTGCACCGAGGATCAGGAACACGATAGGGGTAAAAAAAAGTCCTCCAAGCCCTAAGTGAAAGGAGGAGAGTTCTCTTTTGGGGCGGAGGAAAACTTAGGGAAAACAACAGTGGGTGTCGGCTGACTAAGGTCTGAAAGGGGGGGGGACCGTCAGCGCCAGCATCTTAAAAACAGAGTTCCCAGGCAAAAAAGCTTCAGGCTCTATGAAGCGTACAGAAAGGGGTCTCTACCGAAAGGAAAGAGTAGGTCCGCGAGTTGGCCGGAAAGCAGAATAAAAATCGGGGGGCTGCCAACCTCTCAAATGACCTCAAAACTACGTATCTTAGATTCGGGGAATCGTTACCTTGTCATCAGAAGGGTGATTGTTCGAAGCGTCTATTGGCACATTGGATCAATATTTGGACTATGAGCAAATGCTCTTGGGGACACTGGAACGGCATCCTCGCGGGTGTGGCAAAAGCTCTGCTTTGGGAACTAGGAAGTTTTAAAGGGGGCTCAACGGAAGGGTCAAGATCAGTTAGAGGTCGAACGCCTAGGAGGACCGCGATGACACCCAACGGTTTCAAGTAACAGATTTTGAGGGTCCAGTGTTCGATCAGTAAAAAAAGGAAAAAACATAACGTATTAACCGCATAAGCTCACGCAAAAACTACACGGGTCACTTCACAGATGGAGTTTAGGAGGGAGCAAAGATGCGATTCTAAAAAAGCAAAATCAGAAAAGGAAAAAAACACATGGGATGCTCAGAAAAGAATAAGTTGAGTAACTCCTAATAAAGAAAAAAAAGAAAAGAAACACCGTTCAGGCGCAAGGGGGGGGGGGGACGTAAGAGGATTCAAAGCAATTCCCAGAAGAAAAGAAATTAAAGACAACGAAAAAAAGCTCGCGGCAAAAGGGGTTCTGGACGTCCACTGCTTGGTGTTCCTTCTAAAACGACGACTTAGGGAATGGGAAGTGGGGGAATAACCCTCTAACGCGGAAAGAGTTCAACCATGACGGAAGAAGCCATCCGGTGGGGGAGGGACATGGTAGATGAACCGGTAAGCTAGACCTTTTCAGAACCGAGACCGATTAATTTGGGGAAAAAAGCTGTGCCGGTTTGGGGAAAAAAGCTTCGCCACGAAGGGAAAAGCTCTAAAAAAAAAAAAGGGAGGTGATGAAGGACGAAGGTCGGCTGGGGAGGGGGAACCCTCCCGAAGGAGGAGGAAAACTTCATTGAGGAGCGGATATGACACGGACAAAAAAAAGACGTTCTCCGAGAATTCCCCGCGCTTCTCTTCGGGATTTGAAAAAGAGGCGGTGGGGAAGTACAGCCCGGGACCAAATATTTAGAAGGGGATCGGAAAGGCGCACATTTAGTCCAAGAAAAGCCAGACTGGCCTCATTGAGGGTAGAGTGGGGCTCTGAAAGTACCAACTGGACTTCCTAGGACAGGGAAGAAGTGCCCCGTAACTCTAGGAAAAAGCTGTGGCTTCGGGGTCGTCGGAAAAAAAGGGAGTTTGAGGAATTTTGGGGGATTGAGATTTTCCGATTTAAGGGAAACCACGCCTCTGGACGGGACCAAGCAGAAACGCATAAGGTGGCAAAAGATGGACCAGGGGTCGGTGTTTCGAAGAGTGTAACCAGTTTCAACGGAGAGGGAACCAAAAGGAAGGTAAACAGTCCGGTAAGTTAAAAAAAATTGGGGTGTCAAAGGCAAGCGGGCATCTCATCACTATGCGTAAAAAGAGGAATATAGGGCGAAAAAAGAAGGGACAGAAAGAATAAAGGGGAAATCGAGCAGGCCGGTTATGTGAACGGCCTATTCAAAAGGAGCCCTTGTCCACCGCTGGAAAATAATAGAAGTCAAAGGAGGGGGTGCCAACTGCGGCGGACAGGTCTCCAGAACCTGTAAGCCACACTCGATCCAGATGCGTGCAGGCTAAAAGGGGTCAGTGCGCGATGGCATAAGGGGAAAACGAAGGGAAATCGCCGCAATACTGTGGAGGGGGGCTTCTCCTAAGGGTGAGCTCGAGTTCTATAAAAAAGGGGAGCGGTGAAGGATCAAGGCGGCATCCCGATGGCTGCAACTGCAAAGTGCATG
>Ga0179593_1308031_pt1 | contig 14685 bp, 16 predicted proteins | sample CZODoug2_1_08_16_FD_185931 | JGI IMG/M metagenome (GOLD analysis project Ga0179593, IMG submission 185931) | Vadose zone soil fungal communities from Angelo Coast Range Reserve, California, USA - CZODoug2_1_08_16fungal (PacBio error correction) | ecosystem: Environmental > Terrestrial > Soil >...
CCAACGCTAGACCTTTGAATGAAAATGGAGCTTCTTCAGGGGGGGGGAAGGTCAGGAAAAGGGGGGACAGTGAAGGTTGGCGACCTGGTTAAAGAGACAACTCAAAGATCGCAAACGACCCGGGGAACAGGTACAAACGAAAAAAAAACATGTCCAGAAGTTTGGCATCGGAAAAACGGTCCACTCAGACGCCCCGGAGAGTTTCACCACCAAACGGCAACGCGCAGGGGGTGCCCCTTACAGTAACGAAAAAAAACCTCGGGACGTCGGTCCCCATGGGCCGGCCTTGTGTCACGCTGCAAACTCGCAGTTTGGGGGCAGTGGAAAGAGGGAAGGGGCAGGCGCTTGCAGAAAATTTGAAGAAAGCTATGTACGCGGGGGGAAAAGGGAAGGACGGGACAAAAAAAAGACGCCGCGTCGTCATATTCCCGCGACACCGAAAGGCAAAAAGCAACGCAAAGGTTTTTGTACAGACCGCCATGGTGCGGTGACCAAAGGTGAATTTTTTAGGAAACAGCCTTAAAGGCGAAACAGGAGACGGTCCCCGTGCACGCAAAGTTGGGCTCACCCCGACGAAGAAACAGATCCGTTTAAACCTCAGGTACCACGAATCAGGGGCAACAAAGAACAAGGCTCTGAAAACCTCCGGGGAAAAAAAACGAGCGGTGGAGCCCAAAGGCTGTAAAAAAGGTACCAGGACGCTACTCCCCGGGGATGCAGGTGGGGGGGCCAACAGACAGAGCACGAACCCACGGCTAAAACCTTCCCAAGTTGGCCGAGCACACTACCGGGTGGTAGAGGATGCTGACGGACTGCCGCGAGGGGGATCAAATGGGCACCGCCGAACAACAGCAGAGGGGGCAGACTGGATCCCGTCCGCCAACGCGTCCGGGACGCAGCCTACCCCTTCAACAAATGCGCTAGAGGACCGAGGCGCGGCCTGCTAATCCAGGGACAAAGAACACAGCCACCAAAACAAAACAACCCAAACAACACAAAAACCCAAAAAACCACCAAGAGCAGTGGGGACGAAGGGGGGCCCACAGAAACTCAAGAAGACAGCACAGCGCCTAAAGAAGAAAACGAAGTTCATAGGCCTCGATGTGGAAAGGGCCTTGTGTCACCAAAAGCCAGGGGGGGGTCGTGCACATATCTCGGGGCAGGGGACAGACCCAACCACGTTTAGTCAGACTTAAGAGTGCTTAAGGGCGTCCCGCTCGCCAAGTCTGTCGCAGAGAGGGAGGCTGAGGGAAACTGCGTATACGAAACGACGCCGAAGAACGACCCCGGGAAGTGCTCGAGGACACAAATTAAAAAATCAGCAATGAATGCTAGGGTGGGGGAAGGGACAATCGCCCCAACGCGCAAAAAGCACGAATAATCACGTAAACACGGAACCAGGCCAAAACACGCTGGGGGACATCAATCCTGCGACCCCCGAACCATACTATCGCGGCCGGGGGGCACAGTAAGGTTCGGCGGGGGGGGATCTCGGGGGGTGAACAGGGGGCAGAGAATGTTGCGACACTGCCCCAAGGAAAAGGAACGAAGGAACCACAACCACGCGAAATGGCGCAGAGATGGACGAACAAAAGGAGGTACGGCAACAGCACCGTGCCCGTCAGGGCGTGGACACAGCGCTTCTGCTGTGATTAAAGCTGTGGGTCAAAGTGGACTTGCTCGCAAAGCGAGAACTTGTGAACTGGGTGCCAAATCGGTGTTTACAGCGGGGTACCAAGGTGGAGGGGCCTGATGAAGGGGAGCCGAGGAACCTAAAAACGGAGGCAACCTATGCGGGAGAAAACCAAAATTAAAGGGGACATCGCCGCGGGGAGACCCAGAAGTGGACGTGTGAAGAATGAGGGGAAATAACGCGAAAACGCAACAAGACAGACCCGGGCCGCAGTCGGGTCATCTGTGAGAACAAAAAAGGGGGCGACGGAGGCAAGAAAAAAAACAACGCAAAAAAGGCCCCAAAAAAGAAATCCAGCTCGAACACGAACCGTCTCATGGCACCGAAAAAGAAAAACATCGGGCAGCGCTTCCAAAGTCAACTGCTTAGAGTGGGCGCCGATGACTCGGGGGCTCCTCGGGAAACAGGCAGCGATACCTCGTGGGGGGGGAAAGCTCACCGCGCAAACCAGCGGAACCAACGAAAAAGAAACGTAAACTGGTTAGATCTACCTGAAACGGGGGGGGCCTCACCCTAGAAAACCCATGCCTGGAAAAACTTTGAGAAAAGCCCTAAGCGATCGTGAATGGTGGGAAACGAGCTTTGGCGGAGGCGGTCGGAAAATCAAATCCCGGGGTTGGAAATTGGGTAAAAAACAAAACTGTATCGCGCGCGCCCACTCGGTAGCGGTGAACGGATATCAAACAACATCCAAAAGGAAAAAACAAGAAGTCATCGAGGGATCTCACGCACAGTAACGCCGGAAGAAACGCCAGAGGCGCAAGCAGAGCAGTGCGGGGATAAGGGAAAGGCAAAACAGCGCCAAAAAAAAACCCAGACCTAGGCTTCGGCACGGGCGAGGCAGCAGAAACTCTCGGGAGCTCCTTGCGCAACTAGGCGAGGTCGGGGGACGATATAACTCAAAACTGAAAGAACCCTTGTGGCCAGGCTAATTAGGGAAGTCAGGGGTGTCCGGAAATGGTCCGTGATAGGGAGGTCCGGCAACAAAAGATCTAGCACTCGAGGCCAACCAGACAAGAGGACGGCAAAAAAAGGCCCGAAATGACCCGCCAACGGGCCCCAACAATCCCAGGGGTTGGGGAGGTGGAGGACCCCCAGCCGACTACACTCGGAAAACAGAAGAACCGGCGTAGGTTTACAAAAGCCAAGGGCATAAAAAGAAAACACAATCGCCCTCAGAATGGTGGGAGAAAATGGTGGGGCATTTCGTGGAAAGGCTAAATAAACCACGGAACCAAAGGGGCGAGAGAGTCAGAAAAGGGAAGAAAAAATAACAAAGCCACTCCTTTACAGGTTTTGGGGACATGGGGGACGGAAAAACAAAAACGGCCCGCAGCCATCACACAGCGATGAGGCAAGAAAAAACAGGCAGCCGTTTATCTGTGTCAAATAACGCAAATCCCGGGCGGGGAAACACTGCCATCAAAAACAAATCAAATCAGGAGACGGGGGGAAAAAAGGGGACCGAGACGCGCTTGGGCACAGAAACTCAAAACGGAAAGTGGCCCCCCAAAAAACGAAAAACCATCCTATGAAAGGACGGTCCCCCACCAACACCTACCACAGTATAAGGAAGTGACAGGGCATTTCAGAACTAGTAAAGGTAAATTGAACAGAAACCTAGAAAAAAGAAGCACGATGGATGACCAAAACAACCCGTGCGTGGCCTTAAAGACTGTACAAACCTGAGCCCCGAAAAGAAATCCAGAGGGTGGAATTAAACCGCGGGCCCAAACAGGGCCAACCCCCCGGGAACATGGTCAACGAAGGTACCGTCTCAATACTGACGAGGTAACCGTGCCAGCGGCCAAATGGGGACGCCTTCCACGTTCCTTACAGGGGGAAAAGACCGAGCGGACCCAAAGGAAAAGTCGAAGTGCAGACCCGGGTTTTAGCAGGTCGAACCGAAAAGAGAATACATCGACCTCAAAACTCCAAGGTAACAAGCGCGCAACTTTTGGGGTGCACGGGGGGGGGCGATAGCCTACAACTCATCTCGAGAAACACAACAAGACACGGAGGAGATAGTATGTGACCCGAGGGATCAAACATAAAGGACAAAAGGCGCGGAAAAATTTGAACTCAGGGGGAAAAAAGGTCAAAGACCATAAAAGGACGATGAAACCGGTTCGACGAGAATGGCACCCGCCCGCGTAGCCGTATGCAGCAAAAAAACGAACTGAACCGGGAGGACGCAAATCCAATGGGTACTTTCAAAGGCCGGGATCCTGGGGGGAGCGGAAGTTCCAGATGGGGACAAGGTGGCGTGTATCCCGCGGTCCACACTATTGAAAGTCAGGGGGGCATCGGGGGGGAGTTTCTACGAGCCGGGGTGTCGACAGGCATAAAGGAAAATGTTCAAGCTGCGACAAGACTGGGGAAGCCCACTTGCTTTGAGGGGCTTTTTCCGGGGGCATGGGGGAAAACTCAGTTCGGTGGTAAACGACGGCCTGGGAGAGGGCCGGTCCCAAGGAGAGTGGAAAAGATCGGTCGGATAAACGAAAGGGGGGAGCAGATGGCTCCGCTCGGGAAGGAAGAAACCCCGCCCTGTTGGGAGACGCTGACAAACTAAAGAGGGGCGTCGGGGACAGGCAGGGAACGGATTCAGGAGAGATGGTTCTCAACATGGGGGTAGGGCGCAGGGAAGGGGACCCCCGTGACAACGGGGTACCATTGACAGGCTAGAGGAGTCTAGGTTTGGACCAATGAGGATCGCAAAAACAACCGGGTTATTCCAAACAACGGTGCGCAACGGGGAAAATAACAACAAAAAAAAAACCCATCCAGTACAACCCAAACGGAGGTAAAGACTGTTCTGGGGCGATCGGATTCCTGAACTACTCAAGAACGCCCCGAAGGTAGGAGTCGGCGGTCCAACACAAAAAAAGGAGCCCTTGGGGGCTGATAAGCCTTCTGCCATCAGGGGGGGGAGGCGGGAGGGAGGAAAAAATAGGTGGCCGGTGACAGCAACCTAAGGCACAAGCCAAAAAGACAAGACAAGCACTTACCTTCGGAATCTCGCCTTTCGGAGAAAGGAGACCCTACTCAGGAAGGGAAAGCGGTCCAGGTTCGCGGCAACGGGCAACAGGGAAAAAACCGTATATTGGGGAAAAGCCTACGGAATAAAACGGAAAAGCAGAGAACTGTCTCCTGGTTTCCAAATAATCGCCGACTGTTGGGCCTAGCGTGGAGGGGAGCCAATGCTGCCGTGTATAGATCGCGGGGAAAGGTGAACTCCACCTGGTGAAAGAAAACCACCAAAAACATTAAAAAAATTCGCGCATAAAGACAGAGTCCCTTTAAAAGGGAATCGGTTTCGGACCGGAAGGAACCGAACAAAAAAAAAGGAGTTCAGCGTGAAAAAAAGCAATCTCAGTAAGGGGGGAGCAAAAAAAAAAACCGGTCAACTGAGCAAAATACTTTGCTTGAAAGGAATCCAGGAAAAGGTCCGTAAAAAATCCTGCAGGGGAGGAAATGAGGTCAGGGAGGAGGACAAAAACGGGACCGCGTTCTGAAGGGGAAAACAGGGAGGAAAAAAAGCGGTAAAACTGAAAATAGGATCGGACAAGAGAAAAACGGGCGCCCAAGCATCCCCAGAGCAGGGTGAGCTACGGGAAATGGCCTATTGCACGCCGGACAGGGGGGGGACAGCTTGTTGGGAAAACATCGAAATTCTGAGAGCTGGGGGGGAACTTCGAAAACTGCAGAAAACAGCCCGTCCCAGTCCCCGTGAAAAGACAAATCAAAAGTCTAAAACCCGAGATATCGGGACGTACTGCAGCCTCCGTGTCGGGATGGAAGAGACATCATCCCCTCGCCTCAATGAAAAAACAACGTTCTACCACTAAAAGGGAAGAACGGGGCATCCTCTCTCTCTGAAAAGGCTTGTTTTAAATAAGCTCCTCGTCTCCGCAACCCTTCGTTCTCCAAAAAGCCTCGTGATCCAGCCGGGGGGGCCAAACCGAAAAAAAACGGCGGGGAAACGTGGGCCATGAGGGCTGAACAGGCCAATGACATGGTCCATGGCACCAGGGGCGGGTGCTTCAACAAAACGTCAAGGGGGCACCAAAAGGGGACCGGTGTCATCCGCCGTCCCGTAATTAATGGGCACTACACGCAAAAAAGGACAAAAAAAAAAAAAACCCCGATCACCGCGAACCTTCGAAAAACTTTACAGACCCCTGGGGGGCCAACATCCAGGTAGAAAAGAAAAAACAGCGCGCACCAGCAGACTGGGGGAATCCTCAGTTACACCAGTGATGAGTCTTCCTCCATCACGGGGGGTCCTCGAAAGGGCGGGGCATTGTTCCTTGGCCAAAGCCCGTCCAGGAAGTAGGTGGGTCGACCAGGGGTCTAGGGTCCTTTAACGTAAAAAACCAGCATCTGCCTGAAAAAATGAGGGCCGGAAAAAATTCGATTAACATTCCAAGGCGGCGGGCCGGAGTCTGATAAAGAGGCACAACGGAACAGGGCTAATAAGAACAGCTTGGGAAGCGGGACTGCAGCAGTTCACAAATAGGGGGTAGAAAAAATTAAAAGGAAAGGGGGGGCATGGGTCGTCCCAAGAGATCGAAGAGAGCGTAAGCTCTCACGTAAAAGACCTTGGGGGAAATCCTTCCCTCGGTACAAATCCTTAAAACTAAAACAGAGAAGAGGGGCGCCCGCTGAGTCGAGGGGGGGCTGGTCTCAAAAGTGAATCGGGTGGGGCAATGGGGAAAAAAAAGAAACTCGACCGTCCGGTTGGGGGATTCAAGATTCGATAACTGGGACACTGGCAAGGCAGGAGCCTCAACGGTACGGGAAAAGGGAGGAAAAAGCAGCTGAAAAAACCGGCCTACCTCTGACAAGGATCTAAAATGCAGGTCTCCAGTCAGGAAAGTTCCATTCCGCATAAGGCTAACCGCAGGAAACGTGTTTTGGCCTTCCAAGCTCTACGTGGGATAGAACATACAACCTCCTCACGCATAGGAAATCCGTCGCAAGGGGCCAGTTCTGTGGCACATGGCTTCCGGTATTTCCTCCGGAAATGCCGGTGCATCAACAATCGTTCACAGGTCGAGCCGGAGTAGGGACGCAAGCGACCGTGGGGAAAAAGGACGCATTTGGGAGATACTTGTTTTCACAAGCTGGGTGAGGGTTATCAACTTGTCGGGGGGGGGAGGAGGAGTGAAGTTACGGTTAATAGATTGGGGTGACCTTTAAAAATAGGACAGAAAAACCAAGGCAAGGGCCCGGGGGTTGCCTGTGAGAAAGGGGGCTAACAGGCAAACGCCCCGGAAACCTTCTTTTGCAACGCCGAAAAGACACATGGAAAACCGACGCGGCGTCGGTTTAAAGGTCAAAACGAAGTTGGCCAACATGCCCTCTACCGAAAGGGGATAGTTGAAAAGAGGGAACGGAAAAACGAAAAGGCTATGGAAGGCGATCAACGATCAACGCGGGGGAAAAAAGTGTTTCGTTGGGGATAAAGTTATGCGGAGGGAGTGGCAGGTGTTCGAGCCGGTGGGGAGGGGGGACTCGAGCACGCCCACAAACCCACCACGAGCGGTGTCCGGCTCGTTGAAAAACAACTTTGTCAGGGGGCGGACCATGTGGAAAACGAAAAGGCTGCAAGAATATGCTTGGCCCGAAGGTTTCCCGACGAAGGATGGCCCGGACACACAGGAAAAAGAGTAAAGGAGTGCGCCCGCGGCCCCCAATTCCGTTCTCAACGCCAAGGTAACCCGACGGAAAGGGAGAGGGAACCGTGTCACCATGAGAGAACGGCCAATCAAAAAAGCTCGGGAGAAAAGGGAGTCTCTCAAAAAACGGGGGGGGAAGAAGAAAGAAAGACAGGAAGATCAAGGAAAGGTGACGTGAGGGTGCCGGTTGAACGTCACCTTGCCAGAGTGGGAACAGTAAAAAAAAAAGGCTCGCCCCGGAGCCAAAATTGCGCAGAAAGGGTCACGCCGGGTGCCGAACACCTCATCGAAGGGAAAAACCCTTTCGGGAAAACGCCATCGCAGGGCAACTGGACCAGCCGAAAAGGGTCAAGGCAAAGAAGCCGCGTGGACACCCCACAAGGGGGAAGGGCGACGCGGCCACAGGGGGGGGGGGCCAACGCAACTCACCGGGCAGGAAAATCCAAGAAGAAGCCACAAACCGCAGACTCCAGTCGGGGTATTGATAGCCGGGCAGACGGGGGTGAGGCGGGGGGTACGAAAGAGGGGGGCGCTACGGAGGACTCGTGAAAGGAAAGGGAAGAAAACTGTCAAAGAAAGTGGACGCGTCTCCCAAATGGATTCTAACAAACTACAGAAGGGAGGTGTGAGTAAACGGGTTAGCACGGGGGAACAGGGGTAAAAAAGGTGGTCGCATAAATGGACCGGGAAAAACCAAGGGAAAAGTCAAAAAAAATGATTCCAACCCGTGCAAGGGTGCCACGGGAACAGAAAGGAACCGAGAGCGTGCACGCCCGGACAATGAAACGGACAGTGACGCCTGGAGACGGCGACGGGGGGGAAGGAGAGGTGGGTCGGGAACAAGATGCCCGGCCCTCAAACCGGTTGAGATTCCCCAATCCTAGGGATGATAGGGTTAAGCAGCGCGGGACCGGCTCACAAGCCGCCTGGTCGATCACAGTTGTCGAATCTGGACCGGGGTCGGCAGTCGGGGAAGACCGAAAATCAGGCCAAGGGGCCACAGAAAAGCCTCCGTGCGAGGGGGGATTGAAGAAGGGAAATTTCGGGTTGGCAGCGACCGAGACTCCCGCAGGAAAATTAATCAGGAGCGGCCCTCATCCGCTCACTTGAAGCTCCAAACAAAAAAGAGGCCTCGGTGCTTGCACATTGCCCTGCTACCCATAAGAAGCACAGCCCTCTTTACGAATAAAGAACGTTTTGGCCTAAAAGAAAAATAAGCCTGACGGATTGGCAGCTGCAAGGGGTCGCAAAGACGGGACTTCTGGAACGAAGATAGGTAACATACAACAAGACTTCGTCAAATATAGGAATTCCAAGGAGGGGTCCCGCTCGCCCAACAGGGAAGCGCGTAGTCGGGTACGTAAGGAAAGCGAAGGGAGACCGGGTAGAAAAAACAAGACCTCGAGAAGAAAAGTTACCAACGGGAGAGGTAACTCATCATCAGGTAAATGATGCCCGTTGTTGTCCAGGACCAAGCTAACTAGGACAGAGGGAATAATCTACTTGGACCAAATAAATCCCCCCCCTTGCACCTGATATGGGAATGGCAGCAAAAGACAACAGTAAAGACAGAACTGGGGAGACGATTTCCGCGTGTCATCTCAGTGGGGATGGGACCACATAATGGGAATCTAAAAAAAAAGAAACCAGGTAGACAGAGGGGAACGGGGGGGTGCGTCCGGCAGATTCGTAAGAAGAGAATTTCGCCCGGAAATAATCTACCAGAGGCTTCAAGTGACTTTGGCAAAAAGACCCAAAGGGTGGGGGGGGGGGGAGAAGCACAAAGGAAGAAAGGAAAATAAGTTGAGAAAAACGGTATTGGGGACCTGAAGCCCGACAGAAAACAAGTGAAAGGCAAGAAGTCATTTGTAGCACCTCTATGGAGGAGATGACAGAACGAGATCAGGCTTCAAAGGGCCAAGGCTAGTGTAAGGGGGTTCAGGGGGTGGGAAGACCGACCGCAGAAGGAGGCAAGTCAGTACCCGTATCAGAGGGGGGCATGACCTTTATGTCGTAACGAGGAAAGCCAGAGACAAGAGCCGTTCCAAATCTACAGGAAACTAGATGGGGACCAGACCAAAGAGAAACCCCGGAGATCAAGCAAACTCCCATGAGTATTATTGACGAAGAGGAATGACAGTCCCTGAAGAAGGTAATGAAGGGGTTAAAAGAGAACCCATCAGGAAGGGGGAATAGAAAGAAGACCCGCCAGGTAATCCCTATCTTCAGTTGAAAATGATACTGGTCACCAAAGAGAAGAAAGCATTGATCAGAAGAGGAAAGAGGAAATGACGGTTTGTGGGTGGAAAAGAAGCTGGTAATGGACATCGTCAGGCTCATTTCCATTGAACTAACTATTAAAGAAAAGACTAGCTGCGCACGCCACTTTTAAGGATGGGAGGAGAAGACTCAACGCCCGGCTACCTCGTGACAAATCGGGCAGACTATGGACAAGGGAAAAAAGGGAAACAAGATCGACGTATCGCCAATCGCAGGGAAGGTCCAAAAATGGAGAGATCAAGGTTAAACCAGACGGCCAAGGAATCAAGCCTTCTGGTTTGAGGGAGGAAGCGATCACAAAATATAAGGTAGACTTTCGCTGAACAAGGGGAGAATTGCTGAGAGCCCACCACACCCAAACGAAAAAAAACATTGACCAAAATCTGTTTCGAGAAAACGGAGGAAAAGGTCCAATTTAGGTGGGATAGGGGGGGACACACCCTACACCTTCCTCGGGAGAAACCCAGGGAACGAAACTAAACTTTGCAAGACGGGGACTGCAATCCACAGAAAGTGTGGGCTTGCCCGGAAGCACCCAAAGGACTCCGCAAAAAAGACGGCCAGAAACCCGTTTCCAGAAACATTGGAAAGTACTTAACTTGGTGAGTCCATTTCTAGGAGGGAACCTGCAAGGGAGAGAGATAAGCTGAAACGGAGGGAAGAAGCAAGAGGAAGACCCTTTACAATTTACATTGGTGGGGAAGTGGGGGACGGGACACCAACTGGGAAAAAAAAGAAGGGAGAAAACCGTTAAAAATAATGTGAAGGAAAGCTGCGATCACCGGAGGAGCACATCGTCAAAATCCCAATGGAGGGGGGGCGGCAGAGACCTGAAAGGGAAAAAGGGCTCCGTATCCGGTGCTTCGTTGGGACACAGGGGACGAATTAAAGACCCGCGACCAATAGCCTACAAAAGGAAGGAAAAGGGACACCTCAAACCCTCCAAAAGTATTAGAGGGGGGGGCAGAAAAACTATTTCAGCCCAGCAAACCTCAGGGATTATAAAGTCGTACAGTTCTAATTTTTGACACCAGAAAGAAAAATTTAACTCACATCAACGTGAAAAAAGAAAAACCCTAAAAACGAACGCCAGCCACCGTCACCAAAGGGAAAGGAAAAAAACTTGAAGGCCGCATAATATGAGGGGTACTTCCAGCGTGAAAGTGGGTAAAGATCTTGGAAAGCGGAATAAAACGGCCTCGGAGCGCGTCCTGTTGCTCGAGGGGAGAACCTTCAAAGAGGGTCGGCCCGAAGGTCTGGTCAACAAGCCGGACGGACCCACAAAATTTGGTGTGTGTCCACTTGTTCTGGAGGAAAGAGCCATACCATCTCGAAAACAAAACTTTCAGAGGAAATAGAGAATGGTGCATCACTAATCTCACAAAGAACGGAAAAGCTGCCCATTGGGTGACGCGTCCTCCTGGGAAGGAAAAACGCCTTTCGAATTGGTCCTATAGCAAAAGGGAAAGGCCCCTCTTAACGGGAGGGCAGCGACCTAACTCTCCCGAAAGGAGGGACCCGGTGCCGGCTGGTGTGGGGGAAAAAAGATCGACGAAGGAAATAGGACATGAAGACAGGGGGGGCGCGGTCCACTCACTGGGGTTCCCTTCGGGGGGGGGGAGCGTTGAGAAAAAGTCCTACTACAAGGGGGAAACTCCATAGAGATAGGACAAGAATCTCGCATAGTCTTTATTCAAAAAAAAAACGTGGAAGACGTGGGGGGAGGGGTGGAAAGGGGGGGCTACTAATCCCGGTGGGTCAAATCACTCTTGGGTTTCTATTGGAGGAATCACTGCATGTTCACTCTGGTAGGAAAGAAGGGGGGCCATTGGTCCGAAGGCTCTGGGAAGGTGAGCAAAGTGCGCCTAAAAAAAAAAAAAAAAGAAAAAAAAAAAAAAAACGGAAAATGACGGGACGTCGGGGTGTAACTCTAAGAAGGAATGCGGAAGAGGCATTAACCCAACTCGGTTATATCCGCGAGGATTCCATAAAAATGGAAAAGTGAAAAAGTACGGGAAAAAAAAAAGGGATTTGCTAATCCGATGAGGGGGAATCTCATACCAAGCCCACCCGGGACACCATCCAGGAAAAAAAAAAAAGAGCAAAGAGTTGTTCGGGAGGCAGAAAGACAAAAAGTAGGTTGAGTAAACGACGGAATCGAAGGGGGGATGGGGCAGTAAGGTTCTCTTTCGGGGCGCACAAAACAGAAAAGAGAAACCCTTTCAAAGCGGACCACGCGACTGAACCGGGGGGGGAAAGGCAAGGAAAGGAAAATTGGGATACGTGAAAAAGGAAGGGGGCATTCCATCCCTGAATAAAGGAACTTCTTACACCTTTCAACCAGAAAGAGCTACCCTTTGAAAGGGGGGTAAGGGGTCTAGACCGAGAGAAGCACGTAGACAATCTCAACGGTTTCATGAGTGACCGAAGGGTGGCTCAGAGCTAAAGGGATTGACAGGGGAAAGAGTGGGGAAGGAGTCATGTGTCAACCAAAGGAATCCACACTGGTGGGAAATCAAATGGTTGAAATACTATCGTGCTTCAGGAAAAAAGAAATCAAATATACCGAGGACCTTTTTATAGAAGACTGCCGACCCAAGGAAAATTGAGTTCGGGACCCAATCTCCGGACTTTGGAGAGGGTAGTGCACGGGGGAAGGGAAGAAAAAGAACCTCCGTCTCATTAAAAGAATTCACACAGACAAGGAGTCCTCTTTTTCAGGAGGTAAAGCAAAGAATAAGGGCGGGGGAATGAATAATCCGGAAGGGAGAATTTAAAAAGGTCCTCGGTAGGACGATTCCGCTGTCGTGTCAGAACGGAAAAAAAAAGAAAATAGTAGAGAGCGTCTTGACTATTAGTCTTTCAGAGAAAATCATCAGAAAAAGCCTAGAAGTTTTTACGATGGGGAAAGTAGGTGAAGAGCGCAGTTTGAGCCTTTCATTACCAAATAGTATAAAGGGCTTCAAGGTCGACCATGCAAAAGGATGCAAATGAGTCTATAAATAAAAATGCAAGAGAGGACACTTACTAGACACTTACGGATGAGCTGGGGCCTCTTAATCCCCTAAACAAAACAAAGTAAGAAAAACAAGACTCCTTTTAGGGACAAAGAGGGAAAAATGTGAAAGGGGAGAAAGGGCTATCTACATAGGAGTTATGGCTCCGTAGATACTTGAGTATACAGTGACCCCAATCAGTGAAAATAAAAAGGGGAACTAAAACAAAAAGGGGACCGGGGAGGGGGGGACAAAGGAAAAACCGTAGGGCCCCCAATGAAAAGAATTTGGCGGCCTGCTGGGCGGGGGAGAAATTGCTGACCAACGGGGATGAAAGGGGACCAAAAGGTCTGGAAAATCAGGCGAATTGCAACGTGGAAATAAGAAATTAGGCGAAAACACCTACGAGTCATCGCGGAACGAACCCTTCTACCGTCTAGTCACAAAGGGGGAAAAAATCCATTAGAATGGTGTAAAAAAAAAGAACAAGTCAGGCGGCAAAGAGAGACCATGATCGGTTCCGGTCAGGGGCACACAGAAAAGGGGAAACTTGTCCTCTGGGAAAGTTTGTGCCGTGCAATAGTATATTTCTACAGAGGGGCCAGGAGTGGGGAAAAAGGGTACCAAGGGACCCAAAAAGTGGAAGGATGAAAGGGAGGTACATCGGACAAGGGGTCCACGGCCTCTCCAGAGTGAAGGGTCTCTTTACTGGAGAAGGAAACAGGTTCTTATAGGGACCTACAGCTCGGGGGGAGGTTCTTAACTCCATCCCTTGGGGGGGGGGAACAGATTCGCGGGGGTTGGACCTAATGAGATTTGTCAAAAAAGGAAAAGCAGGCAAACCCAAAGGGTTCACCTCTGGGTAAATCCGAACATCTGGTTAATCTCCAAAAAATTTGAATCTACTAAAGAGAAAAGGGGAGACATTGGCAGAAAAGCGTTGATCGGCATTTCCGAACCTACTATCCCATGTGGCATTCCACTCAATCATGGACGCTTCGCGAGACAAAGCTGGGGAAGGCGGCGAGGCCCTAGATGTTTCAGACCGACTAAAGCCAGAACCTGAAAGTGTGGATGAGGCTGGGGGGCAGGACATCCATGCATATCCACCACTACGCGGTCCCAGCATATACTAAAAAAAGAAACAGGTAGCGCCTACCGTGGTTACACCGAAGTAAAGGACTCATTGCTTTCCACAAAAAATCTCCTAGTTCCTTTGGAAGGTCCCAGTGACCGGGGCCACTTTTTACAAATATGGGACGGACCCGCTTTCGCCTAAGAAGAAGAGGGGGATACAGCGTGCCCGTTTCGCCGGAGGAAGCTTGGGGTGTTGTTTCCTTTTTTCCCTCGCTCCTCTTACGGCGAGCCGTCAGTGGAGACTTTTTTTCCCGGGTGAAACTCCCGGGGAAACCATTTGGCGAGAAGGGGGGACCCAGGTGAGCGGGGAAATCGAAAAACCGGTCACGTGTCACAAGACCGCCATCCAGGGGGGGGCGAAAAGGGGTGGCAGGGGGGGGATGCAAAAGAACAGTCCGTCTGGAAACCAATCCATGGAGGCGTCGGGGTGGAAAAAAGTCAAAAATGAGGGGGTCGGGGACCTTACGGACTGGGGCGGTCTCTAGGGCTGGGGGGGGACAAGATTACAAGAGACATAGGAAAAAAGGAAGTCTCACTGAAACGCGAGGATGGCTCGGGGGTTAGGCCACGACATTGTTCAAAGGTTTACTACTCAAGGGGGTTCCCTTAGGCCACAAACACAACGTTGGTGTTCGCCCAGGAAACCAGAAGGGGACGGTCTTCGGGCGGGGTTAAAGTGGGGACGACATAGAAAAGAAGAAGGCGTTTGCCACACATTTTGTCACACTCCTGGATGTGAGGTGAACAAACAATCAAAATCGGCGCCCGATTCCCCAGGTTGCCTCAGGGCAAGTGGGGTCCGGCAACCTTACCAAAACAGGGGAAGGGACTCTGCAATCACCCAAAAGGAAGAAATACGCAACGTGTGAAACTCTACAAAATCCGGAGGGGACAGGCC
>Ga0179593_1356709_pt1 | contig 14685 bp, 8 predicted proteins | sample CZODoug2_1_08_16_FD_185931 | JGI IMG/M metagenome (GOLD analysis project Ga0179593, IMG submission 185931) | Vadose zone soil fungal communities from Angelo Coast Range Reserve, California, USA - CZODoug2_1_08_16fungal (PacBio error correction) | ecosystem: Environmental > Terrestrial > Soil >...
AGAAATTAAGGAAAGCCCTAAAAGCAAACGAAAAGAAACGTGCCTAATGCCGACGTGCCGCCAAAAAGCGTCAGAAGTAGTACAGGTCTCAAGGGAAAAGTCGAGGCTCCTTGAATCGGGGAGAAAAGGGCTATCCAAGAGAACCGGAGGTGACGGCGAAATTCATAGAACGATACCAGCGCAAAGTAGGCGGCGCAGGCGGCATGCCAAAGCTATTAGGAGGACTGCAGTGAGAGCCAAGTCAGCCCTTAGGAACTCGAGGGGAGGAGCAATGCCTAAAACGTAGCAGAGCCTTGCACAAGCCAAAAGCTTGATGGTGGAAGCTTTCTAGACCCTCAAAGGATAAATGAAACATCAACCAAGGGCCGATCGATAACACACTCGAGTGAACCGGAGGGGTAAGTCTATCTTCTGCTCAACCAGTACTATACGAGGTTCTTACAACGGAAACCAGTTGAGGGGCAAGCCCCAGCGATCCACTGACGTATCCGCGACCACGAATGCGCAATGGAGAAAAGGAACCAGAAGCCCTCTTTACTAAGAGAAAAAAACGCACGACACGCATCCAAAAAGGTGACGCCAGGCGGATTACGTAAGAACCGGTCGAACGAAGGAATGCCCGTCAGCGGGTACAGTTCTAGCTAAGGACTATAAGGAAGAAAAACCTTCACCGGTCTTACGTTAAATTTCATCATTCAAGGGGTGGAGAGAACCCCCTAAGCGAACGGTGACGTAGATTCTGGATGGGTCGCTCGCCTCACTATAGGAAGAGGACAAGAGAGGCTCGACCAGTCGGCCATCAGATTCCAAATCTTCTCTCGCTGGATCCAAAGGACAGTACAACGTAAGTCATAGCCGACCGACTGAAGGTGAAAAAAAGATCGAAAACCTTCAATCGAAAGAGGCTTTTCTGTCGGATGGAATTGGGGTTGATTAAAATACCTTGAGTGCCGTGGTTTCAGCTCGAAAAGAAGAAGGGTTGAAAAATCATATTGGACCACAATTGTCCCGCGACACGTTTACACCCGAACAGGGCGGACGACCCCCGAGGGCGTACGAGTGACGTCCGTCACGCCTTCTAAAGGGGAGAAAAAAGTAAAAAAAGCTCATCGCGGACGGGAGGGAATCCGTAATTCTCGCTGAACGAAGGAAGGCGTAGTGATGCCTAATTCAGGTACCAGCGGAACACCAAAAAAGCTTTATTGAACGTGCATCGTCAAGGCAAAAGGGGGCGATTGCGCGAGCTTGAAGGTTTCAAGGGCGAGGCAAAAGAGATCGACAAGTGCCGGCGCCATGACGAACTAAACGGGTGGATGAGCTATCGGCAATCGCTCAAACAAAAAAACTGAAGATAGAAAGATGCACCAACCCCGTTTGACTTATTTCGCATAAGACGGCACGTCGTCTATCGTAGTCGACTCCAAATAGCACCATACTTCATCGGAGTGTCCGCTGGCCGACGGGCGGACGGCACAATAAGGGGTCCGGAGGGTCGACCTCATCTGGGAAGAGAGGCGAGTAATTCTCGAAAGGAGAGTCACAGAGGGCCTGCGCGTGCCCGCGAGGAGGGTACTGGAGAGGTCGGCGGCCGAACAAGACCGACGCAAGGGGGATAAGAACACACTCTCAGCTGAGTTACGTCCGAGCGTTCGTCGAATTAGAAATGATCGGGCTACTTAACCTACGACTACCATTTACTTAAGGACGACGAACGTATGGCGTCCAAACACAGAAAAGAAAGATAACGAAAAAGGGGGGAAGTCCCGGAGAGGGCCAATGGCGGGCCTGAAATGAGAAACTTCGTCGGTCGGCGGTATGTTATCCTATGCCCGAGGAAAACCGCGCGAAGGGGGGTACTGCGTACAAAATGGGGTCGTGTAGAGCCGAGAGTCATAGAAAAGAAAGGAAGCGAAAATCATCAAATGAAAAAGATACGCAAGGGGTAGGTGTGGGGTCGAAGCGAGAACGTCGAAGCACAAATTCAAGGAAAGGCCATTAAGCTTCGAAAAGGGTCGTCAAGAGACTAATCTACCTACACAGAGAGTGCCATTGGCCATGAGTCTAAGAAAGAAGGGAAAGAGAATCAAGCGACGCGTGGGCCTAGGTGCGAGATGTAAAAACGGGATGTGGAGTTGCTCGACCACTTTCAGAATCGTAAAAGGATCCATGCTCCTTGACCAGGGCGAAGACGTGACCGCTGGGTCGGGCTTCTCGCACTCCTCCGAGCTGAGGGAGGGAAGCCACCCTCGGTTGGGGACGGAGAAATCCACATCGAGAAGGGGAGGTGTCTTATAGACTGTTGTGGAAGAGTGCCGCCGTCGACTGGAGATTTGAAAGATCCACGGCCCCTGGACGGCACCTTTTTTAGGCACATGCAGGTCGACCACTACCTCTCTGGGGTGATCTCGGAATCTGCTTGTTTGTCGGGGGAAGAACTCGCTGGGCGCATATCTTTCTTCATCCAGAATGTCTGGGGCAAAGTCGACGATGCCCGTGTTCTCGCTGGAGACGGAAATGGTCGAAGCAAATGAGAGTTGGCTCGCCGGAGGGAAGCGCGAAGAATATCCCTTAATCAGCCAGTCCTCTGCACACTTTCTGATAGTAGGAACAAGGGACATCGTCGGCCCGTTCTTTTTCGCGGAGCGTGGCTGCTTCGCCGTTCAGTACTAATTAAGAAAACTTCCAAGTGAATCCAGCTGGAGAGGAAAGAAACCAAAGGGTATCGTCCACTTACTGCCTGACTCACCCAGCAGCAGCTAAAAAGAGAACCCGCCTCCTGCGATCATAAATAGATCATGAAGCGCAGCAGGGTGGGGGAAGGAAAAACCCAGAGAGCAGCCCAGCCCAAAAGAGGCAAAAACCGTCGGGAGCAGGGGGGGTGCCGAACGATGCCATCACCCTGTTCCAACCGGACAAGCGCAGAGGAGCTTCCTAAAAGGAGTGCTTCAGAGGAGGAAGGTCAAGGCCTATCGCCAGCCGACGCGGGCGGAGTGGCAGAAATTCCACGTAGCGACAGGAGTGCAAAAGGAAATCAAGCGGTATTCTCTTCTTCAAAAGCACCTTCGACTGCGGTGCCAACGAAGATTCCAGCACCGGCGAGACGGCCATAATTTGGTGTAGCGTCTAAAACGAAAAAGCAGGGAAATCCCCGACACTACTGAAAGAACGGCCGCCCCGCGGAAGCCGTCGGGAAGAAGAGCCACTGCCCAGCCATATTGGTTGACGAAATTCAGACCTTACGGAAACCAATGCAGACAAAACAACCGTTCCAAGGATCAAGGGAAACATTTCGAGTGAAACCCTGAGCGAAGCGTTACTCACAAGGCAAGAGAGGGGAAAAGGTCGTTCGAGTCAGGGGAGAAAACGATTACACGAGGGGGAGGGTCTCAGCTAAGGTTCGGTTAAGGTGGGAATTAGAACTTTTGTATATCCGAACAATAATAATTTTAGGAGAGTTATGATCTTCAGTAGAGGTATCCGGCATCGACGAGGCTATCCAATAACATTACCATAGGTCCAAAATCTGCGCGAATCTTCACAGGGTCCTTGTTCTTCTTCAGGGGATCGGATACCTTCTCCTCCTCCCGAACATGAGAAAGCCCGCTTTAAATGAGAAGACTAACATAGGCCTTGTGGGGGAGGTAGGGCCGTATTGGTTGGGTTGAGAGCCGTCCGACGTGAAAAGGTCTCAGCACTTGGGGGGGGAGGACGTCACATTGACTTCAGCAGGGGGCGATCAGCTTGATCCAGTTTGTCCCTCTCGACGAACTGTGGACACTAAAAGAGGCCCCCGAGAAAGAAGAAAGCGAGTTGCGGACAAGGGGGAAGGCACCGGAGAGGAACTTCTTTAAAAAAGCGCACGCGCAGAAGCTCTAATGAGCGCGGGGAGGACTAACACGAAGGATCAGGCGGCAGAATGAGTTCCTGACTTCCGTGAAAAGGAGAAAACCTCTAAGGTTAGACAAAGACGGCGGCAAATAGGAAGATTGAGCAGCGTGACGGTTGCGCAGACTAGATGACGAAGTGCCGTCCGAAATAAATTTGGAAGCAGGCGCAGTTGACTCCCAACACAAACGGAGGATTGAGGATTCCTGATAAAAATGGTCCGGTAGTGGCGCAGTCACGTCAGATCCACCGAGCCTAGCCCTTCACGGAGAACCGCGCAATCGTCCGTTCCGATGGAGGGAGTGGGGGGCGGAAGGTTCATCAAAAAATTGTTTTAACTGTGGAAAAGAGTCGGACCCGCCATCGAGACCGATAAGTGTTAATTGGAAGGCGACGGCAGGTATAGCCTCCGCGTCCGCGTCGCAGGACCGAAGTAACTTAGGACAAAGAGGACGCTCCCCTACTGTGAGTACTCCGGTGGGGCGAAGACAAGTAAAAGTTCCGCGATCTCGTAGAGTCGGGCATCAAGCTGAAGTTCTACAAAAGTCCAAAAGACGAAACGAACGGGAGGGGGGGGGGGTGGATCGTGATCGGCGCTCAAGCACTCGGCCACAAAGACAGAAAGGCAAGGGGTAGGGCCTTAAGGAAATGTCTGGGAAAGGCCGAACTTTCATGGCGTCTGCTGAAAAATGGAGTGCCCGAATTAAAGCGGACGAGGGGGAAAGTCCATTTCAGCAGGACCATCGTGGCAGTCTCGAGACGGCCAGAAAAAGAAAGCAAGGAGAGGGTTTTTGGAGGAGAACTAAAAAAGAAATTCGCCACCAATTCCGAACTAAAAAAGGAAAATAATAGTGAATCGTCATACATGACGTAAGCGAACGATCTTGCCCATTAGAGGAATCATGAAGAGGGGGGGCTCATGTATTGACGAAGGCAAGCCGTGGCAGACTCTTTTCCTAAAGAATGCTGCTTTTCAATTCGGAGGGGAAAGGGTCACGAATTGCACCGTATTCGTCAAAAAGAGAATTGCGATCGAAACGGCGGCTGGATATACCTGATGGAGAGAGTGAAGTTCTCGAAGGCGAAAAGGCCGCGTTCGGCACGCACAAAGGTCAAAAAGGGACTTTAGAACGTCTGTATGGCCGCTCAACCTAGGGATTCGCGGGGGTAAGGGGCGTCACTGGGCGATGGGCAGAGAACATAACATCAATCTTCCCTTAGACGAAGAAAGTCGCGACGTTTTCATGCAAAAAGAGACAGGGTCGGTCATAATCGAGAGGCGCGCCCGGGAAATCAGATGACTAGAACTTGGCGCTTCGCGGAAGTAGGAAGTGGAGGCGCTGGCTAGGCATCTAAGTCGATTCGCCGTCACCTTCGCGGGGCTCTGGGGAATGGCGCTGAGGAAGAATAGAGCAAAGGGATAGGAGTCAAGCCCGAGGTCGCTTAATGATCTAAGGAGGATAGTGGGCTGCGAGGCATGAGATTCGGGGGGATGTCTTTGGGGCCGGGCGAAAGACTAAAGACGTCTCTCGGCTGCTTCAGCAAAAACTCAACCACAACGGAGGTAGGGAGGTAAGAAAATAAATAGGGTCAACGCAAGTGTATGGAAACAAGCCAAGCCAAGGAAGCAGACGAAAAAACACCTGACAAGACATCACCAAGTGGAAGATCTATCATGAGCTCACTTTAGTGGGAGCGGCAGTCACTACCCTCCGAATAACCCAGCCCCCGCACGAACACCGGCAGACCGGGAGGTCCAAGAAGCTCGGCATCTGTAAGGGAGAAATTACCTAAACTTGATATGAGTCGCATGAAGCAAGAAGCGCCAGGAAGAAGATATGTCCCCTAAACGTCAAACTCTAAGGAATTGAAAATTGCTATGATTGGGATGTGACTGACTTTCTCCAATCTGGGAATCGCCTCAACCTAACCAAACGGCCGAACAGCACATTGAGCCATACATGGGGGAAGTCAAAAAAACCTGATGGTGTCTAACTCTGCCAGGACGGAAACCCTATCCATCGAGAAAGAACCTCCCCGCCCCTCTATCAGAAAAGGGCGGGAAGCAGAAAAAAAGAGTGAACGTCTCCCACAACCAACAACATCCTAACACACTCCGTCTAAATATCGTGACGACCTTTCATACATGAAGGAGGATCTTCCCATGTCACAGACTTCGAGATGGTGCGGAGGGAGGGAAAAGACTAGTAAACTCTCTAGCCTTACAACAGATCAAATTGGTCAACATTATAGTGTATAGATCAACCCCAACAACTAGCGAATGCCGGAAGGGACTTTATTATTTCGCTTGACAAACGTCATGCGGGGTCGATCTGGGATATAAAGAGCAGGGGTCTCACATGCCATGCCCGTATCAAGGCCTCGGGGGGCCAACCGTGTCTTCAAGCATGAGAGAATACCTTCATCTCCTACCGGAAGGGGTCGGCCCTGAGCCCGCAAGATTAAAGAGGACTAGAAAAAAAGGTGGGGAAGTTCGTTGGGGGTGATGACATCAGAAACGTCACCATTAACCCTCGCTGTACGTCAGCACGGGAATTTGGGCCAGTGTCTATCCCACGGAGCTCCAACGGGTTCAACTAAAAAAAGAAAAAAAGGAAACGGAAGTACTAACAGTCCGGATGGCGGAGGCCAACCCGGCGAGAGTGGGTCAAGGGACTTAGAAGACGTTCACTCTAAGGCTATCGGAGGCCGCCGCCGTCGGCTGAATTCACAGATTCGAGAAAACAAACGAGTAATAACTTCTGATGCCGGGTTCTTAAACCATTCGTCCATCAGGAACCATTACCTCAGCTGGAAGGCAGAAATACTAAGTGCTTATTCCGACGGGGTAAAGAGCGACGTCCGGCCCCGTACACCCGAAAATTGGGGGAAAGTCATGATCGGACAAAAAAAACACTCTCTCACAACACAACTACTTGGGGAGTCTAAGATTTGCCGAGCGCCAAAAACAAGGCATTCAGGGTTGATTTCAGTCATAGGAAAAAGGAACGTCTTCCGATCACGCCTGCCAAAGACTTCAAGTCACGCTCTCGCATCCGATTGAAATGGGCGGTGAAAGACGCATAAGTAATGAGCTGTCACTGGCTGATTAAAAAGGCAGAACCGAGAAGGATTAGATCAAAAAGACGTCCTCGCCCATCCTAAGGGCGAATGACTGCCGCTGCGACAGCCCCCGAACCAGAACCGACGACAGGAACGACGGAAATGGGAGTATTAGTTAGGTGGCGGAGGCGCAGTTCCCGGGAAACATGGGTTGTGGTGTTGGTGTTTGGGGTTTGGTATGTTTTTGTTCGTCGCTCGCGTCTCAAACACTGAAAGAGAAAGAGGGGGGGGTGTGGGTGTTCGCACAGGCGCTTACTAGATTAACGTCATGGGTGCAACGATAGGCAGAAAAAAAACAACCCCCACCACTCTGAAAAGCTCTTCCAACCTTAATTTCTAAAAAGGGGCCAATTGAGGCTCAGGAAGAAAAATGCATGTCGTCTAGTGAAGTATGAAACCTTATCTACTAGTCCCTAATACCAAACGTCAGACCGCGGCGATTACTGAAACAATGGCAGGCCATTGGAGATAACGCGCGGGCCGAAAATCGACCGATACGGCTGACAATCAAAAGAAGACAGCATGTCGAGGGAGGCAAGCCTACATCGCCACCATCAGTAAGAGGGGGAAAGGTTAGGGGAGGAAAGAATTTCAGCGTCCAGTAAAGAACCTCAATCGCCTATTTCGCGAGAATCCCTTCGAAGATGGACGGAAAGCCATTTGCCTACGATCAGTGCGAGGAGCCTACTGCTGCTTGTTTAGACCATTTGTGATCTAAAAAAGCCACGCTGTGGTGATTATTAGTCCGCAGTCTCCTGTCAAAGGTAGTGAAAAAGTTATCCAGGGATAGGCTTCTTGGTTCTCGCCTGCCTCCCGGCAGCAAGTCAAAACCCCTCGGTTAAGGGGAGTAGAAAAGAAGCGACGTATGGCCGTCTCACCTCCAGGCTGTATAGCCTGGGTGGTCGAACCGACAAAGGGTTCGATGTTGTTCCCATTCAAAAAATCAAATAGGAAGGGCAGGACCGGGAAAACCGGACGAGGACAGTAAGGTCGGCATCTAAAGCTCCGTGCATCATCCTGTCGGAAACAACGTCGCACCCTGAAAAAAAAAACGGGGAAAAGGAAACTCGCGCCGTTTTCGACAGCCGCAAGAGGCAAGGAGAATTCCGGGGGAAGGGAGAGGGAAAACGGGTAGGATCGGTTCGGCCGCGAGTGGCACTCGGGGCTCGAAGGGTTCGCGCGCTGGGCAAAGAATGATCAAGCGGAGCCCAGGCGCTTCATGATCTAAGTTGAAAAGGGTCAAGTGTGCTTCGTCGTTCATCTTAGCCGACTCGTGCTGATGGGCGTGTGACGTCGTCAGACAGGAGAAGAAAAGCGAACTTCAGTATATAGAGACAAAGAGGAGGGAAAGATAGACATGAGACGCCGGCACGTAATTAACTTGCAACCCGGAGAAGCAGAATGCCGTCGGCCACTAAAAGAAAAGGCAATTCCTCCACCTTTACCACGATAAAGTAGATCATGAGCCGCCAGCGGAATTTTTGAATAGGAGAGAGAAAGAAGAACGCCCCGAGACCAGAGACCAAGCATGACCGAACACGTTTCAACACGATGCACTATCATCAACAATGGCCGGCGGAGGCTCAGGAGATCAGGAAAACTATGCGTCCGGCTATGACATCCAGGGCGAAAGGAGCGAGCGGCATGCATAAAACGTCGCGACGACGAGCCACCGGAATTCTGGTGTTCGGGACCCATCGCAGCGGGGGAAACCTAACATTACCAAAACAAAAGAAAAAGATCTGAGAACAGCACCTGTAGGAGAAAAGGTTGGCGTTAGAACTTAGAAGACGAGCTTTCCAGTCCAAAAGAATCGGGGGTTCAGGCTATAAAAGCCGCGATCGAAGCATTATCACTTTCACGGAGAAGCCATTGGCGAACCATCTAAAGGGGGAAGGAATTAGAGCCCGCTAACAACAGGCCCAAGAAATCCTTGGCACGACTAATCTAACAGGAGACCATTGCGATTCCTAAAGAGATCGAATGTATCTCAATCCAGGGCAGCGGCGAGGATGGCAAGAGGGATCTCAGAGAAAGTCGGAGCCAGCTTGGAACCGGGACATGACGTTCAAAGAAGGTTTGCGAAATTGATTCACGAAAGAATCATTGCACGAGAAAGTGAATATGGTAGCATCTCTGGAAAGAAAAAGAGAGGGGCGGGCGTCCCGATGCCATGACCAGTTAGGGAAAAAGCTTCTCTAAGGCGAGAAACTGGCTTCTTAAAAGAGAATTCATACTTCAGAAATAAGCAGAAAATGAGAAGTGAGCCAAGAAAGTCCCAAAAAAAGAAAGCTTGTAAGTGATTGGGAAAGAGTAGTTGTGGTTGATACAGAACAAGAAGCTCTTTAAACTGGTCGTAGTTCTTAGAAAAAGGGGGGGTCAGTGATGACTTTCGGACCGGTGGGTGGGGAGAGACTACTACCTTTGCACGAAAAAAAGCGACCGGAACATAGGGCAAGACACCAAGAGTATTGTTGCCGTGGCAGCAGCGGCGAGGGCGGATTCAGGCGGCAACGCAGGGCCGCTTATGGCGGCTCCTGGGCCTGTTGGTGTTTAGAAAAAGGGAAGCTTCTCCGTCAGGGGAAGGGTACGAAGTAGTGAAAAAGAGGGAAAACCCGAGGGGACGTTCGACCGCATTCGGCACCCGATTGCTGCGGAAGAGGTGAACACGGGGAGCAAGAAATTTGCTATGCCTCGGGAAAATAAACGTCGCCGGCCGCCTGCTCCAAATTGGCCTGCGGTGCTAAGCTCAGATTCAACAACAAATCAACGAGGGGTTGGAAAAGATCCGTCACGCAAGGCCAGTGGCCCGAGGTGAGGAAGGGGGGGCGGGCCGTGCACTTCTTCGATAATAGCCCCTCGCCAGCTGGGGCAAAATCAAAAACAAAGCTAGAGCACGGGATGGGACGATGAAGAATGGAAGGGGAGATCAAGAATAAGTTGATATTTAAAGTGGGGAACCCGCATCTGCAAGGAATCGTCACTAGGTTCAAGGTGAGCCAGGGCTAGAAAGCCCCGATTCTCTCCGGCGCCGAGCCCAACTCAATACGAAATGTCAGTACAGCGTGAACTCGGGGGCCGTCATCATTGGAAAAAATAAAAGGAAAAGGTCTCACAGCGGTCGCTGGGAGCCACCGCAAGAAGTAACGTACTAAACTCTTACGCAAGGTCGAAGGAAGGGTATCTTCGTAAAAAAAACCACAAACTTATACAGCTCGGCCAACAGAGATTGTTAAGGAAAGGGGAAAGCGGTTGAACTTACAGTTCTGTAAGTCTGATATTAGGGTAATTCACAAGATCAACTCAAGAAACCAACTTCAAAAAAAAAGCTGGTTCCGGTCACATGAATACAAGCATGGGAGCCTAAAGAGAACAAAGATCGTCGATCGACGAACTGCGGGCGAGAAGAAACATAAGCGAGTGGTACTCTACACGTCAATCGCACATTCAAACTTCCATTACCCTGAGCGGAAGAGTTACAAGAAAAAGATCAAGCGACAACGAGTGGAACATGGGCAAGAGAACGGCTCATTACTGATCTGGAAACCTGCGGAAGAGGGAAACCTTTTCTCGCTTAATAAGGGCCTTCCAAACGGGGTCGCTGGCCTGTGGGCCTCAAGGGGTGAAGGGGTTCGTACCAGCGCAAGCACATGGGAGGCGAAACGTGAAAAAAGATTTGGAAAAGAGTAAACGTGGTCCTCCCGGCAGCGGAGAACGTCCTAAAACCCTCGGTTTTGCCACGCCCGAGAGCGCACTACTTAGTCAGGAACAACATCAAGGTGCTGTGTTCTGGACCTGGGGGTGAAAGGGAGGGACCGAAGCTGGGCGCGAGAATCAGAAAAAGATCAAGCTGCTGGAAGTGAAAGACTTTTCTTCATTCATGAATAACACGCATCGGGCATCATCGTGGCCTCAAAAAAAAAAGGGGAGGAGCTCAAGAAAATCTCGGGATAGCCGTTCGTCAGAACTGAAGACGCGACAGAGACGATGAACCAGGCGCGCGGGTCGGCTCCTTGCAGCTGTGCTTGCGGTTGGCGAGGGGAAAAGGGAGGCCTGGGACTCCTAGGTCATGGGAATCATCCTAAGACTGCGCTTCATGATCCTAATTCTTGAAAAGAAGCAACACGTGGGCACTTTGGAAGAGAGGCTTCGGGAGTGGCCGTCGCCGGAAACGCGAGGCCGCGCCTTAATGTCATATAGCGCTCAAAAAAAAAAACGTGAGGATTAAAGGCGCAAGCGATGCACTTAGTAACTTTCCGGCTCGGCCACGAAAAGGGGAGAAAGAAAAGGGCCAGGCCCTAAGTAAAAAAAGTAAAGATCAGAAAGGATGAAGAAAACGCACGGGGATCGGGTCCAGCGTATGGCGCCCCATCTCGCCAAAATCCCTTCGCCTAGCACCGCTAATTTTACGGAACCCCACGATGCCCTATCCCGAAAAAGTCTTTCTCGACCGGGGAGACTTCAGAGGGAGGGCGAGCTATTCGAGAGTGAAAAGCAAAGGCTCCGCGATGACGGGGGATGCAAGACCGATAACCTAAGGTAAGACGGACTTAGGACAGGCAAGAGAGGGGGTGCCTGCTGGCACTACCCCAAATGCCCGGAGACTGATTTCACCGACATGAACCAGGCCGATCTAACATCAAAACGGGAAGTGAAACATTGGACGTAAGCGTAAAGAAAAGGACGAACCGGGAGGGGGCCTCCAAAGAGGCATGCGAGAGAACTCGCTATCATCGATCAAGGTCACGTAGCCGGGAACGCGTTCTAATTCTCCATTCCCAGTCGAAATTCAAGCAGCCCCAGATGGTTAATATAAAGGCAAAAAAAGAAGAATCATGCCGTACACCAAGTAGAACAGGATCGTCAAAAGGCCATTGAGTCCCAGTGGATCATGCCAGAGGGTCTTTCTCTTACTTAAAGACGACAAGGATAAATCAAGCACGGGTGAATGGTTCCGTTTGGCATTGAGAGACTAAAAAAAAGAGATAGTCTTGACTTATGTTCTGTTAATGGAGCGTCTCTTGCATCGAAAGAGGGGGGGGCCGCAGGCAGGAAAAAACCCACCCCATGCCCTTCGCGGAAGCTTCTCCGCCCAGAATAAGTTGTTCGTGGAAGCCGGGTGCATACCGTCGGGCCGAGATATTCGGCCTGAGAACCGCCATTATCCTCTACATGGGGAAAAGGGTCATTTTCCCTAGGGGGTGGGGTTGAATGACGCCGATAATACAGAAAAGGAAAAAGTCACGGGTCGTATTGCGAGAAGCTTGATGCCAACCTAATCGACCGCGAGAACGTACTTTCAGAAAGGTTTCTCTCCGTCACAGAGTGCACGAAAGAAACTTGAGTACAGGGCTTTGTATCCTAAGGGAAAAAAAAGGAAGAACGTGCGGGAGGCAGGAGACCTGATGATTGGGCAAGCGTCGAAAAAAGGAAAGACCTTCTCGGAGGGAGGGATATCCGAAGTTGCAGCTCAGCATTCAGTGGGGAAGGATCACATCATAGCATCGCAGAACCGAATATTGGGAGATGAAGCTTGTGCAGACAAGAATCGGGGGGGGCATCAATACTAAAGCCGAATAAAATACAAGGAACCGGGAGGAAGAAAGAGATCTCTCAACAACAACGGGACTATAAGCCGATCGCCACGCTGACAAAGGTTGAGGGGTTCGTCATGTACCAGCACGTCGTAAAAAGAAAACAAAAAAATCTTCTTTCTAAACCTCAAAGATCAGACGCCAATGTCTCCGGTTGCAGGAAAGGAAAGAGCTCAGAGTGGGTGGTACAGGGGAGTAACAAGGTCCCGATAAGGAGTGCCAGCATTCAATGCGGGCAGGCAAATTCCATCGAGACATTAAAAAGGAAGACACGTCCGAACCTCGGAAGGAGGCCGACTCCTAAGAAAGGAAGCACTGTCTTCGGGGCGCGTCGCGCAGTTCAAGGAGACCGCGGTCTCGACAAGCATTAAAAAGGAAAAGGGAACTTCAAGGACGAGGGATGGGGGCGACTTCGTGATCGGCCAACACCCACCACTAAAATCCCATCAACGAAACTTCCACAAAGGGGAAACGAGGCATCAAGAATGAAAAATTAGAAAGGGCCTGGAGGGTGCGTCTCGGATATGCCTTGAACTGATCATACTAGGCATCACCAACCGAAGCGGGAGTTTGGCCGCATCAAAGGGAATGCGATCCACTCTTTCAATCGAGACACCCGAGAAGCAGAGACACCCTCCCAAGAAAAAGGGAAGAAAGGAATAGGTCGGATCTAAAAAGTCGGGAGGCACCATTCCGCGTGAACCAGTTATGAGAAGAAGTGGATCTTCTTACCTTACTCGTAAGAAAAGAAGCAAGCCTGAAAAGAAAATCGTCTCAGTTGGCGAAATAATGGTCGAAGGAACTAAGGGGCTGGCTGGCCTGTGGGTCTCTGACTGGAAAGGAAAGTCATTGCAATTTCTCCTAGATTGAGGGGCGCTACGGGTAAAAGGTGATGGGAGCGGTTCGAGGTTCAGTGGCGGCCGGAAAAAAATTCAGCGACACGCTATCTCCACGACGCCGCACAAGACCAGGGTCGGTTACAAAAGAGCGACCTGGTGGTTCAGACGTTTACCTAGAAGGAAAAACTATGTGAGCAGCAAATAGCCGCCAGGTCTGCAAGGCCGTCCAGGCGTACTGGGGTTTCTTTGTCGGCAGCCAGGGCCGTTTGCTGTCTCCCAATGGAGCAAAAGAAACGAGGAATACGCTTAGGCCGTGTCGAAAAAAGGACTGCGCGCCGCGGTCGACAATCGAAGAAAAGTCTGCCGAACGGAGGACAGAGTCAAGGCAGTGGGCAGAGGTGCGAGGGAAGGAGTGGTCTGAACGCATATCTTGGACTCTCAATGCCGCTTAAGTGAAGGGATCTTCTGATCGTGGTAGTAAAAAAAAAGGCGCAATTCATTCCCTGGAGAAGGCAGGCGGAAAAAAGGGGGCGAAGTAGAAGGAAAAGGTAAAACTTTAAAGAAAAAAGAAAAAGGGCACATCATCTCTCAAAAAAACAAAGAGAATCTAACCATGAGATCAAGAAGCCTAACTTACTTGCTTCACGTCAAAAAAGAAAATCAGCCACGAGCCGACGATGCAGAAAGGGACAAACCGTTAGCAAAATCAGAAGACGTCCGGGGAGTGGGGGCGGGGAAAAAAACGGGCTTGCGATCCCGCCCCATTCCTCCCCGATAACCCCTTGGCGACCACCTTGGCCGACCGGATGCAAAACGACAACCTCGCGAAAGGCAAGCAGTCGGACAAAAAAAATGACTTCACAGGCGCGCGCTGAGCCTATCCGAGGTGAAAGGGAAACGATTAAGATGCCCTGAATCGCACCGCGCTTTGAGCCATTCTGGAGCTGGAGGGTCTCCGACCCATACAAAAAAGGAAGCAAGACAGGGAACACAGGACACAAGGGACGAGGATCAAGCCATGGACGTAGAGCGTGCAAGGAAGAAACAGGGGGGGGGGTAGTTTCGGTAAAATCTAATGGGAGCTATAACGGCAACAGAACGCGATACATCAGGATCACCTGGAAAAAAAGAGAACAAGCCATGGCGAAGCCTGGGGAAAAAACGGAAGAAATTCCTCATCCCAAGAACCCCCATGCCCCACGAAACAGCAAAGGCCTGAGGAAAACGCCGTCGAAAGGCAAATA
>Ga0179593_1431473_pt1 | contig 14685 bp, 13 predicted proteins | sample CZODoug2_1_08_16_FD_185931 | JGI IMG/M metagenome (GOLD analysis project Ga0179593, IMG submission 185931) | Vadose zone soil fungal communities from Angelo Coast Range Reserve, California, USA - CZODoug2_1_08_16fungal (PacBio error correction) | ecosystem: Environmental > Terrestrial > Soil >...
GGGAGGCCGAGTGGATTTGATGAGTTTTGAAAATCGGCAAATTTCGTACAACACAGCCCAATCAACTTACGGGTCCAGCGGAAGAGAAAAAGGCACTGCTGGGGCCACAAGCGTGTAAGGGTAAAAAGGGAGCGAGCTATCCGAAAAGCATGTCGCGGATGTGTTGGTCCATAGAGAGGTACGCGAGGGAAAGTTCAGCGCGTCATGACCAAGTATGCAGAGTAGGCGGTAAAATTTCAGAAAAGGGTTTTGAACCCCGAGTGCGGTAACGCTGGGCACAGGCCAAACCGAAAAAATTAGGGCAAGTATTCGAACCGCCTGAGACAACTTGGGCCAGGAAAAAGGTCTATGAAAACGTGGCATATGCAAGTGGTGGTGCCAGTCCCGTGGGGGGTAAGGTTGAAACGGAGGCCGTGCCGCGAGGGAGCATAGCCGGGGCAACATGGAAAACGGAGGGAAAGATGGAGAAAGGTGTGGGGTGGAGTGGGGGGAGCTTTGGAAACAAGATTCCATATTGCCGATGAAAAATGTCCTCGGTTTTAGGCTTGACATGGGGGAAGATACCAAATCAAAGAATAGGCAAAAAAAACCGAAGGAAAAACAGGGTCTTCGCGACTTCGGGGATCCTTTTATCATTACAACTTGCGCTGGCTCGGCGTAAGCGAGACAGAAGAATATGGGAATGCTGGCGGATTAACGCTGTGGCGAGGGGGGGAATATGAACGAAAGCACCAGTACTCGGTTCCAAATCGTCTTTTAAAAGGAAGAGACAAGATACAACGCGCGGAACGGGAGGGGGCGGGGAAAAACGTAACTGAAACATTGGCAGGACCACGGCCTAAGGCAACCAATTCGCACACCGCGGAGGAATGGATAGGTTCGGGAAACGCCCGGATCGTCCTGGCGAGAGATTGAAGCCGTGGAAAAACACGTGTAGGGGGGAAAGGATTGGGGGGAGTGACGGACGGCAGTCAAGTACAAATTAGCTAACATTATCCATTCCTAGTCAGCGCCTCAAGCAGATTGAGCCAGGGACAGGAAAGCAAGAAAAATAACATGTGGTGGAAGGGTTGGGGCCTTCGCTTGGAGAATTAATGACTAAGATTTCTCTTCATTTCAAAAATCTAAATCAATGACATACTGCCGGGGAAGTCGGAGGTAAGGAGCAATCACTGGAATGACATGGGAAGCGGCAAGCAAAGAAAGGAAGTTGATCAGTGGGGAAAAAAAATCCTAAGAAATAACCATTCGGGCGCGCCGTTTACTGCTTAATTTTTGTGGAAAGGGCGGAGACCGTCTTTGCATGGACGGGAAGAGCGGGAAGAACAGAACTCGAGACCTGGGCTTGCCTCGTCCAGTTTGTGGTGGGTAAGGCCGGTATGGAACAAGAGGGGCAAACCGTTCACGGGGGGTAGAAAGGTGACAGCTTTTTTGGGTTAAATGAAGATTGGGGGAGTAGGTGGGGTGTGTTTGTGTGGAAGGGGATCGAATTATACAGGGCGGAAAAAAAAAAACTCGGGGGGGGAGGGTCCTCCAAAAGGGTGCCCAACTGTCTTGGGGGGGGGGGGGGGGGGGGGGATACACAACTTGTGCGAGTAGAAGGGCAGAGCCTCCTAATCCCCGAATCGGGAGATCGGCGCGTCGGGAGAAAGACTGGCTCAGGAAACAGTCGTTTTAAAGTTGTCCATTCGGGTCTATTGACAGCTGGGATTCAATGTCAGGCGGGAGAAAAAAAGAAAGGTTCATTAAGAAAGCTCCGGGGGGGGGGGAAAGGAGGGGAGACAGTGACTTACAGGGTAAACGTCCTCAAGGAGGATGGCGTTCGTGGGCCCGGGAGAGAAGCGCGGATGAAAAGGAAGTATACTCACGGGTGGAAGGGGGGAGAGAGTTCTTCCGCAAAAGGACGAGCACAGGGCGAAAATTATCACCGCCCGTTTGGCCCGGGAAAGCATAACGGGGGAAGAAAAAAGTGTGAATTTGAACCGGGGGGGGATAGGGGGCGAAAATGTAACGATGGGTAGGCGTCGGCCGGTACTGGGTCGAATTGAACTAACGCCCATTAAAGGGGGGGGACACAGCAAGGAATCGACAATGAAAAGCGAGATACGCGAAAAAAACACAAGAAGGAAAATGATAGGAGGCGAACGGGGCGAAGAGAGCACTCGTGTCAAATTACTGTTCCGAGGGGGACAGGGCATCATACCAACCTGCCCGAAAAGCAATGGGGGCAAAAGTCGGAAATAGAAAAGGTCAATCAAAGGTGGTAATCCAAATTATCTCCCATTCAGGAGACACCGTCTCGGTGAGAAGTAAAAACATCTGCTATGAGGTTCGACAAAGCGAAGACACTCAAGCAATCGTTTGGAAAAATAGTTGTTTAAAACTCTGGGCAAAATCTGTTGACAGAAGCGGCCATACGAACTGTAGAAGGAGATCAACCCGATAAAAGAACGAAGGAAGGAGGGCAAAAATATTGGGGAATCTCTTTCTACAAAAAAGGGACTTACAAGATGAAATCGCCGAAAGAACAACTGGAAAAACGGACGGGACAGGAAATCCTATGAAAAATTTAACGAACGAACGATGGAAACTGAAAGTGGGCAGGGGGAGGGGAGAAGGAGGATAAACCGTTGAGGCCAAACGCTGGTAGAAAAAAGGGGATCAGAAACCACGCGAGGGGTTTTTGCCCCGGTATCCCGAGACGAATTTCGGCAATCCACCAAAAAACAACGGAAGTGGGTTGGACACATCAAGGCAAACAGAGAGGAGAAAAGTTGCAACAAAAAGGAAACGGCGGGTCACAAAGAGGTTCCAAAGGGCGTCTTACACTATCGGAGACGAGATTCAATCTCTAGTCGGGCCGGACAGAAGGGAGAAAGGGCATGGAAAAGGAAAAGCGGGAACTTCGGCTCAAGAAAACACGGTAATGGGAGGGACGGGGACGGTCAATTCTGAGCACGGTCTCTTGGCGGAAGTTCAGGGTCAAAGGACTAAAATGGAAGGGGACGCCATCTAAGGAGAAAGATTAGGAGAAAGGGGACGGGTGGGACCGCCGAAAATGCCAAATAGTTTGGCATGAAAAATGTAATGAAAGCGATGGACAAAAACCTGAAAAACAAAATGGGGAGTGGGAGAATTCGTAAGGGCCGGCTAAAGAAAGGGCTGACGAAGTACCTGTTGGAAGGCGGGAACCTATTAGCGACAAGGGACCGAAGGACTCGTGTCCAGAACACATATGGTCGAAAGGAAGGGGGGTCACCACGATGAAACAAATCATCGGCGGATCCGGGGAGGTCACAAGCACAGAAAGAGGATCAAGAGCGAGCTCAGGGGGGGAGGAAAGGCGCGGTAGTCCGCATGAATTAATGGCCGTGGCAAAAATCCATACACACCACAAAACAGAAAACGGAGCTCCGCGGGGAAATATTGGGGAGCTAGAAATTAAAAAAGAGGGAAGGTTAACCATTCAAAGCTTTTTGGGGAGCTGGAACCGAGGACACATCAAACGCATTCAGGGGGAAGTACGTAATATCTGGATTGCAAAGGATCCGCGGACGGACCGGAGGACCAATGCGCGGAAAGTTGGAAATTCCAAGTACCAGACTGTCGGGCGACTTTGGGGTTCGCGGAAAGAAAGGGGAAACTTTGCAACAGGGATCCATTTACCCGACTGAAAGAAAACAAAGGAAACGAATGAAAAGAATCGGCAAAAGGGACACAGGGAGCTCTCCGAAAAAATCAATGGCGGAAGAGTAAGTCACGAGGTAGAAGCGCGGAAGAAAGGTCCGTACGCTCTCGAACGCGGGAAAACGAAACTCAAGGTACAGGCCGGGAAGAAAACTTAATAAAAAAACATAGAAATGAAAACCCAGGTGGGAAAAACCCTGAAGGGCGGGAGGGAAAAAACTATGCAGTGGTGGAAAAAACAACTGTACCTCAAGAGGTGAGGGCGGCCAAGGGTTGAAGAAAGGTACAACTCGCTCCTAATCATAATTAAAAAATGGCATAAGACGCGATGATAAAAGGGGAAAGCGCGACATCGATCCTTACCCCCCTACCAGAATGGGGGAGAGTCGCTGAAGGGGGGGTAAAAAACGAATGAAAAAGGGAAAAGTGAACCTCGACTTCCGCAGAATACTTTGAACGCGTGGACTGGGGGGAAATTCTGACAATGAAAAAGATACAAGATGTGGGAAAACTCGCGCAATGGGCACGGAAAAAAAAAACAAGAGTAAGAAGAAAAAAGAGAAGAAGTATCGAGGAAACACCAGAAGTTGGTATCTTTTGGAAAGGTTCGAGTGGAAGAAGGTTACGTCCAAACAAAAAAGCAACCAGGAAGTCCACGGGGGAAGCGGGGGGGGACATGGGACCCCTTAGCTTGCAGCGCGTGTGGAGGGGAAAAAAGAGGAAAAGACAGATACGCAACCAAGGCGCGGATTTGTTTGAAATACGACTCAGCGGACCGCTCTCGCATAGTCAAAACAGAAAGGAAGATGTAGGAAATAAAATTTGAAGAAAACCGGGGTGGGGGGGCGAACCGAAAAATGTGGTCCCAGGGGTAAGTCACGGCCTGGAAAGTCGGTGAACGACAGAAGGAATTCAATCAACTGCACGGTGCGAAGTGTCGATTCGATGGGAGATCAAGTGGGGTGCAAGTGGCTGACTAGTTGGCGTCCGGCCGCGGAAAGAAATCGCGCGTCCGGCTTCGGAGACCGATCACGAACGAACCGCGTGAAGGTAAAGAGGGAGAAAGGGGGGTTGGGGGGGAAAAGGATCTTTAAACCGGGAGGGAAAGAAGGGCCGATGAGAGGATTCGGTAAAAACGGTGCGAGTACTCCGTGGGACAGAGGAAATCCAAGGACAAGTGCAGAAGCTCCTCGAAAAAAACGGGAAGAAGTCGAATGGGGGGGATTTTGTCCAACAGTCGCGCAGGGCTCGTCGGAAGGGGAGATCCCAGCCGACGGCGGGACGAAAGGGAGGAGATTAGATTAAAAAGGTGGGACGAAGGGCTAGAATCAGAAAAACGCAAACAAGGAGACAAAAAAGTGGACCGCATTCTTGGAAAGCTCATAAGTTAACATGAAACGCGACTACGATTCAGGGGGGAGTGAAGGACATAGAAGATGGCGAAAAGGCGAAAGGATACGACCCAATAAAAAGATCGAATTTTCCGTGAGTTCTGGGTTGATGAGAAGATAACTCCCGCGGGATAAATGAATCCGAAGGAAAAAAATGGCCCTGAATAGCAGTGGCAGAAAAAAAAGAGAAGCTTGACCTAGACTAAGAAAGGAGCACGAGTCACGTCAGTATTTTCAGACTCCGAAAAGCGAAGGGAGCCGGCAAGGGTCAGCATCGACCATAAGGGGGGAAGGGGGGGGGCCTTCGCTTTACAAATGAAAAAAAAAGGAACTGATTTGAGCAGCGGATAACAATCGCGGACCGAAACGGGGGCGATGTGCCGGAAGAGGGGAGATCAACTCAATTATAAACATTAAAAGGTCCAACAGCGAAGCAAAGGTAGAAGATGAAGACAAAGATCTGCAAAAATAAGCCAAGGAGGGGAGGGGTGGCGCCGAAGTTAGGGCTTAATTTGTGAAAGGCAAACTTCGTGAAAAAGGGCAAAGGGAGGGAAAACGCCGCTGCAAGAAGGAGGTCCAACAGGTTTGGAATAATGGCCAACTCGGTGACAACGCAGTGCGGGAGGGGACAGCAAGGTCAAGAGGCGGGGGGATTAAGGGAAGGATGGGTCATAACTTTTCTAATTGGGTAGGAGGGGCCGAAGGGAGGCAGGAGGAGCCTGCACAAAGACCGGAAGGGGGGTGGAGAGTTGATCACGCAATGGGGGGGGAAACCCTAATCGTTCGGGGGAACTCACAACGGGGGCGAAGGCGAAAGATGCAATCTGGGGGGCAAAAAAACACCAACCGAAACGGAGAGGAGAATCGGCACGGAGCAATTTCATCGTCTACATCGTGCAAACTTGACTTGGATGGAGGGGGTCACGGCGATTCAAGAGGAATCCTGTCTTCGTGGAAATACGAAGAAGAAAGATTTTGGAAAGGGGGAATCCACTACGCGGGTGAGGCCAGGCCGGAAATGTGGGGAAAACGTCATAAGTGCATGGAGGTCAAATTCCACTCGATCGCTAAGCGAGGTCAAAAAAATAGGAGAGAACAACCGATGTCATTATTTGGCCTCGGTGGGGACTCAAGGAAAAAGACACAACTGGTACGGATACCCCCCGGGTAAACAGAGGGGGGAAGAGACGAAAAAAACACCGGAATACAGCTTGAGGCCGTAAGGGGAGTTCTGATTTGGGCTGAAGAGCAATTTAAACTTAGGTGTAGGCTAGGAAGGAATGGGAAGTTGGACCCTCGCAGGCCCGGAAAAAGGGTGAAAAACTAGCATGGGGCCGAACTAGAGATCTCAAGAACAACAAAAAACGAGGAAGGAAAAGAAAAGCGCGAAGAAGTCCCTGATCGTTGTCCATGGTGTTCATGGCTAGGGATCAAAGAGGGGAAATACCGGAAGGGGGACACTAAACTCCGGAAATTGACACCAACTTCGTATAAAAAAAAGCGGGGACAGTAACGGCAATAATTAAAGGATCATGGCCTGACACGCGTAGGAAAACGAAAAGTGGATCAGCGCAAAGCTAGAGGCTTTGCGGACGGAAAAACTGCGAGACACAGAAATCCAGGGGTCGAGACAATTTGGTAAAAATAAAAAAAAACGATGCGGATCGCGTGGGAAGAACTGAGCCGCATTTATGACGCTTTTAAAAAAGTTGAAGTCTGAAAGGAAAATCAGAAAACTCCAGGGTGTTCAATTGCAAAATATGGAGCCGCTTCGCACTCGGAACAGTGAATTAAGCCAGGGAAATAAGAGAATACAGGGGAAAAGCAGGAAACGACTGAAAGGGATATCCATGAATGAATCGAACGAGATGAGGGGAGGCACGGGGAACGGGAGTCTCAGAGGAGGCTCTGTGGATACAGGAGAAAAAGTTACCACCGAATCGTCGCAACCCTATGGTAACGAAATGACGAAAAACCACTAGGAAAAATGGGGTGTACGCATACAAAGGACTTCTAAGACAAAAAAAAAGGAGGGAAGGAGAACCAATACTTGAAGGGAAGAAAAAAACAAAGCGAAGGGAAAAACAGACGACGGCGGGGAAAAAAGAGGTTTAAATTAACGGGGAAAAATCGTAAGACCGGGGGCCAGATGACGAAGGTCAAAGAGGCTGTAGGAAGGAACAAAAGCTCAAAACTTGAACAGGGAAGAAAAAGTAAAGATGAGGTCGAAGAAAAAAGTGTTGCCGAGAGTTGGTAGGAGGAGGATTAAAGTGAATCTCCCAGGCCAGGAGCTGAAGGCAAAAACGGGCAGGAAGAAGTTAATTGATTAGAAGAAGATTCGGCAGCTATGTTAAAGGGGGTTGCACCGCCTAAAATGAGCGAATCCTTTTGGGATACAAATGGAAAGCAGGGGGAGGGAACATCACAATCATGGGGGGAGGGAAGTCTTAACCTGGGGGGGACCGGAAGTACAATCTGCTTAAAAAGAACAATTTAAAACGAAGCGGCGCAAAAAAGGCGCGACAAGGGGGGAAAGAATGAACTAGGAAATGGAAATCACAAAGGCTAGTAGGAGCAAAAAGCGGGGGGGGGTGTTCACAGCCCAACGGTCAAATCAGCCTCTCGGAGTAAAGGGAGTTTCGCAATCACCGAAATCGATACCTTTGCTCGGATGGAGAGGGGGAGTACGATAGCTTGACAGGAAAGAACATTAATTCAAAATTGAAGCCCCTCCACGGCCGGAGATCGAGTGGTGGGGGAACTTGAGCGCGCGTAAAGATGCCTGGAAAGCTCGACAGTGTGGAGGCGTCGCTAGAGTAACTACGAAAAACGTTCAATAATCCTCGCCGGAAAAGAGAGCAGCTCTGTAAAGAGGCAGAAAAAAAGAAAAGGTGAAAAAAGCCAGAAGGAGGATTTTTTCGCGGGGGGGAGATGAACTTGGGACTGGCCTTGGACATGGACAAACAAAGGAACAAAAAACGAAAGCGGCCGAACTGGAAGGAAGTGGGGAAAAAAAGCAACCATCAAGGGCGATATCTTTAATTACAGAGCGCAACGTCAGGAAACGAGCGACCAAGGGACCTCGACCTCACTGGAGCCGGGAACATCTGACCAAAAAGGTGAAGAGCCAATAAACAACAGCGGAAAGGAAAACGGGTCATTGCGGGAAGGGCTGTCAAAGCTGACAGAATTGGGAATGGAACCATAATTAACAATGAGGGCAATCTCTTCGTTTGCAGCCAAAAAGGTTTTCTGAAGAGGGAACATAAAGCATCAAAGAAGAGAAGGGCGCATATGCCGATGATGACTGGTTCTACCGCAACAGGAAAACAATCCGCCAAGGTTTAGGAGGAGGCCGTAGGTTTATAAACGGAAAAAAGAGTGGACACAAAAGACAAGCAGAAGGAAACGGAGCGAGACCTCTGTGAAGTACATGGTCAGCTGTGGGCTTGGGGGAAACGAAATGATGGACGAAACCGGGAAACGAGACTTGGGGCCACTAAACGGAAACGAAACACAACAAAACGGAAAAGGGAAGAATATCAGGGGAGGGAAACATCAGGGGTCGTATATGTGGGGGGGGGGCCGGGGACGGCCATAATTTTATCCCCACACTAAAAAGCGAAAAAAAAATTCTGAAAAAGGCCGTTGCCAGTCACCAGGTCGAGACAGCGCGGGGAAACTTTAAAAAAAAAGAAACGGCCCATCGAACAGAATAATGCGAAAGGGGGTTTCAATGCGCGCGGGTAGAGCTGGACCCGCCATATCGCATAGGAACATATCAGAATGGAATACAAGTTCGAAACCTGTGGGGGCGCCCCGAAAGGGCTGGGCACGGTCCGCTTTTCCTATTAACCACTGCCTTAGAAGGAATTGGGGGACAGAAGTCGCCACTGTGAAGTGAAAGGTCGATGAGAGGAGAGGAACCGTTCCAATTGGAAGCCGAACTGTAAGGTGGAGGGGGAACGGTCAGCGCGTCTCTCGCAGGGGAACCAGGGATTCGGTGCACTCAGGATCAACCGCGGGGGAGTTAGATCTGAGCAATGGGATGTTGGGATTGAGCTTTAAAGGCAGCCAAAGGGCCGGAGCTAAGGATGTCAGTAGGATTGCAAGAGTGTAAAGAAACGCAAGTGTGCATCAGGATCTGTAAAAACGAGGAAAAAAGCAGAAGGACGTGCGGGGATAAGGTTTGGGTTTGACTGGCCAATGCATAAAGTAAGCGCGCAAAGTCGGCTAAGGAGATTTAAACTGCGGGGGGAAATCAGGGGAAACGGGGGAGGATTGCGATAGAATACTCCCATCAACAGCAGCGCTTCCCTTGACATTTTGCAAGAGAGAGGGAAAGGAAAAACTAACTCTGAGGGGAGGAAAGTTAAGGGGCGGACCGCCAAGACGCTAAAAAACCCTGACGCCAGAGGGACAGAGAAAAGAGGGTCGGCGAGGGCTAAAAAACGAAAGAGAGCTACGCGAGAAAAATTGTCCGTGAGAAACCAATGCCAGTCTTAAGGCGGGGGTGATTAGGCCCGGGAGGGCGAAAGTTATCGAAAGGAGCAATGACGAGTAAAAAGGGGACGTAAAGGGCAGATTGCACGCAAAAGTGATAACGAGATGGGGTGGAAGGGGTTGGGGGGGCATTCTGATTCATAAAGGGGGTCAGCCAAAATATTCTCGAAGTTTGAAGGAACGCGCGAAAAAAAACGAGGAAAGAATCCTTTTATATAAATTTCCTGAAAGGTCGAATCAATGGGGAATACTTGCAAAACCGGGGACAGCAAACAGATGCCAGGGGAAGAATAATATAACAAAACTATGAACATAAGAAGCTGTTTTTCTGGACAGAAGAATTAACATAAGAAGGGAGGGATGTGGAAAAGAATTCGGGGGGGCATTAAAACGACTACGAGGGGGGGAAGGGAAATGACAATCCGCTGGGTCCGAGGTGGGTAAGACAGGTAATGGAAAACCGAACTCTGCAGAAGGTTGGGCGCAACGGGGGAAGAAGGTTTGTAATTACGGGGGGGGGGGAATGGGGGTTGGAATCTTAAAGTGTTTTGAGTGAAAGTGCCGAGAGGATCGGGCGAACGGCTTACCAAAAAAACCGAGTTGAGAGGGAAAGGGGGACAAATAGAAATGGGAACAAAGGCGGGAAGTCTAACGAGACTCTCTTCCGCACAGAAAAAAAAACTTTCCGCGAATAGGAAAGGATAGAAAAAGGGATAGACTTTCATGAAAGGATTTTCCCAAAAAACAGAAGGAACCTGGGATGGGGGTGGGGAACACGGTCGGTGAACGGAATGGAAATCTGTATCACATGAGGTCTGGGGATAATAAATTACCGAAGAGGTAACATGAAGAAAAAGCCGGAGGTCGGAGAAAAGACGGCACGGACCGTGGTAAAGCGAAGAGAATTTCTAGTACTAGGCGGGTAAACATAATCTCCGGGGCGCTTAGGGCAAAAAATCGAGAGACGCAAGATTGAAGGTGGGGGGCTAAATCGGCGCAAGACGGAGAGGTACTGAGACACCGCAGACAGGGGTCACCCCGCGGGGGGCCAGGAGCGAAACGCGGATCTTCCTGTAACGGGGGAAGGGGGGGGATGACGGACGCGAAATGCCGTAGTGTGGGTAGTCAAAGAGTTCGGGGAAGGGTCGGGGGAGTACCTGAAACCCTGTTTAAAAATAAAAGTGATCACGGGGGAAAGAATTAGAGAAAACAACACAACGGGAGGAGAAGAGGGGTGAGGGGGGGATAAGATCGAAGAAGGAGCAGGGTCACCATAAAGGGCAGGCGAGGGGACTCAAACAATGCAGTACCCTAAGCGGGATGAGAAGCACGCTTAACTTGCGGAGACGAGAAAAGAAGAACCTTAGCACATTGGGGAGGACCCAATATAGCGCCTGCACACGTAAAAATATTCCGTAAGGTGAGCGTAGAAAAAGCGGAGCGGAGGGGGAGTAAACTTACGAGAAAAGAATCATTTGTTTCATAGATTGTTTGAAAACCGAAGCGAGAGGACTAAGAGCGTGTCTCAAACTAAGCCCTAAAGTATGAAAGATTCAATGGGGTAAGGGGGGAATATCACGAAAAACCGAAACGGAAAATGGTGAGGAAAAAAGGGAAAATAAAAATAGCGAATCGCTTCTCAAAGACTAATAAGCTAAATCACGACCGACAGCACTGACAAAAATGGGGACAAAAAGGAAAAGAATGACAGGGGGTCGACGCGTCAGATTCGCAAAGCCATCGTGGGAGGAGGTTGAGCAAGAGAGGGAGAGGGTAGACGACCTGGGAATACAAAGAAGGGCGGGCCAACGCCATTGGAGAAAAAAAACGCGACTGTTGTTTGTTCCAGGAAGGGATAAGAGACGAGAAGCAAACTAACCCCTTAGAAAAGTTATGAACATACGGACAATGATCACAAAAAGCAGAAATTGACGGAAAAAACCGCAATCACGCGGGGGGGAAAAAGGGTCAAAAATAAAGATAAAAAGAATTCCTAATGCGTGCAAAAAAAAAGCGGTTAACAAAAGGCGGGGGGCGGGCGCCGGCCACGAAGGGACGCCATTTTCACAAAGGAAGAGAATGAGAAGGAAAGAAACCAAGCGGGGGGAGGAGAAAGAGGTGTCTTCATTCATATCAAAAGCATCGAGGATTGGAATAAGGACAGGAGCAGGGCAGGATACCAAGCTAAGGGAAAAAAGGAGGATCAATGTGAGAAAGGTTGCCGAGAAATGCACGCGAATAGTGGGGAAAGGACCCTTTGGAAAAAACAAGGAAAAAAAGGAAAAAATCATGGCGGGGGGGGCGATGCGAACCTGCTTCATCTGGCGGCGGGAAAGCGGACGAAAAAATCCTTCGGGAAAGGGGTAAACTGAACAAGAAGACAACGATAAGGGAGATCAAAACTGGGTTTGATGACTGTTCAATACTAAGCAGATCACGGGTGAGGTAAGAAAAGAAAATCCCGACTCTATCCGAAGGGTCCTCTAGTGGGGAGATGGGGAGAAAAGGGGGAGGAGGGAAGCCCTAACGAAGGGCAGGCCAAAAACAGAAAGAGCACGTGGGAAAAGGAAAAAAGAGATGAAAGAGGGCCGGAACGAGGGAGCAGGGGTGAAACGGACTTATAGGAATGCCAACAGGAAAAAAACGTTAACGGAATCCAAGGGAAGAGCGGAAGCCACTAGCGATGACAAGATGCCATGAGAAGTGTTGAAAAAGGATCCAAAAGAAAAGCGGCGCTTTTTGTTCGTTTGTCGCAAAGCGATTATGAAAGTGAAAAAAGGGGCATTTTTGGTGAAGCAGGCAAAAAAAAAGAACCAAAAGGAACGGAAAAAAATGATATCAACCCAGCGGGGGGAGACGCCGGGTTAAAGACGCAAATCCAAACGCAATAAGCGTCGAGGGACATTTCACGCGGGTAAGAGTCGCGAATCGGAACTGCAAAAACGCCAAGAGAAATTGCGTCCAATCTTACATCCGGGACGTTACCCACAAAGGGAATACCGAACACTTACGCAAAGGGGGGGGGGAATAAAGGCGGGTCAAACGAAGGCTAAAGTGAACGTGGGGAAGAAACCAGATGGAACGCAAAGCGGTTAGGGGGGGGCGACAAAAAATCACTTGGAGAAGACGCAGGGTGAGCATATTAAAATGCACCGATGATGGGAGCGGGCGACATAGGAGATGGAAAAAAAGAAGAAACATGTTGGGGAGTGCCGTGAAGGTTCCACCGAGAGAGACCAAACGGGGAGAAAAAAACGCGAAGGGTGCGAAGGATTCAATGGGGGCGCTTTGGGCGTGGGGGGGGACAAAATTCTGGCCAATTATAAAAAAAAGGGGACAAATGGGGAACTCGCGACGTAGCAGACCAAAAAACCCGGGGGAGGGCGGAACTGGGGGGGGGGAACTAGAGAATGCGCAGTGAAAAAACCACATCTTTCGGTAAATACGTGTTGGTCCGGTGAGCCCAAATTTTTTTGGACAGGAGACCAGAAAAAAGAGCACCTTAAAGTTCCAGCAAAAGGGCGACTGTCCTTCGGCTTGAGCGGCGGGAAAAAAGAAACCAAGAAACACCATTTGCTCGGATGTTTCAATCGCGGTCAAGCTGACCCGGCAGAGCCGGAAGAGGGAAAGCAATGACAGATTTGCGCGGAGAAATCAGAAAAATTGGTCAGAACCAGGAGAAGCGGAGGTACCCTGGTTACCGATCAAGTCCAGAGTCGTGTGCGAAAAGAATTCATACACGGACGGTGCGAATGAAGTGGGAGTGTGCACGTTGTGGGGCAAGTCCAAGGAAGGGGCGGAGACGGGGTAAACGCGAAGCTCGCCGGTCAAAACGGAGAGGTCGACGGTTCTACGAGGGGAAAAGATGATGAAGAAAGGGGGGTTGTGGTTGAAATTAAAAAAAACACGGCTTACAGAGTGCCGGGATGCTCAAATTCCCGGGGGAGGGGGATTGAAGAGGGGGGTGAAATTGGAACCAAGGAAAAAGTTGGAAAGCAAGAAGGCACGGAGAAAAAAGGACCGGACGGCAGGGATACATTTGATTTTTTCACAACACTTAGAAATGCACGCGTAACGAGTAAATTCCGTCTCCGACTTCCTGGGGGAAGAGAGCGTAAAAGGTTTCGGGGGATAGGTCAGCCACCGCATCAAAAAGGAGACGCAGTGAACCCGCATTCGGGGGAGCGAGCTCAATGTCCATTCCACTCGAGCTCCGACAGGAGTGGAAAGTAAGGAATTAAGGGTGGACGCGCGCGAGCGCTCACCCAAGCTACAGAAGCGAAGGAAAATGCGTGCTACTAAAGGATCGCGCCGAATGGGAAACACGGGATAAAACAAAGGGCCCGTATCAAAGAGTGGGGCGAGCGAGTCAGCGGAACCGGGGAGGAGATAGTAAAACGGGACGGAGGGGGAGGTAAGGCACTCGAACAGCGATGGGAAAAGAAGGACGGGAAATAGGGACCGACACTGAGGGGGTGCCTTCGCTTGCCAGAAGGGGTCATGAAAAAAGATTAGCGGCATTTTCGTCTGAAAAAAGGGCGAACAATGAGCTGACGCAAAAGTCCGGGTCGGTCAGTAATACCTGAGAAGAAAAAGCACTGAAAGAATACAAGCCGGGGAATAAAAGACGATAAAGTGGATGAAAAATAAACTCGGCAAGAATACAGGAGGGGAGGGCCCGAGAAGGGGAGGGAGTAATTGTTGAAAAGGAGGGCGCATCGTGCCGGCCTACTAGATAGGGAACGAAAAAGAGGGAATCAAGGGGCGGACGAGAAAAGGGGAGCCTGAGGAAAAACTATGGGACAAAAAAAAAAATTTCTTTGGGGGGTGTGTGGTTGAGAAAAAAGTGAGGCATCGCTGTTGATTAATTTGAGTATTGGGAAAGACGTGCCAGTAAGTGGGGGTGAGGGGGCCAGCAAACCGAACGAAAAACCCAAAAAAAGGGGAGTGGGGGAGATTCCTACAAAAATGGGAAACCAGAAAAGAGGGAGGGGGAGAAAAGGGTCTATGCCGCCACGAACACAAGCGTGAAAGGGAATCAGGAAATCGATCATGGCATCGCCTCTCATGTACATTCGGGGGGAAAGGGGAAAGGGTCCAGTGG
>Ga0179593_1475501_pt1 | contig 14685 bp, 11 predicted proteins | sample CZODoug2_1_08_16_FD_185931 | JGI IMG/M metagenome (GOLD analysis project Ga0179593, IMG submission 185931) | Vadose zone soil fungal communities from Angelo Coast Range Reserve, California, USA - CZODoug2_1_08_16fungal (PacBio error correction) | ecosystem: Environmental > Terrestrial > Soil >...
TGTCTTCAGACCAGAAATAAACAAACCACGGACACCCACAAAAAAGACACACAGAAAGAAGCATGGCCAAAACCCAAAGGAGTTCCAGTCATCAAAGTAGGGAAAGGAAGGTCTCCTGAGTACATCCTGACGGACCTCAAACAAACGGAAAGGAAAACGCAGGTTAATTGAAACCCACAGAAAAAAAACCTAAGACTCTTCAGAAAGCTGGGCGGTGACGATGAAAAGGGTCAACGACGTAACGAGAAAACAAGAAAAAAAGGGGCAACCCTCCTTAGTACATTAGTCAAACGCAAACAAAAGCCCGCTGAAAGCCGCCGCGGAACGCCACCATACCGGAACTGAACCATCACAGCAGGGAGCCAGATATATAAAAAAAAGGATACCCGAGAGGGTCGTTGCCGCCCAGAAGGCTCGACGAGACGATCGGAAGAAGGGTTACTTAAAAAAGTGGGAAGAAAGAACTAAGTGGGTAAACCAATGCGGCAAAAGGATGGTAGTTAAACCCTTTCGGAAAAGGACGTGAATTTAGGGAGTTGTTCAAAAAAAGGAAGAATCCATCCGTGTTAAAGACACTGGTACTGAAAAACAAACGCCTTTGCCCAGCGAGTGGCGGAGGGGGGCCAGAAAAAATGCACAACATGGTTACATCGATGTCCCACAAATACTAACTACGACTAGGCCATGGCGTAACACAAATTCAAAAGGGGGGAAACAAAAAAGGACCCCTTCAAAAAAAATGAAAAGCAAGAAATGCGACCGGGGGATTGTTTTCTAGCAACCACAAAAAGTCCAAAGTACCTAAGAGCGCACGAAGAGAGGGACGACAAGAAAGCACAAAAATGGGGAGTACAAAAAATCCGTGGGCTCACCAAGCCTGATCCTATTAAGGGGGTCAACAAACACGATTCCGCCAAGGAGAAACGCCCGTTATCCGGTCCCAAAAATCAACAGTACTTTTGTTGACTGACTGAAAAAGGAAAAAAGGGGGGGGGGAACCGGTTCACCGCAAGGAAGGTTAAAAATCACAAAGGGTACAGGGGAACGTGGGAAAACGAAAAACTGGTGAGGGGAGAAAAATATTCATTAAAAAACAAAACCACAAGATGGCCGAAAGAAGGCCAAAGGGGGTATCTTAAGTGGTGAGGGAAGGCAATCTGCCCTTTTTCGTTCTTCAGTCACAAAAGTATTGAAACTGGCCCTAGCCACTAAGAGGGGGAAGTTTCTTATTGAATTTTCACAACCGTTGAATGTGGCGGGCAAAAAAAGGCGGGAAAGCGCGTGGAACGTGAGGCAAGGGAAAAACGTGCAACATTGGGGAGTCAAGCAAATCAGGCGCAGGGTTGCCAGGTGCACAAACTAAGGGCGCGAAAACCTGGGGGCAAAGGTCGGAGTAATTGGGCATTCCTCGAGTTTCCCAAGGTAAACGGCAAAAAAGAAAGGTGACAGACAGTCACGGGGGATAACGGCGGTGGTGACCTCAAAATAAGCTGGAAGAAATGGGGAAAAAAATGTGCAACGTCCTTCTCTGCGTTGAAAGAAAAAACAGGGGGACGTGGGACGGCAAAGTGTGGCCAGGACCCTCTACTAAAAACTCCTTCAAGTCTTAAAAAGACAGAGGAATAACGGGGGGTAAAAACGGTGGACAAGACGGGCTTGTCCCCAGACAAAAAACAGGGGCGCCCGTAACGAAAGAGCAGAGAAAAAGGGGTCACCCTTTGTAATGGGCACAAGCAAGGGGGGTATAAAAAAAAAGCCAAAAAAACACCAGAAAAAGAAAAAGAAAAAAAAAAAAGAACGCAAAAAAAAACAGAAATAAAATACTAAAACTAGTCCAGGCCGGGTCCCGACCGGGGGCAAAAGGTTCCAAAAAGGGGGGGGGGGGAAGAAAAACGACCCAAGGCTCCGGCCCCCTTAAAGGGGAAATGTTGGGGGAAGGGGGGCTGGGGAGTGGAAGGGGGGATGGGGGGAAAACACTTGGGAGACACCACCGGGGGGACTAACTTCCGGCGCGGGGCGGTCAAACGAAAAAAAAAAACAAACACCCTAACCCACGGTCGTAGGCGCAGCAATGCACGGGGAAAGGGGCACAGATTAGCTCAGGAAGAGACAAAAACGGGGAGAGGGGGAAAATAGGGCCTGTAATTTCCCAGGAAGAGTGACCAAGGCATTCTGTTTCTGTGACCCCCGAACTCAAGAAGTATGGGGGGGAAAGCAAAAATCCAAAATCTCAAGCGTCGGAAAACCACTTTAAATCAAGACTCATTGTAAGGGGCACTTTAGAAGGCGGCAGGGTTACCTTGGAAAACTGTTGGGTGAAGCCCCACGGCCCTGGGGAAGTACGGAAAGAATGAGTAAAATAGAATGTTTCTGGTCAGAAAGCTGAGGAGGGGGAAAAACGTTGCCCTGTCGCGGGGTAAACCGAAGTCGTCGAAATGAGAGGGGCCGACAGGGGTTTCGGATCATAGGGGACGGAAAAGGTGGGTAAATCCCCTGTCGTTTAAGTACCCGCGGTGAAAGCAAAGGGGGGAAGTTTCCAGCTCGCAAAACCCGGGAAGATTTAAAGTTCTGTGAGACATCGTTACACCGCGTGACAATGGCCCCTACAGGCCTCCCGCAGAGAAAACTTGAAAAGAGGGGGAAAAAAAACACGCGACGTCTTCAGGAGCGGAAAGAGAGACGAAGAGGCGCGAAAAACAGAAGAAGTTAAAGTGGGCAAATAAGAACTGTCACAAAGGGAGAAGCGCAACAGTTTTGGTGGCGCAAAAAAGGCAAGAAGGACCAAGACCAAAGAAAACCTTAGACGGAAAAGGGACGCAAAAAGAAAAGACCCGCACCAAGGAAACCCTTCAAGCCTCCAGGGAAAAAAGGAACCCGAGGCCCTTATCTACTGGAAAGAAGAAAGACAAAAGACAAGGAAGCAAAGGAAAAACAAGCACAACGCAATTCAACTGGAACGGGATACAGTAAGGTGGGAAAAAGAAAACAAGGGTCAAAAAGAAGTTCAGGAAAGAAGGAAAAAACAAACACCGCGACGGCACCATTGCACTTGTGAAAAAAACCGAGGAAGGAGGCACGGTTGACCCACCACCGTCCTGCGTAACGACCGGCAAACCAGGTTGTGGAACAAAAAGTAAAAAACGAGGGGGGAACAGGTGTAACGGAGGCAAGAGGAGGGAAAAAAACCGAAACACTGAAAGGCTTCCACGGAGTGCTCACGACTCCGAGGGAGGGGGAATACTCTGACAGGGGGGGTAAAACCAGAAAGACCACGCAAAGAAAATAAAGTCAAGCGCGCAACTGGGCCCTGCCGAAAAAAACAAAAAGGCAAAGAAAGAATAGCCGGGGGAAGCGTGAGGGGACAAATAGGAATGTCAAACTGCCGACAATGAAAGGGCCCTCAGACGAAGGTGGGCAGAAGGGGAGGGGGGGTCGAAGAAAGGGCAGGAGGAAAGGAGAAAGAGGGTAGCAAACGCCAAACGAAAAAAAAGCATGCTCGGCCAGGGAAAGCCTTGGGGGACAAAACACGACAGAAGTACGCATGAAGGAATCGGAGGGGACAAATAATACGGCCTCCTCAAAAAGGGAACGGAGAAAAAAGGAAAAACTGGTAATCAGAGCACAAAAAGGGTAAACAGGGACGGTCAGGGTCAGGAAAAGCGAGAACGAAAACGGGTGGATCCTGGACGAAAAGCGTTGGACATTCAAAAGTGATGGGCCAGTCAGCAGTCAAAACCTGTAAGTGGGGTCAAAGCACAAAGCCCCAAACGGAAAATATCTCAGGCCCGGTCCGGGGTGAAAATTCGCAAAGGGAGAGGGGGGCAGGGGGGGAGAGCTAAAGATGACCGGAAGAAGAAGGGCCAAAGGGAAAGCAGCAGCAAAAGTCGGGGAAGGAACACACGTACGCGAGGCCGGTGGTTGGAAGGTCTAACATCGAGAGAAAAAACAAACAAAAAAAAGAGAGTGGGGAGGCCGAAAGATAAATAATCCAAAAAGACCAAGCAAAAAACCGCCCACCCTGGTGAAGCAATCCCAGGGGAAGTTGAAAGGGGCCGGCGACGGGCCTGGCAAAGCCGTTAGGTCTTAAACTTTCGTCAACCAGCCATAAGATCTCCCACAAATCAAGAAAGGGACAAACCGCAGTGAAAAAAAAAGGGTCACAAAACCGAACGCCGTACGAGAACAAAAAAAAAGAAACGTGACACAACGGGTTCCCCATGCCAAAGGACGGAAAGAAAAACAAACTGCACCACGGGGGGAAGTAATTGTCTAGGCGCACTCCACGCGGAAAAGTGCGTCGGGAAACCCCAAAGTAAAAATGGGGAACCCCGCCACTGGCGAAAGACTTCAACGGATCGTCGCCGGGTAAGAACCGAAAGAGTCCTGGCCGCCTCATCGGCGTCGAAAGTTGAGAAAGGGAGACTGCGATCGTGAAAAAAAAGGATCAACGCAAAAAAGGGAAACAACTGGGAAATTGGCGGCGGACAAAGTGGGGGCCAAGGGTTGAAGAAAATCCATCACGTACCAATGATCGTCGAAGACCGCCCTTGTCACCCAAAGAAAGGAGGGTCAAGTGGCCAGGCATGTTGGGGGAGGCTATGACCTTACCAAAGATCCAGACATGCGGGACAGGGGTCACGGGAAAAGCAATGCCAAACGCCAGCCACCTTTGACCAAACGAGTGTGTTAAAAAGGCGCGGAAACAGCAAGGAAACTGGAGGGACGGAGTGGGTGGGGTTGTACGAGGACCAAAAACACACCTTTAAAAAAAAGGAAAAGAGGGTCCCGCAAGAGTAAAGGCGCCAAACAGCTGAAGGGTAACCAGCAAAGTGGGGTTGGGGTCGAAACGGTCAAGGGCAACCGGGAAAGAGAGATACGGAAGTGGGAAAAAACGGGAAAAGAACTGTGTAAACCGGGGCCGGTGCTTCGAAAAAAATCCATTGACGGTTGGGTTTGCCACGGAAAAGGGTGGGCCGGGTTCAAGGACCTGGGTCACAATTAGAATGGGGAAGGCAACGAAAAAAAGGTTTCGTGATACACTTGACAACATTGAACGGGGCGAGCCACGGACTGAATGGGACGGCAAAAGAAAAAAAAACCAGTTTTGATGCAAAAAGTTCGGGAGAAAGCCGGAGGGATTGTTGTCAAGATTGGGGGGGGAGGGGACTATAATCGGAAAAAAGAAACGGAAAGGAATTCAAACCCACCGAGCAGAGTTTCAGGGAGTTCAACGGAAAATGGGTGAAAAAGAAAAAGGGGAGGAGTCCAGGGGGGGGGGGCCGTGGGGTCGGAGTCACCTGTAAAACCAGAGGAGCAGGCATGGGGAGATGAAAACTGCAGAATCACCGAAAAGGTTTCCATCATGTCGAGAAGTATAAGAGTTGCAAAACCCTTGGAGGGAGAGGGGGTGAAACGCCGGCCCACATAGTGCATCGAGGAACACGGTCGGCAACTTGGCAAGATAAAGGTCAGTCAACGAGGCAGGGGGGGACATGGTGAGTTTGGGGGAAAGCAAAATTTGAAAACAATCACACCTAAAACAGAGAAAGGCAAGAGTCCAAAGGAAGGAAACAGATAAAAAAAGTTTTGAACAAAAACGTAGCCAGGGAATCCGTCACCGAAAAAGTCAAAGAGTTATAAAAAAAGAGAACCGGGAGGCAAATAATTAAGTGTCGCGCGAAAAAAGTACCAAGGAACAAAAAAGGAGACCCGGTGAAACGGACCAGAAACAAAGACACAAGAAGGAACCCAAACACCCAGAAGCAAAAAGTCAAGAGGGTCTCTAAAACAGGGCCGGCGCGGGGGCAGTGTTTCCAGTTGAACATACAAAGGAACAAGCTCCGACCACAAAGTGAAGGGGGAAAGCGGCTGTGTTAACAAAAACGGCGGTGAGGGCCCACCTGAGGAACAACCCAAATATAACAAAGCCCGGGACGGGAAAACCCAGGGGGGGCACTCAAGAAAGAAAAAAAAAAAAGCGAACATTCCAGGAATCAGTGCAAGAAGGGTTACCCATCCCTCTTTCAAAAAAAAAAAAAACAGGAGTTATTAGTAAAAATATATATAGTTGACCGTCCAACAAGGGAAGGGGTTCTCTTCTCCCTAGGTGAGAAACGGTTGTCTTGGACGCACGCTTTCGTGAAATATAATTTGTTACTCGGGACCTCAGAACGGAAAAAAAAAAAAAAAAGAAGAATGTACTCAAAATCAGGTGAAGGACACCTGCTTCTTGGAGGAAAACCCTGGAAAAAAGATGTGGAAAAAAACCACGTGGGAAATGGCCCATGGGGGGGAATGAAAATAGGAAAGAAATTTGCGTGGGCGGTCATTCTGCCCCTGGGTCATGGGTCCGCAAAAAAAAAAAAAACACCCAAACCACGGAAAAAAAAAGGCCTGATTCCGTCAAAAAGCATGACGAAACTGGGAAAAAAAAGGAGTTAGAGGAGGGTTTCTAACTCACGTACTGCGAACTAAGGACGCACGAGGGGGAAATGAGGACCGCGGTGAAAACGGCAAAGTGGGGGGGGGAAACCCTATTTCGTGAAAGATCCTGGATATCCCGCATTGGGGGACCGAAGGGGGGGGCCCACAGGTCTCCAAAACTACAGAAGAACAACGAAAAAAAAAAGGAAAAAGGGATCTCACGAAAAAGGACCACAAAATAAAGAAACCCATATAAAGAAAAAAAAAAAAAAAACTGTAGAGAACCATGGAGAAAGAAACATAAACGAAACCATTTCAATGGCAAAGAGGGGATTAAACCTGATACGAAAAATACTTGATCCAAGGACATTCAGTGTACCTGGTCACCATAAAACTGTCAGGAAAAAGCCACACTAAAAGCGTACAAGTAAACTGTTGTAAGAACCTCAAGACCCCAACTCCACCCATTGAAAAGGGGAGGGAGAAAAAAAGAACTCAGGTGGACAAACAGGCCTGGATAAGAAGAGTTAAACAAAACACAAATCCGAAGAGCACTCACTACTACTAAGGGGACTGAGCCCCAATCAGGACTGGACCGAGCCAGGCTGCCAGAAGTTCAGGGGGGGAAAGGAAGCAATCCCCGCGCTGAAGAAAAGACCAAAATTACCTTGGGGAGGACAAACGGCTGAAAATTGACCTCAGTTTCCCAAATCATGGAAGGGAAGACAAAAAAGCCATGTTCGCACTAACTGAAGAGGGGGGCAGGTACTGTAGGACACCAAAAGGGCAGGGACAGTAAACACCGATCAGGATGGGGACAGAGACTTCCGTAAGCACAAAAACGCTAAAAAGCAGAAAAAGAAAGAAAGGGGGACAAAGGAAGTGGGGGGTCTGTAAAAAAAGGTCGGTAACGCAACTTCGCAAAGAAAACCGGGGGCACTGACTGCCCCAACCTCCGGACAAAGTGACCAAAGTTCGAGGGGGAGGGGAGGGGGGGGCCAAAGAGTAAAAAAAAAGGATGGAAAAGTTTCTAGGGGAAAAAAAAAAAAACAAAAGACAGGGGGGTGCAGGAAGACGAAGACGGATCAGAAAAAGGGATGGATGCTTTTCAATACTACCGGGCAAACCGCACTTCCAAGGCAAAGGGAAATGTAAAAACGTAACATATCAGAAGTAATCCGCGGGCCAAAGAGTCCTCTTAAGAAGACTTCTAGAAAAGGGGCGGAAAACTGGAAACTAAGGTCAGGGTCACGATAAAGAAGAATCGGGGTATGGGCGCAAACACGTCTAAGAGTTCAGGGGGTGGAAGAACGATCCACGGGTGGGACGGGCCACGGAAACGGGAAGAGCGGGGCAGATGGTTGTGTCGGCCAAAAGCGCAAGGGGGTAAACGACATAACGCCAACAGTGTATGTCTCTTACAAGAAGGGGTGAAGGTGGGGCCAGGAGGACGTCACGGGAAAGGAAAGAGCTTATATAAAGATTTTAAAAAAAGGGACAAGACCGCGCCGGGAACTTACGTGGGGCCTGCAACCCCCCGGCCCGAAGAGGGCTGGTGTGCGGGGGGGGTGGGGGGGGGGGGGGGGGGGTTGTTCTGGGTGGACACAGAAGAACAAAACAAACAAAGGAAGAGATTAGGAAGGAAAAAAAAACAACCAACAAAAACCAAAAAAAACAAATCCACAAATCGGACGCTGAGCAGTCCCAGTTGACCTGAAAAAAAAGGCGCTAAAACTTAATCTGGCTGCTCGTCAGCTTTGAAAGATCCCCGAACTCCCTCGAAAGGAAAAAACCTTGTCAACCCCAAAACAAAGGGGGACGAGACTAGCTGAAAAGATACTTCAAAACCCTTCCAGGAACAGGATAAAAATAAAAAAACATACTCAAACATCCGACAAGATTTAAGACAGGAAGTCCGAGTTGACACGAGAAAAAACTTGGAAGGCGCTCTAGTAAAAAAAACCCGGGGAACTGAAAACAACACAAAGACCTTTGGAGAGAAAAAAATACGAAACATACCGATAGGGGGAAAAGGGAAGGGGATCTCCCTGGGGTATGAATCCTAGGGAGGTAGAAGAAGGGAGGTCAGAAGAACCTCTGAAAGAGGCATCTTGTTTAAGAACCGTAAAACTGGTTAAAAAGTTTCGGCGCATTTTTGGGGCCGACAGTGGGGGGGGTCTCCAGATGAAAGAATCCATGACCCTTGTGCCCGGCTATCAGGGGGGGACCGAAATTGAACAAACAGATTAAAAACTAGATCAAATGGAAAAAGAGGTGTAAACTATCTGGTAACCCGAGCGATCACATAAAAAAAAAAGTGAAAGGAACGGTGCAAAAGTAAGTAGTCCTCATAAACAATCAAGGACTGAATATGGGAAAGTAAGGGGTCCTTCCGTTTCTTACCTAGGGGGGTGGGTTAAGAGCACACACAAACGGTCAAAAAACAAAAAGGAGAGGTTGGGGGGAAAAAAAAGTAGTGTCGTTGGGAGGAACGGGGGGAACCAAAAATCATGGGGAACTTTTGGACGAGGGTGGGGGGGGAGGGTAAACCGAATTCTTTCAAAACTACCTGGGGTTGGAAAAAAGATTCCTATGGAAGGCGAAAAAATCCCCTGTGAAACGGGCGTCGGCAGAACACTAGGACGGGGGGGAACTAGGCAACTTTGATCCGAGGGGTGAAGGCACCAAGGTGCGAAAAATCAAACAAACCATGGGGCAACGGCTAAAGGAGTCCAAACGGTGAACTGTGGTAAGTATTGAGAAGCCACATCGGCAACCTAACTTATGCCTGGCAAAGAAAACGTCAAAGTTGAATGTACCCATTTATAATTGTATGAAAGACCTTCGCTGGTGTGGCGGGATTTTGGTCTTCAAGGGGGAAAAGTAGTCAAACTTACGGCGGAAAAGGAAAAAGCAGAAAAAGGGTTCTTGGCCACGGCCAATTGGGTTGCAGGAGGGGAAGGGAGGAGAGGAGTCCAGGGGTTGCGGAAGTGTACACGGGTGGGGAAGTAACCACACTCGCAGGAAAGGGTCATGCAACTGGAAACCTTTCCAAAAGGGCTCAAAAGCAAACAGGGTGTAAACAAAATTCGACAGGGGAAGAGTAATCAGTTTTGCCACAGAAGGAAGGGGGAAAATAAGGGGGGTTGAACAAGAGGCCCTGGACGTGATGACCACGAAAAAGAGGAGGAAAGACTGAATAGCTTTGGGGAAAAGCGTGTCTAGCAAAGCACGTCCCCCCCACTTTGAGAGAAGCGATGGAAAAGGCAAGTGGAAGGTTACCTTGAAACGTGTTGGCAGAAGACTTCCCAACCAAAGGGAGGCACCCTTCCGACTCAAAGGCGTGGCAAACAAAAGAAAAAAACATAAACCTTTTGCAAACTGGCACGGGTAAAAGACATCCTTAAACACCTGGACAGGGTGGACCCTAAAAAAGCCATGAGTGAGCCGAAGAGAACCTGGGGGGGGGAAAGAAAATTTATTCACATGTTAGACAAGATTCAACGAAGGAAAAAGGAATCTCCGCAAAAATCGACCAACTAAAAAGAACGGGACATACCCATAAGAATTGACGCAAAAAAATAAGACAATAAAAGTCCAAAACAGGAACAAGGCCCCAACTTTTGAGCAGTAGTGGCAGGTAGGGAAAACCGACGCAGAGGAGTTAAGACCCGGACAGGGAGTTGGAGTAAGGAGACGCGTTTGCAGAACCCTAAGTGAGGAAATGGCAATTCAACAAAAGGCGCAGGGGATTTGTCAGGAGCGGGGCACTGTCAAAGACAGGGAAAAAGAACCGATTGCTTGACTCAAAGGAGAATCAAAGTTTGGGGGGACCGAACCATATAGGTCGCAAAGCGTACAACAAGACACAACGAGAAATGGAAGAAAAAAAAGAGTATGTTGCAGTCCACTTCGTTAACCTGAGTCCTGACGGCCCCAGAAAAAAGGGGCGGAAAACCTTGGTCGACAACTCTACCAAAAGAAGGCGAATATTTGGGGGACTCCAAACTCAACAGTAAACACCCCGAGGGTGATAAAAAGCGGACTTACGAACAACTCATTGGTAAAAAGGGGCGGGAAGACAGCCTTCGTTGAGGAGTGAAGTGTAAAGGAGGTTTAACGGGACCACCCCAAGGTAGGGGGGACAAAAATTAAGGGGAAGCTCTAAGGAAAGAGGGGAGCATCGGGACTGTTGGGAACTGGAAAAACACTTTCCACGAAAATGGGTCAAGTGGGGGGACAGGTTGAAGGGGCGGGAAGGATTAGAAAACGAATCCAGTGAGAGAAAAAGAATAAAGTGCAGACAAGGGATCTTCAAAAAAACTCGACTGATGAGGCCCTTAGGGAAGTGTAAAAAAAAACGTGGCAGAACGGGGGTTAGACAAAGAGAAAAGGGAGCCTGGAAGAAGGGGGCGTCGAGAGGGCGGCACACCAATGCAGAGGTTAGAAACCGATCCCTCGTTGATAAGGGAAGGTGGAAGGAAGGGACAGAAAAAAAGCCGACCTGACAAGGAAAATACCATAATGGCTGTACAACCGAACGCCGGACGCCGTGAAAAACAAACACACAGACAGTCCAAATGGAACTCTGAGGGAACAGTTGAATACGACAAGCTGCAGGGGCGGGGTAAAAAGGCCATTGCATGTTGACCTTGCACACAAGGCAACCCAGAGATACGCAAAAAAGGCCCCTCAAAAGAACTGGGAAAAAAAGAATCACGCAAAAAACAACCAAACCCATGCCCGGGATATAAACTAAAGAGGAGTGGGACCTCCGAAAACGAGTGAACCTTGACAAGGGAAGAAACAATGAAAACAGAAGAAGGGGGGGTACCCAACTGCACAGAAAAGAAAGACGTAAGACAGGGGGAAACAGTACGGTGTGCCAACGATGCCAGAAGTAGACGGAAGAAAAAGAAAACGAAAGGGGAAGGGGGGACTCCAGGGATTGGAACCGAGAAATCCAAAGCTGGACAAAAGCCACAGTCCCTCCGGCTGGGACCAAAAACCGGCCAACAGGTTTGGGGGGGGGAAGGGGCCTCAATACTGGGCAGTTGACGTAGAAAAGACTCTAAATGGAAGGAGCGACAAAAACCTCAAAACGTGAAAGTATTCCATCGCCGGGGCCACCGAAAAAGCCTCCGGCGGAAAAGTAATCTTCGGAGGGGGGGTGGGCAGAAGTAAACTCGTCAAACAAGGCAAAAAACCTCTGACAAGCGAAAGAAGAAAGACCTGAGGCTGCAAGACCCGGAAAGACAGCACAGGGCAAAAGTGGAAACGCACATGCCAATAGTTCGGGGGGTGGTATCTGAAAAACAAATACTTTGGGGCAACAAAATTACGGGAAATTTTATGAAGAATCCGTAGAAAAGGTGGGGAAAAGCGAGGGGAAATACGAAAAAACTAAAAGCGTGATGGTTCAGGGGATGCAATGGAAAAGAAAATTGACGTGCCGAGCCACAAAGAAGAAAAGGTTCAAAGGAACCACGAGAAGCTTTGAAGGCAAGGGGGGCCAGGGGAACTTTAAAAGACACCTGAAACGCAGCGGGATCTAAGAGGAAAAAAACAAGGCGGGAAGGAAAATAGTACGTAAAAACTGTAGGGGGAAAAAAAACGCAATTTCTTGACAGGAAAAAGTTACGGGGGAGACATTGAATCATGAACAGAAAAGTTTGACCCCGACAAAATGTACTGCGTGGCGGGTTGGAAAGGTAATCAGCCAGTAGGGATCAGTCAAAGAAACGAATAGAGCAGTCCTCGTCAACGGAAGTGTAGGTGGGACTCAAACGACAAAAGGGTCAACGGGAAACCGGAAAAAGACTTGTTAAAGAGGGAAACGACAGGCAAGAACGGCTTTGGGACCCCGTCCGCAAGAAACAAAAGAAAGAGACCTGGCCTGGACTACCCAAAGAGGGCGGTGGGGCTTGTTGGTTGTAACTTTCAGTCGAAGAACAAATCACTCAAGAAGGAGAGAAAAAAAAAAGAAAATGTTGGACCTTCACGGAAAAAAAAAGGAAACCCCCCAAAACCGCCCTCTTCAGGTCCAAAGAAGGCCCAAGGTTATTGCAAGAAATGTCAGACACGGGGCAAGCCTGAACGGGAAGTTCAAGAGATCCAAGAAGGAAGGAAGGACGACCAAACGGCAGGGGGAGGGAAAAACACGACCGCAAAGAGACTAAACTCTAAACAAGGGAGGGGAAGAAAAAAGGCCAGGGAAAACAGGACTAGAGGACGATAACCAAAAAAAAAAAAGAGAAAGAGTTCAAAACCTCAAACCCAAGCAAATTAAGGGGAAAAAAGGGCACCAACGAGGGGAAAAGCCTCTTTTGCCACCACCAAAAAATTAGGCAAACAGAAACATAGCGAAAACTACTCCAGGACATCGGATCCTTGAAAGAGAACTCAGTTAAAGGGGGGACAGCTCTTCGAGAAAAAGTTAATCAAATTCGGAAGTTGGAAATCGGGGATGAAGGGATTGGGCAATATCGGTGGTTGACCTCACGGCGGCTGAAAAAAAAAATTGGTCAAAGTCAGGGGAGGGTGACAGCTACAGTGGAAAAAAGAAAGAACAAAAGCAGGGGTTTGCCGCTTATCTTCCTTCCGAACCAGACGAGGGGGAAACCAGGAGAGGTCCGAGTTGGAGTTCAAAAAAGACCATGGTGGGACTAGGGGGGGGCCACAGAAAAAAAACAACTCCGCTCGGAGGGTGTCCTGTGTGTTGACACAGGGGAGTTGGTATTGGAGGGGCAAGAAGCATTCAATCCGATAGTGGGGTGAGACGGGCAAGGAAAAATGGGCGGCGTACCGAGGTGTTTTTAATAATCTACCAAAAAATTTCCCTTAAGTGATTACCGACCACATCTAGGGGGGGCGTGACAGCAATAAAATCAATCTGCTGAAAGTAACAAATGGTCATTTGGGCATATAAGGGGGGGTCGATCAAAAGGGCCTCCACCGAAGTATTTCTACTGGAACACGATCAGATTGGGATGAAAAAATAATTATAAAATTCGAAAAAAAAAGGACGGTGTGAACTAGGTTGAAGGGGTCAAACCAAATTGTAACTTGGGACCTCCACGCTGGACGAACTTACGGTCACTGGACCTGAAAATGATGTGAAAGGAAGCATGCAGCGGAAAAAGAATGAGACATTAACTCACGGGAAGTTGATGGAAAAAATAGAGGTTGTAAGCCCTGAGGAAACGTGTTGGGGGGGTGTTCTTGAAGGGTCCAAAAAAGATTGAGAGGCCTACGGCGGGGGTAAAAATGCGGGTGGTTCATACTTTGAAGACCCAGGGAAAGTTTGTGACTCACAGGGAGGAAGAGGGGGCGACAGTGTTCTTGAGAAAAGAAATGAGACGAAATTGGGCTAGCCCTCTCTCAAGGAGGTTTGACAGTTACAAGGAAAGAAAAGGACTGCAAGGAATCCCGCAAAGTTTTCAGACGGGGTTTTTAAAGGAAGACGGAAACCACATGGAAAAGGGGAAATTTTTCCAAGAGGGGGACCAAGGTGTACTGTGTTGGACGCCAGAAAGCGTCAGTTGACGCAGGGGGATCAACTGGAATGGAAGACAAACGGTCAACTTGGAGGGGGAAAAAAGACAATTACTGTCTAGAAAAAGGGGGAGCTTCAGCAGGGGTGCGGTGGAACACGGGGGGGGGTGCAGCCGGGGAAAAAAAGCCCTGGGGGACTGAAATGAAATCTACGCAAAGAGAGTAATTAAAGTGATTCCCTAAACGGGAAAGGACAATAAAACACTGCCGGGTGAATGCAACTTGGGGGACATAATCAAACAAGCATGCCAGTGCCGTGAAGAGCGAAGGGTCTAACCTAATAAAGACCTTGTGCGGCAGGATTCAAAAAGCATGCAAGGGGGGCGTTAGTCCCCTCCAAACAACGGCCACAAACGTTTGAAAGAGAACCACAAGGAAAGAAAAAACAGCCAAGGGAGGATACTCATTCTTGCGAAACAATGCACCCAGGGGGTCAAACAAGGAACCGTGGGGGGGGGGGACACCGGTGTCAACATTAATTGGTACACAAGGGGTCTAAAAACGCCGGCAGAAACTCAACCCAATGGAGGAGTTGGTAAGGAGAGGGGTGGTTTACGAAAGCGGGGGAGTTTAAGGGGGACTTGCACCCAATGTCTTAGGAGGTAAAAGGGAGGGGGGAGGGGGAAAAACCGAAAAAAACCCAGGGGGTCCCACTGCCAAGCCGGGAAGGCTTCAGGGGCGGCAACAAGGGGGAAAAAAAAAAACAGG
>Ga0179593_1536877_pt1 | contig 14685 bp, 14 predicted proteins | sample CZODoug2_1_08_16_FD_185931 | JGI IMG/M metagenome (GOLD analysis project Ga0179593, IMG submission 185931) | Vadose zone soil fungal communities from Angelo Coast Range Reserve, California, USA - CZODoug2_1_08_16fungal (PacBio error correction) | ecosystem: Environmental > Terrestrial > Soil >...
GAGCGTCTCCTGAATCTGGAAGCTGCTGCCCGAGCTAAGAAAGAAAACTCACTGCCGCATCGGAAAAAGGTGCTCTCGGCCGCCGACAGCTCGCACCCGGAACAGGACTCTCCCTGGGAGGGGACTTCTTTCTAAAAAAAAAAGTTCTTTTATCAGGTCCACTCTCTTCTCCGAACGAGCTCTTGGCAAAGAGAAGCATCTTCAGGAAAAAGCTTCTCCACATGTTCATTTCCTATAAAACGACGACACCCCGTAGCAGGGAAAGAGTCTCCGCCTTTGAAAAGAATGTGGTTTCCGTTCGCCGTTCCATCTATCTCCTCGAGGGAAGAGCGGGCCATCGAAGGGAGAAGGGGACCTCTATCTCCTTCGAAAAGGGAAAAAAATCGACTCTTATCACGGTCAATGGAAGACTCGCACAATGAGAAAGAAACAATTCTTCTGCAGAGAAAAAAAGATCTCACAACCACAACAGGGGGGGTCCGGCGACTTCGCCGCTGAAAGGCCTTCTCTTCATTGTCTACGCAACAGAAAAAGTCGGAAGGGGGACTTGCTCCGACAGGGAGAGAGAAGAGAGGGGGACGCGATGCTCCTCTAAGAGACGCGCTCTATCATTACTTCGAGAAGACTCACCCCAAATTACCAAATTGAAGGAAGGTTCGTTTATAGTTCATAAGGAATTGGAAAAGCCCATATGAAAGAAAGATGGTGCATTTCCTCGGAAAGGAGGAGCGAGCTTGCTTCCATTCTTCAAAGCGACTAGGTCCAGTAAAGTCCTTCCTCGATACACATGAAAGAGGGAGAAAAGCTTCTACCGGAGAAGGGAAGTATTCTTTCCCCTGAGGGAACCTTCTCTCTGCAGGAAATCTAAGTGTACCCGTTGACGATGAAAAGAGGGGTTCTTGAGTAGAGGAGGGAGAAGATTTTTTCTCTGGGGGGTGAGAAAGAGCAGTTCTGTGTCAGGGGGGGGGGGGGTGCTCTGGAACGGATCAATGCCCTGAGGAAAAGGGTTTGGACCAACTATAGAAAAGACCCAGGGAAGCCCTTAATCTATTTAAAAACAGAGAGACGGGCGATCGCTATCACTCGACACTGCGGGAAAAGGGGTAAAGAAGGCCTGGCGTTAGAGGAGTGGTTTGACGCTTACATGAAGGGCAAAAGAAAAAAAAGGAATCCTTTCTAGGGGAAGGGGAAGAACGGCCTCGATACGCTACAAAAAGACTAAAAGGGTTGGGGTCGAATTAGGGAATGCATACAATAATAATACACTAAAAAAGGAGAAAAACAAAAAAAAGGCAGTAGACTCGCTTCGCTGTGGGGAAAAGGGGTCCGACGCGGCTGACGTAGGGATGAGAAACAGAAAAGGGGGAAAAGGGACCCTCCAGTGGAAAATGTTCCGTGCAGAAGGGGGGTGGGGGGGTGGGGCGGTGGGGGAAAAAAAAAAAGGGTTCGCAGGCTGCACTCATTGAGGGACGTCAGCATTTTTTTTCTCGAGGGAGGTCTCCGTGTCGAGAGAAGGGTCTTTTGGGAGGGAGGTGGAAGAGGTAATGGATGTGAAGTCTTCTAACCGGAGGAAATTCCCATGGGGGGTCCTTTTTGGGGAGAGGTGCCGCTTGTTTTCAAAAAAGGAGAGGCTTATCGGAGGTGAAAAAGGAAAACGGAAAAAAGGGGAGGAGTCTTCACCTGCTGAAATTACTTGGGAAAGTTTTTCCGGTCCTAGGACATTTCCTCGAAAGAAGAAGAAAAAAAGCACAGGGGGGGGGGGAAAGTGGATCCACCGGAACCGTTAAAAAAAAAAAAAAAAAAAAAGGAAGGCTAGGTGGTGAAAAGAAAAAACCCGCTCGGGGAAAGGAAAACCTTTATCTAAGGGGAGCACTCTGCGGGGATGACCTCCGGGAGAAAAAAATGACAAAGGAACTGTACGGTAGGGAGAAAGAAAACCAGGGGGAAGTCGCGCTACTATCTGGGCTCGAAAAAAGGACCCTACACATTACAAGAAATCAAGAAAGGGAGTCAGTCATGGAAAGGGAGACGCGTTGGGAGATCTCTTCACTTGAAATATTCCGTTTCCTAGTCGGACATAGATGGAGTGGAGAAAGCAAGAAGTTCGACCGGCTGTTTCCTAAAGGGAGAGATCAGTACCAAAAAAAACCAGCATTCTGTCAAGGGAAGCTGCGGGGAGGCGAAGCCCATCCTAATACTGAAGACGCTTCTGCGCTCTCGCTGCCGGAAAGAGCAGGAACGAAAAAGAACTGGTGTGAAAAAATGGAAAATAATTTCCCGGAAACATCTACAAGAATTCCGATGACTAAAAGGAGGGCCTGGGACACAGAGGGGAGAACAAGAGAAATTCTTCTCCCGGGTTCTCCTAAAAAAGGAACCACCGAGGAAGTGGGGAGACAAGCGGGTTGAAATGGTGTGAAATACTCCTATAGGTCTCTTAACTAGTCAGGCACGGAGGCCATCAAGACACGAAACAGAGTCAATAATTATGAATCGCATTAAAGGAGGACCTCAAGGAAATTTAGCAAGGAGGGGAAGATGGTCGACCGAGAGGAAATCTTCAAAAGTTGGGCGGTGGGCCGGATTCCCTCGAGAGGAAAGGACAGGGGGGGGGACAGACACAAGGTAAGGGTGGCGTTACTGTTCTGCTCAACTCTCGCAAAGAAAAACGTTTCGAGCGGGAGGAGTGTGGGCAGGAATGGAGGTAGCGCTATGATAAATGGGGTTCAGCATGCGCCTAAGGAAAAGATTTTGCCCGGTGGAAAGGGAGATTGTACGGAAAGGACGATATTAAAAAAAAGAAAAAGCCATCGCTACGAAAAATATCTTCTAGGAATTGAGGAAGGCTTTCAGCTTTGAGGAGGGAAAGGGAAGGGCCTGGTGGTTGGGGTGAATCATGAGCGATCAGAAAAAGAGCCAATTTTCACCGTAATTAAGCTCGCGAACTTCCATGATTTGCTGGAGGAGGTTCGGAAAGCCAGGATCGGGCACTGCTAAAATGAAAGCGACCTCAGTGAGAGAGGGGAAGAAGAGCTGCCCGGGGGGTGTGGGGAAGGGAAAGTGCGGGGAGAAAAAGCGAAGGGGTGTTTCTCTTTAATTTAAACAAAGATTCTTCCCTAGGATTCCCAAGGAAGAAAGGACATAGTGAATAGGGCGATGACCCTCATCTAAAAGGGCTTTCCCTCGGAAGGAGAGTTCTTTGCTGAAGTACGTGAAAAGAAAGAGTGGGGGCCTCTCTGAATCGTTCTATTCCTTCCTACTCCGGCGGTCCAGACCAAGGGAAAAGGAGAGGAGAAAGTCGCAGGTGGCACGGGAACGAAAAAGACTTTCAAAGGGTAAATTCATAATGTCGGCCGGGTGGAAAAAAAAAAAGGCCACGCCTGGAAATAAGGGTAGGAGGCGTCGCCGGAGGGGGGGTCTACATTCTCGAAAGACGTTCATCTGGGATGGAAGGGGAGAGGACCACGCAAGGGAAGGAGGGAAGCCCTTAGGGGATGTTTTCAGGGGAGTTCCTTTACAGACTGGGGAGTTCGACAGGAGGAAGGGATATTACATGTCCCTGGGAATAAACAACACTTAGTATTATTGAAGATGGATGAGTAATGAAGACAACTATTAAAAAGCTTCACTTCTCCATTAGAGGGGAGATTCCCCCCTTAAACATCGCATAAGGAAGAGGAACCGATTGCTTGAGGACAAGGGGAATACAAGGGGAAGAGCGGGCGAGGGAGCTCAGGAGTGTTTGTATACCTAATGGAGTCGCAGAATTGCCTGTGGGGAACGAAGGGAGGAGCAGTCACAGAAGAAACTGTAAAAGAAAGGGCTTTCCCTGCTACTACACGAAGGCTGGCGGCATATAAGGGGCAGTACGACGGACGAAAAAAGGAACCGAGGAGAGGGGAACGGGGAGTATCTTCATGCAAGACACCGTTCCCCCGATAAAGAACTCTTTACAATCGACCTCAGCGATGACAGGGGGGGAAGGGACGACTTAAAAATTCGAAGGAAGTTGACCTTTACTCCGAAGGGTCCTTCAATCTCCCTCGTACATCGGAGTGGCGACGTACTCAGGGAAAAGGGGAAAGGGAATACGTCAAAAGAGAAATAGTCTCATTTCTGTAAGGAAGGGGATATACTGTCTTTCCTCTCTAACTAAGGACTTCTCGAGGAGTAGAGGAAGGGGGGGATAGAAAGGACAATGGAGTCAAGAGACAAATAGGCCGATAATCCCTAAAGAAGAGGTTCATTCCGAGGAGTTTGAATTCGTAGCTAAGGGAGAGGGGAGGGAAAGAATAGCCCTTGAAGGGGGACTCCAGGTTAACCTTTCAGAAAAAGGGCCTAGTCTCAGCTTCCGGGATATTCTAATAGAGGAAGAAAAAAGCGAGTGAGGAAAAAACCGTGGGGGGGGGTTATTTTTTCTAGAAGGGATCTCCCTTGAAAAAAGGTTGTCGCGCGTAAGAAAGAGAGAGCATCATCCCAAAGGAATAGTGAATAGCTTCTCTCAATCTGGTAATCTTTCCCTCGTGAGGAAGAAGAGCAGGGAACAAAAAAGTCTCATTTTACAAACCAATTCCTCTCGAAGAAGGAGAGGCTAAATAATTAAATTGAGTCCTCGTCCAGGCCGCCGTTTCAAACGAAAAATATCTTAGTCAAAGGAGGCCCACCAGGCAAAGGTAGTGGTTTCTTTGGAGGAGACGCCATTCTTGCAAGCAGCTCAGCTTGTCGACGCACAAAGGGAAAGATCTTGGAAGCGGTAAGGGGTCCTTAGGCGACTCATGAAAAAGGGAGGAGCTCTCCTCGGAAGGCGATTTTTAGCGTCCGGCAGAGAAGAGAATAGTAAAATCAGGGGGGAAATGCCTCTCATCCTCCTTGAAGGGGTTTTTGGTAGGGCGGCCGGAAAAGAAGGGGGGAAAAAAGGATGCATGTAAAGAAGTCCCACTCACTCCCAGAAACTCTGGAAACTGCAAAAAGGTTTCAGACAAGAAGGTAAACAATGGCACACGGAAAAGAAAACGCCCATCTTACTCTGTACCAGGGGTGTGGGCGGATGACCTTCCGAGGAAACGCTCCCTAACTTGGGGATAAGAGGCCCGTCTTAATTTTCTCCGTCATGGGCGCACTAAGGAGTAATTACCTCTCTCAGGCCTCTTTTAATTCTTTGAATCTCCAGTGGACGGGCTCAAGGATCCCCTTTATGTAGGCACCATTCTGCTCAAAACTCTTTCCTAGAGAATTGGAGAGAGCAATAATTGCGCAGACTCCTCCCTGTGAAATTCATTATTCCACCTAAAAGAGCTTAAAACAGCGTGAAAAAGAGAAGAAAAAAAAAGGAACGTGATTCGAAGGGGGGGCAGCACTTAGCAGGAATCCACGGGGAAGAGAAGGCCCGAAATAGAAGATACAACTGCTAGAGAACTCCCAGGAACCCCAACATTTCTTCTAGGAGTCTCCCGAAAAGAAAAGATCTTCAGGACAGCGTAGGGTGAGACTTACACCTTTAAGAGGGATCTTTTCTTTCTCACAGGGGAAAGAGGTCTCTCATAAGGAGGAGACGGGGTACTATCAAAGGCTCGTCTTTCCGCCGGTTAGCAATTTTCCCGAAAGTCACCCCAGAAGAGGAGGACGGTGCCACGAGAAGGAAAAAAGTCCACTTATATTCTCTTACGGGTGGAAAGGCAGTAACCACTCTCCTTAAAGGGGGGACATTGTCTCCCCAAAAGGATCGCCTGAGAAAGAAGAAAGTTGCCGAGGGGAGGGGAGGGTTCTTCTGTGGGGGCGACGTTTGTGCATCAAACAAGAAAGATCCTTTCCGCGCGCAAAGAGAGGCCGCAAAAGGCACCGACCAGAGAGGAAAGAAGAGCAACCCATCGGCCTTCGTCGAAATTCCTGCGCAAGGGAAAAAGAACGCGCTAGTGTAGAAAAGAAAACGCCGACCGCGCGAAAAAAATCCGGCTCAGGTAGCGCTTCGAGGCATGGGATGATGACGGAGGAGAAAAGTAAGCACTCTCTAGAAAGAGGCAAGGGCCAACCGCGCCCAGAGGGAAAACGCAGGTCCCTCTTGATGCCCGAGGGCCTGCAACAGCATAGGAAAAGTTATCCTTCGAAAGAACAGAGAATGCAGCGCTGCATAGAAAAGAGAAGGAAGACTCTCACTCTATTCTGACGCGAAAAAAAACGCGGATCACGTTCAGGGAATGTGGGAAAAGAAACGAAGCGGCGGCGTCTTCAAAAAAAGAGGATGAAGAGAGAGATGGAGGAAAAAGAGTCGTTCGTCCATGGGGGAGGACGTCCTCCACATTCAAGGGGAAGAGGTTCCTTCGAGCCGCACGGCGAGAACGCTAGAGATATGAAGAGCATATCAAAATGCTTATTTCGGAGAGAGTCCAGGCGGAGACTCGAGGCCTAGGAGCGGTGCCTCAAAGGAAAAGACGAAATCCTTGTGCGCGTTGGGAAAGGGAAGCCGCTTCTGGTTGCCCAGAGGAGAGTCGCGCGAGTGGAAAAAGAGAGGGAATTCATTAAAGAAGGGGGGAGGGGGAGGCCTACCTGGCCGGTCGAGGGCAGGGGGGGGGATCGGGTCGCGCCCCTGGCAGAGGAAGCGCGCACGCAGAGAAGGAAAAAGGAGTTTCTGGAGAGAAGCAGCCGATTTGTCCGATTGAATCGGTGCGGTGAAGAGGGAAGGGCTGCGTGAAATGCCCTTCGTTTAGGGGGAATGCCAACGAAAAGACCACTCTCCGCCTGAGGAAAAGAGCTAAAGAGTAATAAGGAAGAACGGGGTTTTTCTATGCATAAGGGTATCGACGTCTATTGTGTGGAAACCTCCGCGCCTCTGAAGGGGGGGGGGGAGGGGGAGAGTGTAAGATCGCGTGGGAGGAAGGGAACAAATTTCGCTTGAAACCGGCGGCATCGAAGATTGCGCTTACCCAGGGGAAGACAAGGGGGCGAAACGGAGGCTAGAATGAGGGAGGGCGAAAATCCACGTCCCAAGTTTTGTCATTAGGGACCGGGGAAAAGCAACCCTGGGGGGGGGGGGGGGGGGTGGGGGGGGGGGGGGGGGGGGGGGGGGGGGGGGGGGGGGGGTTTTTGTGGGTCGACGAAAAAGGTTTGCCAAACTTTTTTTTTACGAAGAGGGGGTTCTTTTAAAAAAAAAGCGTTCGTAAAACTCGTGGAAGTTGCTTGGAGGGGAGGGAAAAGGAAAAACCTACCGCCCGTCGCATTCCATGGGGGGGAGTCGTTGGCACCTTGTTGGAAAAAAGCTCTTATCGGCGGTGACTACAATGAAGAGCGGGTTCCTTCCGCGGGGAAGGAAAGGAAGACTCCCTCTTGGCCATGAAGAGAAGATCATCAATGGTGAAGAAAAGACATCAACGTGGATCCCGGAAACCACCCAACGCAAAAAAAAAAAAAAAAAAAACCACCCACATGAGCCTGTTCCCAGGAAGTTTTCGTCACCGCCGATGGCAAGGCCGACCTGGATCGGACCTGAAAAGGCGCATGAAAAAGGGAGGGGAATCTTCAAAGAGGAAGAACCGTGTCATCGAAAACGTCTACTATCGGGGATCAAAAACATTACGTCAATACCGAGTCAGGAAAAAGGGCGGCCGACCGTGGGAGGGAAATCTGCTTAACGGCGACCTCGAAAGGACGTTTTACTATTGGGAAGGGGGATTGTGACGCGAAATGCATCTTGAACGAAGAAAAAGTCGGAGGTTCCGCGATCGCCAAACCCAAAAAAAAGGAATTCAAGATGAGAAAAAAGCCTTACATACTGACCTCCACTCGCTGCCAAAGGAAAATCCACCTTGTTTCACCAGGAGCTCTCAGGGTTCCTTCAGGACGAAGACATCTCAGAGAGGGCATGGACGAAGAGGGCCTTGAGACAGAAAAGCGGGACTCGAGAAGGTCTGCTGCCCGAATGGCGTAAAAAAATCATAACCCCGATAAATCTTCCCAATACTTCAATCCTCGAAACATCAGATTCTCTCTTAAGAAGGGCTCATCAATACGCACCCGAGAGGAGGTTTAACAGGACGGAGGAGGGGGGGGCCTTCTGCCCAGATGCCATTTCTGGTTCAACGCGGCAGAGGGGAAAGAAAATACGGTGCGCGCGAAGAAAGAGAAGAGCTTTTTTATGAAAAAGTACGCCGCGCAAAGGCGTTGAAAGGGTTCGATCGCGCCAACAGACTTGATCAAGATCCCTGTCAGTGACCGGGGGAAAAGTAAAGATGAAGAATCGGAAGGGGCATCATGCTCTCTGGCGAGGGGAATGGTGTCCCTTTTTCACGGAGTGTACTTCACTTGAATCGATATTAGTAATCGCCGACGCAAAATCGCTAAGAAAGTAGCCTCGAGGATTGAAAAAAGGGCTTGAGAGAGGGGGGTGGTCACCGACGGCCTGGGGGGGGGGGACTCGAGACGACCAATTGGAATGCACCGACGCAGTGCAATAAAGATTTTCGGGGAAGCGGCCCGCCCGTATCAAAGAGGAATCCTTACGCGGAAAAAGTGATAGGGGGCCTCGGGAGGTATGGTGGGTTCCTGATTGCCGTTAAAAAAAGGGGGAGGGGCCTTGCTGGTGAAGCTTGGAGAACGGCCAGGAGAGGGGAAGGAAAGAGTCAATTCCTCATTCGAAAGGGAAAAAAGGCCCAGCCTTTTCTCGGTACCCGGCATCGATAAAAGGGGAAAAGGGACGTAGCGGAGATAGGGTGAAGGAGGACGTTCATTAATAGAAAGGGCCTACTTGTCTGGGGGGATCCCTTGCAGACGCAAGGAGGCGCCCGACCAACTTAAAGAGAGCGGCGCATTCCAAGAAGGAAAGGTTACCGTCCGCTGGGAAATGCAGAGAGGCTAGTGAACGGCAACTCAGGAAGAAAGGGAGGAGCGGGTTCTCCTAAAATTCTTGTGTCGAGAGAAAGAAGGCGCAGCAACGGGGGAAGGGTGTTCTATGAAAGCGGTCAGCTGGAAAGGCGATGGGGGGGGAGCGAATTAGGAAGAACTGGGAGGACGGCGGGTTCGCAAGGGAATCGGATATTCATGGAAACCCATTCTCCTCAACAAGGAACAATAGAGAGATGAAAAAAACTACACATTAATAATCGCGGAGGAGAAAAGTGGGACCGGGGGGGAAAACAGTACCGGCACGCCCCCGGAAACATCGAAGGAATGAAGCTTCACCGAGGAGGGAGGAAAAACCACCGTGAAAAAAAAAAAGCATTATGGCGAGGGAGCGCGTGTTTGTGAAGGGGAAACCGCGCTCGCAAAAGAAATTGCCGGTGTAACGAAAAGGAGAAATTCTGTCATTTCCCAGGAGGCCCTGCCTTGCCTTGCCAGGAAAAAAGGAAAAAGACTATGATTTTGGGGGGGAAGGCAGAGGAATGCCGTCTTCTGGGAGGGAGGCCTCCACTTCGAAGGGCGTAATCTACATGCAGTCCGTAAGGAAAGGGGGGGAAAAGAGAAAAGCGCACGCGGCCACGCGGAGGGGGGACCGGGTCCGGAGCTGGCAAATAGAATTAGTCCTTTAATATGAACAACTTTTCCAGCGCCCCGCGACATAGGAAAAGAAAGGGAAGGAAAAACTCAGGACCGCAATCAGGAAAAGGGAGAATCGAAAGATGCATCTCAGAGGGAGCAGAGCGGCGGCGATACTGGGGGAGGTAAAATGATGGCGTTCGGAGGGAAGGAAGGAAGGTTCTCTTTTGAGGCCACGAAGCTCAGGGGGGAACTCCACCAAAGGCCTATAATCCAGAAAAGCCTGCCGCTTAAGGAGAGTGTTTTTTAATAGCTCTGGCTATGGGGGAAAAATAAGGTCCTTGACGTACAACGAAGTGAAGAGTTCCCAGAGGAGAAAGCCGATGCCCCTAAGTCCGAGGGAGGGGGGAAGTCAAGAACCTTTACTAAATTATTTGTGGGAAGAGAGGGTACTAGATCCCTCAAAGAAACAGGTGACTCCCTCTTGGGGGGATCTCGCGTGCATAAAAAAGGGCCTCCGTGAAAAAACCCACGCGTAGGGGCAGAGTCGGTTCCGACAATCGATGCCGGGGGGCGGTCGAAGGAAACCGAATGACCATTTTCTGGGAAAGGGGAGGCCCCTATTCGGAGAGATTCGATTCTAATATGAGGGTTTCCACTGCTTGAGGAAAGAAGAAGCTCCTCGTTCAGCGGAAGGGCGTCATCTGCACGTACTTGCCAAAAACGGCCTCGGGGTTCTGAGGGGGGAAGCAGTCGGGCAGATCGTGAGCGCGTCCAGGCGCAGCGGGAAAGGGGGGCACGGCCCTCTTCGGGAAGTTGTTAGATGGAATCTGATTACGGTGCGACGGGAAGAAGAAAAATTCTAGGGAAGCTCTTTAGAAGTATTGTATCTCATCGGGAAGTCACGGGGAGATGCCGCGCAGCTACAGATGGGTGTTTTGATCGCCGACCAGGGAACCAGTCAGATTCATGGAAAGAGAGAGTTTAGTCCCATCGAAAGAAGGACTAATCGCCTCTGATAAACGGGGGGGAGCCTACCGTGCAAAAAAAGCAAGGTCGTCGCCGGCGAAAAGAAGAGGGTACTTGATATAGGGGGAAAAATGTGCTGGATGACCGGAAAATATAGTTCGCCGCGCCAGATTGCACGAAATACGGAAGAAGGGGGAAAAAGTTGGCTGTTGCCAAAAAAAGGAACGAAGCGTTCGTAAAAAGGGGGGTCGGCCTCAAAGGGAGCGGGACGAAACCAGAAGGGGGGAGGGGAAATGGTTCCGGTATCCACGTTGAGGGCAGCGTCACCCTGCTGATCTTATCCAAAAAAGAGTTATGCTTACGCAATACCCGGAAAACTAGGTGGACGAATACTAATCGAAGAAGAAAGGAAAGGAGAGGGAAACTCACGCTGACAACAAGCAGTGGGCAAAAGAAAACAATTGTTAAGACTTGAGGGGCGGCAGAAACATGAGGCATGAGAAAAGGAATACAACAATAAAAAAAAGCCAAAGACTCTATACCCGAGCCACTCCCAGCGCGCGGAAAAAAAAAAACGGGCAAAGGGTTCGCCGCTAAAAGGAGAGGAGTCGCTCATAAAAAAACTCCGTTCGCCGAAAGCTTTCTCTTTGAGCTGTATCTCTCCTCAGTAGAAAAAAAGGAGGAAGAAAACTTTTTTCGCTGCAAGAAAAAGATTACGTTCCTCCAGCGCAATGGAAAGGAACAGATCTACTCTCGAATAGGGAAAGGACGCCAGTGCCAGGGAAATAGATTCCGGAATCCGCATGGGGATACTATAACTCCTCAGAAAGGAGACCGCCACACCGAATAGAGGGGATTTCGAATTTGCCGAAGAAGCTGGTCGGAGGGGAAAATTGGCATCAAAAAAAGGCATGGATCAGGGGACTCACTCATCGCAAAGAAAAAAGGAAACGAGCTGCTCTGACAGGAGGAGGGGAAGAGGGACCACATCGTCTGGAGAAAAAAGATCGATCCATCTTCCCGTGTCAGAAAAAAGTTGAAAGAAGCTCCGGTCCAGCGAAGAAAAGAAGGGGGAAAGACTCGCCGGCCGGTAGCCGCGGTAGGGAAGAGAGAGGGATCGTATTACGAGGCGCAAAACGAAGGCAAGCACTCGCGAGGAAAGAATCAGCAAAAATGCCAACCGCGACCAAAGGAAAGGGAAAAAGATGGGCATGTCCGAAGAGAATACCCGTAAGTCCTGCAACAGGAGAAGGGACTCTCTGTTTTGAGCCGGGAGAAGAAGATCAGCTCTAGAGCGAGGAGGGAAAGAGCAGCCTCCTCTTATCTGAGGCGAAAAAAAAGGGAACCTCGTACGCAGATGGATGCGCTCTCACAATGCAGCGGAAAAAAGTAACTTCAAGATCTCTCACACAACAACGAGGGAAAAGAATGCATACTGCCGCCTCTGGGAAGGGGGAATGGTGGCGAGCTCCTCCACAGGGAGAAAAAAAAAGGTCGAGGTTCGGCGCCGCCCGGCGCGGAGGGATCGATCGAAGAAAAGGCCGCTCTCGAGCCGGAGACCTAGGAAAAAAAGGGGAAGCTCACCAACGCGAGGGAAAAAAAGGGTGCAGTCCTTAAACTGGGATCGGAATAGGCCCATCTTGCCGAAAAAGGTTGGAATTTTACGGCAGATGAGGGAGGAAGAGCGACTGCTTTCCGGAAAGGCGCCTCCTTAGAAGGGGCGTTTCGACCGCGGCTACCTGAAGGAAGAAAATCGGTCGCGCTGGCCCTGGCGCGGCGGAAAAAGGGAAAGGACGCGACAGTTGCCTATGAGAAAGAGAGCTGCCGCAGCCGATGGAACAGGGCGCGACTGGGGGAAAGGAGGTCGGTGGCCGGTCGGAGATGAGTGCGCGGGAAGGAGGTTTTGGCTGTTTGAATGGCCAAAGTCTAAGCGACCACTCTGGCGCGCGGAAAAGGGGAAAGAGAAAATCTTCGAAGCGAAAGCCTCTCAAACGAAAAAGGAGATCATGAGAAGGGTGTTTTCCTTACTGACTCGAAAGGCTCGACGCGGCCTGGCGGGAGGGGAAGGGGGAGGCGTAGTATCTGCTGGGGTCGAAATGGAAAAGAGTCTCAAAAGGAGCGGGCGCTTGCCGGACCCGTGATAGGGGTAAAAAGAAGGAAAAAAAGGATCGAGATCTTGAAAGGAAGGAAGCCAATAGCCATAGGGAAGTTCTACTGGCGTGAAGAGTGGTGGCGACGCGCTGCCCTGGGGGGGAAGCGAAACGCCCTCATAAAGGTGGGTGTGAGCGCGCGGGGGAGGAGAGCCGGTCTCAAGTGGGGGAGTGGAGGGGAAGGGGGGGGAGAAGTAAGTGGATTGTCGCAGAAGAGGCGAACCTGCACTCCCGTCGAATTCAAAGGAGCGTCGGGAAGAAAAGCGGAGAAAAAGCTTATCGGCGGGAAGAAAAACTATTGGTATTCTTCAACGGCGAGGGGGGGAAAGGGTATTGCGTCCGCCACCCTCGGGCCATTGAAACACAACGAAGAGGGGGAAAGACATCACGTGAGCAAAAAAAAACCCTTAGAAGAGGCGAGGTTTTCGTGAAAAAAAAGAAAGTGCAAGAGGCCGACTGGAGGGAGAAGGAAGGAAGAGTCTTGCCATGACCGGCAAAACTTCCACGACGTTACGTATTAAGTCCAAGGAGCGGAGAAGGAGGGGGTCGAGGGCGTTTCAGGGACATGAAAGAAAAGGAGAGAGATCACGTACCGAGTAAGAGAGGCGACTCCGACTTGGAAAGCGGCACTTCGGCGACAAAGGTGCTATTCGTCAAAAGGGGAGGGCTTTTACTCAATCAGGAGGAAGGACATCTGACGAGAGAGGTTCCGGAAGAACACGAAAATGAGGGGAGCTGCGCGTGGCATAGAGACATACTTCTGGAAAGTCGCTCACTCTCTGACGATAGCAAATCGGCCTTGGTGAAAAGGGGAGAAGAACGTACTTTTCCTGAGGAGGGAATACAGATTCCTATTCTGAGGCACGAAGAGGGAGGGGAGGTAACAAGCTGGCGCTGAGCGCCCGCCCCCGGAAGGGGACGTCGCCGCCAATCAGAATGTCCCTTGAAAGAATTGTGGGGGAGAAGATCCGCTACTCCAGGGAAAAAGAGGCGCTGATGCAAAGGAAAAAATAACAGGAAGGAAATCGCAGGACGTCGAAAAAAAGAGAGGGGGGACAAACTGCAGAACATTGAGGGAAAGGAAAAGGATTTCGGCTACCGGAAATTCAGCATAAAAGAAATAAACGTCATCCCTATCTCGCCTATGCTGGGGGGGAGAAGAAGGGAGGCCGATACGCGCGAAAAAAGGGTGGAAGGGAGCTGAAAGTCGCTCGCCCACCAATCAAGAAATATGGGGGGGCATGACCCGGAGGAGGGTCAACAAGTACGAGGAACAGTTTGGGAGAAGTCTCGCAGGAGGGAAGAAGGGTGACAGGAGCACAGTAGGGGAAGAAGGGGAGTGTATATTCGAACGCCATCCGCCATCGGGCGCTACGAATTCAAAAAGAAGGAACAACGCGTGGCAGGCTTTCTCGGGGGGATTCTAAGGCCTGGTGGAGTTCATCGAAAAGAGTATTTTTCTGGGGGGGGGAGAAAAGGGAAAAACGGAATCACCAAAGAAACTCGCGACTGCCATCTCAACAGGAAAAATAGTGAGGCCCGCCAGGAGAGGAAAGGGGACCCGGACCGCGAAGAAAGAGGGGGCCTCTTTCTATGGAAAAAAGACCGTTTTTCCCTGAGGGAAAGGCGTCCCGGAAGGGCATAAGTCGCGGGGCGCTGTGGAAAAAGGGAGCCACGCTCGGGGAGGAAGGCTCCATTCTATAAAAGTTTTTGTCCCCCAAAAAAAGAATAAAGAAGGAGCGGACCCGTCCCGATAGGAGCCCGCGTTCTGCTTCGGAGAGGGGGGGTGCGAAAAGAATACGGCCGAAAGGAAAAGGGCGTGGAGACTCAGAAACCTATTCCGCCAGAAAAAGGCGTCCTCATTTCAATCAAGGGGGAAAAAAAAGGTCAAAGGCTAATTTCTTTGAAAAAACACGCCCAGATCATGTCTGCGAGCGAAGGGGGGACCTTCGTTAAAAATCGGGTGTCTTACATAGTCCCATCGCGGGTCCGTGGGGGAAGAAAACTCACCGTGCGGAAAGGGGGTAAATAAGGGAGAGGGGGTTTTCGCTCTAGGAGGTAACTGAAGATGTTCTTCCTCGGGGATTCATGGAGACGCAGA
>Ga0179593_1712687_pt1 | contig 14685 bp, 32 predicted proteins | sample CZODoug2_1_08_16_FD_185931 | JGI IMG/M metagenome (GOLD analysis project Ga0179593, IMG submission 185931) | Vadose zone soil fungal communities from Angelo Coast Range Reserve, California, USA - CZODoug2_1_08_16fungal (PacBio error correction) | ecosystem: Environmental > Terrestrial > Soil >...
AAGTTGAAGGAGTCCGGACAGAACACATTTCCCCACAGGAAGGGGAAGGAGTTGTTGAGGGGGGGAAAAAGGGGGTTTATTCAAAGAGCCTCCTCCTAAAGGTAACGGGAAAAAGGGGGCTTGCAAAAAAAAAGGTGGGGGGTAGTGGGGGGGGGAAAATCGACAAGGGAATCCTCGGGGGGGGGGGAAACAGTTTGTGGGGAAGGGGAGTGGAGGAAAAAAACCCAAGTCTTCGGAGGAACAGCTCCACGGGGTTTTTCAACTGGGGGGGGGAGGAAGTTGTGCGCACGAAGGGGAAAAGAGGGGGGTTATGGAGGAACAGGGTTGGAGGGTTCCCAATATCCTGGGGGTTTGATGGGGGAGGGGGGAGTCCAAAAAGTCAAAAGGGTAAGGGAAGGGGGAATCCATTTAAAGGGGGTCCATTTCTGAAAAAGGGAAATTTGGTGCAAAATAATGGCCGTGTGAAAAAAAGGGGAACAAAAAAAAGGGGGAGCCCTATCGGGACCTTGGGGGGAACCCTGGGTGGGGGGGGGAAGGTTTTAACTTGGCAAAAGGGGATGGATAAGGGGGAAAAAAGGGGGTTTTCCGGAGAAAGGTTTTCCGCTTGTGTCAGAAAGGGGAAATGCAAAAAGAATCAAATCCCGCAGAAAAAAAACTCCCTTCGTATGGTCTCAAAGGGGGGGGGGGGGCTGTTGGGGGGGGGGGAGAAACAAGGAAAAAAGGGGGGGGTGCAGGGGAGTTTGTTTTTTTCAGGGGGGGGCTATCCACTTCCGGCCAGTGAAACGAGGGGGGGGGGAAAACCTTAACAAGGCGTATTGAAAATCTTAGGTACAAGGCAGGAAAGCTGGCGAGGGGAAAGTAGATCGGGCTTTCTGCGGGGGGAAAAACAAAGAAGGCGCACGAGGGGGAATGATAGGGAAAGGTTGGGGGGGGGGGAAAAACGTTGCCGGGGGGGGGAAAAAACGTATTTGAAAGGGGGGGGCGGGGACCTTGGTGCAAAACGTAACCCGGTTTAGAAAGAAAAAAGTCGGTTATGGAAAGGGGGGGGGGGGGGGTTCAAAAAAAAAAAAGAGGAAGTACGTTCCGAAGGAAAAAAAAATTTCTGGAAAAAGGGGTACCAGGAAAAAAAAAAGTGGTCCAAACCCAGTGGGAAAAATTTTAAACAAGAGAGGGGAAAAAACTTCCGTCTAGGGGGTAACTTTGTCAGTAAAGGGGGGGAAAAAACGAACCTGCAGGGATCAGGGGTGGGAAAAAAAGAAAAAAAAAAAAAAGGGGAAGGAACCTCCAGGGGGGGGAAGGGGGGGGTTGAACAGAAAACAGAACAAACCCCCTTGGGGGAAGGGGGGGGGAATCCACACGGTGATCGGGAGACCAAGGAAAGTGAAAAGAAAAAAAAAAAAAAAAAAAAAAAAAAAAAAAGAAACACAAAAAAAAAAAATCGCGTTGAAAAGGAATGTTGTGGAGCTAAAAAAAAATTTGGATGAGGAAAAAGGGCGGCAAGGAGGCGGTGTAGAAGGGCAAAAGGGGGGGGGGGGGGAAGGTCGCCCCTTTTGAGGAGGGTTGGGTAAGATGGGTGGAACATGGTCCGAAAAACCCTGTGTGGGTATGTTTGAGGGGAAGGGAAGTTTGATAGTTGAGAGGGAGGGTTGCGTAATTTCAAGGGGTAGTGGGGGGGCCCCCGGTTCGCAACAAAAAAAAAGTCCTGGAAGCGGGAAAAGGGAAAAAAAAGGGGCCAGCCCCTGAAAAGGGAAAAGGGAATGTTTGGTAGATCAAGGGAAAGTGGCCGGAACGGGGGTTGGAAGGGGGAAAAAGGGGGGGGGGGGAACGCCCGCGCAGAAAAAGAGGAAAAAAGAACGTTCCGCCTGGGAGGGAAAGTCCGTGGCCGACCAGGGGGGGAGGTTCGGGGAGAAAGACCACTGGCCATTAATGGGGAAAAAGGGGGGACAAATGAATCTCTAAAAAAAGGGGGGGAGGATGAGTAAAAGAGAAGGTGCAAACTTTTGGCCCACAATAGAAGGAAAAAAAAGAAAGTCAACCCTTGAGGCCGGCAACCGAACGAGGGAAAAAAGACGTCCAGCTTCACGGGGGGGGGTTTTTTCTCCGGAGGCAAAAAGGGGGGGACGCCAAGGAAGGGGAAAAACAAAAAGTGTTGGCAAGAAAAAGGGCGAACCCTTTCCGGATCAACGTATCAGTTTTCCCAGGAAAAAGGGGGGGGGGGTGCCCGCAAAGAACCCATTTGTGGGGGGGGGGAAATGGGGTAAACCGGAAACCCCAGGGAAAAAGATATGGCATGCAAAACTGTTAAGCTGAAAATGGGGAAAACCTCGTCCGGGGGAGAAAAAGAACACACAAGGGGGTTCGGGGGGGGGGAAAAAATTCCGTGACACACCATAGGGGGGAATTGGAACAACCCTCCCTAAAAGCAGAAGAACGAACGGGAAAAAGGGGATTTCTACCACCGCGGGCGAACCATTTACTATCACAAGGGGGGGGATGGGGGATCCACAATCAAAAAAAGGGCCGATAAAGAAAGGGGGGGCCTTAGGCACAAGGGGGGGAGATCAAAAATTTGGGGGGAAAAAAAAAATAAACTTACAAGGGGGTGTGAGGAAAAACATAATTGCAAGTGGGAACCACTTTTGAAAAAAAAAAAAAATCCTCGAATGTCACGGGGGGGATCACCCAAAAGGGGTTGACGTGGAAAAACCATCCAACGTGCATTTCGATAAGGTCCACTGGGGGGGGGAAAGAGAAAAAAAAGTTGTTACGGGACCAAACACAGGAAGGGCCAAGGGGGGGGGGGAGATCTGGGGTATGGCATCCAACGGTGGACAAGTGGCAGAAAAAAAAGAGGGGGGTCAAAAGGGAAGGCCCATGGTTTTTTCGGTTTTTCGCAAAGGTAGAAGTTTGTTTGAAACCCGGAGGAAAACAACAAAAAAAGGGGTTTCTAAACGAGTGGGAAACGGGGCGGGTGTCGCCAGGAAAAAAAGACAAAGGGGCTGAATCTGCAAGGGGAAAAAAGAGGCCTTTGGGGGGAAAAAAAAACACAAATCCTATCCTATCCATCCCGTGCGCAGGGGGGAAAACGCTTCAGAAAATAAAAAAGAGGGGGGGAGGAAAAAAAAAAAGCAGGGGACAATCTTGGGCCAAAAAGGAAAAAAACCGGGGGGAGAATCGCCTGTTTTGGGAAAGGGAACCCCAGGAAAGAGGGCCTTGAAAAGAACAGCACAACGGGAAGGGCCGTGTAGGGGGGGGGGGGGGGATCAAACTAAAAGGGGGGGAGTCCATAAAAAACAAAAAAGAAAACACAAGAACCCCGAAAAAGAAAAGGGGATCGGGGGGGGGGGAAAGGGGGGACCAGGGGGGACCCAAATTTTTGGTGCGGAAAAAAAAAGGCCTTCCAAAAAAAAAAAAGGGGACGGGAAAACTACTAAAAAAAAGGCCCAATTCCACTTAGGAGAAAACGTACGCACCGTTCAAAAAGATCGGACCGAACCCGTAAAAAAACGGGGAACATTTTCATGGGAAAGAACCACCTTCCCCCGGGGGGGGCATCATAACAGCGGACGACATGTGGAAGCCGGTTTAAAAAGGGGATTGGGGGGGAAAAAAACGATACACATCCACCGGGAAGATTTTAATGAACACGAAAGGAAGGGTTGAAAAGTACCTACCCAAAGGAAAAAAAGAGGGAGAAAAAAGGGAGAAGTAACCCAGTTTGGAAAAGGGAGCTGTTTCTTGGGGGGTAAAAAAGGGTGGGGGTGGTGGCAAAAAGGGAAAAATCCATTGGCCACAAAAATCCGTGTGGTTCACAAAACGCCATGAGTCGGGAGGGGGGGGGGGGCATGGGGGAAACCAACGGAGAAGAAACCCTTGTGACAGGGAAGGGGGGAGGCACAATGAGAGAAAAATGAATAACATAAACTCTCAAAGGGACAGGCCAGTATTAAGAAGCCTGGGGGGGGGGGGGGGGGGAAAATGGGGGGAACCCTGGGGTCCACAAAAGGAAGACGTCCCCCTTACTGAAAGTACTAGGGGAGACTTTATCCGAAAAAGTAAAAACCAAGCATAGACAAGTTAAAGATCGCCGCAAAGGAAAGCAGCAAACAAACCGGAGAAAAAAAAGGAACTCACACGAGGGGGGCAGAAGCGGGGAACTTCTTTAACAGGGGGTTTTTGCAACAAGGGAAATAAAAAAAGTAATAACCCTAAAGGGGGGGGGTTAACGTTTCTTTTTACGCAAAACAAAGCGATGAATTTGTGGACCGTGGGGGGGAAAAACAACCTGTCTAAAGGAAAGGGGCTTGGGCAGAAACAAAATCGGGAAAAGGGGTAAACACAGGTTATTTTCCTGGGGGGGGAAACTCCTTAACATGAAAAGGGAAAAGAAGGTCGAAATAAAGGGGGGGTGCCTTGCAGGGGAATTTTCTTCACCGCCAAACAAAGGCATGGAAAAGAAAAAAAAAGAAGGAACCATTCTTCAGTCACGTATTCACCGGATTTCAAAATAAAAATCAAAAAAAAAAAAAGGGGGAGGGTATTAAAAGAAGTCTTCCGGTATCTGAGGTGGGACTTGCTCATCGGGGAAAAAAAAAAAAAAAAAAATTTGCAAGGGGGGGGGGGGGGGGAGTTTAAGAAAAGAAACCTTCCAACCAACTGTTGGGGGGGGGAAAAAGCCGTATTAAGGGAAAAAAGGTTCCGTTAACGGCGGGGGGAAAAAGGAATGAAAAGTCCACGAAAACCAATGGATGCAAAAAAAGGAAGGAAGTTCGCAGAAAAAGGGGAACCCAAGGGACAAAAATGGGAAAAAGGAGGCAAAGGGGTCGTAAAAAGGGGGGATTTTACCGGAATCCTTGACCAATGTATAAGTGACACAAGGACTCAGCCCTCGGGGGGGGGGGGGGAATATTCGGCAAATGGTGGGGGTGCTGGGAAAGGGCTGCCAAAAAAAGGGGGAAAAAAAAAGCGGAGAAAGGGATATCTCTTTAAGGGGGAATAAGGGGGGGGGGACGTTGGTAAAAAAGAAAAAGTACGCTCCAAGGAAAGCAAATTTCCAAAAAAAAGGGGTTTCTTGCGCTAGAATGGGGTATTAGAATATCCTCTCAAAAAAAAAAAAAAAAAAAAAAAAAAAAATGACGACAAATGTAGGCCTGTCAAGGAAACATGCCAAAAGCGAAAACATCGAAAGACTCTTTAAAAAGGGGGGGGGGGGGAAAAAATGGGGGGGGGGCATTGGATACCGAGGACTAGGAAGCGGAAGAACAGCTAAACGCGCTCGGGGGGAAAACTGGGTTACTTCCAGAAAAAAAAAAAAAGTCCGCGGGGGGGGGGGGAAGGGGAAACAAACAGTTTGCAAAGAAGATGGTTGTTGGACAAAAGCCAGGGGGGGGGGGGCGGGTGAGTCAAAGGAAAAAAAAAAAAAAGAGAAGGGGGGGCGGAAAGAAAAGGCGACCGGAGAAAAGGGGGGCACAACCGTGAACCCTGGTGGGGGCAGTACAAAAAATGGCCGTTTCCGGGGGAAAAGGGCCGATGCAAGAATGGAGGGGCCGTTACTACAAGGGGGGGGGGGGGGTACTTGGGCAGTGAAAGAACTTTAAAAAAAGGCCGGCAAAGGAAACGATGTTTGGTCACACACGCAACCTTGGGGGGGGGAAATGACAGGGGCAAGATCAGGGCCCACAGACCGGGACAGGCCCAGGGGCTCCCTTTTTTGAGGGAACCATGAAAAAACGAATGAAGGGGGGGGTTTGCTGTGAGGGGGGGGGGGAGGGAACCAGGGAACCCGAAGGGGGGGAAAAAAGGAACGGCTGAGCCTGGGGAAAGGAAGGGAGATCTAGGGGGGAGGGGGGGGGCCCGGCCCAAAATGCAGGCCGAAGGATCCACCGTGAAAGTGCGCACGAGGGAAAGGGGGATAGTGAGGGTTTAAAAAAAAAGGGGAATCGGGTGCCGTACAAGAAAAAAGTGTTGTCGTGGGGGGGGAAGAAAAAAACGACACCGAAAAAAGAACCCCTAGGGAGGAAAAAAGGGTGAAAAAAAAACATTGGGGAAAAAGGAAGCCGATACAAGTAGGGGGAACAGGGAGGAAAATAAAGGGGTTTACCAGGAAAACTTGTGGAAAAAAACGGGGGGGAGGAGAAAAAAGGGAACATATGAACAAACTTTGGGAAGGGCCCCCCCCAAAGAACTTTTGGGGACATTAAAGGAGTGGAATAAAGAGGGCAAGGGAAGCTTCGGGGGGAAGGGGGGCCCCTTTCGTCAGAGTGAACAGGCAATAGAAAGGGGGAAACAAAAACCCTTGTTGAAGGGGGGAGGGTGAAATAACGGATCGTGAAGAAAAGGGGGTGCCGAATCAAAACCGGGGGGTGGAGGAAAAAGGGGGGAAAAAAAAAGGCCCGCCCAACAAATGGGTAGTACTGGTCACAAAGGGGAAAAAACGCGGTGTAAGAAGGTCACAAGGGTCGCTTTGAGGGGGGGGGATGGGGGGTGTGAGCGTTGTGGGAAGGGAGGCCCCATTTCCGTACCCGTGGGTGTTCTTGGGGAATTTGGCAGCTGATTTTGGGGGAAAAGTAGTTGGGAAGTGGACATAATTTGGGGAAAAGGTACCGTGGTGACCGGGGCTGCGCGTAAAGGGGTTCCCATCGTCAAAAAAAAAAGTCCGGGAAAGAAAGGAAGTCAGGGAGAAAGGTACTTAGGAAGGGGGAAAAAGGGGGAAAATGGGGAAAATTTGTCGGTACCAGGAAAGGTTGAAAAAGGGTTGTTGAAAAAAAAAAAGGGGTGACACGAAGGAGAAGGGGGTGGGTGAACCATCAAGGGAAGAGTTGACCGGGCCCCATGTCGGGAGGGGGCCTGACTGAAAGGGAAAAAGGCCTTCGCCAACGGTTCCATAAAAAGGGGGGGAAATGATCTCTTCCTAAAAAAAAACACAACAAAACGGGATGGAGTATTAAAAGGAATTTGTTGGAAAAAAAACATTATGTCCTTGCGAAGAGAAGGTCAACCATTGAAAGGGAAATACCTATTTTTGGGAAAAAAATAACTTCCCAGCGGAAACGGGGGTGGGGACAGAAGGGGAAGGGGGTGTCCCACCAAAATTTTTCCACAACCAGTGAAAAAGGGGGAGGGGAAAAAGGATCTTACTAAATTCCACAACAAAGAGAAAGGGGGGGGCAGAGTTTCATGGGACCGCTCCAAGAACAAGGGGTGGGGGAAAAAACTGGAACCGGAAAACAGCGGAAGCCAGGGAAAACCCAAAAAGTTAATGGCATACAGGTTAACGACTCGGATCGAACATCCGCAGGGGAAAAAACGGGCCCCAAAAATAAAACAAGGGGGGGGGGGGGGGGAGGGAATGGCCTAAGGAAAAAAACCCAATCCACGTCAAAAACAACGCCTCAAAAAAATCCGCCTCTTCACCTGGGAAATGGGTGACTTTCGAAAAAAGCGGGAAACTTCAAACTGGAGACAACCGGGGAGAATTCAAAAAAAGGGGGGGGGGAGGGGGGCGGGCTTTTCTAAAAATGAAAAGTGAAAAAAAAAAATCAACAGTGGAGAACCTTAAGCAACAAGGGGGGAACTAATCCAAGGGGGGGGAATTTCAACCTTTCAAAATACTTCCAAGGGGGGAAGGGGGGGCTAAATTGCAAACCCACTGGGGTCAAGGGGGAAACCCAAACAACAAGGAGCACGAAAAAAAGGGGAAAGCCTCCAACACACTCAAAAAAAAGGGACCGCATTTTTCTAGTACCAGGGCCTTTTAAGGGGGGTTACGACCCTAAAACAGTTGGTGTTCGAAAGGGTTCCAATTGGGGGGCATCCTTTTGGACAAGTCTTCCTTGGAAGAAGGGGGGGGGTCCATTCCAAGGCAGGTTAAATTTTTTTTTAAATTGGGCAGGTTTCCCTCGAAAGAGCCCCCGGGGGACGTTTGTTGTGAAAAAAAAAAAAAAAAACAAAACTCACGGTTTTCACACGATTCTTTCACAAAGAACTAACGGGAACGGGCCGGGGGTTGGGGAAAAAAAAAGGGACAGCCCCCACGAAATCCGTTTTCAAAAACGCGGGAGGGATCGGCAAAAAAAAAAAAAGGGGGGCAAGTCTGCTTAATCCCCTATATTCAGAAAAAAAAGAGGGGGGGGGGGGGGAGCATAGAGGAAATCCACCCGCAGAAAAAAAAAGGGGGGGGAGATCATTATTGGAAAAACAGCTTGGAAAACAAACCGTGTACCGAGGAAGGGAAAAAAAAGGGTTGCCAGCCCAAAAAATCCGGGCCAAGGGGAAAGAGGTGGATAGCCAACTGGGGAAGCAGAACAGAAAAAGGAAAATGTCCAGGAGGGGGTTCCCTCAACGGACCCCAAAAGGAAATAAATCCGGGGGAAACCTTGATCCAGGAAAAGTGGGGATGGCCCCAAGTTTTGGACAGGGAACAACAACAGCCGGGGGGGGCCACCAATCCAAAAAAAAAGTTCTAAACTCCAAGCACAAACAACGGGAGGGTGGGGGAAAAAAAGGTTCCGTAAAAAAAGAAACAAATTCGAGGGGGACATTGGAGGAAGTTTGTCCTAAACCAGGTGAAGGGAAACAACCAAAGGGCCGGTTCACGGTTGCAGGAAAGACGGAGGGGGAGAAAGGGTCCCATTTCCTTTGAAAAAAAAAGGTGATTGGGGGGTCACCGATCCACATCAAAAGTGGGGGAAAAAAAAAAAACCAAGAAAGGGGGGAAAAAAGACAAAAAAAGGGGGGGCCCGCCCAAAACTACGGGCAAAAGGGAAAAAACCCATTGGGAAAAAAACGAGCTCTGTTGGGGTGAAAACTTTTGGGGGGATGGAAAGAAAGGCCGAGACTGGTTTGGGACAAGTAATCCAAATTCCCATAGGGAAAAATTTGCAAAACCGTGGGGACACGAAGGGGGAAGGGAAAACCATGTAAAAGGTGCATGTCAACCAGAAAAGGGGGGGAAGAAGAAGTTTGCAGGGGAAAAAAGAGAGTAAATCGCAGAATAAACAGTATAAAGAAACCGTATAAAAGGGGGGAAATGGCCCCACAGAAAAAGGGGAGCGTAAATAAAAAAAAGACTTGACTGCAGGTAAACAACGCCGGAATTATCTATCCAAACGAAAAAGCCAGAAAAAGAAAAAAAAAAAAAGCCAGCTTCGCCCAAGAAACAGCACATCACAAAACCACCGATATTACAAGGGGGGGGGAAAAAGGAGACCACACAAATTGCGAGCGGATACCAGGAAAAAGGGTCAAGGAGAAAAAGAGGCCTCCAAAGGAATTTTTTTATGGCACAGGGACACTGGCGAAAATGAAATGGGGAAGGGGGGGGTTACTGGGAAAAAAAAACCCTGAAAAAAAGAAAGTGTGCTGGGCAGAAAAAAAAGGGGGTTCCGGGGGTCGTGGAACGTCCACATTGGGGAAAAACTTTTTAAGCCGGAAAAAAAAAAAAAACAGGAACAACGGGGGAAGGGGACCCGGAGATACCGGGAAAAAAGGGGACGGGCCCTGGCTGGAGAAAAAAACCGCCAAAAAGGGACATGGGGAAAACACTGCTTGAGGAAAGTCCACGGATTCCATCGGAAAAAAAGATCCCAGGAAGATCAAAAAATCAAACAAAAAAGAGAAGGAAAAGAGAGAGAATGAGGGGAGTACGTTGAAATCCAAAAGGGGGGGGGGCGCAAAGAGGGGGGGGACAATGTCAACGGTGGTTTGGCGGGGTCCAGCCAGGAAAGGGGGGGGGTCCAACCAAAAATGGGGGCCGGTATCAGGGGGAAAAAAAAAAAGGGGGTCACATGTGCAAAAAAAATGTTTCAAGGGAAAAAAGGAAATACATGGGGACCGATTGGCCTTGAAAGACCTGTCTGTAGGGGGGTGTTGGCAGGAAACCAAGACAAATGTGGGAAAGTGGGGCGGTAGGTGAGGGGGGGGACCGGAAGGTAGGGTCCTTGACCAAAGTCCAATGTAGAAAGGGGAAAAGGGGCTCGCCCCCTCAGGTTAAGGGAATATAGGGGGGGAAAAGGTGGGAAAAAAAAAGGGGGAATGCAGGAGGCGAGCAGAGCGGATTAAAGAAAAATTCGTCGTCGCGGGGGGGGGAAGAGAAAGCCCCCAGGAAAAAAAAAAAAGGTGAGTACGCCTTCAAAAAAACGCGAGTACGCTCAAGACCAAAAGAAAATTCCAACAGGCCTGAAAAGAGGCGCGAATATGTTTGGAAAAGGGGGGGGAGGGTTATTCTACGGGGGAAAAAAAGGGCCGCCCGCGGCAAAAAGGGGGGGGGGAAAAAGGCCACCCTTTGGGAAACAATCAAGGAGGTGGGGGATCCTCGGTGGAAAAAAAAAGGGTGGTCCGGTTGGATAAGGGAAAAAAAAAAAAGGTGGGAAGCTGAAGAACGCTCCAAAAAGAAAAAAAAAGGGGGTTTGCAAACGGAAGCCTTTGCTAAAAAAAAACGAAGGTCCCTCCAAGGGGAAGGGTTTGCGGGAAAAAAATTTTGCGGTTCCATAATCAAGGGGAACAAGGTTGTGATGTGGGATAGGGGGGGTGAAAGACACCTGGGGGGGGGGGGGAAGAACCAATGCTCGAAAAGACTGTTCTTCCTGGAAAAAAAGAACCGGAAAGGTTTGGGCACCATGGAACTGGCCGGACGAAAAAAAAAACTGGAAAAAAAAAGGAAAGGATAGAATTTGAACCTGGGACGAAACGACCCTGGGGGGAAAAAGGGAAAGGTGGCCATGAGTAGAAAGTGGTGCCCCCAAGGGATGGGGGGGACCCGAAAAAGGGAGGGACCTGGGAACGGTGCCCAAAAGGAAGTTCCCGAAAACCGCCCCCGGGGGGGGTGTATGCTCCCGGGGGGGGGGGGGTCGTTGATAACCGAAGCAAAGGGAAACGTGTTGGGGGGGGGGGGAAAAAAAAAAAAAAAAAAAAGAGGGACGGGAACATTTGGAAGGGACGCAGGACCTGGCAAAAAAAAGGATTGAGACTTTCAAAAAAAGGGGTCTCCTGGGTAAAAGGGTTTTGGAAGGGAAGGAAAAAAAAAAAAAGTCCCAATAATGATCGAAAGGGGAAAGAGCGGATTGCAGAAAAAAAGGTGGTGTAAACAGGGGGGGGAGAAAGAAGTGCCATCAGGGGGTGCCGGTCAGCCAGAAAGGGGAGGGGGGGGGGGGCTTTGCCTGGGGAAAGCCCCGTAACAAAAAAAACTTCGTAGAAACGGGAGGGAACAAACTAAATCGAAGAAACAGGCCGAGGCGAACCTTGGGGGTTGAAAAAATGCCGGAAGAAAAGGGTGTAACCAGGGGTGGAAAAAACCAAGGAGGAAAAAAAAAGAAAAAAAAAAATTTTAACAAGTCGAAAAAACTGGCCAAGGGGGTCGTAACAAATGGGGGAAGGCCAGTTGGAAGAAAAAAGGGGGAGGTGAAAAAAAAAAAAAAAAGCCCGGGAGATGGAAACCGTCCTTTGAAACGAAAAAGGGGGGTCAAATTGGTTTGGAAAAACCAACCCCTTGTAGGGGGGGGGAAGAGGTGAAAATCAAAAAGGGGGAGCGGATACCACAGGGTGAAGAGAAAACATTGATAATCGGCTGATTTGTGGGGAAAAAACCGCCCAGCACATTGGGGAAGAAAAGGGTCTCAAGGAAGGTGGAAAAAAAAAAAAAAAAAGGGGGGGAGAGTCCACAAGTTTTACCAGGGGAGCTTGCACAGGGGGGGGGGGGGGAAAAGCGTTTTGTGGAAAAAAAAACCCAACGGAGGGGCCATTAAAAAAAACGGGGGGGGGGGGTGTTAGGGGGGGGGAAAAAAGTGATGTTTGGGGGCAAAGGGAGGGATATTTTCGCCGTAAAAAGGAAAGCCATTAATTGAAGGGGGGTCCGGGCTGGCAGGAACAAGGGGGTACCATAGGGGGAAAAAAAAGTCTGGAGCGTCCAAACCCAAAAACGGACTGACTAGCCGGGAAGGGGGGGGGAAATTTGTAATATTCCTGAGGGTGCGGAACTGTGGGAAATGAGGGGAAGAAAAAGGGACACGCCGGCTCGAAACCAGGCCATCCGTTTGAAAAATGGGGGGCCAAATCGTCGGTGCAAAAAATCGGCCACAGGGAGGAAGAAATGGGGGGGGGCAAATGTGGGGGAAAGAAAACGGGCTCTCAAAAACAAAAACAAGGGGGGGATCATTTTGTGCAACCTTGAAAAAAAGTTGGCTGAAGACGGTGAAAAATAAAAAACCCTTGATGGGGGGAAAAAAAGGGAACGATTTTTTTCCGGAAAATACGTCCCAGAGGAAAGGAACAGATGTGGTCCGCGCAGGGGGGGGGTTTCACCAAAGGGTAAGGAGGGGGGAAAAACCAGTTTTCCACCGGCAAAAAACCGGAAGAAAATCTAACAAAAATGAAAAAACGGCCAGGGAAAAGGGAGGGGGGCAGCCCTGGAATTGGTTACCAAAATCACAAGACCAGGTGGGGGTACCGGGAAAAGGGCGCGGCAAACCCGGACCCGCCCACTTATGGGCCATAGTCAAGGGGGGTACGCGAATATCAAAAAATCGCTGCCAAAACGCACAAAAAAAAAAACAAAAGGGGGGGGGGTTTGTCAGGGGAAAGGAACATGAAAAACCACCATGGTGCACAACGCTCAAAAAAGAACGAAAATTGTGATCTAAAAACGCGGAAAAAAGGGAAAGGAAAGGAAACCAGTACTATCAAAGGGGCCTGGCGGGCCTTGAAAATCAGCCCAACGGGCGATGATACAAGGCGGCCTTAGGGGAAAAAACCCACCAGAAGAAAAACGATCACCGTTGTGGGGGTTCAAATCGGGGGGGGTTTTTTCTGGTTCAAAGAATTGCAGGGGGTTTTTTTGGGGTCAAAAAAAAAATGGTTTGACAACAGGGAAAGAGGCACGGGTGTGGTCCCTCCACGACCGAGCTTTCACCAAAAAAAGGGGGAATGCCAACTGGGCCGGGGAAAGGTTTTAACTACGAAGGAAAAAGGAGCGGGCCAAGTTGGGGGGGGGGGGGGAAAATCTGTTTACCAGGGGGGGCATCCTGGGGGGGGGGAAAGGGGAAACGGGGTGGAAAAAAGAAAAATTTTTTCGGGGGGGGGAATCAGGAAAGGGGGGGCCTCAAGTGGTTGGGAAAAAGGAAAGAAAGGGCTAACGAGTTTCTTTTGACGGGGGGTGTCGCACAAACAAAAAAAAAGGAACCCCAAAAAAGAAAAAAGAAGGGCTGAAAACGGACCATGGCCATCGGGAAAGGGAAAAATCAATAAATCCGGTTACCAGAGGGGGAAGCTTTCTCGAAAAGAAAAACGCGTTGGAAAAGAGGGGGCCTTCGCCAGCAAACGGGGGGCCTTCCCAAAAAAGAAAATCGCCCGAAAGGGGCAAGAACACGCGGCAAAGGGGGGAAAGGCCTTTGATCGCAAACGTTTTTCCAAGGAAAAAAACAACACGGAAATGCGTTTGGAATCTCAACGAAAAAAACCAAGGGGGGAAAGGGAGGGGGCGGGAGCCTGGAAAGACCAAATCTTGCAGGGTAAAAGGGGCACGGCCCAATTTGGACAACGTGGATCCGGGGAAAAAAGAAAAACAGTCCTACCTCACGACACTGCACAGGGAAGAACACCCAGGGTCGTTTAAAAGGCCAAATTCGATCGGAAAAAGGGGGGGGACCTAAAAAGGGGGAAGGGGGGGGAAATGCGAACAAAAAACAAAGTAAAAAACCGGTTCCAACGGGGGGAAAAAAAAGCGTCGAGCCATGGGGGGGGCCTTTACAAACATTAAGAAAAAACCGTGTGGGGGGGGGGGGGGGGATCTCACCCGAGAAAAAAAAAAAATGGAGAAAGATTATGACCGGAAAAAACCCGTTTGCAGGGGGGCAAACCAAACAGAAAAAACGCGGACCTCGGGGCCCGGCAACGGACGTAACCCAAGGGGGGAAAAGGAGCGCGTTGGAGCAAAAGGCTTCCCAGAATGGTTGGGGAGGAAAACCATTGCACAACGTGGTTTCAGGAGGGGGGGAAAAAAAGAACGGGGAGGGGGCGCTTTTGGGGGGGAGGGTTCCAGAAAAAGGGTGACAAGGAAAAGGTGTGCCCCGTAAAGGGAGGGACGGAAGAATAAAATCCCAGAAAGCATATCGGGAAAAACCACTTGTTGGGTAAAACAGAAGGGGCCTGGGAGAGAGGAAGAGTCTTGACTGTGAAGTAACAACGCCGTCGGAAGGAATTACCCCCGTAAAGGGAATAAGGGGAGAGAAATCGCGGGGCCTAGAGCCTCATGGGAAAAAGACAGCACACCTGAAAATAAAAAAAATTTCCCTTATGAAAACACGATGAGAAAAATGGGTGCACACTCTTTTCAAAAGAGGTAAGGATAAATCGGGGTCAACATTTCGTTTACGAAAACAGGCGAATGAAAAGGGGTGGGGGGGGGGGGGGGGGGGACCTTGGTTAACTAAACAAGCTGGCGAAAAAAAAAAAGGACAATGCTGGGAAAGGACCAGAAATCACGGTCTTGAAAAAAAAAGTCCACAAAGGGGTCATGCCTTGAAGGGGGGGGGAAAGAGGGGGGCCTTAAACAGGAAAAGAAAACTTTGGGGGGGGAAGGGAAGGGAGATACCGTTAAAAAGGGACGTGGAAGGAGGGGGAACTTTCGGTTCTCAACCAAACCCATTTAACATGGAAAAAAGGCCTCGGGATTCACGGATCGGGGGTAAGGGA
>Ga0179593_1362880_pt1 | contig 14684 bp, 20 predicted proteins | sample CZODoug2_1_08_16_FD_185931 | JGI IMG/M metagenome (GOLD analysis project Ga0179593, IMG submission 185931) | Vadose zone soil fungal communities from Angelo Coast Range Reserve, California, USA - CZODoug2_1_08_16fungal (PacBio error correction) | ecosystem: Environmental > Terrestrial > Soil >...
AGAAGGGAACCCCCAAGGACCATAAAAAACGTGAAAGCAACCACAGGACCCACAAAGAAATAAAAGCAAAAAACAGGACGAAAAAAGTGTTTTCTGGAACATTTGTTGGGAACGGAAGGAACGAGTCAAGGAGGAAAGAGGGCGGGATAACAAGGGGGGGAGGGGCACGAACCAGGGGGAGTGATTCACCAACTATAGTTGGCCGAGGCATAGAAGGGAAGAGCGTAGGGGAAAGCTGGAATAAGTTTTTGGAAAGGATGTGACAGGGAAAAAAAACATCTGGGGGATCCACCTTCTCCCCAGCCTATGCCAAGACAGTGGGTGGCCGGGGAGAAAGCCGAAAAATGGGTATTCTCACAAAAAGGGGAGGGCAACAAACCGACCAACGCCAGACGAGGGGGAAATAACCCAGGAGAGACAAGCTCAAGGGGGGATGCAGGGAAAAAAAAAAAAGGAGGGCCACGCGGGGGAAGAAAAAAAAAAAGTCGGACAAATTTTTCACCGAAAAAGATGAGTCGAAAATTTGGCGCGACAGTGTAAACATAGAAAGGAAAAGAAGGCCCACCCCGGACAGGGGGGGGAGGAAAGAGCCAAAATGAAAGACTTGAAAAAATTAAAACCGACAGGGGACCGTGGTTAAATAAAAGTACCTGTGACCGAAACGACTACAATCCGGTGGTGGCGAGGCTCATTGACAGGGGGGGAAAAACCGCTAGAGGAAAAACGTCGCAGGGGTCAAGGACGCCTTGAAAAAATCAAGGGGCCCGTGAAGGGGGAATAGAAAAGAAAAAGAGGGCCCCGCCAAAAGGGGGGTTACGGGATTTTGGAGGAAAAGGAAGAGGTCAAAAACCGAGTAAAGTCGGGGGGGGCGAAATTGATGATACTTGAAGGATGGAAAAGAAAGCAATCAGAAGAAAGAAGAATTGGGGAAGAGCCTCAGAGAGGGGAGACGACGGGGGTGACGGTAGAGAAGAAAAGTTTAAAGCGATGGTACTCAAGCTGCTATCAGTCGGGAGGGGAGGGGGAACGGACAGGGAAAAAAGAGAAAAAAAAAAAAGATTGGGTATAGAACTATGACACAACCGCAAAAAAATTCAACTGGGGGCGCAAAAACAACGAAGGAAGGGGAAAGAAACACCTTGGTGAGGCGACAGACTCTTTAAATGGAAAGGGGGGGCAAAGCAGGAAAAAGGGGGGAAAGGGGATTGCATAAGTTCCCTATGGACACAATGGGGTAACAAACGGAAGAGGTGGAAAAAAGCCAAGAGGGGAAAAAAAAGCCAGAACAACAAGTCCAAGGGGAAAAAAATGGGCCCGCAACCTGGATTGGGGACCGAAAGGAAATCAGATAGGGGGGGGTCCAGGGGGTAAAATGTCGATCGAAAAGGGAAGCAGGGGGGTTGGGGGATCACGAAAAGCAAGTTGGGGGGGAAGAGGAGGGCATCCTGCAAGAACGCACAAGGGGAAGGGTGCAGGGCGGTTACAAGAAGAGGAGAGGAAAAAATCTCACAAAACAAAAGGAGAAAAGGGGGGTAAACGAACGGACAGGGGGACCTCAAATTTGATCTATCGCTCTGTCCACAAAAAGGGAGGGGGGGGTTCTCATTCCAAAAAGGTGGCGGGGTCGGGGGGCACCTCGGGGCTAAGTAAAATATCCACACCAAAGGGAACGGCGACAACGGACAAAACTGTGGAAGACCCTGAAGGGTGAAAACGGAAGGGAATAGTCAAATGAAAAGAAAAACGCGCACGTTGGACGGGGACCCAGGACTTTCCACCAGTGGGTGACTAACTGAAAATGGTCCGGGGGAGAGGCAGTAGCATTCATACCTCGCGGGGAAAAACCGGTAGAACTTTGTGAAAAACAACAAGGAAAAGACAAAGGGTTGAGCAACGGGTTCAAAGGGAAACTCAAGACAGAAAGTGGGGGCATTGAAGAAGTCACCAGGGGGGCAGGGGAAACGATAAGGAGAAAAAGAGTCCAAAATGAAAAGGAAAAGCCAAGGCGGGGGTGACACAGGAAAGAGGGGGGGCTAACCCACATACATCAGCCAAAACAGAGGGGGTAAACATTGTAAGTTGGGGGAGGAAAGCCCGCTGTAAAAGAGGAAAGCGAACGTCCCGGGAAGGGCAAGCACAAGAAAAGAAGTCTAGTCTGAAAAAAAAAAGAGACAGAAGCCCGACGAATACTGGTCACCAGACCCTCATAAACGGTGGTTTCCAATGAAGGGGCACCGAATCAGAGCGAAGTGGAAATAGATGAAACAGGGGGGAAGCGATACTTACGTTTAAAGTGACAACAGGTTCTGCGTAATATGAAAGGATTGGGGGAAAGACAAATATTTTTTGAGGTTCGTTCTGGGGGACAGGTTATAGGGGGAAGAGGGATCCATAAGAGAAAATGAACGAAGTGATCGGGGAACGAAATATCAGAAAAAATGGAGGGGGGGGCGAAGCGATCATTTGGGTATAAATCCCCAAGGAACAAGGTGCCCAAGGGAAAGGGACGGGGCGAAAGGAGGAAAAAAAAAAATTACTGAGGGCCGCCTCGGGGAGAAAATGGTTGGTTTAAAGTGAAAAAAAAACAAACTGCGAAAAACTGGGGCACAGGAGGGGGGCAGGGTTGAGAACCTCCTCGCAACGCTCCATCAAATAAGGAGTGGCGCGGAAAGGAGAAAGAGGTGGGCTGGGCAAAAAAATGAAAAGGGGGGGGGGGGACCACCATTGGGGTACAAAAAGGGCAGAAGAAGGCCCAAAAACGCTGCAGGGCCACTGGTTTTTCGGGGAAAAGCGGACCATTTTTTCACGGGGAGTCCAAGACTTCAAAACACGGAAAAACAAGAGATTATAGAGGAAAAAAAAAAACAACGTAAGGAAAAGAAAGAGAGAAAAGCCCTAGGGTTTGAAGAAAGGGATGAAGTCGAAAAAAGGAGCGTCAAGAAAGAAAAGGGGTGCCCAAAAATCGCAAAGGGCCTCGCAGGAAAAAGTGGCAAGGGGGGTCAAATTCAAATAAAAAAGACGTCAAAACAAAAAGAGAAAGAACAAAATGAGAGGTGCGCCGCCACAAGGTTCCGTATGCGGCGCCTGGGGCGCAGTAGTCTGCGAAAGAAAAAGCACGAAGGGGAAAAGGGTTTGAGCAAAACAAGCAAACCAACAAAAATCCGACAGGCGGGAAAAGAGTGAATTGTTTGTTTAGAAAAGGGGGGGCCGAAAGGGCAATAAGGTGAGTTGAAAGGGTAGGGCTTTTATAACCAGGAATCAAAAAAAGAGGGTCCTGAGAAAAGAAAAAAGGGGGGATGCTATCGTTGCACAGAGACCGCAAAATGTGGTGAAAACAGTTGAGGTGGAAAAGTAGGACCAAAACTGGAGAAAAAAAAAAAACACGGCAGAACGAACCAGACATCAGGGGAATTCAATCCAAGTCAAAGGAGAAACGAAGGACGTTGGGTAAAAGGGTCAAGAAAAACGAAGAGCCGACAACGTGATGACCTAGTTTTTAAATAATTAAGTCCACTAGCAAAGTGGGGGGGGGCGGACAGAAGGAGGAAAAAGTGGGAACAACGGGGGGGGACCAACGTTTTACGGGTGCCTGGGAGGGGCATTTTCAAAACTATGCTTTGGATGACGGAGTTGGATAAGGGGGGTGTGTCCTGAACAAGGGGGGGAAGTGGAAACAGATCCGGTAGGGGCGGAAGAAACGGAGGCCGGGTTTCGAAAGGAGACAGAAGGACTGAAACGTGGGACCTTTGGGGATTTGCGGGGTGAAAAACGGCGTGGGACATCGGGGGCTTCAAAAAATAGGTACAGGGGCCCACCATCAACCAGGTATGCAACTGCAAAAAAGGGGGGTCCCGAAGGGGACCGAGGTCCTGGGGTAGACAATAAAGGAAAGGGGGACCCCGAACGGACGGGGGGGGACATGCACTCTGTTCAAGCATCGCTTATGGTTCGACCTAATCGGGGGGAAAAGGGAGGACGACAAACCATGAAAAAAGGAAAGGAGGAACGAAGGCCCCTTGGAATAAGTTTGGGGTGAACCCTGGGGGAAAAAAAAAAAGTGTCCAGGGGTGGCATCCAAAGGGTGACTGGAAGCTAGATGGCTTTAAACCAAAAACGTTCATTGCAAAATGGAGGCAAAGGAGGAAAAAGGAATGGGTTCATCGGTAACAAAAAAAGGCGGGGGACCAAAGAGACGAGTGCACAAGAAGGAAATCAGGGATCAGGTTGTACTTTTAGACCTTCCAGGCGCTATATAAAGGGGCGGGATAACGAGGGGAAAGTAAACCCCTCAAACCGAAGAGAGAAAAGTGGATCATCGGCAGCAAACCAATCGCATGGAAAGGGGCTTCAAGTTCGGGCGGGGGACAAGAAAAGGAAAGGGTGCGAGAGCCGTGGTTTCGAATGAGAATGAAAAAAAATTGCTAAAAACATCTTCAACAGGTGCAAGGGCTAAGAGGGACCGGAAAAAAAAACTCGTGACACCAACGACAAGTTGCCAGGGTATCAAAAGCTAGCACGGGAAAAGAAAATGGGGAGGAGTACCGAAAAAAAAACAAAAAAAGGCAGAATCGGTATGGCACGGAAAAACAAGAAAAAGGTGCGGGCAAAGATTATGGGAAAACGTAGGGGGGGGGGGCGCAGGGGGGTTAAGAAAACCGGTGAAAGACGAAGAGGTCAAGGGGGGTGTCCCAGAAGGGGGGAAGAGGAAACAATCAACTGTACGTCCAGTCCGAAGCCCATTGTGAACTTCCGGAAGGAGAGACAAAAGGGGGGGGGGGTATCAAATCCGGGACTGCGGCAATAAAAGGCGGAGTGGTCCAAAGAGAGATTGAACTCTGTTTATCTCAAAAACAAAAGGAAAACAGAGCAGGGGAGAGAAGAACGTGGCGGGGAAGAGGGGATGGAGGGAATTGGACAAGCGAAAAGGCAAGAGGAGGTCGGAAAAGAAGAAGGCTCGGAAATTCAGGGGCATTTCCTTTCCACCCCCTGGGATGGGCCGGTTAAAATGAAGAAAGGAAATAATTGGTCGCAACCGAAGGGGGGAAGGGGAGGGGGGGGAAACAGGACAATCAAAGTCCTTACACCCTGGGTTGTGCCTTTCGGCTTTCTCAAGGGGTTATGGGGAGATTTAACACAAAAACAAGTCAGGCGTCTGGGAAAGAACACGAATTTCAGGGCCGAAATGGGACCGGGGGGGAAAAGACTTTAAGATGTAACAAGGCCGAAAACTTCAAAAAAGGGAAGGGGGAGGGTCAGGGGGGGGGGACGGACAACCTTTTTCGGTATTGGAACCACTTTTACGGAACCACGGGGCAAAAAGAGGGAATGGCGAATCCCTGAAACCAATGGAAAAAAGTATCTCCGGGAAAGGAAGCGAGTTCCAAAAATGACCTGAAAGTCCAAACCGATCAGAAGGGGGGTTGTTTCGGGGGAAAACATTGTAAACCGACAGAGGGGGAGAAAAAGAAGGGGGGGGGGAACTGTAGGGCAAAAAGGTGCAGAGGAACACCGGGGGTCTTTGGCCGAGGGAGCGGGCGGGTGTTGGGAGAAAACCATAGTGACGGAAAGAAGAAAGGCCAGGAGGTTAAGGGACAAAAAAAACGGGAATAGGGAGGGGGGGAGAGGGGTGAAAAAGAAACCCGATGAGCGAGGGATCCTTGGGACCGTACGAATTCAAAAACCTAGACAAAGTTCTCCAATACCGGCAAAGGAGGGGGCAAAGAGGAAAAATAAGTGGTAAATTAACTCCACTGGCATGTGGTCGGGGGAGGGACAAATGGTAGGCAGAAAGCTGGCTAAGACGGTGAAAGAAAAATGGGCCGGCAAACAAAAAGGTCCCGACCAGTGGGACGTAAATGGGGGGTTTGCAGGGGGTAGTGGGCGGGGGGCATGGGCCCTTAGACGGGACGCAAAAAAAACTTCCAGGGGGGAACTTCGGGAGAAGAACTCTCTCACAAAAAAAAAAAAAAGGAAGGAAGGAGGAAAGAAAAAAGAAGAATCAAAGCAGGGTGAAAAAGGGGAACCGAGGAACGTGAGAACAAAAAGGGAAAACACGCCACTTACCGGGTCAAAACACACCATGACCGACACAAAATTGTCAAAAAAACCTGTAAGGGTGTGACTGCAGGACGAAAAAGAAAAAGAAGAAGCAATGAGATACCTTGTGGCCACGACAGTTGGAGGGAAGAAAGAAAAAATCAGGAAGGGGACCTCACGCAAGATAGCCGTATCTGCGACGAAGTCTTGGATCAGGTGGAATCTGGACTGGGACATGAGCCTCCGACCTAAGAGGTGTGAAAAACCTTCGAACCAGACCGAAGGAAAAAACAGTGGGGGGGGGGAACGGGGGACCCAAAGACACGCCGAAAAATGATTAGCAGGAAAAGTAGTTCACGAAAAAAAAAACGCCCCAGAAACGGACTCTCAAAAACAAGGGGTGGGCCACGGAAGAAAAAAAAAAGACAGGCAAGAAGTAAAACACTCTGGGGCGGAGGGGCAAGCGGGAAAAAAGGGGAAGCAACCGAATGTCTCTGCTGGGGACTCTACAATTGGGGGGGGGGGAAAACTCCGTGACGGGGAGAGGAGGAAATGGAAGTAAGAGCCAACGGCAGGTGACGTGGGGGGGAGTCAGTGACCATGGGGGAACATGAGGAAAAAGGTTACCGACGACACAATAACCGGGTGGCAGGCGTCCAGAACCAGGGGGGGTTTAAACCGAAAAATTGAGACCACACGGTGAAGCCTGCCCAGACGAGGGAAAAAGCAGGGGGGGAACTGTGGGGAATCGCCAATAAACGGCAACGGGAAACAGGTGGGCGGGAGTTATTACTGACAACTGGGGACACCCGAGGATCAGGGGCGGAAATGAAGACGCTTTAGGATCGAAAAAACAAAATCAACATGCATAAAAAAAATGACCCAAAAGAAGGGGGAACCCGAGACCGCATCCGACATGGCAGAACTACGGGTTCAAAAAAATTGAAGATAATCAATGGCACGTTAACCAGCAGAGGCGAAAAGGGAAATGTTAAGGGTGGGGGCAAAAAGAAGAAGAGAACCGGGGTGTGTAGAAGAGAAGATGACAACGCGGTCGGGATTGGCGCCAAGACATGCTGGGGAAGAAAAACCTTTGTATCAGCGAACAGGGAAAGGGACCGTGCGAGCCGAAGGACCAGGTTTGATAAAAATGGAGGGGCCGATGGAAACCAAATTGAAAGGAAGGCTAAGGGCACGCCGCGAAAGAGAAACCGCCGGTGCAGCACTTGACAAACCACCTTGTGGGTCAAAAAAGACAAAGACGGGGGGTAAGGTGGTCCGGTCAAGAGAAACAGGGGAAGTATGCGGGGTGAAAGCCGAACTGCTAACTTGGTGAGCCCTGGGGAGGGGGTACCTGCACACAAAAACGACCAAAGTTGGTGGGGAAAACGGGGAAGACAAATCACCAAAAAACCACCCATGAATCAAGAGGAAAAAGAGAGGGGAATGGATGATGGTAACGAAAAAAACGTAAGGCCATTGAGCAGGGGAGAGCCCGAATCAAAACAACTGGAACGGGGGGAGACATATCCCGTTTGCGGGGGGTAAGGGGGGGAAAACGGGGAGAACAGTATAGAGAAACACGGGCAAAAAACAGAACCGCAAGGCCCCAAAGGATCCCCCCTGATTTGACAAAGGCTGGGAAGCGTGACATCAGAAAACCGCCTTGGGAAAGAAGAAAAAGGGTCGGCCAAGGGGACGAACGGAAAGGGGACGATCGGTGAACGCCAGAGGAGACAAACTCACGGCGGGAACCTGGGTAGAACGGGGGGGGGTTCCAGGTTCCACATGACCCAGTATTCCCCGGGTTAAATGGCGGTTAAACCAAAAGAACTGTTGGGAAGGTGAAGAAGTAAAAATCAACGCCGGGCCAAGAAGGCGACAATAAGGGGGGTTAAGGGGAGAGGGAAAAAAATTTGCCGAAAGGGAGGAGGGTAACACCGCGGTGGGGGTCATACACCCAGCATCGTCAAACACGGAACTTTTCAGAAGTTGCGTACGCGCCAAAGACTGGAGGGCAACTGACCGTCAAAAGGGGGGAAAAAAAGGGGGGCAAAGAAAAACCGTATAGAAGACGGAGCCGTATAGGAAAACATCTAGAAAATCCTACCAAGGAAATCTGGGGGTCACCAAAAGAAAAAGGCAAGAAAAACGTGGGTCACCAGCTATGAAAAAACAAGCGCCTCCACAGTAGGGTAAATAGAAGGAAACTTGGTGGGAGGGCAGATACTCCGGGGAGTTAAAGGGAAAACGGTTCAGTCGTATCGTGCCTGGGATCAAAAAGAGGGGGGGGAAACAAACTGGTGAGGGGAAAGGGCGGGTGAGAGCAGCCTGAGCACTAAAAAAACGAAACGGAAAAAAAAATACTTATCGGGACAAGGGAATAAAATCAAATTCGGGCAAAAAAAAAAGGATATCCAGTGTTTTGTTCAAAGACGTTCCACTTAGCCGGGGCCGGCGGCAAACAAGGGGGAAAAGGAAGGAAGGGTCCCGAAGACTGCTTATTTGGGGGGCGGGAATCACATACACCCAGGCAAAGGGAGGGGTGGGACGGAAAAGTTCAGGACCGCCTAGTAAGGGGGAGGCCGCATCACTAAGAATGTTCTCCTGAAGCCTCTAGTTTTGCCTGCCGAAGAACGAAGGAAGAGGGGAACCTTTGGAAAACAGGTGCCCTGAAATGAAAAGGCCCAGCGAACGGCAAAAAAGGGGACACGGGAATGGAACGCGACATTTAGTAGGGGAAGGAACTTCAGGAACCATATATCGGACAATCAACAAAAACACCTTATTAGAGAGAAAGATCATAAGTGGAAAGGAAGGGGGATTGAAGCAGCTCTTCAAAAAGAAGAGAAAAGGTGACGCCAAAGAAAGAGGGGACCCTCGCATCGCACTGTTTGCAACTTGGCCCAAAATTCAAGAACGCGTGGAAGAGGGAGCAAACAAGAAAGATAGGGGGGGGTCAAAACCGCCGACAAAAAGGAAATGTACCGGATTGGCGGCGCCGGGGGGGGGACTGGAAGGGGGGAGGAAAAACCGAAAATACTGCACCCGCCGTTGCCAAAGTGGGAAGGGAAAAGCAAACCACATCCTCTAAGCGAAGGGGGTAATCAGTCCAGGTGGGTTCCACGGAGGTGGTGGGGGTTTTTGGCCCAACAGCAAAAAAAGAAACTCCGGGAAAGGGGGCACGGTTAGAGGTATAACCCTAAATCTCGGAGGAAGACTCAACTGTGTGATGCAATAGGTGAACGAATAAAAGCGTCAGTGTGGTCGCAAGGGGAAAAAATGGGGCTCCAGAAAAAAAACTCAACATAAAAAAAAACCCCCAAAAAACGAAAGAGAACATCACCGTGATCAAGAAAGCACCGATACGAAAAAAACCGGGGGTGGGGAAAAAACGTCCCCGAACCAAACGAGTAATAGAATAAAAAACAACGTGACAATGAGGGAGGGTTCAAAAACTTACTGATGTCTCCAAAAGGTTGGACCTTCATATCATGGTAAAACCAAAAAACGGGGTCCAGCCGGGAAAATGACAGAAAAAAAGAGTGGATGGACAGGAGAACGGGGGGGAGGATGGGGTGCGCATCATCGACTTACCTTCTGCGGGGTATCAGGGCCCTTGACATGGGTTGGTAACAACAAAGGGAAAAGTCCTTACAAACTGAAGGTACCAAGATGTAAACGGACAGGAAAGTTTCACGGGGAACTAAAAAAAGTTTTCCCGGCGGGTACGGGGCGGGGGTAATCACCGGTGTCCAAAGAGTGCGGCGCAAGCGGGGGAGCTCGCACTATAACGGGGGGAAAGTGGAGGTTCAAGCCAAAGTGTGGAAGTCAGGCAATGAACAAAGGGAATGATGACCGGGCAATAACGGGGGAGACGGGGTGGGGAAAGGGAAAAAAAGTGGAAGACCAGGTCCGCCGAGGCATGGAGACTTGGCTGACGGGGGGGACCACCGATCGTCCAAAAAAAAAGGGGAGGGGCAAGGGGGCGAAGACTGGTCATACGGAGGGAAATCCTCTTACGAGGGCAACCATCAAGGACAAAAAGAAGAGCAACAGGTGGGGGCAAGGTACGCCGGAAAAAAAGTTGAAGAGGTAACCGTCGCCTAAATGTGGAAGACCCCGCAACGGGATACGCGAAAAAGGGTGATAGCAAGAGCTCACGGAAACCAAAACCCCAAACTCAATGGCGGCAACTCGTTCAGGGGTCAGTTACCCCAGAGGGGACGCAGCCGTTTTTCGGAAAAAAGAAAAAAGGTGCAGAAAACAGAAAGGCAAACTGGAAGGTTCCGAGATAAAAAGCCATAAAAAACGATCAAACCAACGAGAAGAGGGGAGTTGATCAACAGCTCCCTACCATTTCAGGTAGAGGACCGGGAAAAAAAGGAACAGAGAGCGTATGGGGGGAGGGGACAACTCAATGTGGCGGGAAAAGTGCAAAAGTCCAACCGAAGGGGGGGGGGGGGGGGTCGGAAGGGGGAAAGCGCGTTTAAATCGAAAGTGCATCCCCAATTTGGGGGGTTGACAAAATCGGCCCAGAAGGGGAAAAAACACTCGAAGCGAACTCCGAAACGGTCACTTCAGGGAGACAAAGACCAAGTTTGGAATACTTGGTTCCAAAAAAAGTCGCCAAAAGGACCGAAAGAGGGTGTGGGGAAAAGAAGTCACTAGTAAAATAGGATTGGGAGTGGAACAGGAAACCGACAGCGAAAACTGGAAAGAGAGCAAGATGGAGGGTAATCGACCATGGGGGAAAAATTGGGGGATTCCTCGACAACCAGGGGGCAAAAGTAGGGGTCCTGCCAGCGGAACTGGACGCGGGGGAACCAAGGGAAGGGGGGGACGGCAGGACTGGATGGTGTAGGGTTTTTAAAACCTCAGGCAATAATTGGGGGAACAGGGGGGGACACAAGGAGCGGGGAGAGGAAATGTCAAGAAAAAAGACGTACACCAAGTGGGGTGAGGGATCAGGGTGGAGTTATTGGCCAGGGAGTAAAAACCGGGCAAAAGGGGAGAGGGCAGCAGATGGAAAGGCGATACCGGGTGGACAGAATTTCCGACGGTAACAAAAAGCCCATGACGAAGGGGGGGCAAAACCCATGATGAAAAGGAGGGGTCGTAAGGTAAGGGGGGGGGAAAGGGGGTTCCCAAGGGGTTACTGGGATCCACGGCACCAAAACCGGGGGGAAAAATCACGGAAGGCAAGGAATCAAAGGTAACCGAAGTTCACAAACCACACGTTCGCGAAAAAAACAGAAAAAGGACCTGAGGTTTTTTGCGGAAATGGGGTCAAGCCCGAAAAGAAAACGCGAAACTCAGGGGTGACTGGGGACTGGGGGCTTGCGCTGTTCAAAAACCTCGGGGGAGAGAATAAACACAAGGGGTGTTAGGGGGTGGACGGAATAGTGAGTGTTATTTTAGGGGTGGCACCGCGCTATTTGGAGGGAACTGAAATCAAAGGGCAAAAGAGGGCAAGGACCCACCACTGGCGGGAAAAAGGGGAGGTTAAAAGGGAAAAGAAAAAAGGGATGGGGGAAAAGGGATCAGGGAGAAATTTCAATTAGAATTCCACAACTGCCAGAAGTTGAACTGAAACGAAGAAGAGGAAGCAAACATAAAGGGGGATTCACTCCAAGGTACGTGGCGACAAATGGTAAAAGGAGCAAATTGCTGGCTACGGAAATTGAGCTTGGCCGAGCCACAACTTCAAACAGGAAAAAACCATGGGGGGGGGGGGAGGGACCGGGTGTGGGGGGGGACAGGTAGTGGCTGGGGGGGGGGAAGGGGGAGAAGGTGCGCGGAATGGGAAAAATGGGAAAAGAACTACGTTCAAAAAAAAAAAACTGAGAAAGGAGGAAAGGATCGAAACTTTCCCCACGAGGACACGTAGCCCATGCCCAAAAAGACCGCAAGCAAACCAGCGACAAAAAAGGGGGACTGGAACGTGTGTGAAAAACAGAAAAGGTCGATAAAGAAAAGCAAAATAGAAATACCATTTGGAGCCACGAAAGACAGGGGGGGGATCACCACTCTATTGGGGAAATAGCAATAGAGCCGAGCAGAAACTTCTGTATCAGGGTTAATCGTACGGAAAAAAAAGGTAAATAACAGAGGATCCAAAAAATCGGGGGGGAAACCCTCCTGAAACAAAAAAACATAATGGCCCGACATTGGGGGGGGCCTTCAAAGACGCCCGGAAAAGGAAGGAAAGGGAAGAGAGGTCAGCAAACCAAACCATCCCTAAAACGGTGAAAAAAAACGAAACCAAGGGGGCTAGGAAAAGCCGGCACCAAAAAGTAAAACCAAAGCGTTCGAAAAGAAGGCCGGAAAAAAGTTTTCCGCCAACACTGAAGGGCGACGGCATGGGGGAGCGGAAAAAAAAACCTTTTTAATCGAGGACCTGGGAATCTTCAGGGAAAAGGGAAGGGAAACGGCCCAGCAGGTGCCGGAGGAGGTAACGTGGGGGGGGGGTTTGAACTCAGTACCTGTAACCGACGACCGCAGACTTGGGTGTGCAGGGCTAGGCCAGGGGGGACAAGAAGAGTCCGGTCCAAAGGTAAATCCAAACATTGTCCAGAGGGATGAAAAAGAGAAGTGCAAGTTGGGAAGGTCTGACTATTAAACGAGAAACAAAAAACCAAAAAAAAAAAGGGACAAGGTGTACTGGAGGGTGATGACTGAAAAGGAGTCACCCGAGTGAAAACTCGGTGGCTAAAGGAGAAAGAGGAGGATCGACCAGCCCAGACAGGGGGAAAAAACTCCACGCATGTGGCCCCCAAAGAACCCCGCAGAGGGAAAGGAAACTAAAAGTTGGGTGAAAGGTCAACAGGGGGGGAAGAAAGGGAAAAGACAGTTGCCGCACGGAGAGAACGAAAGTTTGAGGTGCCGGGAGCATGAGAAAACGAGTGTAAGAAGCCTAGGAAAACGAGTCCCCGGGATGGGAGGACTAAACGAAGGGGGAATACAACTTGGAATTGCACAAAAGACGCCGGGAATGGGGAAACCAGGGGAGAAGGCGCCGTCCAAAAAGGGGGGAAGGAAAAATGAAGGCAACCAAAGGGGAAAAAAGGGTGACCTGAGTTAGAGGTAAACTCCTAAAAGAAAAAAAACAACCCAGAAAAAGGGCAAAAAGTTTCACGCACAGTGATTGTACCAAAAGAAACTGAAATCGTGAGGGTTTCCTGGGGGCGTCAATCGACATGAAGGGGGAGAAGCGGGGGGGGAGACGAAAAAAAAACTTGCAGGTCGGGGGGATCTTTCAGGGGGAAAGGGAAATGGAGACCCCCCGGGAAAAGTGGCAAGACTGGGTAAAATAAAGGAAAGAAGGGGAATGGAAAACAGGGAGCCCAAAAGGAATATGGGAACGACGACGTGCCTGCACATGGAAAAGCGCAAAGAGGGGGGGAGATAAAATACAACAAAACGGCTTTGGGGGGGCGCAAAATATCCCGTGCGGGGGGTCATTCCAAAAGGTAAACGGCCAAACGTATATCGGCCAAAGAGCGCAACGCCAAAACTGGGAGACATGATGAACGGGGAGGGCATCGGCAGATAAAACAGGGAAACAGATGACCATGAACCCATGGGTCAGCAAAAAGTGGAAAAAGAACTGCCATGAAACTATCCGGGTGGGGAACGCAGAGGGGTCTAAGACCTCCCTACCAAAGGGGGTGGAGAAGTGTGCACAGGGGGGACAAAATAAAACCGTAAATTAAGTGGTCGCCGGGTAGTCCAAAAGGGACTGGTCAGAATGGAAGAAGTCCACCAGCAGAAAAAAGGTGGGAGAAAAAATAGTCGGAGCCTGACCATATTGAACAACGAAATCTTGGGGGGACACAACCGCTGGGGGGATACAAAACAGAGGGCAAGCGTGAAAACTTTTGGTGAGGAAGTTGATACCGACAAAACGGGGGAGAAGAAGAGGGGAAAAAGTCAAATTGAAAAAAGGAAAGAACCGGAGGTCGACGGACAGGAAGTGCTAAGAAAAAGGCAAAAGGCCCACCAATCAGCCCCAAACGATGCTGGGTCAAGACCGGCAAAAAAAACACGTTTGGCCACATCGGAGGGACGCCATCGGGGACTCAGTAGGGGAAATGCAAACGGGTAGGAGAAAAGGAATAAGGGGGGCGGGACGGAAAAAACGGGACTGGCTATCGGCCGAGGGAAAAAGCACGATGTTGATGGGGTCGTGACTGCGGTTTTTGAAGAAAAAGGACGCCATCAGGCTAAAGAAAAGGAAAGCAAGGACTTGTCACGAATAGGCCAGACAAATTCGGGCAGAAAGACAGGAGCGGGGGTTTAAAGGCCCGAAACGTGCCCAAGGAACTGAGGGCAGCCGAAAAAAAGAGAAAACAAAAAAGGAGTACCGCCTCGAGGGGGGGATGGTTTGGGTTTGGCTGCGAAAAACTGCTCCAAACTGGCAAAAAACCCAAAGATGTGACGCAACGCCTGTTTCACGGAAGGCGCCGCATTCAAAACAACGGAAAAAATCGTGGCCAGGAAAAGACGGGGAGGCGTTTGAGGCGAAGGAAGCCGGAGAGAATTTTTGGAAAAAAGGTTGCAACCAGGGCGGTTCTAGGGCCCACCTGCAAACGGAAATGCGCTTGAAAAACACGACAAAAGAGTCAGAACTTCGAAAAAAAAAAAGG
>Ga0179593_1403640_pt1 | contig 14684 bp, 13 predicted proteins | sample CZODoug2_1_08_16_FD_185931 | JGI IMG/M metagenome (GOLD analysis project Ga0179593, IMG submission 185931) | Vadose zone soil fungal communities from Angelo Coast Range Reserve, California, USA - CZODoug2_1_08_16fungal (PacBio error correction) | ecosystem: Environmental > Terrestrial > Soil >...
GGGAAACAGGGGGGTATAAGGATCTTTCCAGCTCTAGTTTACTGACGAAGGGTTTAGAAAGCGTGGCTTCACAATTATGTTGTGACCGCAAGCCATCAAGGGGAAGGAACACAGGTCAATTTCTCAGCTTCAGTGGTTATCATGGAGTACAAACCACCCAGAAAAGGTAAACAATGGAAAACTGATAGTGGTTGCGGTCGCTCTTCAAGAAAATGTTAGCTCCATGGTGCTTCCGACACTTTGATTCTGTCGAATTGGGGAGGAAGCGTGTTCCCTGGGAGGAATAATCGACAAGGGTGTGCCGGAAGAGCTACCAGATGCCAAGGACGTGCACCGGGCTTAGGTAATGAGAAGGGGGAAGGGGGAAAGCATTGCACTTCAACCACCCGCTGCCGGCCTAGGAACTGAGACGGGGGACTAAGTAAAAGAATAGAAAAAATTGCCCTGCTACCTAACAAGGTCCCAGGGCGCATTAAGAGAATTAGGAACCGACGCCAGAGCCGGGTCCTTTACTTCCCGCACGGAAAAAAGGGCTAAAAGACCTTGCAAAAAAACACGGAGGAACGCTATGTGCGCCTTAAACATGATGAAGTACATGCTACAAGAACTAGAGGCCGCAGCGCATCGCTGAAAACTTGAAGGCAAAGAAAGGCGCACCGCGACTCGGAAAAAGCGGCGAGCCCTCCCAAAATGCTAAGGGAACCGTAAAGAATCGATAAAGAAAAAGGCCAATTATGCAAAAAAGCATCCGGCTCTCAAGTAGGGCGGACGACCGATGAAAAGAGGCAGCACACAATTGGCAAAACAATGAACAAACAACAAAGTGAATCCTACGAAAGGGAGCAACGTAAGGGCTAAACAGTAACAAATGGCTGAAAATGCCTGAGAGAGAAGGTGTCCGTGGAGGAGACGTGGAATTTGTCAACGTCACCCACCAGTGGATTCGATACTTGACCAAACGGCAGGACTTAGAAATTAGCAGCAAAGAAAAAACTCGGGTCCTACTTCTAAAACAAGCTGGAGAAAGCCGCGAACAAGTGGCTAACGTGTATTGTCAGGGTATAACGAGGCTCACTGACGAGGGGGAGTCGCCGAGTGAAAGGAAAGGGTTATACCGCTACTGGGGCGTTCTGAGGGAGGCCGACTCTTATGGAAGGACAAGGTTAGACTCGAGCAGAAAAAACAAAGACTCCAACGGCCTATCGGGTTGCAACGTCAGATACCAGATCAGGGGACGCCGACTAAAAACGACCAATGAGATATGCGCTGGTAGGAGAGGGATCATAATCTCGCCGCTTCTACTAATCGGTCACACAACCGAAAATAGTAAGTCCAGATAAGAATACGATAGAAAAGGTTATGTGGCCCACCACTTTGAGTAGCCGGCCACTTGATGTCATGTCCTAGAATCGCCCGCTTGAAAATTATGACAATTGCTCTATAACCTGGAGGGCGGGCGACACTAATCGTGGCGAACAGAGAAGCGTTGGAAAAGCTCAGGGAGGGGCAGACCAACAAAGGTTCCCAAGATTCTGGCAGAGTGACTCTTACCTAAGGCGACATACCCTGAACTGCGAATATACTCCGTTGGTAAGAGGAGAAAATGAGAGCGGACACGACGGGTAAGTTCGAAAACCGTTTCCTGACCGAAAGAACTGGAAGTCGGTAATCCTCCATGGGGGGCTACAATGAAAAGCTTCTACTTCATCGGGCGCGCGCCTGCTGTTGGTGGGGGATCGGTCGTCTACGTTTCCCGCGGTTTCCGTCAATTGCGCCAATGGGGAAGAAGAGCTCGAAAGAAAAACCAATCAAAGGAAACGGACAAACCACATGCTACTGCGGGGAGTCTTCGTGATGGGGGGTTATAAGGAGGTCCTTCATCAGAATCCAGCTGGATATGAAGAGGCAACAGAGAGTTCTCCCTTAAAGAAGTCAGGCGCCCACTATCACGTCCTCATTCAAAACTGCACAACAGATCTTTGGGTCCTGGGAGGACAAGAAGGTGGGATGGGGGTACGCACTTTGGGATGGACCACGCTACTATCCTTCTACTATTGCTCGCTTAAATCGATTAATACATGCAAGAGGGTCGATCTCATTAAGGAAGGTCTACCTTAACGAGGGTTGGACTCGCCTTTAACTGAGGTTGGAATGCCGATAAAAGGATCCGCAGACTTTCTCAAGATACTATCAGAAACCAACTTCGACAGGTGCAGGACCTGAGCTGGGGCGGCTGTCAGGACACGGTAGACGCGGGGGGGCAGGGGGCGTACGGGGGGCTTGTTCTAAACCAAAACCGGCGAGGAAAGATCCGCTGTGGCCCGGGGGACGGAGAGGGAAGGAAAAACTATCGTCGGGGGCGGGACGGGAGGAAGGACCAGAAAATCCTTGCTGTAGTGGAACGGTACAACAGAAAAAGGGAAAACCTGAAATCGTCCAAGTAAGGGGGGCTGCGTGAAGGCGGAAAAGGCATTACCTCATCGCATTCAGGGGTACGTCAGCCTACAGGCAAGGTCGAGCCTGAAGATGGGAGGCTCCGCACCCTGGATAAGGGGAAAACTAGACGGAAAATCAACTCTCGTTAAGAACCTGGAAAATGAGCGAAAGCCTTACGCCATCCGCGGGAAATGGTCTATCGCCTCCGCCGTTTCAGAGGACCGGAAATCTTACCGGCTGTCGCGGGACGCGAGACTCCACCTTCCAGAGGGGGACTGCGATGCTTCCTTGGGAGCCGGAAGAAAACTGCCGCTAGGGGAATTCGTCGCCCGCTTCGGCATAATGGTGAGGGGACTCACTTACGAAGTTTACTTTGAGGCTGCATTGGGATATAGAAGACTTCTTCTTAGCCTACTTCTGAAGGAAACAGCAATAGACTCGAACAAAAACGGAAGAGAGGAGATGATAGATGATCATCGGGAGGGGACCAGGCCATAAGTGAAGTCAAGCAGCCTTTAGAGAGCCGACCTGCCGGGAGACCAAAGTCAGACGGGGAGGTCCAGGGACGAACCACCAAGCTGACGCAAAACGGATGCGGAAGGGTGGGAGGAAATCGGGAACGGGAAGGCATCAACAACGACGTTGAGGTGGGACCCTCGGATATACTACATAAAACTTTCGGGGAAAGGAGGCGTCAGAATGGAAGCCGTGCCAGCGGATGGGAGTTCATATCGAGAAGGAAGAAAACGTCCGGCAGCGTTTATGGGAAAGGGAGTGACTGGGAAGACTCTTCGGAAAGTCTGGCCGCCACGTCGATCATGAAATACTGGGTCGAGTGACTTAGAAGGAAAGGTCAGGGAGGATGAGGTGAGTCCTTTCAGATGAAAAATCACGTCAATACTCTGGAGATCCTGCCCCACTGCTTTTCTGAGAACCGGAAATAAAAAACCCGCCAGTACATAGACGGAAGGTATAAAAGACGTACGAAAGAATCCGCCTTTCAATCCCCTACATCAGGGAAAGGACAAGCTAAGAAAAAAACTTGAGTGGGGCGAGAAAGAAACAGGAAAGCCCCCAAGAAAAATTCTATGTTTCATAGTTCCGAAAAAGATGCGGTCGGGTGAAGGGCGACACAAAAGTTGGGCATATATCACGCTGGGCTACCCCAAAAATTCGTTATAAGGAAATTCCTAAACCGAAAAGAAGTATTGAAGGAATTCAGGTCGCCTGAACAAAGCTTATAACGACCAAGAAAAAGGTACTTCCCTGGGAATCAGACAGATCTATGTGCCTTGAAGAGTCGGAGTCTTGAACGGAGCCCCTCTGCTTCACAGAAAAAATGGTTAAATGGACCGAGGGTATGTGTTTGGTAAGGGCTCCCGACGGCGATGTTACATGGCTTGACCTATCGGGCAGCTAGAGGCAAGCGGGTCTGTCCCCGATCACGATAAACATCACTCCCCCTCCAAAGCTCGCCGTGGTTCGGGTCAGATCAGGGGGTGAAAGGGGGAGGCAGTAAGGAAAAATCGGCGCCAGGCCGGAAAGTCTTTACCTGGACAGAATGGGGGCAGGAAAAAAAAACTCCGTATACGAACAGAGAAAAAGGGAAATGTCTCAATATAGAGCCGACGGAGGGGCACCTTAAGACATGGGAAAAGACTTCGGGCCGGTCAAAAACGGCTAAGAAACACTCTGAATACCTTCGGAGGGTAAGCTAAGCAGAGGGGAAGGGACCACAAGGACATGGTGTAAGTCTTGGGAAAAATGCGGCCGCAGTACTCAGGGAACGTGCATCTTGCTCCCATTTATGGGGGGGGGGGGAGCCAAAACGAGATCGAGCAACAACTGAGTTCAGGGGGGCCACGATTTAACTAATACCGGTCAAAAGGAGTTAGTGGGGAAAACGAGACACTAACTAGGACGGACGTGCGGATTAAAGGGGGAAAAAAGGTTTCCTGCACATGGGGAAACAAGGGGGGGGTGAGAAAAAACGGGGCTGAGTAGCCAATACTTTGAAAGACAGTGACGGAACGGTGAAACGCGGTCGGGGGACTTGTAGGAGAACGCGTTGATCTTCTGGGCTGCGGACTTCTGGGGACAAAGGCCTATCTCCTAAGTGCTTGGCCGGAGGCGGGGTAGAGGGGGTAGATGTGACCAAGATAAAAAGTGGGGCAAAGGTAAGGACCTTTTCTTCGACGACGGTGGAAGGGCCAGCTCCGCAGTACGGGTCGCCCTCACCGCCTGATCTTTAGACAGGGGGAAAAGATGACTTTGGTCCACCTGGCGGAAACCTGGAAAATTCATCACGGACCTCAACCGTACATACTCCACCGGCTGAAAACACCCGGGGTGAATGCGCGGGAGGGAGGAAAGGGTGGGGGAACGTCTAGCTTGAACCCTCTGGAAAGGGCAGGCATTGGACTGACTTTATACCTCAGCCAGTCCCTAAGAATTAGTATACACGAAGTCTTTGTTTGCACGTTGGACGAAAAAAACGGGGGGGGAGCCGAAAAATGTTACGGAGCTGGGGAACCGGGGTTTCAGAACCAGTGCGTTACGGACGAGCCTAATCGATCGAGTTGACGACCTATGGGAGTCCTTTCAAGGGGGGGGGGGAATGTTGGAGAAATTGGTGGACGCCTGTCGTCAGGAGGGTCCGACTACCTAATTGACAGATAACAGGGGTGGGGGAATGTTATACATGGCAAGGTTAGTGAGTTGAAGAATGAGCCGGGAGGAGCGGTTCCAAAACCGGAGAGGAAGGCTTGAATCGCAAAAGTAGCGAACGGGCTGGGACGGGGAAGTCAGAGGGGACTCGGGAGATCGAAGTCGGGGGACTCCAGTTTCCAGAGTGTCCGACCAGATCAAAAGCATGGATAGTGAGTAGACGAGAGTTTAAAATAACTTGGAAGGAGGAAAGGTCGCTGAGGGATGAAAGAACTCCTGGGTTTGGTGCGGGGAGTTGTGCAGCCCCTGGAATCGGGAGAGGTCGAACGCACAGATTCGAGGGCGGGTTTACGGACGCCGGAAAGGAGTTCGATGCCTGATCAGACGGGGGGGAAAATTTCCTTGGCAAATAGGGGCAGGTCACAGAAGCAGACCTAAAGCTGTTCACGTGCCTTGAAGGGGAACACGTGCTTCAAGCGAAACCTTTAAGGAACGAAGGCCGACTCCGAGGACAGAAAACTCTACACTCAGTAAAAAAAGGGAGGGCAAGAGGGTTATCACCAAGCAAACTTGAGGCAAGACGCCCAACCCTCTGACCTTCTTGGGGGGGGGGGGTGAAGAGTTTATCTAAGAACCTGGAAAAAATGCACCGTGTAAGTCAAGATGAGGGGGTAGGGTAAACGCCAGCCGAAGGGAAAAAGGGGGTCCTCTTGAAATAGGAAGTGACATCGACCGGATCCAACGAAGAGCATCGAAAAAACCAGGGGAGGAGGAAAAGCGATGATCCGGAATCCGTAGAGATCTGGGGAATTACTAGAGAAAAAAATCAGTGCCGGAAACTGGCTTCGGTACCTGCAAAAAATCCAATCAGGAAACGGACAAGAGGGCATTTTTGTGTGGTCTCATAATCCGGTAAATCACTGGGTCTGAAAACCCCACCCTCCTGGGATAGATTGGAGGAGCGAAGCAAAAGCTTGTATAACAGATATGAAGAGATGTGCACGAGAAAAAAGAAATAGAACTGTTGTGGAGGCTCTGGGTAAAGGCATGTGGGGTGAGATCCAGAAAAGTGGTGAAAACAGACCAGGGACAAATAATAAAGGAAGATGAGGATGATCGGTTGTGGAAATGGCCCAGTGACCAGTAAACCTTCAAAGCGTCCATTCCGGAACGAAATGAGTTAGGCAGGACTTGGAAGGCTGAGGAAATATCATCTGTTTCAAAGCGAAAAGGAGAGATAGAAGTGAGGGAACAGAAACCAACTGTAGAGGAAACGACATACACGAAGTACTGACCGGACTCGGGAACCACTTCCGAGCAGAAAAAAGGGAACACGTCATCCCCGCTGCCCAGCTATGAGAAGGAAGAGGAAAGGTGACTGAAAAGGAAAAGCCTTACAGGAAAGCAAGCATAGCGGAAACTGAAGAAGACACAATCAGATACCTCGAATCGAGACCGCGTCGCGGGCCAACGCCGACCCAAGAAGAGAAAAGGAAAAAAATCTCTAAAACGCAAATGCTGATCAACGGGGGGGGGAAAAAACAATAGAAGATTCTGGTCGACCGGGAAGGAAACCAACGCAAAAGGGGGGGAAAAAGAACAACCCAGAGGGCACACGACAAGAGTAACACTCTCAGAGAAGAGGGAAAAATCTGCGTCATGTAACGACTCTTAAACCCCTGATATGGATGTCTGGGGAAAAAAAAAAAAAAAAGGCTACTGGGTTAAGGGGAAATCAAAACACCTGGCGATGAGGAGAAAGGAGCGGGAGGAGAGAAACAGACATAAAAAAAGGTTAGTCTATACTCGGAAAAACGGGAGGGAAAAGAAAGACAACGTGGTTCAACCTTGTGGGAGTCCTAAGAACGGGGCCTCTGGCCTTACCGTGGGGGGGCTCGCCGATGGCCCAAAGGGGGATCCAGTCCGGGAGGGGGCGGGAGGAAAAACAAATACCTCTTATATTGACCTGAAACCTCTGCTAGACTCGGACTGAAAGCAAACGGGGGGCCAGAAAAAGTGTAACGTGTTCAGAGAACTATCAGAAACTCCCCTGCCCAGAGGAGAGGACAGGTCATCTTTGGAAACGCGTCAGGACAGAAAGCGCTTCAGAGGGAAGCGAAATCGTACCAACCAAAAACGTGAACCCCTTCTAACTGCACAAAGGGGATCAAGAACGGGAAAAGCATGTTATACACATACTGGGGGATAAGCCACTTGGTAGTAGGTTCACAAACGGAAACGTCGGGGGTATGACATTGCCTAGAAAGGAAAAAAACGAGTTTAGATTCACAAGTCGGCCTGAGACCGACAGGGTATCGGGGGAAAAGGGAAAAAAAAGAAAAATAAAGAAAGGTTCTAAATGACGGCTGCAACCCCGAAGAGGGGATGAAAATGAGTGCAAGGGTTAGAGATAACGCAGGAGAATACCGGAAATCGAAAGCAAGCCCGGGATTTCCGTGTCTATGGACGCGGCTAAGAAGGGGCATGAAGAAACCTCAAGAAAACGCGGAAAGGTTAGACTCGGTAGAAACGCAATGCGGCTGGAGGCTACTCGTGAGAAGGACTCGAAAAAGGGAAGAGGGGAGAACCTGCTGGGTGGGGTGACAAAATGAGGGGGGGGCTGCGCTGTGCAAAAAGAGGCACGGAAAGGGCGTCCAAGGTGGTCCCGGAATGGGAAAACAGCGGTCAACCCGAGGAGGAAACGACCCGGCTTAGGGGCGTGGCGGGGGAGCTTCTGATTCGGCCGAAGAAGCTTGCGATGGGAGCTGCACCGAAAGAAACGGGCGCCCTTCACCATAAAGCCTTAGGCGAGCATAAGAAGGACTCACGATCCCTAACGCGAAAAAGAGACATCCATGTTTTAAAGCCGTCGGGTTGGAAAAGCTAGAAGAAAAAAGACTACAAATGGGGGGCGAGGGACGAGGAAACGGGGCCGTCATTCATAAGGTGTCGCAGGAATCGGAAAGGGACGGACGGGAGACCGTAAAAGATTTAAAGGACTTTTTGCGGAGGCCCGGTTAAAAGCCTTGCCGGGATACCCAGGGAGGGGTCAAAAGTTTCTAAGGAGATACCCAATTTGAGTGCTGTGCCGACCTTAAGCCTGGGTAAGAGGATTACAAACATCTGGAAGGTGGCGGGGATCCGGGGGGAGGAGTTGGAATCGAAACAGTGCTCGACGAGGACGAGGGGAAGGGAAATTCCGGTGTCAGAGACATAGGTCCTGTGCTGAAATTTATCCGGACCCGAAGGTCAGGGCTGGTCCCGCTCCGCTGACCGCCGGGGAAGGAGAAAGTACCAAGCCGCGCGTAGAAGGACCGGGTCCAAGGCCGGTTCAAAAGAATCGGCATGCAGTGCATGGGGAAAGCTGTAATCCTGTATCGTACGGTCGGCGACGACGAACGGCGTATAGGAATTCCTCGAAGTCCATAGAAAGGAGATGGCCTTCCGAAGGGATAATAGACAATCATGAACTCAAATCCTCTGGAAAGGAGATCGAAAAGGAAGGGGCATACCTCTTGACGGTCTAAAAAAAGAAAGGCGGTTAAAAACACGGGGGGGAAACTCAATGCTCATTCATTAATCGCCCGATTGGGAAAAGGAAAAGGCCGCGATGCAGGAGGAGTAACTTCAGGTAAAGGGGGTCGAAGCAGGACATGGAACGAACTTTGAACCTTGTTTGAGGAGGAGGGGGAAGGAGGAAAGCTCCGACCTGCTTCTGTCCATTACCGGGCTACCTGGAAGAAGCTCATCTCTAAAAAAAAACAACGGAGGATGATGGGGATTAGGGGCCGGGCTAGGTCAGCAACCTGGAGGCTATCGCCTCACAGATATCCACAGGGAAAACGGCGTCTGTCGGCAGGGAAACATATAAAACCGGCTCACTGGACAGACGGGGGCGGGGGGAAAGCAAAATCTGCCAGTCATTCGCAAGGAAGAGTTGAGAAGGGGACATCCGGGACGTAGGACCGGACTCAAAATTCCTCGGGAGAACGGTCGGCGGCATAGCAGGGGAAAGAGGAGGGGAAGTTCAGTTCGGTGCAAAAGGGCAAAAGGCAACAAGGCTTGACGGCCACAGGATTTGAGATGGCGGTAGTAAAAAAAAAAAAAAACTGTTCACTGAGGAGGAGGAGGACGCAGCAAAAGGAAAGAAGGGCTCGTGACTTTGGCGAGGAAATTAAAGGGGATATTTCCATACATTGAAGGGAGTGCAGTTCACGCTGTTCAAGGCCTATCTGAAACCGTCGTTCGGAGGACGGAAAGCAAGAAGAAAATATCGTTCCGGTAATAAAAACCCATACGTATTGAACTTATCGAACCGTCAGGGAAGGCCCAGCGGCGGAGGAGCACGGCATTGGGCGCAGGAAAAAAAATCCCCGGCGTAAGACCTCAAAAGCGGCTAGACTTTTTCGAGAACACAACGCCAAAAAGGTCAAAGGCGGCCAAAGCGAAATGGGGGAGAAAAAAAGAATAACTTTCTACTCCTATAGGTAAAGAGGAAGGAAATCCTAAACGCCGGAAAAAATTTCCAATGAGGTCATTAAACCCGACCTGAAAGCCGACCAAGAAAGGGGTCACAAAAGTCCATAGCAAAATAAACCATCGCCAGATCGCCTAAGTCGTATAGAGGGTAAACATCAAAGCCCTCGTGAAGGGGAAAAAGCAACAAACATTATTGAGGGACGGGAAACGGAGGTCGGGGTGCGGTGAACGGATCCACGACTTGAGGAAGGGGAAGTGCGCCCAGATGAGGTGCATCTCATCGAGCGGGGGATTTAATGGCGCGCAAGAAGATAACACAGACTAAAGCGGACGAAAAGGAGGACGGGGGGGGAGTTATCTCCTCCGGGTACAAAGGAAGGAAGTTCCGGGGACCGCAAAAGAGAAAAGCGAACAGGAAGGCAAAGTGCCCTTGAACGCCAAAACGCATGCGAACCAAGCAGAGCGCGCCAGCTGCCGGGAAACGCACTATTTGGAAGCAGCCAAAACGGATTCCCGTACCGAGGTCACAAGGGGGAGGTGACGGTCATACAGCGCCTCGGGAAACTGAGGAGTAGGAAGAAGAAAGAGGGAATTACGAAAAGGGACGCGGGGATAAGTCAACGGGGAGGGTCCTCAGGATTTGAACATAACAGGGGGAAGCCTTCCGAAATGGAGTTGACAGCCGGGAAGAAAGAGTACAAATATGTATTGCTAAATTTGAGGGCTAAAAGTGACCTCGGAGGAAGAAAATTTTCGACTAGGGGAAGGGGGGCGGCGATTAATGCAGGGAAGGACAGAAAGCAAATTTTGCCTCCCCGACACAGGGGGGTGTTTATGGCCCGACTTAAGGAAAAACAAAGCTTGTCCGTATCGAAAAGGGTGACGGAGCTGGGACGCATGGGAGGTTTGGAATGAACCTCCGGGGCGGAGATGGAAAACTGCGGGCACCAATCTCCCCTCAGAAGATCGGTCTTGGAGTCGGTCGGAGGAGCTGGTGGGATCACGGGCAAAGCTGAAGCCGGGAGTACTACGTTCCTGCTCCGATGGACGAGTCCATCAAAGAGTTCAGGGGGAGACCTGGAAAACCTAGCTGGGCGAAGCTAGGGGTGATCTGCGAACTAAACAAGGAAAGACGCAGTCAAAAAAAAAGGCAGGCTAAAAACCGGCGGGCCCCGTTGGTCACAGGAAGCGAAAATTGCAGCTGTGGGCTACAGTGTCAGATCTTAACAGGGAATTATTCTGCTGCTCAGCAACGCCGAAGCCTAACGGTCCTCGACAGACGAAAGGGAGGGGGAAGGGAAAAAAACACGACCGTATACCGCCAATAATTGAACCGAGATCAGGGGGGATCCAGGGGCTACGGAAACTGGATCGCCGATTGCGGACGTTGGAGCGTTTGGGGAGGGGGAGAGCTGGTGGGCATTTGTGAAACCTAAATTGGCGCAACGACTGAAATTCGAAGGTACCTAGTACAGAAAGGGGAAAAGAGGGGGGTCATTAGGGAATGGCATGGCCAGGGTAAGAGATTTCGGAGAGGAAGGGACGGACGCCTCGTCCTTCTGGTCTCTGAATTAAGGGAAAGCGGGGCCGTCCAGGGCAAATCTGGGAAAAAGGGCTGCGAGAATTCTGGTTCGGGGGGCTAAAGTAGTCAAACAAGTCAGGGGCCGGCGCAGTAGAAGGGGGACAGAGGGGAAAGGTCTCCGAGGGTGAACAGGAGGGGAAATTACATTACAGTCAGAAGGGCGGCCGTTAATAGTCAATGGTTGTGTTCAGGGAAGCCCTGTAAGATGGAGAAGGGCGCTCAGGACTACAGGTTTTCTTGGACAGTCTACCCTCAGGCGAGGCCTTCGACCAAAATTTATGTGGCGGGGAAAGGGTTTAAGTGGGGAACCACTAGGAACATCCAACAAGTCTTGATCAGGGGGTAAGGCGGGGCCTGGCAAAAACCTTGTTCGAGGAGCAAAGGAAGGAAGCTGACGAGGACTCCACTGCAGACGACGACAAAAAAAAGGTTTCTAATCATCGTGCCATAGCACTACTACGAAAAACTGAAGGCAATTGGGGGGTGGTTGAGGAAAAAGATTACAGAGAGTAGTGATCAATGAAACAAGAATGGGAAAGTCCCTGAGTGCTTTCGGGTCCCAGCAGAAGGGCAAAAAGGACATTTCCTCTGACGTTACCCTAACCTCCAAGAGAAAGAAAGCTAGAAAGTCAAAAAGAAACACGAAAGGGGGAGGATTAAAAGGAGATCCTTTATCCGGTTAAGACTGACATAGGAGTAGGAAAAAAGGGACGGGCCGCACTTCGTCGGAGGGAAAATAACATCTTGACTTGAAACCGCTGCTTTGGGGGGAAAAACAGACTCCGGGTAAGAGCATGGCTTAAAAAAAAAAGTACTGGATTGTACGGGCGACAAGGGGGGGTCAAAGGGGGGAAAACAGCAGTACAGGGTTTCAGTAGTCGGAAGTTGGAGGAAGGGATTTGCGCTCGAACAATGGTGAGTTTGGGGCCTAAGCCAAAAGAAAGTCCGGTTAAAGGAGGGATTGATCTTGGTGCCGGCAAAGGACATTGAAAAAGGAAACCGCACAATGGAATCAAAAAAAAAAAAACTAGACTTTACGTACTAGTAAACCTCGCTACATCATAAATAAAGTAAAAAAGACCTCGCTAGCAGGGCGGTCATCAACACAACAAAGGAAAAAACGGAAGCAAATCTCCCAAAGTTCGGGTACTTAACATCGGTCACCACAGTCGATCTAAACTTCCAATCCAGAAAAGGGCTGGCCCCGAGTGGGAGCAAGGCATCGACCTTTCGACCGGACACGGGAAACTTATCGCCAAAGAAATCTCGTAAGAGGGAAAAACTACAGCAACGTCAAGCTACCTAGACGTCAATACCGACTGTCTACTCTGCGGAAGCAAGAGGATCAGAAACGCTCATCGAAAAAGGAAATGGAGAAAGGGAAACAAGGGCAACGTCATAGGGCGTAAAAAAAGAGGGGAAGACGCACTCTTCCAACCGAATTAGGAACCAAAGGGGGACCACAACCCAGATGCCACCGACAACGGGCGGGAAAAAGAAGAAGCTCGTATGAAAATCTCAATTTCAGGACACCACGTAAGAGAGCGAAAGTTACATCAGGGGTCGTCGAAGGGTCCGGGGGAAAGGAAAAAAAGTGAGGATTTAGGAGAAGTCATGACTGGAAAACGCTAGAAAAAATAACCGAAGGTCAGCAATGAAGAGACCACCGCGGTAGACCGGGGAGGGGGGAAGGGAAACAAACGGCTAAAGCCGGTGGAGGAGGTCTCCCAAGGGGAAGAAATGAAATACCGGAGGGGCGTCTGACGCAAGGGAAACAGCGGGTCGATTAAAACATTCGGGTGAGGCAAGACCGGGAAAAAAAAGGCGGAAGAAATGGAAGAAGAGTCTCCTCAAAAAAATTACAGAAGCGGCTTCTTTGAAAAAGGGCAGAGAAAAAAAAGATCGACTTAAGACCCCTAGGAGATAATGGAGAGGGTCGGCTGAAGGAGGAAAGAAAAGAATAACGGGACTAAAAATAGAAAAACCCTACTAAGTCACCGTGAGGGCACCTATCAGGAAGTACAAAAGGGAAAAAAGTGAGGAGACCAAAACTATAGTAAGTGGCCGGCCACTGGAGGGCTTTACATGAAAGCACAGCAGGACGGAGAGTTACTTTCACATGTCGTACCTACGAGGACAGGTAGGGAACTGTGAAACGCGCTTTACGACTTCTGAGGCTAACCAGAAAAGGGGGATTACACGCTCCTGTGAGGGAGGTACCGGAGGAAAAAAACAAGTACCTCAGCAGCCCTGGAGGGGAAAGACGATAGGGACGTAAAGAAAAATATACCGAGGCGTCCAGGTTCCTGTAAACGGCAACAAGGTGACCATTTCCGTCCGCCGTAGGGAATACTACGGGCGTAACACATAAAAGCTGAAAAATAAACGAAATAGTGGGGGGGAGAAAAGCGGGCGAGGGACTTTTCGTGGCCCTCCTGGAGAAGGATGGGAAGGAGGGTAAGAAAGGGACACACAAAAGGGTCGAAAGAGAACTCCAACAGGCAGACTCTGGAGGAGGGAGGGGCTTAGCTGAGTAACTTGAGGAAACCGGGGGTATAAACGGGACTATTAGATTAAAACGCTCGGTGCTCACTGTTCAAAAAAAATAAAGTCGGAGAAGACGTCAGCAGGCACGAAAAAAGACCTCGGAAGTCTACATTATTTGTGTGGCCAAGGGGTGCTGGAAGAGATAAAAGAAGGTTCTACAAAGTCGACGGGACGGAATTACTTCCATTCAATGGTAGATATATGGAAAGGAAATTTCCGACTAAAGATTGACAGGGAGGGGGCTGCTGGGGCAAAACCTTCGGGTCTCAGAAGGGGGAGGACCAGGGAGCCTCGACTAATGCCCAACTGGGCGAGGCTGGCAACAACCAAACCGAAGGAAAAATAATGCTTCTTCAAAAGATAAAGAAAGGGTTATTTTGCATGACTGGGAAAGGTGGTCTCTCAAACACTTGAAAGCCGTAGAAGAGGGACAGGGACCTGAGGGGACGTGGGGATCATCGACTGACGTATGGGGTACAGGGGAACATATATGAAGGTTTAGGGCCCTGTCCAGAACCGGGATGGTCGTCACCAAGAAGGATGCGAGGACTTCCCTTTCCGTGTAATAAGAAGGGCAATTACCTTAAGGGCGGAAGAAGAAATTCGATCCTGAGCTACTGGGAGCGGAATAAGAAGGGGACCGAGTGAACAAAGAAATCTCGGTACCAACATAGGTTTCCGTTCCGCACGTGAAAGGGAGGAAAGGGGATAAAGGGGAAAACTCCCAGAATCTGTTCCCGCGATCGCCGGTCAGTTTTCAAGGAAACGGGAAAGAGGACAGCTCTCCTCGATTTTAACCTACAGAATTCTGATGAAAAGGGGAAAAATGGAGCACCTATTAATAAAACTCAAGGCAGTCAGTAGAAGTTCAGAAGATGGTTGAAAAAGAAGGGAAGAGGGGGGAAATTGAAATTGCTTCTGAAAGGGGCATGACTGGGGGCTTCTTGATCACCAGGATGGACATGGAACAGCC
>Ga0179593_1620928_pt1 | contig 14684 bp, 19 predicted proteins | sample CZODoug2_1_08_16_FD_185931 | JGI IMG/M metagenome (GOLD analysis project Ga0179593, IMG submission 185931) | Vadose zone soil fungal communities from Angelo Coast Range Reserve, California, USA - CZODoug2_1_08_16fungal (PacBio error correction) | ecosystem: Environmental > Terrestrial > Soil >...
TATCTGGTTGATCCTTAACCTTTCCTGGCGGAACGGGAAAAAATTCTGTAGAAAGAGGGGTACGAAAGGGAGTACTTCCCCAATTGACGGGAAAAGGGTTGCTGCACGGAGGGACGCTTTCCTTCCTCCGTCTTCTGCGCAGGAAGGGAAACTGGGGAGAGGAAAGAATCGGAAATGAACTCCGGATAGGGGTGATCCGCATGCGCGGAAAAGGGAAAGACGCGACCGCGGAATCTCTAGGAAGAGGAAATGCTAGATAGGGAAAGTGTTTTTGGAGAAGTCTTCTTCCGAAGGGAAACGTCAGGGATCGTCCGGCTTTTCGCGGAAAAATTTCCGCGTGAAAAAAAAAAGGCAAACGGGGTGTTTATGAAGAGAACGACAAAAAGGAGGTCAGGCACTGTCCTCCGAACGAGCGGGAGACGTTTTGGAGCGCGGGCGACCAAAACTCGCAAGTATAGCGGGAAAAGCAAAACTCAAGTTTCTCCCGTCCCAGGGCAAAAACGAGGGGGAAAGGTTTGGGGATAGCGGGAAAGACCCGCGGGTCAATAGCGGAATCAAACAGGCGCCTTTTTCAGAAAATATAGCGGGAAAGCAAAACTCAGAATCCACGGAATAGGGACGGGGGGGCGCAAGTTTTCAAAGCGGGACAGCAGTTTGAAAAAAGAACGGGAAAAGAGCGAGGAAAGGGAAAGAAAATTCGCTTTTCTGTCATCGGAAAAAGGGAAGCCGTACCTTCACCCGGGGAAGGAAGCCGGCAATTACCGAGGGGTTTGTTAGGCAAAGGGCCTTCTCCTTCTGGACTTCAGGAAGAGAACAAAGAAAAAGGGGAATCCCATGCTAAGGGAGAATCTCTCGGGTACATGTCAAATCTAATCTCTCCATAGAAGGGGGGGGGGTGTTCGATTGGGGGGAGGAGCTTCCTATTGCCAAAACCATGTCGTCAGCGAACCGTTAAGAGGGGAAGGGGCCACAGAGTTGCAAGGAGGTTCTTCGTCCGGGGGGAAAGGGTCAGGAGCTGTTACAAGGGGCGTCGATGAAGAAAAGTAGGTAGATTCCTGAAAAAGGGGAATTCCCATTCTCAGCAGATAAAGGAAGCCGGCGTCTGCCCAGAAAATGCTTCCGCCACTGTTCCTGAAGAAAAAAAAAAAAAAACAGAGAGAGGAAGGCGTCAAAGTCTGTAACGGAGAGGGGAAGAGGCGATCAGGTCGATTGGCGAGGACAGGGGGGGGCAGAGAGGGGCACAGATACCAAATTCATAGAGACCGCCACTAATCGGGGGGAGGGGCTTTGAGCGGGGACAGGAATCGGACGCCTTTTTCGGCAAGGGGGTCATATTCTCCCTCAGGGCAAGAGTCATCCCAGCAAGAGGAAGAAGGGAAAAAAAGCCGAAGAGATTAGAAAAGCCATCCTTGGACAATAAATGGGAAAAAGTGCTAAGCGGAGGTATTCGTGTCGTAATAAAAAGGAGAAGGTGTGCGTTTCTGAGGGCGTGACCATTCCAAAAAAAAAGCTAGGCGAAAAAAGGCCCCTATTTCCCAGAGACGGCAGTTACGTTAGAAAACAGGAGAATACTCTAGAGATCTCTTCTGAGGGAAGGAGGAGGGCTAGTTTCCCAGGGGAAAAAATCCTTCAGGAAAATGGATCTCTTCCATAGGAGGCTCCCTACTTCAGACGGGAAATACAAAAAAACTGAAGCGTTCCTAATTCTTCCATTCGGGAGAAAGAATGATGGCAGGATTTCCTCTGGGAATTGGGTAGGGATCTCTACCTGGGAAAATCGAATATATCTCTCTATCTGGAAAAAGTTCTACTTTTTTGGAAAGGAACGCCAAAAAAAAGAAAGGCGACCTCATCTTTCTTCGTGAAGATAGAATTTGTATTGGGGTCAATAACACTATATTTGAAAACCTATGAAAATAAGGAGGGATACACTACACTTCGGAAGAAAAAAAGCGGCAAATTTCGGCCACGGATTTCGGAAGCGAGAAGGAGGACGGGGGAACCTTCTGACTCTTTTGGGGAGGACTCTTGCGTTTCGCATCATGAAGGGGAAGAAATACTGTACGTTCCGAAAAACCATGGGGGAGGGGAAGAAAGGTCAGCCGCGCAAAAAACAGCCGATTCGGCAGGAAAAGGGGGTATCTGTGCCATCATGGGGAGAAGGGAAACCCCAGAAAGTGGGTTCTAATCGCCAAAAGAAGCCGCTGCTAAGGTACATCATCGCGTTTGACGGAAGGAAAAGCTGATAAAAGAGAAGAAAACCTTGGAGGGGACGATCCACTAGAAAAGGGGGGACACGCCATCGTACCTGATCTGAGGAGAAGGAATCAGGGTAGGGGGAATTACGGTTCTTCCTAGAAGATTTGGGGGAGGGAACGGGGAGGCCCTCAGAAAGAAACCTTTGCAACGGGCAACTACCAAACTGGGGGGAGACGCTGCCGACATGGATAGGAAATCTGAACGCCGAAAAAGAAATCGCAAACATCCAAGAGTTAAAAAAATTTGGAGGGACGAAAAGTTGACGGATGTTCGAGGAAAGATTCTTCTGAGAGCATTAAGGAAAAAAGTGGGACTTTCGGGGAAGATTCTAGACCCTCTCTTGGTGGAATTTCAGGGATCTTCAAAAAAAAATCGGTGCCGTTAAGCGTTTAAAGGACTTTCTATTACATCAAACTGAGAAAGGGGGGGGTCTTGGAATTAAACTGCGGAGATTCCCTCTATATCGAGACGATTTTTCTTGCAAAAAAAGGGGGAAAAACTGGGAGAGGGTTGGGGAAGGCGGGCTGTAAAACTGGAGGGGGCTTTCCCTCTATAGAAGAGCGATTTTTGAGGGGAAAAAAAGGCGGCTTGAAGGGAGAGGAACCTCTTATAGGGGAAAGGCGCGCGTTTTTGGAGGGAGGGACGGGAAACCTTCGCGGGAAAGGGGGCCGATAAGGGGAAAAGGTGGCGTCCCGAAATATCAGAAGAAAAAGCGTTCGATACAGTGCCCTTAGACGGGAAAAAGCCGTTCTCCTTACGAAAGGGGGTGGGAGGAAGGATCTTGCCGTGCCATTACGGAAAGCAATCTCCCATCCTTACAGAATTGGGCTTGGGAAGAACTACTACACATTTAGAACAGTGCAAAACAAATCAACCGAAGGGAGGAAGTGGCCTAGATATAAGAAAATTCCTCGTTTAAGGAACTTTTCTCTCTCGGGAATCTCATAATTATCAAGGAGCTTATGCTTCCAGAAATTTTTGAAGGTTCGATCGCGCAGAGAAGAGCACAGCATAAGAAGACCTTGCCGAAAGGTAAGGGGGCATAAGGAAAAAGGAAAGGGGCAAGGTGGCTGCCCCTCCCTGAAGGGGGAGAAAGGGCGTCATCTATAATGCGCGGGAAGGAAATGATCGTGAAAGGGAAAAAATCCACGGTTACAAAAAGAAGGGTGGGAAGGAGGGGCCCTACGGCAATCCCGGGAAGGGCAATTAACGATCCTCTCTCCAGAAAGGGACGCACGACTTTACCCTTCATAGCCGTGCTCTGGGGAGGAGGGGAGGTGGGGGGAGTGAAAAAAACGAATGGATTACGTCGGCCGGGGAGGTCCTCCGTGAAATCCCACGTCTATGGGTTGCACACCTCTGGCTAAAGGGAAAAGGTGTATAAAAAAAAAAACCTGGTAAAAAAGTAGAACGATGAACAACAAAAGCCGCTTATCGAAGAAAAGGAGGAAAAGATAGAGATAAGCGGCTTGGGGTGGACGTGAGACTTTAACAGAGGAAAAAAGGGCTGCAAATTCGTTTGAGGGAGAAAAGTTTGGAGGAAAATAAGCCAGGGTACGGGTAAATCCTCTCCGAAGCAGGGAAAAGATGCGCAATAACTCAAATAAAGAGCACTCCCATATTCACTTATCTGAAGGGGAGGAGTAATCCCCTTGAGCTGAATGGAGAAAGGGATGTACGTCCATGTCCCGTCTTGGCAAGGGGAGGGGGGGCCGGGAAGAACGGAACCAAGGGAAAAAATCTGGTTTTCCTTTGAAAAAAAAAGCTGACCGAGAACATATCCGGCGAGAAAAGGATGACGCCATGGTCGGAAAATGCCGGCGGCCGGCCAAAAAAAACCCGCTGAAGTTCACACGATGGGAGGGGGGACATTTTGTCTTCAAACAGAGGGAAGCAAGGCCTTCATTGTTGCTGCACGGGTCTGGAGAGGGATGCGAAAAAAAAGAGAACCTTCAAAATCTTTTCTATACAGATCCGGGGGAGGATCCGGATGCCGCTTGATCCCGTCAGCGAAATCAGCTCGACCGCGAATAGCGGCCTAGTGCTATATGAAGCGGCGGGGGGTGTAGAAAGGTTTAGAAGGGATCCAGGGAGAAGAAAACAAGCCGGAAAGAAGGGAGGGCTTGCCGCTTTCGCGGGAAAAGGAAAGACAAAATGGAAAAAAAAATCAGTTTATTGAATGAGAAAGATCCGAACCGTCTCAAAGGAAGATCTGCGTAGACATTTGGGAGAGTTTCGGCGAAAGAAGGCCAGTTTTCCCGTCACGAGAGCGCTCCTTGGGGTCCGATAGAGGGAAAGACCGTCCCTATTGCTGAAAGACGCCAGTCTTGAAAGAAAACTGAAGAAAAGAAAGGTTCCCGTCCGAAAAGGGGAAAGCAAACAAAGCAGTTTTCAAGGGGATAGCAGAAAAAGAAAAAAGAGGTTCCCCGTCCCGAAGCAAAACTAACTCGGAGGGGGGGGACCGTCCCATATAGAGGGAAGAGAAGGGGGGAAAGACAAAATAAGTTTTCCTGTAGAGGGGGGAAGCCGCTTACCTGCAGAAAGATGGGTAGGAGACGTATAACCTGCGGAAAGAAAAAAAAAGAGAAGGGTCGTGTGAAAAAGAGATGAGGACGCCCGCCTCGCAGGATAGGCAGGCGTCCAAAAGAGAAGGGGCGAAACCTCCCATTCTAAGCAAGAAAAAATCTCTCCCTGAAATCGAATTTGGAGGGAGATGAGAGTTCATCGTTCAAAAAAGGGTCTGCATCGTCTCGATGGAGACCAGTATTTGGGGGGGGGGGAGTCAAAAGGTTTCTGCTGGCATTCTAACACGACAGCGGAAAAAGCGTTACCCGAGGGGAGTTATAATTAACTTAAAAAAAGTCCGATGAAGAGAGGGAATTCAGGAAAAAGAGGGACTTCCCCCGATTGCGATCTCGCGAAGGAAAAGAAACGGTGTTCTAACACGGGGAAGGACAAGCGGGGGAGAGGAACGTTCTGTAACGGCCGAAAAGAAAGGGGGGGGGAATAAGTCGATTGTCTATTAGAAGGGAGGGGGAAAGGTGGCGAAAGCGAATAGCTGGAAGAGTTCAGGGGAAACGAATCGTCGGTTGTCAAGGATGAACGCATTGCCCGTCCAAAGGAACCGTTTCGTAACGGAGGGGGAAAGGGTTGTCAAACGAAAAAAAAAACACAAACTATTCGCCGGGAGGGTAATCCGAATAAATAGTCCGGAACCCCGGGAACAGGGGGCCTACGTGAGGGTAGGGATTCCAAGGGGGGGGCGTCAATAAATTCCGCCAAGGGGGTGCAGGAAAATAAGTCTGACAATTGAAAATTCGAAAGAGGAGAAAGGCGGCCCATATTTCCTACGGAAGGGGAAGGGAGGAAAACAAAAAAATCCTCCATCTCTAGAGGGGGGGGACGCAAGTTCGAGATCCTTTGGGTAAAAAAAAAGGGTGAAAATCATTGCCGGAAAGACGGCGAAAGAGGCTCCCTATGAAAAAAAAGGGTCTCTCGAAAAGGGAAAAAAAACAACAACTTGGAGGGGGGAAGAAGATGAAAAAAGTCAGAAAATTCCTCTTTCCTTTATTTAGAAGGGCCGCCTTGATTTCAACAGTCGAGATGACCACGGATACAGGAAAGGGTGAAACAGGAGAGCTCGCAAAGACTGTTTCTCACGGAAGGCCGCTCGGAAATATTTGGCCGGACTGCGGTCTTCGCAGAGTGAATGTGGGGGGGTCAATAGAAAGGAAGAAACGCACAAAGGGGGCGGAATTTTATTACGCTAACGAAGTAGGGCGCAGCACGAAAAGAAAGAAAGGGCCACTGAATTGAGGGAAGCATCCGTTCGTCGGGGAGGTCCCTGGAAGGATGCTAGGGGGGTTCTCAATCATGAGGGAGAAAAGGATTCGAACTAAAGTTTGGAGGGATGGAAGCGAAGAATGTACCGAAAAGCCGAATTCGTTCTGTCGCAAAGGGAGGTGCCATCTATAGTCGCCACCGATCGTAGGGGAAAAGAGCCAAAGAAAGGAATCGAAGAGGGGGGGGGGGGGGGGGGGGGGGGGGGGGGGGGGGGGGGGGGGGGGGGGGGGGGGGGGGGGGGGGGGGGGGGGGGGGGGGGGGGGGGGGGGGGGGGGGGGGGGGGGGGGGCAAAGAGGGGGGGGTGGGAAAGAAGTGAAAAAATGTTCTCCCCGAAAAAGGAAGCGCGTTGACGCCTTCTTTATCTAAGAAAGGCACTGGGAAAACCGGGGGAAACTCATCGTCGACGATCGCACTCTGGGAAAAAGACCTGATCGCTGCCGCCTGGAAGGGAAAAGAGAGGGGACGTATGGGGGAAGTACTATACCGAGAGGGGGGAAAAAGGGGAGTGTCCGGCCGGTCACCGGCCGTGCTTAGAAGGGAAACCTTTGCATCTTTTGGCCCGATAATAAAACGGGCGCGCGCCGGGGAGGGATCGCGGGTTGCACTCTGGAAAGGAGCACCATCCAAGCTCGATTTAAGAGGGGGGGAATGGAGAATTTGACTGCTTCGCAAGGGAGAGAGGCAAGATCTGCTTCCGGGGAGGAAGCAGAGGAGGGAACTACAGGGAAAGGTCGTAAGAAAAAGAAAGAAAACACCGCCCTCTTATTGGGGGAAAGGGTCGTCCCAATGTCATCCAAAAGAGAAGGCTTTAACTCTAAAATTCCTATGACAGAAGGGGCGAATTGTCGGGACAGTAAAACTGCGAGAGGGGAGATAGCCTTGACGGGAAAACTGGGCTATATCTTTACTTTAACTGAGAGAGGGGGTGAACTTTCAAAGCGATATGAGGAATGAGGGGGAGTTTTGCTTCCCGCTAGAGAAAAATTCGCGAGTTTTGGCTTTCCAAGGACTTAAACTGAGCAGGGGGGGGATATAGACGGGAAAACTAGAGGGGGAATATAATCGTGACGGAAAAGGGCTGTTTCCCTCTATATCTGGACGGGAAAAAAGGGGGGCGTCCCAAATATCCGAGAGCCGGAACCGAATCGGGAAGAAGAAGGGACGAAGGGAGGCTTTCTCCTTCCATACTGAGGGAAAAAGGGCCGTTCCTTAACTGCACGCAGGAAAGAAGAAGATCCGGCTTTGGTTTTCGGTGAAAGGAAGCACAAAAAAACAGTTAGAAAAGCTCATATAGCACTAGAGAGATTCCGCTGTCCGCTGCTGAGGAAAGGGAGGTGATCAGCGCATCCGGAGTTAGGAGGATATGGGGAGGGTACTCGAAAGTTCGAATCGCAGCGCTAAAGACGGAGGCAGGAGAAGGGGAAAGTGCGCAACCATGAAGGCGCTGCGGAGGAATTGAATCAAACTGTAATCTTGAATCAGCGGGGGGAAGCCGGCAGGTCCTTCTCAACCAGGGGGGGGAAAGTTACATCGATAAGGTCGCGGGGGACAGATTTGACTTTAAATTAAAACGAAAAGGGCCCGAGAAGAGGGAAATGCACCGTCCGTTCCCCTACTGAAAAAAGCGCATTACCGAATCCTCGCTCCTGCAGGAGAAAAAAAGGCCGCTTATACACTTCATATCCGTCGCTGGAAAAAAGTAGAGTGGGGGGCGACCCCATGGAAGGGGAAGCCGTTTCCCGGTATCCTCCTTTCAATCAAAAGAAGGGGCAACACCGCTGGCGAAAGAAAAAAAAAGGTTAGAGATAAAACCCCCTTTTCCGATAAGGGGAAGTCGCGGAAAAACAAAAGGGAAGGAAAAAAAGGAGGATGCTGAACAGAGGCGAGAAGAGGCGGGGGGGAGGGAAACATTGGAAAAAAAGGGGAAAAGGGTTGTTTCTCTCTATAAAAGAGGGAAAGAGATTGCGAAAGGGGTGTCAAAGGGAGCCGTTTGTTTCACGTAGGAAAAAGAAGAGACAATGACTACAGTGACATGAGGAAAAAAAGAGCCGAACCCGAGCACTAAAAAAAGGGAAAAGTAGTAGTGAGGCAGCCCCGGAAAAAAGGTTCATTCTCTTTTGAAGAAGGCCGGGGGTCCCGGCCGGGAAGAAAAAGGGCCCTTTTAATCGTTTTTGCAGGGAAAAAACCGGACAGAGGAGAAAGACCTTCTCGAGGGGAAGGGTATCCTTAACCTTGCCGGAGGAAGATTGAAACCCGCTGAAGTTTCACGAGGGCATTTTGTCTTCAACGGAATGAAAAAAATGTGAACGCTCCGGAGGGGGATCTTCTTTTGAGTTCGCTTTCAAGGGAAGAGAATCGAACCTTCTAAAGGGGGGAGGGGGGAGGAAACGCCATTCAATCCGTTGGGAGTACCGGATGCTAATCACCGAAAGGACTCAGCCTCTAACCGGGGGAGGAAAATCGCTTAGTGCAAGAAGAAGCCGTTGAGAGGAGTGCTTGGTTTTTGGGAAAAAATCTCCTTTCTAGTTGGGGAAGAAAAGAAAACCGAAAACAATCCTGAATAGGGAAAGTGCCCTTTTCAGGGGAGGCAGGGGGCCGTCCCGAAAAAAAAAAAGTTTTTTCAATCAGTGAGGATACCGAAAACCGTCTCATGCAAGGGGGGAACAGTTTTTTGAGCGCGGATATTTCAGGGAAAGAAAAAATCGCAATGTTTCCAGAAAAGCAAAACTCAGCGGGGAGAAGAAAGATATAGCGGAAAAAAAAGCAGTTTTCTCCCCGGAAAGAAGAGAGAGGCAAAAAAAACGCGAGGGAACGATATAGCGGTAACGCAAAAAGAAACGGCCCGATATAGCGGGAAAGAAAAGGCGACACTGAAAGCGGACCGGGCACCCGAAAAAAAAGGTTTTTTTCAAAAAAGGCCGGCCATCCACCCTCGCGCGGGGAAAAGGGCCGGCTAAAAAGTGAAGCAAACTAAAGAAGGAGGGTTAAAGCAAAAATTCTCGCAGGGAGGTAATCTAATTTGGGGGATCTACTTCAAAATCTGGTGGGGGCATTGGGAAAAAAAGGAAATGACCTCAACAATAGAGGAGGACAATGATACTTCTATGACAAGACGTTCCCGATAGACAGAGGAGCGAAAAGATAGAGCGAGGGTTCTGATCATCTCTCTTCAGGAAAGGAGGTGCTCTTTAGTCTGCCTTTTGTCTTTCAGGAAAAAATATAAGACGGCAGATGAGGAGGAGGACCACTTATTTGGGGAGGCAAAGGTTTCATCCTCGTAAAAAAAAAAAGAAGTCCTTTACTCAGGGGGAGTGAAAAAGTTAACGAGTAGGGATTCTCCCCCATACTTTCAAGAAAAGTCCATTCTTCGAAGAGGTAAGATGGCTGGAGGAGCATCTTCTCTATTAAATAGGAAGAAGAACACTGGTGAAAAAAAAAGAAAGAGGAATGAGCTCACCGAATGCGTAAAGATCGAAGGTAACGTCATAGGAGAAAAAAGGGGGATCAGGTCTATTGGGATGACAATGGGGCAATACGCGAATCGAATAGCTTTCAAACAAAAGTCTTGACGAGGGTGAACCCCACCCCCCAAGTGTCGCGTAGGGAGAAATGGAACTGGAAAACTTCCGGGAGACAAAGTCGTATTTCTTTGTGAAGGATTGCGAACTCCAGAGGCAGAAAAAACGAGTCAGCGTTAATGAGGGGAGACGATGCGAAGCAATAAGAAGTGATTCAATAAAGGGAAAGCGAGGCGTACGGGAGAAAGGTTATTTCTGTGGCGTAAGAGAGAAGGGAAAGCGTGTGCGTTTCGGGGTGTTCTTGACAATTCCAGGGAAAAGGGGAGAGAGAAGCCGGAAAAGAAGGACTTGCGCAGTTAAGGGAGAAAGAAGATCGAGAGATCTCGGGGAAGGCGAGATCCGTTTTCACATTGGAGAAAGGTTGAATCAGCAAGAAAAATGTATCGGAAATCAAGTAACCGAGAAAATGAGACTTAGGAATCTAACACAAAAGAGAGAGAGATGCTGTCCTTCAGGAAACCCTTCTCGGGGATGAGGTCGAGCGCTTTGCCGTCGCAAAAGTCGAGCCAATGGAAGAGGGGAGACCTTGCTCACATGTCCCTCAAAAAAGGGGGGGGTGGGGAAGCTATCTCTAGGAAGACGGTTTCTAAAAAGCAATCCTCTCGAAATAAGGACGCACGGGGCGAAAATTGTCGAATTTTAGAAGGGTCAAGAACACTAGAGGGGGAAAAAAACACACGCTTCAATTGAGGGGAGTGGATAACTCAAGAATCACGAAAAGGGAAAAAAGGAACGCATCACCACTTCGGAGAAAGGGGACATCAATGGAAAGGATGTCTTAAGTCAATAGTCTTCGGGGACGCTTTTTGACCGGAAGGTGTTGTGGGCTGACTACGGCATGAGGGAGACATAGGAAAACGGAAAAGGGGACGTCGTTGACTTTGAGGTCAGTCCGCGAAAATCAAGAAAGCCGGGAAAGGACCAATGAATTTGTATCTGTGCCCAAAAAGGGACGCCACCGAGCGGAGGGAATGGCCCCCCCCAAAAAAAAAAAAGATTTTGCTAATCTCCAGAAGGAGCCTCTTTCAAAGAAAAGAAGGAAATAATCTCGACGTCCTTAGGGGAAATAACTCTCGTTTAAGGAACCTTTGCGGAATATTTCAAGAAGGAAATCGCACTCTTTGCAGAAACGAAGGGGGGGGGAAATCCAAAAAAGTAAACTGGAAAAGAAACTTTAATTCAATCTAAGGAAGAAGGTGGGGAAGAAGAGTTTCTTCCTCTACGGGGGAACGTTGGAGAAAAGCCTTTCACCTTCCTTGAGGGAGAAGAAAAGATGCTTAACTCGGGGGGGCCCTATGCCTCCAAATCCTGGGGGTAGGAAGATCGAATGGGACGAAGATCGCGTTGGGATGAACGCCTCCACTCCGAAGAAGGTCCGATTGAAATTTGCTGAAGAAAGTTTGAGACCTGGAAGGTCTTCGGAAAGAGTGAAGGCTCTTTACTCAAACAGTCTATCTGAGGGAGGAGGGACGTCATGAATCGAAGGAGAAAGATTGTTTCGGTCCTGGAAAAAGGCGTCCCGCAATGTCATCCCAGGACGGAAGGGCTTTAACGCGAAACTTCCGGAAAGAAGAGACTAATGGATTTTTTCGGGACGAAAACTGCTCAGAGGGGGAACGCTATATCTTTACGGAAAAGAAGGATTTCCCTCTAAGAGAGAAAAAAGGGGTAAAAAAACGCTAGGGGGGGAACTCTATATCTTGAAAGGGGGGTTTGCTTTCCCTCTATAAGAAGCAGGCTCGAGTTTGCGGGACAAGGGAGAGATCGGAAAAAAAAATAGCTTTCCCGCTATAAGAGGGGAGAAGTTTTGCTTTCAAAGGACGGGAAAAACTGCGGAAGGGGGGGCATAGGCGCGAGTTTTAAAGCCAAAAAACTTTCATAAGGGGGAGGACATTGAAAGGTCATAGAGCTTCGGGGAGGGAAAAAAGGTCCTAACTGGAAAAGGAACAACTTGATGCCATTGGGGAAAGACGCCAGGCACGCGTCCAGCGGGAAAAAAAAAGGGGGGTGGTGCGCTGAGAGGAGAACCAGAGAAAGGGAAACGGAAAAACAAAGCAACCGAAGAGGAAGATACGACGCGAAGAATCTATTAAAGAAAAGAAGCACTGGCCGCGCCTTCCGGGAAGAAGAGGTCTTTCCCTAACCACCGGAGAGAACTTGCCTCGCCATGGATAAGGGTTATTTTTTTTTTGGTGAGGTTTGGGGGGGGTTTAAAAGGTAGTGGTGGCTGTTCTACGAGGAAAGGCGTCTCACATAATAATAAAGACCGGGAAAGGGAGTCAATTGGGGCATTACTTTTGGAAAGGGGGAGACGTCACTCATCTTGTAAAAGATCAAGTGGGACCGCCTTCAGGAAGAGGCCTAAAGGCGTCGGGAGAGGGCCGGCTCTTTCGAAAAAAGGAAAGGAAAACCGATCCACGGGAAAGAGAAAAAAGTGGTCAAAAGAGGGGGGAACCGAAGGACCTTGACGGAATCTCATGAGGGGAAGAAAGTCATCTCACGGGGCTACTCCCTGCACGGGGGTGATCTGGGCTGCTCTGGTTCTGCTGAGGGGGCGCCATAATTGGGGGCATGGCTCCGAGAAAAAGGGGAGTAATCCTCCCTTTAAATACCACGGAGAAAGGGAAGGAACACCGCCTGGCGAAATTCTCAACTACTTGGGGAGGGAAAACCTTTTCCCGATACTTTGGGGAGAAAAGGAGGGGAAATTCACGATGAACAAAAGCGCTCTCTAGAAAGGAGGAGGAAAAGAGCGAGTAATTCGGGAGGGGGGGGGGGGAGAAAACATTTTAAAACAACTCGCTTCTCCAAAAGTATCGGAGAATCTATAAACAATCTTCAAATGGGGGAAGGGGTTTGCAGCTGAAAGTTTGGAGTAAAGAAAAACGGAAATCCGCGTCCGAAGCGGAGCAATGAAAGGGAAAGTCACTCCACTCTCGCCTCCGAGCAAAAAGGCCCAGCGCACTGATCTGAATTGTGATAGAGTGGAAGGGACTGACATCACGGAATGGCTGCGCGGAAGGGCTATTTCCTGTCCATGTCCAGGAGAAAGGCAGGTGCATAACGGAACACGTAGGATAGGAAAAAGGTTTCCTTTCACTTAATCTGGGAAAAGCTGAGGACTCTCGAGGGGGCCTTCTTCAAAAAGGAAACCTTGCCGCCGGCCGGGAAATTGAAGAAGGCACGAGTTGGGGGGAGGCGTCCTTAACCTTTGGAGGGGGGAAAAATTGAACGCATCTCCTTCTTGTTGCGGGAAAGGGAGATCGCTTTCCTGCTCCGTCAAAAGGAAGAACCTTCAAAATCTTGATAGTGGAAGGGGGGGGAAGGAGGTATCGGTTTGAAAAAAAACTCCGTATGCGCAGGGGGGGAGAGGCCAGTTCCAAAAAGCGGAATCTCTTTATGCCTCTAAGAGGGGACTAGCTTCTGTTGAGGGGGGGGGAAAAAGTTTTCTCTTTTCTAGGAGAGAACCCGAAACACATTCCGGAATCGGGAAGGGTACGAGTGCCGAGTGCATTGGGGACCGAGCCAAATGTCAGCAACGGGGAACAATCAGTTTATTGGAAGAGAAAAGAATTCCGAGAGAAGTCCGACGATCTCTGAGATGGGGGAGGGACGCCAAAACTCTCGAGGGGGGGGAACGATATAGCGGGAAAGAAAGAGAAAGGGTGGGTGGGCCGTCCAGGAGAAAAAGCGCTCCAGTTTTCCGGAAAAAGACGATCATTTTCAAGGAAAGGGAAAAGCAAAAAACTCGCGCAGTGGGGAAATAAAGCTAGCGGAAAAAGAAGCCCGTCCCGATAGAAAAATCGCGGCAGTTTTTCAAGGGGTCCCGATATAGAAAAAGAACCAAAGAAAAGAAGTCCCTATATATCGGGAAAGTCAAAAGAAAGGACCTGTCCCTATAGAATTCTCTCATTGGGGCGCAGGGAATTGGCAGGGAAAAGCTTACCTTCACCAAAAAATCCAGGGACTATAACCTTCTCAAGGAAGAAAAAAAGGAATCTGAAACTGAGACCTGAGTCCTCCGTTACCGAATCCGTTCCCGATAAAGGGCCAGCGTCAGCAGACTAGGAACCTCCAGTTCGAAGTTCGATCATCGGGGGGGGAGGGACAAATCTCAATCGACTAAGGGGTTTGGCGCTTGAGGAGAAGGGATCAAGTGCAAAACGCAGGAAAAGCCGCTCTCCAAAAAAGGTGGATGATCGGGAAAAGGGGGGACAAATGTTTGGAAAATCTTTCCTTAGGGGGAAGAGCCTTGAAGAGTACCTCGAGTAAAAAATCTAGGAAAGAGGTAATGGTCCCGCCGTAGTGACTTCTAGAAAAGGCGGCATTCATATCCAGGGAAAGAAGGGCCCTGAAACAGAGTTCGGGAGGGGGAAATCTTCCGCCACGGTGGTGAAAAAGAAAAATGTTCCCAAAGGATTAGCTCACCGAATGAGGGGTAACGGCAAATTTCTTTGATCCAGAGGGAAAGGAGGGGGAATTCGAAGGCCATGGTTCAAATACGAGAAAAGGGAGAAAACGGGAAGGTGGCACAAGGAAGGGACGCACGAATCTTCTGTTTTCAGGAAAGAAGGCTGACAGCATGCCCCGTCCAAAGGAAGAAAGCAACGTAGTATGTCGTTGGAAAGGGGGGAGCCTCATGGGCGAACGCCAGAGGAAAAAAAAAAAAGCCGGTCAAAATCTTACCGTAAAAGAGCGCTTCCTCCACCGGGAAAGTCAGAAATTTGAGAAAAAGGGGTTCGGGATTAAAAAGGCTGGCGTCATCAATTCCTAAAGGGCGGGGCGTCAGGGGACATCGCGTGTTTCTTGAAAAAAAAAGAAAAAAAATTGAAAGGGGAGACCGCAGAACGGAGAGGGACCCGATCTGACTTTCTGAAGGAAAGAAATCCAAACGGAAGAGGCGAAGGTACATTTGCGCAAAGGGGAGGGTCTTTAACATTGGCGAGAAAGGAAGGGGCCAAGCGCATCCTGGATCGGCGCCAAAGAGGGGTGCTCCGACTGAAG
>Ga0179593_1180616_pt1 | contig 14683 bp, 19 predicted proteins | sample CZODoug2_1_08_16_FD_185931 | JGI IMG/M metagenome (GOLD analysis project Ga0179593, IMG submission 185931) | Vadose zone soil fungal communities from Angelo Coast Range Reserve, California, USA - CZODoug2_1_08_16fungal (PacBio error correction) | ecosystem: Environmental > Terrestrial > Soil >...
GAGGCTCGTTATCAGAACCGTTGTCTTGACAACTGGATAATTATTGAACGGCAAAGGAAAAAAGGGAAAGGAGGAGAGGCCACTGGGGACAAAGCAGAGAAAAAGAAGCCAGAAGACAATGGCAAAAGAGGGGTGGTTAGAAAAGGGACAAGGCCTCCCCGTTCGCGGGGGCGTGTCACGGAGGGGGAAAAAAAAATTGCAATCGCCCTAAAAGGAATCCGCAGAAAAGAACAGGGAATGTCGCAGATAGGGGCCCTATAGCAGTTGTCAGGGGTAAGGGCATCCCTAAGGTCACTCAGGATTCTCAGGCGAGGGGGCTCAAGTCAATGACGATGCGAACGACACTCGGTAACCCAATGACGTCGGAGACAGAAAAAAAGGAAGAGGAGGAAGCGACGCGCCGGGGCATCGCGCGATCTTGAAATATGGTCAAGCAAGAAGTGTAATTCGTCTCCAAAGAAAGAGAGAGTGAAGGTTTCCCGGAGAAGGGGAGAACGAAGGAAAAAAGAAGAAAAAGGCTCCAAAGTTTGGACTACTAAAAGCCGAGGGAAAAAATAAGGGGAAAAGGATGAGGGAAGCTTGCTCCATCAAGACCAGAAGAAAAAAGCAAACAAATGGTCTTGTGCGAGGAGGTATGCTTGACTAGAATCCAAGACGCGTTCAAGGAAACGCAAAAGATGTGGGGAATACCGTGAAAAAACTTTTCATTCAGTGAATTTCGGGATCGAGAAGAGCAACTTTTCCGGAAAGCGAGGCCGGCGACCCCGCGGAGTAAGCATCCAAAAAGACTAACCGGAAGGAAGAACGAAAAGAGGTGCTCGAGGCGAGCATACCCTTTTGAGTTGTCGGAAACAAAATTCAGGTGAAAGCAGGGAGCTTAAAGGAATGGAATCCGGTCAAAACATGAGCATCGTCCCCGAGCTCCGGATCGAGCCCAGCATGGAAAGTACAAAAAACGATGGGAGAAATGGAGTGGGGAACGAAAGGGGCGACATCAAAAAGGCCCCGTTTGAGCCAAGATGTCAGGCAAATAAGCTAAGTCGCTGGGAAGAAGGATGAGCTTGTTTGTGGACAGGAGGGGGAAAACGAGACACTGAGGAACATGAAAAATCAAACTTCGTCAAGGAATCGTTGTCAACGAAATCCAGTGCCGGAAAGTCTCTGGGGGGTGGGTTTGAAGAAAAAATGAGCGGCAGTTCAGGAAAAAACTCAAGGAGAGTTGTAAAAAACAAAGGGACGTTTCAAAGGCAGGAATTGAAAAAAAGATCAAACGTCGGTTTGACACGTTCAAAGAATGAGATCTCTAGAACCAACACAAAAGGGGAAAGAAGGATAATAAATTTCTGTAACGGGAAAAAAGACGCCGGGACTGTGGGGGGCCGGGAATGCGGAAATAAAAGGACCGCTTTCAACAAAATATGAAAAGCAGAGGATCCTTCCGAACTGCCGATAATCATTTGAAACTGTCAAAAAAAAGAATCTACTAACAGAGGGAGGGATTTAGGGGGGACTATTACTGGACGAAGCGATTGATTGAAGGTCTCTTGGGAGAGGATATGAAGAAGCTTCAAAAACAAGCAGAATCATGAGGCTAGATGCAAGGGCGCTCGGGTCTCAAACTTGCCTGTTGGTTAAGCATTTCGGCCAACGTTGTCATGAGTAACCCAAGATGGGGTCAGGGAATTCTGGGGGACTAGGGGGGAATCGGTTACCTGAAATGGGTTGGACAACCCCTTCTCAAAATTCACGCTTACTCTATCACACTAGTTCCCATAAAGATTGCCCGAAACATCAAAAGGGATGGAAGACCGAGGGAGAAGCATCAAAAAACCGCAAATTCTAAAGAAGGTAGAGGGAGGGGAAGTGATAGCAGCGGTTAGAAGGACCAAGCTCAGGGGGCGCATGACCGGCACAGCCGACAGTCACTGGAAGTCTCCTACCCTCTTAAGGGCGTAAACATCGGATTGCTTGGTTAGAAGAGGGGAGGGGAGATAGTCCCATGCATCGCAAACAAAGACGGTGAGTTCTATCAGTGTTCTTTATGGTGGAGTCTCATCAACCTCAGTGGCCACATTGATGGGTAAAAAAACTCCGGGAGGGGGAGAAAAATTTTTGAGATGAAAAGGCATAGAGAAAAGTCGCGCGACAGGGGAAACTTCAACCGTCTGACGGAGGGGGGATACGAAGGGCCTGAGGGGGCTCTAAAAAAGGAAATGTCTCTAAATATGAAGATCCAACAGCGATTCCAAGATCATGTCCATAGATGAGAAGGGGGATGGAGACCGAAAGTTCAGTGTGGGGGGCCGGTAAGAGGGGGTTCACACGACTTGCATCGAATTGTGGCCTGGACACCGAAGACTACAGAAAGGAAAAACTCGGGAGGATGCCGACACCGCAAGGGGCCGGGGGAAGAAAAGAGTAAAAACATCACGGATGAGGGGGGTAAATGAGGAGGGCGAAATTTTATGGCAGAGTGGCAGCTGGAAATGTGACTGAAGGCACACCTACGAAAGAGATTGCGCAATTCGGGAAAACCGACTTAAACTTAAAAATGGAGGGGAGAACTTGCCAGGGCGTCGAGGCGTGGTGGTCGAGAAATAAGCAAGAGGGGGAGTGCGCGAAAAAACTCGAGTTAAAATTTGCGAAAAAAACCTGCAAAGTAGCCGAGCTGGAGGGGTGATGCTGGAGAATGAAAAAATATATTAGAGAGAAAGGTAATTGCCCATCAGATAGAAAAGAAGAAAAAGGGGTCAGGAAAACGTGTTGAAAAAAAGAACGGGTACGGACAGAAATGAAAAAAAGTGGGCAAACGCGAGTATGTCCTCCGAAGCTTTGAGAGGGACGAACTATCCCGGTGATGGAAGCAAAAACGACAGCCGGTCTATTGTGCAGGAGGAATCTTGGGAAGAAAGGATGATTATTAAAATAGTAAACTAGATGATGTCGCGTGAGGAACTAAAAGACGGCTATCCCACGTTTAAGATCGACCGCATTATGTCTTGGGAAGGGGGAAAGTGGATAGGTATATTGCAAAAAAAAAATATTTCCAGATTTGTCCATAATCTTCAGAGGGACATGGAGACCATAAAAATTGCACTTGCTGAAAAAACTGACTGCAAATATGTAAATTTTCCGTGAAAAAAGCTGGAGCGTGGGACACATCAGGATAGTGGGGTCAGAAAACGGTAAGCCTGCGAGCCAAACCAATTAGCTCACAGATGATAAAGACATAATTCTCAATTCTAGGAGTGGCTGCGACAAAAGCCTTACCGCTTTTGCAGCTAGACCAAGTGAGCGTAGAAGCTCTGATAAAACTCATCTTGGGGAGCAGAAGTAACAGAGGGGGGAGAAAGGGTAATCGTAACGGTGGGGCTGACGTTTCTTGGTGCTGTATTCACCTGCTTTGTTGGGCAGGGGAAGGCACGGTGGCATTTTGGATGGCGGGAAAAGAAAACTGATGAGGCAAGCGATGACGTACATATTTAAACGACGTGCGAGAGGATTGTACGGAAGGGGGATGGGCCCAAGAGAAGCCCGGGGGGGGAAGGGAGAGCTGAAAGGATAAGAGTGGTTGGGGAAAAGAAGTGTTTGCATGTAATTGAGGGGTACAGCACAAACGGAGAAATTTTGGGGAGCTACTGGGGGGTGGGGAAAGCGACAAATTAGGACGAACTTGAAAGTTCAAAAGCTCACAGGGGGGGTTAAAGAAGGGGAAAGAGACCTCACAACACCAGGGGGAAAAGAGAGAGGAGGATGAAAAAGAAAGCGTTGGGGAACCGGAAGAATGCCTACGTGGCGAGCTGCACCAAAAAGATCTAGCAACATGTTGAAAGTGGACAGGGGTCGGGTGGGTACCAGAAAATCCATTAAAAAAGTCTCGTTCAAAAAACACGGTTACATACAGGGGGAAACATCTCCGCGAAAAAGGCATCGATGGAGTGTCAAAAACGAAAAGGCCTCATAACTCGAGAAGGAAAAGATGGAAGTCCTGACTGAAAGAGTAGACATTTGATGAACGACACAAATCCAATCAAGATATACAACGGGAAACCTCAGGAGAATGCAATCGCCACGACCGTTAAAGAAGAAAGAGGGATAGGGAGGAGAAGGGGAGGTGCTAAAAGGTTTCAAAGGGATAATCAGAGAAAGGGGGAGAGCAAAGAGGTAAGCTGTTTGAGGGAACACCAGGAAGCCCTCGACCAGTATGTTCTACACTTGGAATCATCTGTTGAAACGACGTTGTTGGAGAAAGATCGAAGAAACGAAAGATCAAGGAGGTGCCGGGAGGGAACATCGCGGACAGCTTTGCGAAGGAGAGAATTGCCATAGGGGGCTGCAGGGTGGGGAACAAGGCAACAGGTTGGAATGTGTCTACGACTACCGCTACAAAGAAACGCCGAACTAAGATGTTGCCATACGCATATTTAGCGAGTGCAAAGCGCCTCTAAAACCAAAAAATCCAAATACACGAAAGGAAAAAAAAACTGGTCGAGCGGAAAAGGTAAGAAGGAAAGCTTGTAACGAGCGAAGAATGCCCGAGCCGGGGAGAAATCGACCATTGGATCCCAAAGAGGGAAAGGTTAGGTGTGAAAGTCGAAAAGCTTATGGAGATTACCACCACCGGGGATTCGAGTGATTTCGCAAAAAAGAAGGCAAGCTCCGGAGGATCTAGAAAAGGTCAAAAACATAACGGGCGAAAGGTGCTCGAAGGGCTTGGGAGGAACGAAAATGTCGGAACAAGGGGACCTGATTGTTTCTACGGGGGATGGGCATGGAATTCAAATCTCGCATACACTGATGGTCAAAGAAGCCCGGCAACTGGAAAACAAACCCAAGATCGAGTATAACCGTTCTATACCAGGGGGGGGGGGGGGGGGGGGGGGGGGGGGGGGGGGGGGGGGGGGGGGGGTTTCTTTGTTGGTTGCTTGTGTGGTGGTGGCGAGGGGGGTTGTGTTTTTGGGTGGGGGGTCAGACGAAGGGGGGAGGAAAGCAGGGGGGGGGGCGAAGGGAGACCAGAGAAGAGGGAAAGGTCGATCAGACGCACGGGGAAAAAAGATTCGATTTGCGAGCAAAAACCAAGACTTATAAAGCGCCTGATTAGGAAAGCTGCAAAAAAAAGACGTCTAATCCCGGAACAATGGAGACCTCAAACCACAAAATGGCCACATGGAACCCCTCGTTGAATCTAAAGTGGCGAAAATTCTCGCCACTTGTAGAGGGAAGAAACTGGGAACGAAACAGCACTAGACAAGCAGCCATTCTCTCAATAAGAAGCAGCGAACACTCATAACTGCCAGGGGAAAAAGACTGGGCACGAGAAAGAGGTTTCTTGAAACGGCAAGAAGGGACTCAGGAGGATCTGTAAGGGGAGGTGAGACATTAAAAAGACTTGCTCAGGGGGGAAACCGAGGGTGACCAAAACCAAAATGAATTATTATAACTGAAATCATCATCTAAAGCGGCGAGAGTGTGAAATGCTCAAAGGGGTATGGGGAGAGGAAAGAAAGGTATAGTTCAACACGATAACAGAGGTGAAGGTGGCAAGAGAGAGGCGACAAGTATCCGATGCCTAACCCCAGGATAAAAAAAGGCGTGGTCAGCATGAGTTGGGTCCCTAAATAAGTTGGAAAAGGATGTAGGGGATGATCTTAACAAAAGAAATAAATAAAACATGGAAAACAGGGGGGGAGAGGACGTATGTTACTAGTCCGCGAATCAGGGTCAGGCTCCAGCAGCCGATGGGGAAACCGTCTATTCGAGACTTTTCCTTCAGTGGTCGGGAGGGGAAGAAGACCTGCAGAAAAATTGGTCCAGGAAAGCAGTGGAATTAGAAAACCGCGGCTAGCAAATCGCACGAAAAAAGAGAGAAGGAGTGAGGACAGTCAGCGCGGTGCCGCCTCAGACTCGGGACAGAAAGGTTGGATGCGAAAGAGATTCTTTATCGTTTCCACATCCGGAGGAAGGAAGACGGCAAACAAGGAACAGGCGTCCCCTATTTCAAAGGAGGAAAAAGTAAAAAAAAACTAGTGATGGCCGTCCACGGGGAAAAATGACACCGTTTACGGGCAAAGTCTCCACATGCCATCGGTGGGAAGCCAAGCCCGAAAAGTTAGCGAATCTTGATTGAGGCAAGTGATGGAAGGAAGGTTTGTGTGAAAAAGGAGGAAAATATCCGAGCCACTGCGACAGTCGCGAGAGCGGCGTCGTAAATAAGCAGGCCCACTACAGCACAATAACAAATGTTCGCAGAGTGGGTGGCCGTGAAAAAGGGAAAAAAGGGAAGAGGAATTGAAAGTGCCGATGGGCTCAGGGAGGGACAGAGTTTTAAAGAGGCAGCGTATTTCGCTGCTCATCAATTCCAAAAAAAAAAGAAACGGAGGGAGTGTTTGACACGGACAGAAAGAGGAGAGAGTCAAAACAACAGGAGGAGATGCAAATATAAGAAGAAAGGGAGGGAAGTCAAAAAGCAGAGGAAAGTGTGAGGGAGATAAAAAAATTAAAACCACCGGAAAAATTGAAACTCACGAAAAGGGAGAAAGACCGAACTGAAAAGACATCATGTAAAAAAGCAAAAAAAGGAAGAGACGAAAAGGTGGGCGGGGGGGGCCCACCGAGGATTAAACTATTGCATGGACGCAGGGGAGACGATAGTACTCAGCCTTCAACCCACACAAGTGGAAGGGAAGAGTGGAAAGGGGGGGGGTTTTGTAGAATGGACAGCCAGGACCATTGTCAGGAAAAGATATGCCAGGCGGCTCGGGTGCTCCAACATAAACTTTGGGATGGAGACGTGAGGGAAGGGGGGACGGAACAACCTGAGTTGAAGGCAGAAAGGGGACTAGGGAAGAGAAATCTGACCGGGAAACTTGAAATGGGGGCCTTATCGACTTCTTTCTCAAAACAGGAGTCAAAGAGATTGCCAAGCAACAGATGGACTCCTCATTAGGAAGAGGGAAAAAGAGATAATAAGGTGGGAAAGGGGGGGGGGGAAGACTTAGAAAAAACGGGTCGGCCGGTCCACGAGCCAGGAAAAAGTTTCGGAGAAGGATCACAAAACGAAGAAAGAAGGACTTGAAAAATACCCGCTGGTAAGGACAAATTCCAGGGGAGGTTCATTGAAGCAAGGGTAGTAAAAGGGATGCTACTGAAAAGAAGCGCCAACCGAAAGGGGGGGAAGGAGAGTGATCTGAGGGTGGAACTATATCAACAAGCATGGGCAAAGGAAAAGGGGTACAAACTCGCGGGAATTGGGAGAAAAAAGTTTGGGAGTGTTTTCGGGGGGGGAAGCGGAGAAAAGTCGAGAGGAAAAAAAAAACAAAAAAAAAAAAAAAAAAACCAATCACCATAACAACATAATCAACAGCTAGAAAAGAAAACGAGAATACAAAAACACGTGATTACGGAAGAAACCCCGAGAAGGAAAAGGGACGCAAGAGCACAGCGAAAGAGACAGGAACAGGACAAAAGAACACCCATAGGACACCTTAACATCGAGGAGGGCTCTTGGATAATAATTTACCAGGGGATGTGATACGAACAGAATTAAATATACAAAAAACCAAACCGGGCGCGAAAACGTCCATTAAGGCTTCTTCTGCAGCAAAGGTCATGGGGGGAGGAAGGTGTTACAAACACCTAAGAGCATAGGAATTGTATTAGAACTCAGAAACGCAAGTACAAGGGAGGGGGGGAACATCAGCCTGGAAATGTGATCGGCAAAGAGATGTTTCAATACAAGTATTGTGGGACAGGAAAGAGAGAGAAATTGGAGATCGATTATCAGAGAATGTATAGAAAGGAAATCTACTTGGGGAAAGTCTCAAGGGAGAAAAGAAAAGAGATTGGGCCTTAGGGCTGGGAAAGGAAAAAAAATTCTAGTCTTGGGGGGGGAGATGTAATCATCAGAAATCTTATAAAAGAACGGGAAAGAAAGCAATTTCCATTTGCTTCAACCAAAAAAACTTATAAAGAGAGGGGGAGGGGGGAATTTGCAAACGGAGGCCCAACAAAGAAGGAGGGGAATCAAGGGAGAGTTGAACTAAATGATCTAACAATCAACACTTGTAAGCAAGGTTCTACAAACGAACCGGAGTGACTCAAGACGAAAGTTGCTGGGTGAACCGAATAAGAAAACTTGAGCGGAAAGCAAAGCGAAAGGAAGGGACAAACTCACAGCCGGGAGATTTAAGCAAATGAAATCATTTGGAGCCACCTGGCTATCTGTGGAGGGAGGGAAGGGGAAGGAGGAGCTTAGACCAATACACAGGTCAAGATCGACCGTTAAAGAGAGCCTCTCTGTCATGAGTGTACAGGGGGGAACGATGGAGAGGGTATGGCTGCAGGAACAAGAGGGGGGACCGTCCAAGTAATAGGCGCTTAGACGTAGTGGGCGAGGGAGGAAGAAAAAACAACAGGTTGCAGGGGCGGGAACTGCAAGGAAAAATATGAACAGTTATCTTCCGTGAACACGCGGGGAACGCAATGGGAAATAATTATTGTGCATTTAACCGGAGGCGAGCCCGCAAAAGGACTACCAAAGGGCTATCAGGGCAGAGAGGAAGAGGGAAAGACTGAAGATTCTAAAACTACCAAGGTGACTTCAGGGATCTATGAACAGCTTCTTAGAAACAAGAGTGGGCAGGAGACCTCAGGAAAAGAGTAGCCAAAGGGCGAGTAACATTAGGTGGAGGGGGTCGTGGTGCTTATGTACCAGATTTGGGTTAAATGATGGCGTGATTGGCTTTGTGGAGGCTTAGCCAGGCGTATAGATCCAGCTGAACCCAAAGAGGGGGAGGAAGGCGAATGAGTGCAGAATGGAGTTTGGGGCAGACCCATAGAAGGAGGTGGGAGAGTAGAAGGAGGACCAGGTGTGGTGGGAAAACTCAATTTTTGCGCAGTGTGAGTGTACCAAACCGAAGGGAAACACATGGAAATTGAACTTTTGTTGGAGACAATGGAACGGGGTATAAAAACCCTGGGTTAAAAAGAAGGATCAATAACTCATCACAAAACCGAGGAGGAGGAAGAATTAAAAAACAGTTGAAAAAGCGCTTCCCTACAGGGGGGCGAGTGGAAAACAAACCAGAACAAAAAGGGTTGGAGGGGTGAAGGAGTGCGGTATCACCAACAAAAGACAAGAAAACCCGAAACGCAACCACACAACGGGACCGGCAGCCCTAAACCACCCGCAGTAGGGGAGGGGGAGTGCAAACAAAAGTAACGGCAACCTCTAACGTAAGAAGATGTCGGAGTCAAACTGGAACAAAGCAGGATGAAAACCCCTAACGACCAGCAAGAATACGCAAGGAAAAAAAAGCGAAAATCAAAAGAACCCCGCACCGTTAAACAGAAGCTCGAGCGTGGACAGGAGGGTTAGCAAAGAGAGTGGACATAAGAAAATCTATCGAACGTTGGTATAAAAAGAAGGAAGGCTGGGGGGAGAAACCTCCCACAAGAGAAAGGAAATGTAAAATGTCGATCATCTGGGTGAGACTTGGGGTGGGCAGAGAGCCAGGAAAATCAGTCACAAAAAAGAAAAGTCCGGAGAAGGAGAGGAGACACTGTCCTGGGAGCCCTGGCCAAGAGGGGGGGCAGTAATTTTTTTACAAACCAGGAAACCTGGAAAATTGGAGATACAAAGCAAAAAAATACTGATAAAGGGAATTGGAAAAGAAAGATGGGGTCAATTGAATCCATCCACGAGAAGAGTCCCCAAGGCCCTAATAAAACGGTATTCAACAGGAACGAGTAAAGAGGGGGAAGGTAACAGCAAAAAGAATACCGTGAACAAGAACGAAATCATAGAGAAGAGGGGGGGAGGAAAAAAAAAGTTAAGGGTGAAGCAATCTCCAGGGGGGGGGGGGGGATGGTCTGAGGGGGAAGACATCACAGAATGCTGGGATGCAAAATAAAAAAGCACGTAGGAGGCCGTCTACTTCACCCAGCACCTTAATTGAGGAGAAAATGGTGGAAAAAGTTTAACCAAGGGGAGGTAAGAAAGGCGAATATTGTAGGTAGTATGTCAATTAAATTGAACTCCATACAAGTTTGGGGGGTCGAACCTAAAGCAATTAAAAGACCTCTAAGGGGATCGGGAAGAGGGAGGCCTCAACGATAAATGAAAAATTGGCGCGATCACGTAACAAAGGAGGATAGCCAGAGAAAAAGAAAAAACCGGCCATTTTGGGACGAAAAAGCACAATCGGGGAGATAAGGGAAATAAAAGGGAAGAACGTACGGAGGGAGGGGGGCAACTAAAATCACCAAGGGGGAAAGGCCTCACACTTTCGCGGAAGCCTCATCGAAAAAAAAAAAAAAAAAAAAAAAAAAAAAAAAAAAAAAAAAAGAAAAAAAAAAAAAGACAAAAAAAAAAAAAAAAAAAAAAAAAAAAAAAAAAGTATAACGGGAAGGGCCCAAGACTGAAATAATACATTCGGTGTCACAGAACCGCAAGATGTCCATCAGGTAGAGGAAGGAGCTGTTCAAAAAAAAAACAAGGCATAGGACGAGGAGAAGGAGTGAAACATCTACCTGCCAAAATGTAAAAAGAAAAGGAGCCTTACCTTAAGCAGCGAGGATCTTAAAAACTCAAATCGTATATGGAAAACAGAGCAAGAAGGAAAAGGGGCATCCCCAGCCGCGAGAGGAGGGGGAGGTTCCAATAAACTCGGCTCAAAGAAGAGAACGCAAACAATTGAGAAAAAAGGGTGGCTACAGGAGTTGGGTACCCAGGTTGCCAGAGGGCGGGGAGCCTCTGAACCCATAAGAGAAGAAAAAATGCCAGGGGTCTTTGTGGACAGGAGAATAGGGGAAGGACAAACCTACGATCAGGAACAAGCCGATGGGCAACGTCAGCGGTAAAAGAGACATTTGAAGGTGACGGGAATGTGAAATAACCGGAGGAAACACTGGGAAAGCGAAGGCGGAAACGAGGGGGGAAAGAAGAAAAAGGAAAAGACTACCTTAAGGTGTTCATCCCTAAGGTGAACCTCGAAATTAGTAAGTGAATCCGTTTGATGGCGGCAAACTCAGCGTTGACAAAAGGGTCGAGCGCGGCATTATACGTCAAAAAAAATGGCATCAAGGGCGGGACCCGGAGGAGTGAGAAGGGATCAACCCAATGGCCTTCCAAAAAGGGGAAAACAACGTGTAAAAAAGAAGGGAACATGCCATCGGGTTGAGACAGGTAATAAAAAAATATCCTCTTCGCTGTTCATCAAGAAATCCTGCGAGTGGTTGGGTGACAGCTGAGGGACTATAAAGAAAACAGGAAATCATATCTGGTTCAGAACGTTGGCCCAATCCAGTGCCGTAACAGTCATCGCTCTGGGTTTTGGGCAAAAAGGATGAAGAGGGCAGTTTCTAGGAGAAAAAGGGAAGAGCAAGGTTGGAAAAAGCTTCATTGGGAAGGATCCGGCATCGCATTAACAACAAAAACCAGCGAATGTAACAACTGAGTTAGATCGAAAACAAAAAATAGAGGAGGAAGAGAGGGAGAGAACTTGTAAATAAAAATCCTGGAAGAGGGGGGGGGGAGTGATTTCAGCCCATTCCTTGAAGGGAAACTCTGCTGAACTGGGGCAAGATTCAAACCTCCCGAACTGTGCCGTATCAGTGAAGGCCACGAAAACGAAAAAAGGGGGGACTGGCAAGGGAGGTAAAGAAAGGGACTGACGAAAATCCGATTTAAAGGGGGGAAGGGAAATGTCTCGATATTTCATACTGCTCACCAGAACACGCGCAGGAATTATTGAAAGGAGGCCATTTCTTCAAGGGAAAAAATGAAAGGGAAGGGGAGAAGGAGGCCAACGTGTGGGTCATGGGAATGGACTCCAACCTCTTTGGAAAAGCATGCTTACTCGGGGTACCGAAAGAAGGGAGAAGGGGGAAACATTCTCAACCTACAAGAAGCGATAACTCAAAGAAGAAGACAAGGGAAAGAAAAAGGGATAACCGGGAAAAAGATAGGAGCTCCGCGTGATGAAAAGAAAGAAGGGGAGAGGTTCGTGTGAAAAAAACTTAGGCTTGATGTTAGCCGGAAACTTTCCAAAAGGGGGGGGGAGGGCAGTCCAAAAAAGACATCCGCAGCAAAAAGAGAAGGAAAGATGACGGGCTACAAATCGGCTGGATGTGAAGTCCGCTTATTCGGCGAGTCAACATACGAAGGGCCCAAAGATTGCAGGTTAGAGAAGGAAAATTGGTTAGGATGATCAACAGACACAATGGGCCACCTTGAGGGGGGAACCAAAACGAGGTTAGGAAAAAAAAACGTTTTGTAGAAGGTTGGCGGAAAAATCGCCGTCAAGACAATGAAAAATGAAAAGGGATCTGAAGCATAGGGAAGACAGGAAGTCTTGGAAAAAAAAATATTAAATAAGGATCTATGAAAAGCCGCAAGGGCAGGAGACCTTTCAAATAACGCGCCGTGACGTTTGGGCGGTAAGGTGTCAACTCCGTAAGGAAAAAGATAAAGCAATCAACGCCAGACGAGACTAACTGATGAATGGCGGGGAGGTAGAAACGCAGAGATTGAAAAAAAGCATTGCGGCCCGGATGAGTGGTTAGTGCATATGGCCCGTGTGTGGGCGCCAGAGGGGGAGCTGGGCTACAGCGCAACGCCCGAAAAGAATTTCGAAATGGTCTATCAAAAAAAGGGGGCATTTGAGGGGAGTTAAATTGCAAAAAAAAAAAGAATTTCGGTTGGGGCGAATGGAAAAAAGAAGCCGACGCTGTATCGCTCAAAAGAGTGGGAAAAGGACTGCAGAACTCATTCCAGGAAGAGACTACCTTGGGAGATGAGGGAACCTGGCAGACAAATCAGTGTATGGATCCTTGGAAAAAAACGCCTATCTAACAAAAATGTAATCGCCAATCAGGGAGAAACCAAAAGACATTCTAAAGTTGGAGGGGAACTCGCGCTTCCGAGCCAAAAGAAAGACGGCCATCACTTGGTGGCAGAAACCTCAAAAAGGTGGTCAAACAAATGAAATCTTTGTGGGGGAAAGAAGTGCTCTCTAATTTCGGTCAGGGATTGCGGAATGATTACCTGGACCCCGCGTTCCTACTCGACACGTTGAAAACCGTCAGATTGTCATGGGCATGGGGGAAATGGGAAGAGAAGAATAACCATATGAACCGAGGCAAAAAAATAATCGGAAGAAGGAGTTAAGATAGTATCTACACTGACAAAACCGGTTTGCAAACAGTGGTCTGACCCCCACTTCCTGTCAATATGGCCAGTAGGTTCTGGGAACAGCGTGAAGAATAATGGGGAGACGTCGAGGTGGCGACCTTACGTAAATCCTTCTAAATTAAAATGCTAGTATATGAGAAAATGTCGGGAGGGGTGATGGAGAGAAAAAGTCCTTAATCAAAAAAACCAAAATGGATAGAAAAGAATCATCATCTTGGAAAACTCTTAGAAACACGAGAACGATCCCGTTCGAAAACGGTAAGAGGGGGGGCGTCTTTTACAAAATATTCATGATGTTGTTGTCAAAAGGGGGGAGAGAGGGGATGGTTCGGCGGCAACCATGAGGGTGGGACAGCGGACTAAAACCACTTTAGTAGAAATGCAGTCAGGGGTTTGGAACTCCCACGAATGGAAAACTGAGAGGTGTGAGCAACGGCGTACCATGGGGGGAAACTATAGCGGGTGTGGGTGTCGTGGGGTGTGGTGGGTAGCGGGTGGGGCACCAACACACTAACGGAAACAAAAAAGGGGGGATCACTGGTGCAAACAGAAGCGGGGGCAATGGGAGTGCCTATAAAAGTTAAACAATCGCGAGGGCAGCAGAAACAAATATCAAAAAAAAAACCGGAGAGAGGAGGATGACGGAGAAATAGCGTTGGTAAACTTTAATCTGACTACATTGCTATGAGGGAACAAAAGCTAACAAAATTTGGCTTGGAAAAAAGTTCGGTGTGAAAAAGAAGAAAAAAGAGGCAAAAAAGGAGAGGGACAAACACAAATACGCGGATCAACATCACGAAAACTTCCTCGGGAGTTCCAAAAAAACCAAAGGGAGACTCTCGAAGGATCCAGATTGCGGATCAGTATAAGCAAAGGGATGCCGTCACTCAAAAAGAAACAACAGAGAATCAAGGGAAAACCATATCTAAAGCAAAAGCCCGCCAAACCGGGAATGAGAAAACCAGACGATCGTGAATAAGTTGACGACAAAGGGAGGGGCATACAGCGGAACTATAATCGCACTTGGGAGAGCAAAGAGTGATTCGGGCGCAGCAAAACAAGAAGCCAGCTCCGATTTCTGGGGGTTTTTTTGGCAGCAAAAAGGAGGTCTCCAGGTTGGCGGCAGCCTTCAACGGCAGGTCTCTGCCCAAACATAATGAGAGACCAGCGGCGGACACGGATGGGGAGAAGAAAGGCCAGCCGGGCAAAAGTGCATGTGGTTTGACAGAAAAGGAACTGTGGGAAGGTTTCTCTACTCAAAGAACCGAAAATCAAAAAGCGGAAAGAGGGGGTGCCAGGGGCATATTGTCCATGCAATCTTACAAAAATGCTAAAGCGAACCCACGGCACGCGTCGATCTTCAAAAATTTGTAAGGGGAAAAAAAAGGTATCATAAGACGTAATATAAAGACTCTCATCATCGATAGCCAGGTGGGCCAAAGATTTAAAGGGGGGATGAAAACGTCGCCACGGCTGTCGGTTCGGAATCAA
>Ga0179593_1244208_pt1 | contig 14683 bp, 15 predicted proteins | sample CZODoug2_1_08_16_FD_185931 | JGI IMG/M metagenome (GOLD analysis project Ga0179593, IMG submission 185931) | Vadose zone soil fungal communities from Angelo Coast Range Reserve, California, USA - CZODoug2_1_08_16fungal (PacBio error correction) | ecosystem: Environmental > Terrestrial > Soil >...
TTTAAGCATTCCCTTGCTACATCCGGTAGGGCCAGCCCGACAAAACCTCTAGAAAAAAGGAAAGAAACGCTGATATGACTATGAAAACTGGCACCTCGAAGACATCAAATAGGGGGGGGGGAATGCAAGGTTGGCGATACGTCGACTGTCGAACCTTCCCTTTACTGCAACTGGTCGATCGACAGATAAAAAAACAAGAAAGACGGGGAGGGGAAAAAGAACGGTTCAAGTGGCCGGGGAACTCGGGGCAAGCAAATGAACTACTGCCCAGCCGGGAAAAAGGAGAACGAAATTGTCTAACTCTGGCGGGATAAACAGGAAGGAAAAAAGTCGAGATGATACAACATGAGTAAAAACTGGAAAGGTGTCGAAAAAACTGCGAGCCGAGAGAACTCAGAAAAACCTGACGGGCCCGACCCCACAGGTCAAAGGGTGAACACACATGCACGAAAGGGTGTGCACGGCAAAAAGAAAAAGCGCCGAGAAAAAAAAGTAATCGCGATTGGGGAAAAAGGTCCAACCTTAGGGAGGAAACTATTGAAGGGGGGCTAAGTTCAAGGACTCAGCCAAGAGGAGTGGGGGGATCCCGGTATCGCCGAAGAATCGAGAAGGGAGTCGAAAACAAGAATAAGTTGAACATTTAAGTAAAAAATGCCAAGGACAGGAAGAGGACATCCGGGATAGGTGGCCAGAGAACGCAGTGTCGTGAAGACGAGAAACCGCTAAATAAAAGAAGACACTGAGCCTGTCGTGAAGAACGATCGGCGGAATGGGTGGGAGACGAACGTCTAATTCGGCGAAAAACCGTTGAGTAGGCCGGGAAACACCAAAATAAAAGGAGGGGGAAGAGGTGTTAAACAGCATAGGAAGAAAAGGGACTAACAACGAAAAAGGAGCAACGAAAGCGCTACTATGGCCGGGGAGGGGTCCAGGACTTAAGCAAGCCATACAAGCAGCGCGGGACAGGATCGAAACTTTGAGAAACAAAGTTTGATACCATGAAAAAAAAGCTTCACAAAGGCCGTAAGAGTCTTTCATGGTTCCTGCACTGTAGCGATAAAACCTGACCGGACAAAAGCAGTAGTCTCGCGCTGGGACCGGGAGGAAAATCCACTACCGTTATACACATCATAAAAGGGCAGAAAGCAGAAGAGGGCGGCGGGGGGTTATGGGAATGGCGAGACCAATACTTAATTATATTATAATCCCAAGTTCCGGAGGAGAGAGATAACCTGAGTACGATTCATGGAATCAGCAGCTAAACAATCATTCTAATTAAACGGCTGATGTTAAGAAATCTGGCGAAAGGGGGGACGCATCGAGCAAAAGGTCTTTGGGCGTGTGACTCGGGAAGTAACTACAAGGAAATCTAGAAAAAATCTTGGTCGCGAGAACGGAAGATTCCTCCTTCGGTAGAGTAAAAGGGTAACAGGAAGAGCAAAGAGTTTGTGAATGCCAATTAAAGAAGTAGGGATTCGCATGGAACGCCCTATGCGCCAGACTGGGCTACATAAAAAATGGCGAACCTCTGGCGGTAAAAGAGCTTTGAAAAGTAAGGCAGACGCCTTCCTGGGTATATGGAGCCGAAACAACGATACGACATCAAAAATGGCTAAGTTAGAGGAAATGTCTCGAAAAAAGAAAAGACAATTGGGGTCCACGGGGGATAAAACAAGACTGGGTCAAAATTCTACAGAAGGCGTGAGGTGGTTCATCTCAATGGAGGAATAGGGACTTTCAAGAAGTGGGGAAGGTATAAAAGTTGGGGATTGTGGGGCTTGGACTTGAAAAAAGAAATCGTCTTGCGCTCAGGGGCACGAGTCACCTCCATCGCCGCAGCAGGGCTAGCTCAATCAACAGATTGCAAGAGAAAAGAAACTGGGCGGAGTGAGGAGAAAAACATGTATTGTGGGGAACATGGGGAATATTAGACAAAGCGGCAAAGTTTTCTGAGCAATAGAGTAAATGGAAAGATGGTTTCTAACGGGGGAGAGCACATTCTGGGAAATGGAAGGGGACTTTAACGCAACTGGCGTTCCTTTCCAATGAGAAACTCGAAGGGGAAGAGAAGCGAAAAAAGGGGGAACGTTTGCCTGTAAGACTCAAGGAAGGCTTTTAAAGAAAAGATAGAAGAAGGGCCTTTAAAACATCGCATCACTAGACTGAAGGAGGACAAGCTAATAAAGAGTTTCGCCAAAAAAAAAGGAGGTCGGGGTCATTAAACGTCTTGAAGTGGGTGTCTTAGGATACAAGCGGCTCAAGGGCACTTCGAACGGGGACGAAGGGATGAGTACGAGGCGAGGGAATAAGATTGGGGGCCCCCACAAAGGTGATTCGGGGCTCAAGAAAAGAGGCCCAAAAGGAAAATAAGGTCCTCAGGCAGAACATAAAAACCGCGAACGCGTGCGAGGACCGGTGCTGGATACGGACCTATCCCGGGTTTACTCTCTTTAGAAACACCTCCGTAAGCTAATACGAATAGAGTGGAGTCAAATGGTGACGGTTCGTATCAGGTCAGACAAGAAAAAGGTATGGAAGGAGAGGGTGCGACGGTTTCTTGAACCATCTCCAGGAAGACCATGAAAGGGAAAATCACTGCGAAATGACCGAAGAGGAAATAGAGGATTGTGGCCCTGAAATCGCAGAGAGGAAAAGGAAGAGAGAAATCCCACACCAGGCACCTGCTGGGAAAAAAAGTTAAGGGTACAATCTTTATTATGGACGAACCGTGAGTGAGAGATACAAAAGTAAAGGAGAAAGGGAGCGCCTAAGAAAGGGAGTGACATCAAGGCTTATATTGGAGGTCAAGGAGAGAAAAAGAGGAAGCTACTTTCGAACGAACAGACTAGGGAGGCAGGCGATGGGAGGGGGAGGGACTTTATTATATGGGTAAAAACACACCGCAAATAATGGGGGGGGAAACAGAAGTTCTTTAAGAAGAAAGAGCAGTCAGCTTACTATAGAGAGCAAAAAAAAACGTAGAAAAGAGTAGGCCTGGAGAGCCTAGAGTCGAACCGGCCTTACAATGGCAAAAATGTGGAGGGGCTGGATTTGCGACCAACAAAAAGCATGCCGCAATCAAACATCCCATCCGCGGGCATCATAAGAATTTGACTCTGAGAAACATGAGCCTTGAAAGATGATAAAATCCTGAATCAACTCCGCTTGGTCCGGATCAAAAAAGAATCAAGGTCGTTAGGGAGAACTGGGCCTTGAAGGTTGGAAGAGAAAGGAGCCTAATAAACTTGTTCAAAAAAAGCCGTTGTGGCCCAAATGAAGAGAAGGGGTTCATGGGTCCCGCTCGGCGACGAGTGAATGGGAAAGAAAATCCGAAGTCAAGAGGGGCAGAGGAAGTTCCTAAGGCCTGGATACGGGGCGCTTGGTCCAAACGTTCGAACACGAAAAGAAAAAAGATGAGATGGTGGCTGTAATGCCAGAGGAAATCAACGAAAAGGCGAATCAACATCGATTTAGGACGCGGGGAGGCAAAAAAAAAGATCGTCGAGCCAGCAAGGGAGAGAAAAGCTGTCGGCTCGCAGGATGTAGGGGGTCATGAGAGCCGAACGAGTCATGAAAACTGTGGCCTAGTTCGGAGTGATGGAAGCAATCTGGGCAGAAAGGCGGCAATGAGAAGAACGAAGCTCGTCATCATCACCGTATTGACTAGGAGGGAAAAGGGAAGGGATCCATTCTAAGAAGGAAAACCTCTGAGCTGGAATGGAGAAAAAGGCCCTCGTCGCGACTCAATGCTGGACGTGGGAGAGGGACAGCCTTCATTCCGTTAGATAGGCGTAAAGGGCCCTACGGGGTAAGCGGGCCATAGAAAGCAGGGGACGATGATCAAGCCAACGGGACAAAGTGGGGTGGAAGTCTGTCTCTCGCTTGTCTGCTGAGAATAGGGAAAAAACAAAAAGGTAAGAGCTCGGCGTTCCCGGGGAAAGGTACCAGAAAAAGGACGGGGGCGCAGCAGATCCACAAAGAAAACATTGTCCAACGACGATTCCTGGCGCAAAAAGACCTAAGTCGCGCAGGGGGAAAAGTCTTCACCCCAATTGAATAAAAAACGAAAGGGAGGCTGATTCCCGCACAAAGGAACAACCAGTTGGGGGGACTCTGGACGAGGAAAGGGGGGGCGCACGATAAAAGGGAGAGATGCTGTGCCCTAAGCAGCAAAAATAAATGAGAAGAATCTCGGGGAAGTCCACCGGATAGAAGTCAATTCTTGCGCCTCGTCACACGGTAGAAAAGGAAAAAACAGAAGTCTTCCGGGATCGTGGAAAAAGGGCTCGTTAGAGCAAGAGACAGTTGCCGAGAGACGAGCAGATGAGAGGAGAAAGTTGGGATTTCGTATAGGGGCGGGAGCTACGAAGTCGATGCAGTTAGGAGTTCAAAGGATCTTTAGTAGAGGTGCGGACGTCGGTCTGACCCATGTCGCCAGAGGAGGGATTGCTAGAATTCTCGGTTCATGAAGGAAAAAGATGCCTCTGAAAGAAAAGGAAACCTGGAAGATAATAGGACCAGTTCGGCAGAAACCAGGCTGGGACGGGGAGGAATAAGGGTCGGCTTTCTTAACAACACAAATAGAACGGCCGCAGGAACGGGGTAAAGAACTTGCCCGCAGCCGGGGAAGCTTAGAGGGGATATAAGATGAAAAAAATCAGCCAAAAAGTCGATCGTAGAGGAATCCATTGGGGGGGGGGCTTCTCCTGCTCTTGAAGGGAGCCGAAAACCGCTTGTGACGGGAGGAAGGAGGTCAGCGGGCCCAGACGTAACAAATCTGACATTCTTCGTAAGGAAACACCGGGCAGTAGCTAGGGGATCAAAGTCGGCGAGTGACGAGGTCCAAAAACTGAAACCAGAGGACGATAAGGATGTGGGGCGGGGGCGTTTAGAGGACAGACCTGCCACATGAACCCGAATAGCTATTGAGAAGGGGAAGGGTTTGGTGGGGCCCGGCTTTGGGAATCTGAGAAATTGGGGGTTCCTAAAAAAAACAGTTCTTAGGAAAGAAGGGTAAAGAGCATCAGGGAATTGCGGTTGGGCAGGAAAAACAAAAAAAAAAGCGAGGCTATGCGCAGATTTGCAAAAACGTTTCCGCGTGAGCACGCTGGCTGTTAAAACAAGGAAACACAACGCAAAGTCTTCTGGAGGTGCCCAAAAAGACTAAGGGGGGGGGGGCGACTCAGGACCTGAGGAAGGCGGCAAACGGGGACCCGCGACTAGTTCTCTACATTGCCCGCTGGGGACAAGAGGAGGGAAGGGGAATTCTTCCCGATCAAGAGGAAAACCATGCGGTGAAAGGCAAAAGGATCAAAGGAATGGGGGGGTCCGCTTCAGACGAATTTTACGTCTTTACGGCCCTCCTAAAAACCCGAAGAGGGGAAAGTGCAGCATGAGAACGGGTCCGCACTTAACTCATGGTAAGGGATTGGGAGAAAAAGCCTGTGAAGGCATTGAACTCGAAAGCATCGGCCACACAACCTTGGGTCAGGACATCGAACTATAAGACTATACAGGACTCACAGCGAGTGACCTCAAACGACTCGGAAACCACGGGAGGGAAAGAGGGGCGGGCCAAAAACCGTGGGGGTTGTTGTCAATCCAGAAGGGGGGCTATTGAACTCTATCAGGATGTGGGGAGGAGACCGCCCCATGAAGGAGGGGATAATCCTTAAGGGGAAATCGGCCGGCACGGCCTGGGATGCAGCTACGCTACGACATATCTGTAACAGTGGAAAGGGGAGTCGAAGTTCGAAGCAGGGGAAATCCAAAGAGGGAATTAGTTCCTAGGCACGGCACATCATTTTACCAAGCAACAGCTCGCGTCAAAAAAAGACAGAAGGGCAAGGGAGAGACATTGCCGTAAAAGGAAAAAAGACAGGGGGGGGCTACATGATCTCAACGTATATCTCCAACGGAGTACACCAGAGTCGGGGCCGACTATGGGAGCAGGATATCCACCAGAATCATCGCTTTGTCGGGAGGAAAATAAGTGTTTCGGAGGCAGTTAAAAAGTATAAGGGGGACATTGGTAGTTTTGAAAAAGCTGAGAATTAATCTCCCCGTGACGAAGGAGTTCTCAGACGAAACACGGAAGGGTGGGAACAAGGGACGGTAAGGGATCGAGGGGACGCCATGGGGCAGGAGAGATCAAGAGCGGGGGACTGTCGGGGAAGAAATAGACCAGTGAGTGACACGGGGGTCGAGAGATAAAGGGGTCTTCCAATCAGTTATAAACGTCCAGTCGGTATTCAAGTCTGTCGTGAAGAGGAAGAAAATTCGGTGGTGCCCATATTCTATGTGCCTCAGCCGGGAGAGTCGGAATATTGATAAGCTGCCAAGGCTCTTGCAAAAATTGAGAAAGTCAATGAAGAAGACCGTCCGTCTGCACAGAGACTCGTCAAGGGAAACAAAAGGAAACCGAGGGCTGAGTATATTCGTAACCATAATTAACAATCCCTTGCGGAGGGGAATTAGAAAAACGGTTCACCAAACCGTTTTCAGGGAGTGGGGAAAGAAAGAGGGGAATCCGCATTACTGAAAAAAGGGTAAGGCACAAAGAAGAGGGGGGGGCACGGGAAAACGGCGACGAATCAGCGACAAGGAGTGGGGACCCTCGGAATCCTTGAGACGTACTTTACAGCGTGGAACTTCGCTTTATGACCTTGGATCCTTGGGAAGAGGGGTCCACGCGTCCTGTAATAGTCGAGCGAGGAGGAGGGTCGCAGGGGTCTACGGAAAAAAATTGGTCGGAACCGACGAAACTCGGAAGGGTGACTCGGTCACGTGAAGAGGGGTGACAATTGGGGTTAATTGCGGGGAGATCCCAGAAACAGGAAGGGGTTACGACCGCGAGAGGATCGGCGCAGCAACAAAAACACCTTCTGGATTATTCAACATATAAGGACGGCGCGTCGGAAGAACCCGCCTTGGATGGGGGATATACAACTAAGAAACGGCAACCCGGGGAAGTTGACAGCTTCCAACTTACGAGAAAAAGTCCTACCAATCAGTAGAAAATCTTACGAACCTAGGGGGTAGCCAGACAAACAAAAATAGCGGAAGCGGGGGGTCTTACCAAGGGAACTGGACAGACAAAGGAAGGATAGAAACTATAAGTAAACATTATACCGGGGGACGAGCGGTAGGATGTCTAATCCTGCACGGGGAAACAGGCGGCCTTCTAGAAGAATCTTGAGGGCGGGGAAAAAAAAGAGCAACGAAATGGGAAAGGGTGGGACAAAAAGCTGAACCAGGAAAAAGCAATTACGTTTGGTGTCCTACTGTGTAGATGGGGATAGGAATAGAAGAAAGCCTGGGCCTGGGGGCACCCTGAAAGATAGCGGGAGCGAAACTGCGGAAAAATTGTGCGCTGGAAAAGAAAAGGAGAGTTAAGCCAATTCATGGACTACAGAAAACGACCGAAATTAATCTGGGAAAAAGAAAGGTCCGAAGGACCTTTCCATACTCGGTTACGCACGACGTGTGTTATCTTACCGGACTAAGGGAGAAGAAACTAGGAGGGGCGTAACAATTAAAATGTGTGTAAAAATGATGTCGAACTGTCTCTGTAAGTGGTCTGGTACGAAAGAGGTGAAAATACCTGGAAGGCAGGCGTATACTAGTAATAATTTGTTGTTTGTTTCAAGTGCAACGAGGTCTATGAAACTCAATGTTGGACACGAAGACTTGGGCTTTTATCAACTGGAGGGTACGGGCGTTACCATTATCGAGAAAAAAGTAAATGTGAAAAATCCCTTAATTTTCCAAAGCCTGGAAGAGTCAAAAGGAAAAGAAAAAAAAAACGTCGAGTGGAAGGGGAAAAAAGTAGACATCAATCTTTGGTTGGGGTTTCCAAAGGGGGCGAGGGGTCAGACTATCTTAGACAAGAGGGAAGGAAGTGTGAATAATCTATCACTTCCAACGGAAGAAGGAAGCGGGTGGGAAAGGGGGCAGACTGGGCATGGGAGGGGGGACTCATGCCACTGGCAAAGTTGACATCTCACGACTAGAAGTAAAAAAGCGCACTATTTGACCTCGGAGGCGGGATAACATTCGGCAATGCTTGATATGCGGGAGCCAAAGGAAGGGAAATGAAATGGAGGAAGACGAAAAAGAGAAATAGAGGAACTCGACACCGACATTCCTAAAAAAAAACAAGGACCTTTTAAAATAATTGACTGGCCAACCCATGTTTTGGGTTTTGTCAGAGTCGAGCAGATTGGGGAGAGAAGGTAAACGCCGTTCTCGATGGGTCGGAAAAGGATACCAATCAGGTTAGGAGGGATTCTGTTGGGAGAGTGCAAGGACCATCCAAGGTTGAGCGGACCTCAATCCCGGAAACTGACGAAGAAGTGCTGCGACCGCAGCATCCGAGAGGGAAGGAAAGAGAAGGCCACTTCGACGAAGCGAAAAAAAGAAGGGAAAAGCAGGAAAACGCCTGGGGAGGATAGGAGACTAGCCAAAAAGACTTTTCGCAAAACAAAACCATGTCTTAGAAATTCTCAGGGAAGGGTTGGTGCCGAGGGCCGCCGGGTTAAATGCGTCGCCAAAATTGGGAGTATGAAGAAAAAAGAAGAAAAAAAAAAGGAGGTGAGCATGATGGGGGAATCACGACGACGGAAAAACCCTCGCTATCACTATCACGAGCGAGAGAGTCAGTGGGGGAGAGGGAAAAGGCCATCAAGGCAGAGCTGGACGCGGAGAGACGAAAAGGGATCAGGGGCAGGAAAAAATGGTGAGACCTGGTGCTTAACACGCGTGACACATGCGTCGAAGAGGCTATTCTTTTTTAGGGAGGGGACGGGAAGAACTTGAACCAAAATCCTTAGGAACCCTAGCGGGCTTGTTCACCAATCGGTCCCTGCTCCCACGTTGATGCCCATACAGCGCTTCGAGAAGAATAAAAGCAAAAAGAGTGTGGGATTCGGGGGGAGAGAATGTTCGAGCCAATCAAAATTAGAATGAAGAAAAAGGCAACATTCTTCTTATACTTAAAAGATAGACGTCCGACTCTGCTTCTAGCATCCGAGAAAAAAGAAGATGAACGTGGGGGGAGGGGGGGGTAGATTGATGGAGGGAGGGGAGGATGTCAGGATGGAGGGAAAAAGAAAAGTAATAAGGTATTCCTCAACTCGGGTTCGCGAGAACGGACTATGAGACCTATATTTTATCGTAGAATCCTCTTATAGTGAAGAAGGTTTCAAGGAATAAAAACTCGGCGTCAAACAGAACATCCTCGCGCCAAAAAAGGAGAGGGAGGTGTTGGGTGGAAGAGGAAGCATTGCCCCCCGATACTGAGACACGCGTGTAAAGAAAACCATATAATTGAAAGTCGACTGACGGTGGAGGGGTAAACTCCCTATACAGAAAAGCACATGTCTAGCTGACAGTGAACTCGTGCTCTCGCCCCGGAAAGGTGCATTACTAACACTACATGGGGGGGGGTCACCCTGAAGCCGTCTTTGGTTCCGAAGGAGGAGTAACGAGTGAACGAGGAAATTTGGAAGGAGACAGGAGTGGGGTCCAAACAAATAGCGAAGGCTCGGGAGTGCTTCGGGACAGCCATAAGCACACCAAGGGAGACGCCAATCACAGCTTCAGAGAAAATCCAGGGAGGGGGGGACACCATGGGTCGGGATCACCTAAGGAAAGGAAGAAAATTGTGGGAAAACTAGAGCGCGCAAAGAAGAAGGGGGGGGGGGGTTGGGACCTTATCAATAAATAGAGGGGGGGCCCGGGTAACGCTGGTGGACTAACGGGAGGCGAGCACCGTGGAGTTTGTCCGACAACCCGAGCTGTAGAGTCGGGGCAAGAGCGAGCAGAATGCCGCGATAAGACACGACGGGCAGAACAAAACAAAGGGGGGTCACCGGGCCGTAAGAAGCGAAATAATCTGGAAAGAAAAGAGAGAGTCCAGGGGCGTGTGGTTGAAGGGGGGGGGGGGGGGGGGGGGGTGCCTGTACGCCGAGAGCACGCGACTGAAGGGACATCTACCAAAGGAAAAGATTTCGAACCGACGTCCGGGCAGGGCCGTTGATCAATGCAAGCGGATGTGACTGAAGGATGAAGAGAGCGAAAGGAGGCGGGGAAAAAAGCGACTAGGGAAGACGATGAGAACGAGGGGGGAGAGGATGCTAATTGAGAAGCTCAGGAGTCAAAGGAGTATCAACTCAATGCACGAACGATTAACCAAGAAAAATGCCGATTTGGGAGTGGAGGCACATGAAGACCGAAATCCGCGAGCACCAGAAAAAAGAGGGAAAGATACTGGAGGGATAGAAAGATCTTAAGATCTACCTCTTACAACAAGAGAGGGGAGTCATCCTTTCTTCTTCAGATTCAAGTACCGGACCAAAGCGTTTCCATGCATCGTGATAACATTGGCAGGGAACATCGCCAGTATCCAGGCCAGGAGGTCAATGGGAAACTGGCCCATTTCGTACGAGAGAGAGGGAACCCAGTAACTAGGAACTCCTAAAGGGCAAACGACACAGGATACTCGATAAAAGCTGTTAACAACGTCTTCTGGGGGGGGGGGGGGGTGTGGGTAAAGGGGATTATGGAGACGCGGAGATCGACCACGTCAATGCAAAAGTTAAGACGTACACGATTCGTGATCAGAAAGAGGAAGGAGTTTCTTCAGAAAATTATAATTAAGGGAAAAACTGAGAAGGGAGGAAAAAAGGCCATCCATTATTAACTCGAGGAAGGGGGGAGTGGGGGAGGAAGTGATAATGAAAAAAATGAAACCATGCAAGACAGGCTCATGAGGAGTTACAGCCTATCGGCGGACGCATGACGGAGGCTCAGAACAACCAAAAGCTGAGGAGTAAAAAAAGAAGAGATAGTAGTCTTACGCCTATATGGTTACCTCGGAGGAGAAAGGGAAGTTGTCGGTCTTGTAGGGAAAAACCCGAGACATGAAGGCAAAAAATGTCCCAGACGAACAAAGAGTGGAATCAAATCCGGATGGACCCTCGCGCACGTCGACCTTGAACTGATTATAAGATGAAAGCCCAACACCCAAAAAAGGTATGAACTCCTCCAAGGAGAGGAAACGCTGCATGACGTGGGAGGAGCAGAGTTCAAATAATCCATCTGGGTTCCCCAGAAGTGGTCCCAGCGAAAGTAGATCAGGGGGCAGTTGCAATCTAGGCGAAAGGAATGGTACAAATCTATAGTCAAGTCACATTAAAAGTCGCAGTGCTTCAGTAATGGAATACTGCGGCGGGTAAACCGACGCACGTAGCAAATCAGCATTGGAGGGATCAACGTCAAACATTAACGGAATCAAACCAGAGGGGGGGAGACGAGGGAGAGCGGGAAAGCGGGACGCCATCCAACAAAGGTCAATAGCCCAAGAGGGGGAGGAGGTTTCAGAGATGATGCTCTTGAACATGCGTTTCCTGAAATCCGCATGTAGGGAAGGTTCGGAAGGTGGCTCAATCTAAGAAAGGGAAAATTCATCAAGACCAAACCTTCTCATCACAAAGTATTGGGAAAGGGACGCACTCGACGTGAAAAAAAGGACTATCCTCAGAAAATCTCCTCTTGCAGGATCCACGCATCCCGTCGGAACCAAAGAGGAAAGTGCAGTTATAAGGATCAACTGCAGGTCGCTGTAATCGCTTAAATCCAGGGGACTTCGAAGGGTCAGGAAGCGGCTACGTTCCTCAGTGAAGTCTGCCGAAAAAAAGGGGGGACCCAGGGTGGGTTTTGTCACTCGGGAGGGGAGAAGGAGCTGCTCGATATTGCCCAGTAAACCAGAGAAAAAAGGAAGGGGTCCCGAAAGAAGGTCAGCCGTGTGCGCAGCATGGGGGAAGAAAAAAGATGACTGTGTCACCGCCGGTTATTGGCTACAACAACCTGCGCCTCTGATAACGTATTCCACAAAGGAAAAAACTAACCTGCGGATGAGAAACGGCAAGGCCAAGGACTCCAGGGCTGGTCTTCGAAGAAAGGTTTTTGACGCTTAGAATTTCTGAAGGAGTGCTGTTCAATAAGGAAGAAGAGAGAAATTCTCTCGCGCGTTCTTGTAATAAAGCAAAAAGGAGATCCTTCAATGAGGGAAAAACTGCTCAGCCGGAGGAACCCAACCGAAGCGTCGATCGGGGGGGAAACCCTTTCGGTCTTGGGTAATCAAAAGCGGGCCAGGGTTCGAGGAGCACGTTGCACCGAGAAGTAGCCCTTGTCTGCGGGGGGTGCGGTCCAGCACCAGGAAGGAATGCCGGTCTCTTACGGATACGTGGTCTGGAAAGGGCGGAGGGGAGGAGGGGACCTTTGGGCTCAAGGAGTGGTTGCTGGGACGGACTGTCGACTGGCATCCAGGGCAAAAGAGTCCTCATCCGGCGGAGACGATACCCAAAGGTCTGAATAAAGCACTGTTCGACTCTCAACGGGGAGGGGAGAATCATGGGTAGTGAGGTGAGGTCAAAAGCCAAGCGCCGACACCTGTAACTATAACTGCAATCAGCCGTGCATCTTCTCGGGTAGAGGAGCTCCCGAATAACGGGAGGGTCTGAGCAAGAGGAGATATAACCATGGGGCTTCTCCTCTCCGGGGCCGAACTTGGGGACTCGCCCTTAGGAGGCCCCTCTAAACCTCCGCCAGTTGCTGGTCGCTCTCCGCTGCTCTGGATCAAAGTGACAGGAGCGGGACGAGGGGGACCAAGCCAAGCAAGGGATAAGGATTGGTCGGTCAGTTTAGAGAGCACAACCTCCAACTGAACGCACGAATGCCGCTTCAGGAAAGCCTTTTGAAAAACGCGGGGTAGAGTTCTCGAAGGTGGGCATAAAGCTTGACCATTCGTGTGACAATCCTAGAAGGCTGATGGCGGTGGGGAACTGCACCCCAAATAAAAGAGCAGAGGGCGAGCTATGCTTCTCGGTACTCCAGCAGGAGAATCATGCTTGGGGCAACCACCTAAAACATTCTCCCCCTCAGGGGCCGGTAGGATGCGGGCCAATCGGCCTTAAAAACGGGGGGAGGGGGAAGGACGGAAGGACAGAGGGATGGAGGCACACCAAATGGTGCCGCCGAAGAGGCTCCGACAATGGCGCGACTGAGTTAACAGGAGTGCGCGGGCCTCTCAAAACGCTCGATCTCATCGACACATGCGTTTCGCAAGGCACCACCAGGCACCGATGGAGGGGTACTTCGAAGGGGAAGGGAACACAAAATGCCATCCCGGACGTAAGGCTGAAAGGGGAAGCTTGAGAAAAGTACGGCAGGTTGGCCTGGGAGGGGTGCATAAGAACAATGGGAAGTGGGGCAATGGGAAATTCGGTCAGAAAAAAGACGCCAAAATCTCTTGGGGTCGGGGACATCGCCCAGGAAAAGAGGAATCTTAATTTGCAATCGGCGTATGCAGCCATCATACGCTGAAAGCGGCACCCGGCGTGCAAACGTTGGCGTGGCCACTCGGCAGGGGGGGGGGGGGACGGGAATGAAGGTCGATTCCGACTAATAGACGCTAACTTTTGGGGGACCGGAGGAAAACGCCCCAGTTAACGCGGGGCTCACGAAAGATAGAAGCGCCCCGATTGGGGAGGGGACCAAGCCCGCGTCCAGACACGCGGGGAGCCGTGGTCCCTTCTCTGTTCAGGTCACTACGGAAAAATGAAGCCGCGGGAAAAAGCACCATCGTCAATCCATCCGCAGAGTAGAAAGTCGTCGAAAGGCGGGGATCGACCGTTACCGTCAAGGGGAAGGGGCTAAAGGCTAGCTATATCGCCAACCTAACATTCAAAACAAAAAGATTGAATCCCGACATCTTGGCCATAAGTCGACAAATCTCGCGTGTCAGGATTCCGGAAGAGGGGGATCTAAAAATAAGGACTTTATACGGAGGGGGGGAAAGAAGATAAGGAAACCCGGACTGATACCGCTAATGACATAACGACCACTGAAGGCGTGGGACACACTGAGGGGGAAGGACTCGGCGGACGGTCAAAGGTGTTCGCGGAAAGGACGAATGAAGTACTGGAAAATGGGAGGGAAAAATCGACCGGAAAGACAACGGTGCCAACGAAGAAGAGACGGGTAGTCCACGTATCGGGGACGCGCAAGCTTTCGAAAGGAGTCGGGACGTCAGGAGAAAACAGGCTTCGGTGGCCCGATGCGAGGGTCCTGAGGAGGCCGAGGGTAGCCATGAATTGGGCAGGGAAGCTGACCGGGTCTTGACGAGGAGCAGGGAGCTCGTCTAATCCGTCGGCACTCTCGGTACCGGGCAAAAAAAGGAAAAACAGTCGGAACGCGGATAGGCGGGACCATCTCCAAGTCATGTATGGTCAATGGGGGAATTAGAGTTCAAACACCTTCAATTCAAGTTGATGAGCGGGGGAAGACGGGGGGGGGGACTGACCTTAAAGCCGGTTTGCTCCAAAAAGCCTCGGGTCAGCCGGGGTGTGGGGGGATCGGCTCGCTCAAGAACAAATAGAAAAGAAGATCCTTGCGAATTCTCGGGGGAAGAGGTCTGGATTGAAGGGGAAAAGGTATCCCGTGGGCAGAGCGGACAAGAGGGGGGGATTGGGGTCGTAGCGATCTCGAACTCGGTTTCGAGGCGTCGACGAGTGGGGTAGGCCTAAGAACGAAGGTTGAAAACGGATCAGTACTAGGGGGGGAGGGGTTTCATGGGGAGTCGCTCACAAAAAGACAGGCTTGTTCGAAGGCACGAGACGAT
>Ga0179593_1269674_pt1 | contig 14683 bp, 24 predicted proteins | sample CZODoug2_1_08_16_FD_185931 | JGI IMG/M metagenome (GOLD analysis project Ga0179593, IMG submission 185931) | Vadose zone soil fungal communities from Angelo Coast Range Reserve, California, USA - CZODoug2_1_08_16fungal (PacBio error correction) | ecosystem: Environmental > Terrestrial > Soil >...
AAGGGGCTACGGGGGAACTGACATGGAGACGGTCTAAAATCTAGAGGGAGGAAAAAAGAGAGGGGGCCTGGAGGGGTTAACGAAAGGGGTACGCCGCAAGAAAAGGGCGGGCCAGCGAAAAGAGGACAGGGAAGGGTTTCTGAGAATGTTCAAGACTCGCAGGAGGAAATTTCGAGGAAAAAACCGGGAGAAATCAACAAAGTTCTCGGGAAAGGAGAGGTGATAACAAAGGGGGGAACCCCTGACTAGCGGAAGAGGAATAAACAACCAAAGGGCCAAAAAGAAATGAAGCAGAGTACAAATGATGTGACAGATTGTAGCAAGTAGAGCGTGGTTGGCGTGGAACGAGCCCAAAACAAGGGGGGTGGGTTTGACACCGGGAAAAGGACAAAAAAGGCAATGCAAAGAAGGAGAAAAAAGGGTTGTTCAAAAATCAGCTAGGGAGTGGGTGAATGTACTTATCGATACTGGACGATTCCTCAGAATACCTGGACCTAGGGAAGAAAGGGAAGGGGGAGGAAGGGGAGTTCAGAGCTGATTGAACGGGAAAAAGAAAAGACCGTGAAGGCATTGAGAAGGAATCCAATAAACTAGCGGTTAATCAGTAAGAGCAGAAAAAAAAGGGATAAGAGGGGGAAAGAGTACTGGCGGGGGTGGGGTAAAAAGGGGGAAAAAAAAAATATACTCTTCCCGAGCGCTCTCGGGGGGACGCCAGGAAGGAAGGATGGCCTTGACCTTAGAGGGGGGGAAAAAAAAAGCGCGGAGAAGAAAAAAAAAGATTTCCAAAGAAGGGACCTGGCATCCTCGGGGAAACGCTAGCAGGGAGGAAAGAAGGTGTCGTCCTCGGACCTGACAGGGAGGGGTACGAAAGAAGGGCTCGCCTCCAACAATGCTGTTGCCGTAGGAAAGGGGAAGAGGAGGTGGGGGGGGATGTTGACGGTCAGGGAAAGGGGGACCGAACTCAAACGAGAGATACACGAAAGTGGGGAACCCTTTGAGAGGATTTTAAGTACAAAAGAAAAAACAGAACGGGCTCCGGCAGGAAAGTAACGAGACTGCGTTCTAAAGTAGACGGGTATTGAGGAGAAATCCGTCAGCGGAGGGGAAGGATTCTTTCGTCAAGGGGAAATGGGATGGATCTTCCTTGTGCGTAACGGAAAGAGGAGGCACGATGCGTAAAAAGGCAGGAGTGGGTGGGAAAGGCAAACCAAAAAAGCAACATTGCAATTTGCCATTGAAAGAAAAGGAGGGCCGGAAGCAGTCAGAAAGAAGAAAGGGGGCCAAGAAAGAGGGGGTCGGAAGGAACTGTCTTATCGAGGAGGGGGCAAGGGGGAAAGTCAAAAAGCGGACAAAGGGCCAGGTCGAAGGGGAGAGAACACTTCTTTGACGTAGAGGACGAAAGGGGAGACGAGTCAGAAAGATGACCCTTCAAATCCAAAAAAAAGGCACGTACGAACAACACGTGGCTATACGAGAGGATCTACGAGGAGAAGACAATGGGTCGAGGGAAAGGAGCACTGTAGGAACCTAGGAGTGAAGAGAGCAGGTCATTTAGGGGGCTCTAACCTGAAAGAAGGACACGGCCTTTCAAAAATTACTCGCTTTTAAAAAGGGGGGTAGAAGACAGGGGCAAGTCGAAACGTTTTGAAACAAGAGAGAGGGAAAGTGCGGTAAAAGCAAATTTCGAGTATCTCATGCGCGAGTGAAAGAAGAGAAGGAGGGGGGCGAACAATCCTAAAAAAGAGAAAAAAGGAAAAATGATTTATAATTCACAAGGGGGGGGGGAACGGGCTCCAAGGGTGGGCATCGGAAGCCATGAAAAATTTGAAGAAAAGGAGAAACAATGCGGCGCGCTCCGGAATTAGAAGAAGGGAATGAGGTGGCGTGGGAAGGCGAAAACTGATCTATATCACACTCGCCCTTGGGGGGGAAAAGACCCATTCGATCGGTTTTGGCGAAGACGGATAGTAGAAAAATCGTTGCCTGAGCTAGGTTAAAATAGAGAAATAGTGGAAGTGGCGGTTGGGAGAGAGATTGGTCCTTGACTTCAGGAAAGGAGATAAAGACAACAAAGACCGGGTGGGATTCGGCTTCCGCCATTTAAAAGGAGATAGGGGGTTAACAAAGTGAGGAGAAACAGGGAAGAAAAAAAAAACAAAAAAAAAGGGGGGTGAAAATGAGGGAAAAACGGAATAGACGCATTGGGGCAAACAGCGGACAATACAAGCATCGTTATAGAAGACGCATCCCAATTTCACAAGACCAAAAAAAGTGCATGACTAGGACGGGGTCGAAACGGAAAATGGAGGGGGTAGACGTAGGGGGAGAGAATACGGAAAAAAAAATCCGCAGCAAATGCGGTCAGGAAGTGAAGAGAGTTACAAGGCGGAGAGTGAAAAAAAGGTATGATGCCGGTCTAACTCCCAATGGGAAAAGACAGGGAAAGGAGATGTGGGGAAAAAAGAGAAAGAAGGGGAGGAAGAGGATCTCGCCCGTGGAATAAGCAAGAGGAGGAAAAGGGGAAAGGAAGTGGGACAGAGCGGGGAAAGCCACTAAATGACGCACTACAAGGGAATGTCATGGGGCGCACACGCAGGAAAACTAAAAAAAATAGTTAGAAAAGGGGGGACAAACTGCGTACACCCAAAGGAGAAGACTTATAAAGAGACCACAACAATGGGAGGAGAATGGCCGTACAGGTGGAAAATAAAAATCAAAAAGAAAAAAAAAGGTCGTGCGGAGAGATAGTAGTGAAAAAAGCCCGGCAGTATCACGCAAAAGGCTGGGGCATCAGAATAGTTGCCGTTAAGCGGATGTTCGATCACTGGAGACGAAAGGAGGGCAATCGGAGGGAGGAAATACCTTACAGATAAAGCAAAAGAGGCCGGCAGGGATGGCAAAAATTGAGGCGAGAGATATGGCCATCTTCAAAAAAAAACAAAAAAATAAGGGGAGGGGTAAACAGGGCGTCTAGGGAAGGGGGGAGGTACACCTGCATAACCATCAGTAGAAGGAGGGAACAGAAAAATATTATAACTAGGAGACACTATGAAGGGGTCAAAAAGAAAACGCCAAAAAAATTCAAACCAGAGATAAATTGGGAATGGCACGAGTTAATTACGCACGCGTCTGGAAAGGAAATGCCAGAAAAGGGAGATACAAAGATTTTGCACAAAAAAAGGGGGGGTCAGGTCGGCAGCGAAGGAAATAAACGTCAAGGCGGAACGAACTTATCAGAAGAAAAGAGGGAAAGATTACTCACACAGGAATTCACTACTGCTCTGAAGAACACTCGATCGGGGGAAAATGGGGGTCGGGTACGAGACGTCGTAAAAAAAAAGAATGAAGCTGAGGGAGGGAGTTAATTTAGTCGGGGGGAGAAGAGAAGTAAGTAAAATCCTAACAACATCAAGAAAAGGGCTTCTAATATGAAGGAGCGCATGGGGGAGAAAGAAAAAGGATTAAAGGGTAAGGGGCTGAGGGTCGAGGGGACCAAAAATGGAGAAAGTCGGTAGAGGAATTTCTACATAGGGTCGCGGTAAGAAGGGGAAGAGGGAATTAGCCAAAGAATAAAGAGTCAAACCAAGAAGAAAGAGATCTCTACTGTGCGGGGAGACGACGCACTGATCAGCAATTGGGGAAAAAGAAAAAGTGATACTGAGGACTTCTATCATGAAGGGAGAGTAAAGGTGACAAGGGTCAGGGATATTGCTTTCGAAGTCCGATAAAGAAAGGATCAAGCCGGTGGAAAAGAAGTCCGTGAGCTACTTTAGGAGCAATTGGCGACGATAGAGGGGGAAGGATCAAAGCAGGGGGCCCGTAAGCGAAAAATGGGTAGGGGGGGGGAGGTCTTGACGAATACGAGAGACTTGTAAGTAAGTCTCGAGGCTGCGAACGCCGGGGGGGATTCAAGAGAAGGGGAAGGATTAAAAAAAATACTTAGAAAAGAAAGATTGTGCAAGAAAGAATTTCGACGGAGGAACGGCCGCTGACAAGGCAGAAAGGGAATAGTAACTACTGAGAGACAAATAATCCGGAAGTATTGGGGGGGGAACGACAGCAGAAGATACTAACGTCACGGAAGACTTGCCAAAGTCTAGGGGGGGGATGAAACGAACTACTCGAAATACAGGCGATTTGACGAAGAAGAAAGGACGCGCATAAGGAGAGCGAAAAAGGTGGGTGGCATCTGCGTCCCAGCACGGGGAAGAAACCTGTTGACGCTATGAAAGAAGAGAGTGCGTCTCGAAAGGAAAAGGCAAAGCCTAACCATCGAAGAAAAGACTGATCCCAAGCCGTCAATAGAAACGGTTGTTTTGGCGGCTAAAAGAAAAAGAAACAAAGGAAGGGATTACATGACAGAACAGGGAGAGAAGAACTTCCTTAGAGAAGAGGGATGCCCCATTTCAGGATGTCAAATCTGGGGGACGGTAAAACAACCTCAAGGTGAAGGGGCCTGGAGACCTCTTGAGGGAAGGGGAGCGCGTCGGGAAGGATGAGAGGGGAGGGCGAGTCAAACAGAAAGAAAAAGAAATAAAACGAGTCACCTATCTACTGTTCTGCAAGAGAAAGAAAGTTCAACACCAGAGAAGAGAGGGAAGGAGGGTCTCTAGAGGAACTTTCAGGAGAACACAGTCGTCGACCTCAAAGAAAAGAAGGAGAGGGGGGGACCTCAAGTTCCGGGGTCTAGAAAAAGAGGAAGACAACATCAAGAGGAGAACAAGGGGTCTGCTTGTAGGGAAAAACAAAAGGGTGGCCCGAACCACGCGATCTGAACTAATGAAAAGAAAAAGGCAATGGGTTGGAACGGGTTGGGGGGACTAGGGAGTGGCTGGAACCTGAATCAGGGCAAAACCTTTCTTCTGCAGTCACCTCAAGGAGCTGGCCAGTCTCTCACCCTGCACGGCTAGGGGATGGGGAGAAAAAGATCTGGGGGGGTCAGACTCTAGAAGAAATGCGATCGAAGGGAAGACTGATGAATCGGTCACATCAGAAATTCGGAAAAGGGAAAAATAATGTCTAGATGAAAACAAAAAAGGATGATTAAAAAGAAGAAGAATCGACGGGATGGTTGGGATGTCATGACCAGAAACATGGAGGTTTAGAGGGAGGGGAACCCCTGCTCTTTTCCTTGCTCGTATAAAAAACGTCGCTCTCTGTCTGGTTTCTCAGAAAACCTTCATTTTCTCAGCCTGGCCCAGATGACTGGGAAGGGGAAATGAGAACCCCAGGTCGGAATATCGGTCGAAGGAAAAGGAAAGACTAGTCTCCTACCCCAAGAAAGACGTGCAATGTCGGTCAGGTTCACGCAGAGCGTGGGTTGAGTTAGAAAATGGGTGGGGGGGGGACACCGCACAAAAATGAAGTGGGGACATCCGCTTTAATGTTGGAAGAATTATCGGAAGAAATCGGAACTTTGGGGTCAAGGAACGCGAGGGAGTATGTTGATCAAAATGAACTCCAGGACAGGGGAGGATTATTCGACGAAGAAGGGGGACGCGAGGCGGTGATCTCTCGGGAAGAAACACTTACTTGGAGGAGGGGGATCGTACGGGAACGTTTGGGGGAAGACTACCTCGACATACTGAAAGCCGCTCTCGATCACGGGGGGGACGAGGGGGGAATTGACCTTGGGTGGGGGGGGTTGAGCGCAGGGGAAGTCCAGATCGTGCAAGAGAAAGGGGGGCATCCTCGGCGCTAAAAAGGAAAAGGAAGAATACAGTTCCTTTCAGGTGGAAGCGCATGCAGGGGGGGGGGCAGGGGTCCGGGGGATAAAACGCCTAAAGAAGGGGGAAAATCTTCCTTTTAGAAGGCGAGAGATGGGGGGGGGGGTTGAGGCGGGAAGGGGAGCATGTCGCGGACGAAAGGGAGGAGAGAAAGAAAAACGGAGAAACGGGGAGGATGTTTAGCCTCTGAAAAAACCGGGGCCGAGTTTCGCGCTCGGAGTGGATAGGACTTCCTTCGCCACAGAAGAATTGGAGAAGGAGGTAGTCCGTCAGGCGAGAGTCAAAGGACGGTAAGTAGTGAAGGAAACTTCCTAAAAGAAAGGGGAAACACTGAAAACGTAAATAAAGAGAAGGAAGAATCCTGGCGTGCCGGGATCCAAAGAGCAGGCGAATAGAGGGGATGAAAGGCCGGTACGAGGTAGGAGGGGGAAAAAAAGGGGGTTATTCGGGGAGAGGAAGGGGATAACCAGAGGGGCAACCATTAAGAGCTCCTTCTAGGGAAAAGTACATCGACGCCCTAACAGATCGCCCTTGGGAAAAGGACCGGGGAGCGGCCCCTGTGCTAGGGGAAAACGGGGAGGGAACGCAAGAGTACAGGGTCGAGAAAGAAAAGGAGGAAAAAAGGGCATGAGAATCTTCGGGATTAAAAGAAAAACATAAAAGGGTCCCGAGGGCCCAAGGAGAGAAATCGCTTGAACGATTCAAAAGGGAAGGAAGGGGGGTTTGGAAACCCTTCAGAAGAGGGAGTCGGGACACACCCGGGAAAAAGATCGAGTTATGAAAGAAAACGATCAACAGGTGGCGCACATAGGAAAAAAAAACCGGAGGAAGGAAGTAACGGTTAAGAAAAATACGCACTCAAATGAGAAAAAGGGGAAACTCCCTAGCCGTAAAGGGGGAAGGATGGGGCGCACCTTCAGCGATGAGAAGGAGGAAGGAAAACCTGTTGATTTTTTGGGGGGACAAGAAAAGAATCAAGCGATATCAAGAGGGCAACTTGCGAAGACTGAAAGGAGAGAGGGGGCTAACTGCTCAGTAAAAATCTGGGTGGAAAACGCGTTAGCAGAGGGGAAGGGGAGGGGTTCGGGTCTATCCTCTTGAAAAAAGGGAATGCCGAGCAAGTCTACCGAAAATAAAGGGAATCAGGGGCGCTTTCCTCCATTTCCAATGAAAGGAGGTTTAAAGGGAAACCTCTGTTCACATGATGCATAAGACTTGGAGGGGAAAGTAGCCTAAAAATCCAAGGAGGAGAGAAGAAGGTAAGAGTGTCAATACTGCTCGCTGAGGGAACCGGAAAGAGGGGGGAAACAAATAAGAGGGGTAAAAATAATCTGTAGGGAGAGGCTTACGACATCTCTTATTGGGAAAAGAGGTAATCCGTTATAAGCTAAGAAGGGGAAACGAACTGTGCTATGGAAGGAAATAGGAGAAAAGTCACATAAAAGAAGGGTTAAACGGGGGGTCCGCACCAGATGGAAGGGGAATGCACCCGAGGCCACAATCGTAGAAGGGATCGACAGAAACGCCATCACAAAAGGAGAAAGGGGGGACGTGGAAAAGAATAAAAAGGCAGGAGAAGGCCGTATTTTGGGGTCAATCGAGATAAACAAAAAAAAGGTATTATGATTAAAGAGAAGGGAACAAAACGTCCCGTCATTAGCAAGAATTTGGAAAGAAGGGGGGGTAGGGTTTTCCAGGGATTCTTTTCAGGGAGATATGAGGGAGATCGGGGAGAGGGGGGAATAAAATTCATCGTCTCGAGGGAATCTAAACGTCGTCGGGCGACGGGGGAAGGGAGAAGTCATCTTCCCTCCAGTGGGCTAACACTATTCGCTGTACAAGTTCTTTACGAGGAGAAAAGAGGGGGGGGGATTGAGGAGATGAGAAACAGGGGGAGCCCTCGGAAGAATCCGTAGGGAGAATACTCTATCCGGCAAAAGAGGGGAAGGCTTGCGCGGATTAAGAAAGGAGGCATTCGACGCGGAGCAAGAGTGGACGGAAAAGGTAGCTGGCAGGGGAATTGATGGTATCTCATAATCCGTCATCACCGGGGCATATTGAGGGGAAGGAAGAGAAACTTCAAATTCTCTCAAGAAGCAAAGAACGGCTCGGTCGCACCAAAAAGAACTATTCGTGGAATACGAGAACTCTGCGAAAAAAGAAAAGATGGAAGGAGAAGCTCCTGGGCTGAAGATCAGCCGGGCAGAATCTAAAAAAAAAGCATCAAAAAGGGTCTGTCTAACCGGAGAAGAAGCGAAAGGGTCGACAGGGCGGTCAAAATTGTTCGGCTTCGGCGAGGACAACCCTTGAAAAAAGAGGGGAAAAAAGGTGAATTGAACATCAAGGAAATAGGGGTTTCTGTCTATGTCGCCATCAAGGACGAGCGGAAAACAGAGCCCGCGATCTCGAAAGAACGGGAAAACTTATCCGCAGGGGAAAAAAAAGGAAGAGGAAAAGGGGGCTTAATCGTAGAAAGAAGGATGGTAAGGGAGGGGGAAGGCTTTCGGTTCAGAAAAAAAGCGAGAGTCCGGGAAAAGTGTCCTGTAGAGAAGAAGAATAATGGCGACTAATACTCTTGCGACACGGAGGGACCAACCCAACAAAAAAACCAAAAAAAACTGCCAAAAAGAGAAACCAGCTATGGGGTCAGGCGGATCGGGGAGGAGAGAAGGAAAAGCACTACGAAAGAAAAACACTGGTTGGTCACCTCGCCGCCGGAAAGAAGAAAGAAGGACGACCTCGATACCCGTCCTTGAGGAGGAGGTCACAAGGCGTATGCCGGGGACGGAGGAAAAGATTGCCGGCGTCACTCCGAGGGAGGAAAAGGGGGAAGAGACATGTAAAGCAAGTAAGATACGAACGTCCGGGAAGGGAAAGGGCAGCCTCTACTTACTAGAAAGAAGATGTGTGCAGAAGAAGAAGAAAAAAGTAGCCCGGGTGAAAGGAGAAAAAAGCCTACCTTCGACCGGGTACTTCTATTCAGAACGGCTTGTCGGAGAGACCGGAAAGGACAAAACAGCCTACAAAGAATCGAAAAGAATAAAACTTCATATCAAAAAGTGTTACGGAAAAATCAACGGGGGCCAACCTGCATGTCGCAGGAAGACCGGTAGAGAAGACTGCTTGGCTAGGAGGATAAAAGAGGAAGGAAAAGATCTGAAATCCGTGCGCAAAACTCAAAGGGGGAGAGACAGACGCGAAAGGGAAGAAAAAAGCGCGTCGGGTAAGGATGTACAGGGAGGTTCGGTCACCCAAGATACGAAAAAAAGAAGCAGGGCTCCTATCACGGTAGGAAGAGAAAAGGTAATGAAGACTCAGGATGAGGTCGCTAGAGCAAAGGAGAAAGGGAACTCTTCTACCGACCAAAAAAGCCTTCCGATTCACCTGCAAGGGACCGGAGAGGGGGAAGACGATAAGTTACTACAAAAAAGGAGGGATGAACACTGACAGAAAGGGGGCGGGGGGGGGGTGGAAAAAAAAAACACATTTTTTGACCCTAACTAGAAAGGAGAGACGTGAAAAACCTCTGACGAAGTGCAAGTAGTGGAAAAAGGTTTGGTTTATGAGCTACGCTTCCTTTGCTTGGAAGCATCCTGGCACCTGCGGGAACGGGAAAATAACCTTCAGCTTGAACATGAGAAAAAAAAAATTCAACGAAAAGCTGAGACGCTCCGAAAGAGAGAACGATCAGTAGGCCATCGAAGGGGGAAGCCGCGGTAAGAGACTGCAGGTCCAGAATAGGAAAAAAACTTATGAGGAGGGGGATCTAATATCAAAAAAAAAAATGGGAGGGGGGGAAAAAAATATAAGAACAATCTGGGGGAGGTCGATTCTTACGCATTGCATCTCTGATTCATCCGTTAGCCAAAGAGGGTCTTGATCGTAGGTCGACGTCGCGAGAAGGGGAGCAAGCACTATCAGTAAACAAGGGGGGAGGAACTGGAAAAGATTTATTGGGAAAACTCGAATAATTGAAAGGAAAGAGGGGTCACAATAACACTGACATACCGTACTCCTAAGCAAAAGGGAGAAGAAGAGGGCACTTGCTGGGAAGGGGGTCACGTCATCTCTGGTTAGGATAAACAAAAGGGGGGGGTTGGTTAAAAATAAAAAAGGACATATTAAAAGGGTTCTCATCTATGTGGGGGGGGAAGTTACGCGGGCTTTAAGAGAATTAAATTGGTGGGGTCCCTTCCGAGAAGTCTTCTTTGAGGTCGACTAGGGAGAGAGGGGGGGGGGAACGGTCTAGTAGGAGGAAAGGAGGAAATCGGACTGGGGTTAATCTTAAGGAGGGAAAGCTAATATATTAGCGAGGAGGGAGGGCTTGGGGACGAACCGAGAGAAGGACCAGGGAGAGAGAGAGGGAATAGGGGTCAAGCAAAATTGAAGAAGGGTTTTTTCGAAGAGTTAAAATCTTTCCATCTACCTTTAAGAAAACGGCTCTAAGCACGGAAGAGAGGATGGCAGTCCTCGACAGGCATGTTGGGAAGGAGGAGAAAAGGTCCAAACACGTTAGGGGGAGGGGGGGAAAAGGGGAGATAGTTGGGGGATTTTTGGACGAAGGAAGGGGGGCTAACGGGGAGACTGTCGGAGATCCACCACCGGGAGGAAGTAGGGGGGAAGGTTTGAACTCAGATGAACCCGGGAGACAGAGAGGAGGGAAAAATGCTTCCGAAGGCGGGGGGGAAAGAGCCAGGTTTATTTCAAGTTAGTAAACGGAAGAGGGACGAAGGCAAGTCTTAACGGAGGAGTGGATCTTCTTGATGCCGTACACCTTACGGGACGGCAGAAGAAAGAAAGGGAGAGGAAAAAGAATCCTGAGGAAGGAAAATAAGGGGGAGAGAGGAGAGAATTTCCAATGCCGGGAGACGATTTCAATTGCTTGGAAGAGGAGAATTGTTCATCACCGCTTAAAGGAAAGGAGGGAGCCTTTTTGCCGGAGATAAAGGACTCGAAGTATCTCCCAGATGAAAGCTCCTTTCACGAACCGGGGCTTCGGCAAGTAGGATCTGGAGAGAAGATCAGGGTCCGTAGAAACGGACATAGGAAAAGAGGGGAAGAAGCGGCCTAGGGATAGAAAAAAGAATAGAGGAAAACTGTCAACCATGTACAAGGGGGGAAAACTAGTGCATGTTTAAGGAAATGGGGTTTAAGGGGAAAGGAGCGGCGCCCAGAAGGGAAAAGAGAGGGAAAGAGGGAGCAGATCGAAGATGTTCAGAAAGCGACTAAAAGGGGACAGAGGCGAATCGGATGGGGAAGGACACATCGCCCGCTGCGAAATGGGTTGGAAGAAGAAGGAATCCGGAAAGGTGAAGAGGGACAGAAAAAAGGAACGAAAGCGAGAAGATTCTACTGAAAGGTATTATTGGGGGAAGGGTTAAGGACTAGAAGCGGATCTCGGAGAAAAGACACTTCCTCCTTTCTCAATAAGGAGGAAAGGTTGTCGAGACTGTGAGATGGATAAACAAAAAAGGGAGTGAAGGAAAGCGCTTTTGCACTAACCTGGTGTCTGGAGGAGGGGGTTTATCTCATTTGAAGGGCTGCTAGAGAAAACAATGACATATGCAGGGGAAGGGAGCGGAAGGAAGCCAATTAACATTCATATTGGTTTAGAAAATTCAGATAATGTCGGAAGAGGTAACTTCGTTGCAACTAAAATCTTGATATCACATCCTCCATCGAAAAAAAAAGTGAAGAAGAAGGTACAGACTTCATGGGAAACTCTAGGGAAGAACCTTAATATAGTGTAAACTAGGGGGGAAATATAACTATGTAGCCATTAGAAGACATAAGTGTCGAAGGAACAGGCGGAAACGGGAAAGTGAGGCACTACTCCTTGTCGACCGCTGGAAGGACGAGGGAAGAGAAAAAAGTGCAAAGAACCGACAAAAAAAAGGAAGAGGGAAGATAACAAAAATTCAAAAATTTTGAGAAGAACCGTGCCACGTTAATGAAATTTTCTACAGTAAAAAAAATCCAAAAAAAAACAGGCAACCGACTGTAACGAAATTGTTGTCGTGATAGGGAACGGGGGGAAGGTGTTAATCGAAAAATCACACAGAGATCAACCAACAAAACGTGATTATTTAGGGGAGAGGGCCAACAGTCCCGGAAGGAGTCTAAATTGGTGAGGAACCGTCGGACGTGAGGAGGGCATGGGATATCAATCTATCGTTCATCGGGGAACCCCATGAACGTAGGCTGGCCTTCATGGGGAAGAAGAGGTACTGCGCCTTTAATGTAGGGATCATCTGCAAGAGCAGTTAGGTCGACAAGGCGTCGAAAGGAGAAAGGAGGGAAAAAGAGAAATGGATATTAGGATTTCGCAGAAAAAATCGTATCGAAATCTACACACTCGGCGTCCGGGGAAAAAGAGAACCTAAGACACGCAGGGACCTGCGTCTCAGGGGGGGGGGGAGGGCGGAGAACGCGTCTGAAACCTTGGCCTACAACAGGAGCTGTCGGCAAAAAGTTGAGTAAGGTGGATAAAAAGCAAAGGAAACGTGGAAGATGAGGAGACTAGACTATAACTGTCAAATTAAAAGAAGACGCCTTCAACGAGAAAACTAAAATGAGAAACTCTATCGGCACTATTTCGGGGGGGGGGGAGAGAAGACTGACTGCTGCAAAAAAGAGTGAACGGAGGCATTGGGATAAGAGGATCTCTGTCATAGAGGAAAAAGAGGCCGCCCATCAATAAATGTTCGTCAGGAAGGGACGCGCGCATTTTTAACTACATCGTCACAGGTTCCGGATTGCGGCGAGAACAAAAAGGGGGACGAAGGAGAGAGTGCTTTCGAAGAAGGAGGAGGGAAATTTTTGGGAGATTCGCAAGAAGGCGTACAACCGCGAAATAGCTCGAATGTCTGGAGGAAAAAAAAAAGATCCTCATTTGTAAAACAAAATAGTCTGAAGGGCTAAGACTTTTCAAGCGTCTTCACTGGTGAAGGGGGAGGGGAGAGATATGGAGGAGAGCAGAGAAAGAAGACTGAAGGAAGTGCCGGTTACTAAGGGACAAGGAGAAACCGTAAGCTATTTCAGACTATCTCTGAAGGAAAAAGGGGCAAGGTTCAACCGCGAAGGGAATGCGCTCTTAGGAATCGATACGTGAAGAGGGAAGGGATCTCAGCTGGGGGAAAGGAAAATCTCAAGAGGGAATCGCGAGAAAACAAGGGAAAAGAAACCGTCCATTTTGAAATTCGATTAATGAAAGCGGGAGGGCAGTCTGATAAGGGTAAAACAAGTAAGGGGGCGGCAATCGGTTATCATCGCCTCAAAAGAAAAAAGACAGGTACGGGAGAGTAATAAGACGAACGGAGAAAGGGGGACCCTCCAAAAAGAAGGACTACTCGAAACAGAAAAATAATCGAAGAAAAATCTAGACCGTTTTCCGCTGCAAAAGGAAAAGAGCCGACCGGCGGAACGTGGGGGACGAGGAAAAAAAAAGGGAGCTCGAACTGCCGCGTCCACAAAAAATACGAACTGACAAATCCCGGTTTGGGGGGGGAAGGGAGCATTACCAGCAAAAAAGCCGAATGGAAGGAATACAGAACAATGTTAGAATAAGACTTCGAGAAGGGGGGACCAGGTCGAGTTTCAAGATCTGGAAGGCAAAGAAAAAAATAGGGAAAGGAGAACTAACTAGGGGAGGCAGGGGAGCGCTATGTCAGGGAAGGTAGGGAACACCGAACAGAAGATCATAGAGAATGCAGGTGTCGTCCGCGAAGATTTCAAAAAGCGAGCTAGGGAGGGACTACGCTGCCGAAAAAGAAAGGGGAGCGCCGAAAATCGGAAATCAAAAAGCCTTACCGGAAGGCAAAGTTGACGGATGTGAGGGAAGGGAAGGGAGATAAGTAGAACAAAGAACCGGAACGTGCAAACGTTTCATCTGAAACGGTTGGGGGGTCCCAACCCATTGGGGAACAGAGGAAGAACAATTGGAGGGGAAAATGCGAGTAAATTCAGTGGGGTTGCAAAAAGGGGGTGGTGGGAAGGCGCTACGTATGTGAGGGGGAGGGGGACCTCATTTCCACCTTTCAGGGAAAAGGAAAAACCTCCCTGAGCTGGAAAGTCTCGCAAAACAGCAAGACGGGGAGGGGGGTCAAGCGTATGAGGAGAAGAGGTAGGAAAGAGAGGACCCCCTTGGGGTTTCCAGAAGGGAAATAGAGCTGCATGTTCAAGAACAAAAGGGAGAATCTGATCTCTCTCACAAAAAAGGAAAAAATCAAGATCGTAGATTAAGTTCGATTAGGAAAAAGGCAGAAGACGGGCAAATTGAAAAAAGGCAGATTGTCCTGTGGAGGTAGAGAAGACTAGCTCTAGTAGAAAAAAAGCGTTCATTTTGGCGAGACTGGTCAAAAGGGAGGTTCCCCGCAATGGAAGAGGGGGAAGTAAGGTCCAAAAAGGGGGGAGGACAACACTCCAACAAATGCACACTAGTCAGGAGGAGGTTTCACGCAATAGAAGTCGTTGGGCTCCCATGTTTTGGGGTTACACATCAACGCGATTGCATGGCCTCAAGCGAAGGGATGTTTAAAGTAATGAGGCGGGTCATCTCATCACGGAAATGTCAGGAGCTCGTCCGGAGGAAAACTTTGGAAAGGGCTAAAAGTGGGCTTCGCCTACCTGTAAAAGGACGACTAAGCCGAGCTCTCTTTGAAGAGTAGAACTAAACTTTATATGAAGCTGGAGAGGCGGTACGTGTGACGAACGACTCGACAGAAGAAAGAAAAAAATCGCGCACGAGAGAAGATGTCATTTTCAACCGGGGGGAAGTTTTTTCGGACGGCGTAAAATATCAGTGGCCATATCGACAGTGGCAGCAAGAGAGGACTCAGCAGAGAATAAGGGAAAGGGGGTCATGTCATGACATGCAAGTTGGGGGGAAGGAAAGGATCGAAAGAACACAAAGGGGATTTGGAAGTTGGTGAGGGGAATTTGGTTAGGATTGGGACGTT
>Ga0179593_1353458_pt1 | contig 14683 bp, 26 predicted proteins | sample CZODoug2_1_08_16_FD_185931 | JGI IMG/M metagenome (GOLD analysis project Ga0179593, IMG submission 185931) | Vadose zone soil fungal communities from Angelo Coast Range Reserve, California, USA - CZODoug2_1_08_16fungal (PacBio error correction) | ecosystem: Environmental > Terrestrial > Soil >...
TGAAACGACATCCCAGAGAGATAAATCCCGAAATCCGGTGAGGCGACAAACTTAACCAAGGGGAAAACAACCTCATGGAAGAGGGTTACGGAGAGGATTGTCACTAAGGGCAAAGCACTTAACGAAAGGAAACCAGATGTGTGAATCGGGGACAAAAAAACACTCCCGTTACAAACAACGACAGGAAAGCGGACGTCCCATAAGGAAAGAAAGGCATCGGGGGTTGTTTGTTACGTTTAGGGTTGTTTTTGTGGCGTTGTGCTACTCATTTGTCGCCGACACCACTACCAATATAAAAAACCTAGGGAAAAGCAACCAAAAGGGTTCAGTTGGAAGGAAGTGGAACAAAAAAACGGACCAGGGGTAAAACGGGGGAAAAAGGGAAAAAGAGACCGGGAAGAAGGAGAGTCGCATTAATGGGGGGAAAGCGACACTGATTAACAAAAGTGCTGCCATGCGGGTGGGAAAAGGAGTTGGGGGGGCAGTATGGACCGGTGAAAAAGAAGACAAAAGAGTGCGCCGCGGAGGGGGGGAAAGGGGGAGGTTTTACTGGTAATACAAGGCAAAAGACATACTGGGGTCCAGCGTAAGAGCGGCGGTTTGTAAGGGAAGGGGAGGCCAGCTATCGTCAAACGAAAGGGCCAGATTATCATAAGGGGGGGACTTAGATAGACAGAAAGGGGGGAAAATCTGTAATGCCGCAACGGATTGATTGAGCGATGTGGAACTGAAAATCAAGAGGGGGGGAGGAAAGGTAAAGATCACCAGAAAAATGACATGACGACACTTGCCGGGGGTTTTTTAAAAGGAAGAGGGGACGAACATACGCTTCCAGACTGATGGGCTAAAGGGACCGCCGCAGAAAACTCTGATTGGACCCTAATAAAAAAAGAAGTTAAGTGTGGGTCGGTGGGCGAGTGGAATTGTTTTACCATATGAGCTTTGGGTCCAGGATGGCTCGGAACCGGGTAAAAAGGGAAGGGGGGTCTCTTAAAAAGGGGGCACAAAATGTGCTGGTGGGAAGGAGAAGAAAATCTGCTCCTGAAACAGAGGGAAGGGGCCGAAAAGTAAAGTGAAGAATAGAAAAATGGAGGGGAGCAAACAACACAAAGCATCAGGGGGGTTGGGGGGGGACGAGTGCAAGCCGAGATGGGAGACCAGACTATACAAAAAAAGCGGGGGAGGGAGGGGGGGAAAGGGAGGCGGTTGGGGGAAGGGTGAACAAAAAAAAAGGGGGGGGTAAATCCAACAGGGGGGGACGGGAAAGGGACGGAAGGGGGGTGGTGGAGCTGACTTATAAAAAAATGGGTTAAAAGGCAAGGGAACGAAAAAAAAACAGAAGTCTTAAATTCGCACTTGCTCGTGTTCCAAACCCTAACGGGGGGTTGGGAAAAGACCACTAAACGACGTTCACGGGGGAAAGGACTGGTGTGGGAGAGGGGAAAGGGTTGCAAGCCTAAACACTTCGATTGAAAACGAGACCGTCAGTCGGTGAAAACACGTCAATACGATAAAAAAGGGTGCCACTACTCAACCGAGGATGCCTTAAGAAAAAAAAAAAGAAAAATCAAAAAACATGAGGGCGGGGGGGTGCAGAGTGTCAAACAACCAAAAAAAAAAAAAAACTACAGGGGGGGGGGAACTTCAACCGTCGACTGAGGGGGACAAAATTGCCGGGAGTTCAGACGCCAAAGGCAATGACTTGGTGGGGAGAAAGCGAAAAACAGATGTCCCATCATAAAACAAACTAAGGGTCCTAAAAACGGGAGAGGGCGGGTGACAGGGAACCACGTGGTTCAGGGGGGGTCCGGCAGCGGGCAGAAAGTTGGTTCCTTTGCAAAAACCTTGTGAAAAAATGGGAAAGCTAAATACAGAACGAGGGAGGGCTTGTTTTTGGGTGGCGAAGCAAATAGTGGGAAAAGAGGGGTAATTGGACAAACAATGTCAGCTGTGTGAGACCGCCCGTTTCCAAGACTGTCAAGCCGGACCAAACCCGTTTTCCATTCCGGGGGGGGGAGCCGCAAGTGAAAAACATTTTGTTGTCGTGGGAAGGGGGTGGCAAAAACGGGTCAAACGAAAAACCGTGCAAAGGGAATCGGCGGGAAGGGTCCGAATGCGGACCAGAGAGAGGTTGGGGCTTCACGTTAAAAAAACCATGAATGTTCAGGAAGAAGTCAAAATGCCTTATTCTTTGGGTGTGGGGGGACACACGCGTTTTTTGGGAGGGGTTTCGGCAAGTTCACCCACCGGGGGGAACCTAAAAAAGAAATGTTTAAAGGGTTGACAAGGAGCCTCAACCGAGGGACCGCCGAAACGAAAAACCTAAGGGTGGGGGGACGGGGAACAAAAACTAAAACACAAAAACAGAGATCGGTGGAGAATCACGCGAGGTAGTGGAATTCAGTAAAGGGAGAACAAAGGGGAAGCAATCCAAACGGAGACCGTTTGCGGGGGGAATGTATGAAAAGGGGGGGGAAATTCGCGAAAAACACACTTAAAGAACAAAGGGAGGGTGGGGGTGGGGTCCACAAACCGGAACGACGGACCGTTCAACGTTATCCGAAAGGGACCAAAAGGTGAGTTTCACCGGCGAAAAGAAAACTTTCAAGGGAAAAAAAGGGGGTGTTAAATGAAGGGCATCACAGGTGTCCAAAAAAAAGTCCAAAAAGGAACATTAAGGGAAACAACAACTGGTGTGGGGGCACCTCTTTGGGGGAAGGGGGTCGAGAAGTAGGGGTTTAGAATGCAAGGTAAACAGGAGGGAAAAAGTACCGATGGTAAAAACACAAAAAAAGTGCGGAACAGCCTTGGGGGGGGAAGGACAGAAAGGCAACAGTGCCAATTGGTGGGCAACCAACCCTGAAAAAGCAAATGCGAAGACTGGGGAGAGGGGGGGGGGGTTTCTAACGGAAGACAACATTGGTTGGTAAACTGCGTGCGTTGTTGTAATGTCAGCATAGGGGGGGGGGATGGTGGGGCTCCGCAAGGAACAAAAAGCACTTTGGTCGAAAGAAGTCAAACGGCAGACGCAACCAATCATTTACCCACTGATACTAAAAGCGGTATGGGCCGAGTCGAAGGGGGGGGCGCGTGTTGCAAAAAAAAAAAAAAAAAAAAAGAACCGCACAACTCAAAGCTATCAAATTAAAAAAAAGAAAACTGAAGGGAAAAATGTGGTCCTGGTGACAATCAAACCGGGTCTCAATACGTCAAACAATATTTTAAATGGGAAAAATACAAAAAATTGGCCCTGTCAGGTATCAAAAAGAACCGTAAAAGACTGAAGGAAGGGGGGTAAACTGGAAAGTAAACCGGCTGGGGGCACAAAAGAAAAAGTCAAGATCACCGCCAAAAGGGAAGGGTGGAAAGGGGCCAAGCAAAAAAACGGGGGGGGGGTGTGCGGGGCGTGTTGGACTTCCTCCCGACTGCTCGAAGAATAAGAATTGCAATAATTTAACAAAAAAGGAGTTCGATGCGAAAGCCTGGGTGAAAACACAGCAATTTTTCCTGGGAGGCACTGTTTGGGAGCAAAGAGATCAGCAAGGGAGAAAAACAGCTTGTGGACGAAAAGGGTTGGTGTAACGGGGGCAAACAACTAGACGAGGAAGAAGGAACATGCCGATAAACGGTGTGGAGCACCAGAACCACCGCCCGAAGAAGCCATAGGGATACTTGGACTACCACACGTTCTGGGACTGCCAGGGAAGGGAGTCACCGCAAAAAAACATCGGGGGGAACTCCGGGCTAAGGAAAAAAGGGAGGGCAGATAAAAAATCTAAAAAAAAACCGAAAATATAAAGAGGTAGAAGAAAAAAAACTGTCAGGCTGGGGTTGACCAAAAACCGAAAAAGTCGCCCTGATCGGGGGGATGGGGAAACCTACGGGGAAGGAACTGCTGAATACTGGGGAGGCAGTCAGAGACTAAAAAACAGACAAACAGGAAGTAGGGTGAGGGGAAGGAAAAGAAATAATATTGACTATCAAGGGGAGTGCCGAGTGTGCATCAATACTGAAGGGCCCAGAAAGAAAAAGAACTAAGGACCAAAAGTGGCGGACATACAACGGCTTCTTCTCAAGGGGGGATCAAAACATCGGCAGCTTTAGAAGCGCTGCATAGGAAAAGTGGGGAAGGATAAAAAGAGATGGCAAAAGAATTGGACAAAGGCGCCGAGAAAAAGCAGTGGTAGAAACGGAAAAGGGGGGAGACTTCGCCGGCGGAAGGGAAAAAAAGTTGAATCTGGCATTACATGTGGGGGGGAAAAAGGAGAATAGTGGGGACAAGACTTCGCGTAACAAAAAGACATCCAAGGGATTATGGGGTGAACCCACACACGGGGAGAAAAAAACATGAACGCGCGTGGAAAAAAAAAGAAGAGATCTGAAAAAGATTAACCGTCGTACCACTTAACGGAAAAAGAGAAGAGAGGAGAAAGTACCGGTACGGGAAAGTTAGTAAAGTCCAACGGTACCTAGTGAAGGCGGAATGGCAAACGTGATTTGAATGGAAAAGGGGGATCAAGAAGGGAACTGCATGTTTTCCGAAAAGGAAAAGCCCAAAAGTGGGGGAAAAAAAGATGGAGTAGCGGGTGAGTTAACGGAAAAGTCAAAATGAAAAAAAGGCTACTAAAGTTTGGTCGGTGGGAAAAAAAAAAGCAAAATGTGGCGAGCAAAATGTGGGGAGTTGAACGTCGGGGAGCACGGGGGGGTTGCGCGAAGAAAAAAGGTATTGGGTAAAAGATTGGGGGGCGAAGCGCCGACCGGATCAACAACAGTGAAGTGGGGGAAACAAGAGGGGGGGAGCAAGTGGGCGGAAGAAAAACAAGAGAGGGGGAAAAACTCGAAATTCATGCAAGAAGAGAGGAAGAAAAAAACCCAAGAGGCCATTGCAGAAGAAAAAAGAAATTAAATTTGGTTGGTGGGGGACCAGTCGGAAAAAAGGAAAAAACAGTCGCACCAAAAAAGGGAAATCTGAAAAACGGAAACCGCACAGGGGTGGTTGTGGGAAAAGCATTTGAATTTGGTTTAAGTTGTCCCGGCGGAAAAACAAAACAAACGCCGGAACTGACCCCCACGCAAAACAACCACAACCAACATGTCAGGGGGTTTCACAGGGGGTGTGACTCTGGTGAACTTCAAAATGCACGGTGCGACCCGAAACAGGCAAAAAAAAAAAAAAAAAAAAAAGGGGGAGGGTGGGACAACACCCAAAACGAAAATGTAAAGTTGCTGAGCAAATTGTTCCAACCTGCCATCAAGACGCACGTCTCACCAATATGGGAAATACGACGGGGGGGAAGGAAAAAAGGGGATACGGACTTGGGAGGGATGAACGATAATTCTTGTTGCGTTTGAAAAAAAAGGAAAAGGGGGGTAAAACATGAGGTGGAAAAAACAAAACCCCGCAACTGGAAGCGGGGGGAGGCACAGAAACAAATAGAAAGGTCTGGGCAAACAGACAACGCAAGACCAGGGAAAAAACACGAAGAAAAGGAGATGCACACACATTAACAGTTGAATTTTAAAACAAAAAATGAAGGAACAGACCAAGGCAAGACAACGAATGAAAGGGAGCGTTGTAAACGGGGGGGGGGGAACGACCAACAACAAATTCCAAAAAAGGGGGTTTAAGTTTGCAGTGAAAAAAGTGGGGGGGTGGACCAACGGAATGTCCAAGAATGGAAACGGGGCGTCACAAGAGGCGGTGTCACTGCAAAATGGAAACAGACCACCGGATCAAACAAAAAAGAGAAAAGACGGACAACAGGGGGTAACCAGGGAATGAAAAAGGCCAAAAAATTTCAAAGGAAAACTCGCCCTCAGGGGAAGACCAAACGCAAAGGTGGGTGGCAAAACGGCGTGGTGTTTCAAACCGAAAAAGATGGTGGAGGGGGGAAAAAACAAGGAAGGCAGCAGATGAAAAAACCACCGGACACGGGGGGGTTTGAAACTGAGGAGACCTGGCCCAAAAAGATCGTGGGGAAGGGGGAGGTTGACGAAACTCCACAAGAAGCATCCAATGGGAGAACCGGCGAAAGAATTGTGCCATGGAGCCGTCACTGCAAAGGGAGGAGTATTTGTCAATAGAATAGGGGGAAGGGGGGATGAAAACTGAAAATCAAAAAAAAAAAAAAATCCCAGGGGAAAAAATGAGGTTAAAAGAAGAAGCAAAATTTGGTTGTAAAACGCGCAAACAAAGAATTGAGGAGGAAACGAGGGCCCAGGGGAGTCACAAAATACAAAAATTGAGCAATTGAACCCCGTAAAGTTGGATAACTCCAAAGACAGAAGGTTGACAAACCGGAAAAATACAAAGCACGGTAAGGCCGCACAGAAAAACGAAAGGGGGGGAGTATACACAGATGGAGAAAGAAAGCGGAACACAAACAGAGGTTGGGGTGTGGAGAGCCGCCTTCGGGGAAAAACGTCGTCCTCCAATAACAATCAGGGGAGGGAAGGGGTCGAGGAAGGAGCAAATGTAAGAGCAGAAAAAGCCTGTAAAAAAGCCAGGCTGAAAAAGAAACCCTGGAAAACTTCATCGCCAAAAAGGGAAGTAATGAGGGTATCGAAAATCGAAAGTGCAGACCAAAAAAGCCAGCAGGAAAAAAAAGGGGGAGGGAAATCCAGTACTGAAAAGGGTAAGTGCAGAAGAGAATTATTATGAGAAATTAACCAGCCAACTTTTTGAGGCCAAAACAAACAATACTGAGAATATCCGAGCGCAAAAAAAAGAGGGGACGAAAAAACCGGAGGAAAAATAAGCAGGGACAAAAAGTCGTGGAGAGAGTGGGGAGGCACACCACACAACACCATTCTTGAACCGCCAAGCCCGAGAAGGAGGAAGAACTGGCAATAGGAAATTCGCATCTGGGAAAATAGGAATACAGACACCGGGCCAGAAGGGAGCACGGAAAATGGGTTGGGGGGACGTTACAATGAATAGAATAGATGGAAAACCGCAGGGAAGAAAGGGCTTCGCAGGAAAGTCCACATAAGGCGAAATTAAGTATAATCAAGGAAAAAAAAAGCCACCAACGGGTGGGACCCGTCAGACTGGGGGGGGGGAAAAAGAAAAACTTTGTGGGATACAAGAGGGAGGTGGGGTCGGTATCAAACATCCCTTTGGTAACAGGACCTTGGACGCTCAGGAACGGGGGGGAAACTGACGCCGAAGGGGGCCAAAGAAACTGGCAGGAAGAGGAATTTACAATCCGCGCCCGTCAAATAAAGGGTAGGCAATTTGTGGAAAAAACTAAGAGGGGAGAAGGTGGGGGAGGGAAAACGAGAGAATCACAACAACCGGAGGTGAGGAAAGAAAAGGAGAGTGGGGGTACTACAGGAAAGTTAGATACAAGCGACTACCCCTAAAAAGGCCGAAGACACGAATTAAACAGGGAAAGAAGGTCAGGGGGGAGGGGGGGAAAAAAACAACAGGCAGAGTGATCCATATGGGAAAAGGATGCGGGTCTGGGAAAAAAAAAAAAAAAAAAACCAGAAAGAAGGCACTGAAGGTCACTAAGCCCGGTAAGAAAAAAGGCAAAAAGATAGTTTTTTTCCCATTCTAGACAAAGACCTACCAGGATCCCCAAATGTGGTAGGTGTCGGTACAAAAAAAAAAAACAAGCTTCTGGAAAAGGGGGGGGAGGTTCATAGACGCTTGGAAAGGAGGGGAGCATGATGTTTGGAGAAACAACTGGGATGGAGCGGGGAACAGAAAGGGTCCAAGGTCAAAATGGCTGGTTATTCGAATGGGGAGGAGGTGAAAAAGAAAGCACAAAGAGAAGTTTTGAGCAAAACTGGAAGGGGGGGGGGAAAAAAAGGGGAATGAATAAAATCACTCCTTCACCGAAACGGCGGGTGGGGTTCCAGGGAGGGGGGCACGCCCTATCTACGCCTGGCAGATGATCCTACGGAATCGAGAGTACCGGGGGGGGAGAGGAAAAAGGCAGTGGAATTATTCTCCGATGTTTTTGGAACAAAAATCAAAGGCGGACCAAAAAAAGGGGGAACAACGAATCAATCTTAAAAAGAGTACTCCAAAGGGAAACGGATTGACGACAGTAAAATGACTGGGAAGAAGCTTGGCAGGTTAACGGAAACGCACGAAACGAATTTTTTCGACAAAATAGTAAACTTGTGCTGGGGGGGGGGGGGAAAAGAGGGTTCCAAGGGGAGGGGGAGCCACGGGCAGGGCGACATTGCCGGGGGTTAACACAGGATCTTGAAAAGGGGCAAACTGGTGGGTACGACGGGAGCACACAAGACGCGACACAAAAAGCACTCTGGGGGTCAGGGGGGCGAAACGTGGACAGTTGTGCCAAGAAGGCGGGGAAATCGAAAAAAAAAATTCGTGGGGTGGGGGGGGAAAAGCGTTGGGAGATATTGTCTACTAAAAGTTGGGGTCGCGAGTGTTAAAGGGAACGGGGTAAGGGGGGGGGAAAAGTCAAAGAGGTGGGGGTTTATAAAACAAAAACGGGGTAAATTTGCTCACAGTTTGGAGACAGATGATCCCAAGAGGGACTTGCCTCAAGAACCGTAGTCTCTCAATAATTGAGCCTTGGGGGCGCGGGTGGAAAGATGTTCAGCAGACAATCTAAGGTAAAAGAGCCGAAAGTTCAAAGCCTTAGCAGTGGAGGGGGAAAAATGTGGCACCAAAGGAAAAAAACCGGGTTCTATAAACAACCCAATAGAAGCCTCTTCAGGGAAAAGGGGAAGGCAATACTCAAGATTTCAAATAAATGCCATGCGGCTTGGGTGGTTGGGCGGAGTGGGTCAAAGAAGAAAAAGTTTTGGTTTTGGTGTGGAAAGGGGCCAAGGTGAAAAAAAAACAACAAGTGGGCAGGGGAGGGGGCTCCATTCTTCAAAAAAAAAAAAAAAAACACGGTGAAGAAACTGCGGAACAAAAGGGAAAAAAAAGAGGGAAAAAAAAAAAAAACCACGAACGCCGGGTGAAAAAGTGAGTTTGGGACGGCAAAAAAGTGTGTCGAGTTAAGTTGCACTTTGGGCGGCATCAGAAAAATGGGAAAAAAAAATAAAGGGTCAGTCGAAAATGGGGTTTGTGGGCGAGATAGAGTTTCCCTCACAGACTTAAGTTACACCGGAATTGGGAACGCAGTTTCAAAGGAGCAGGGGATGCCCTGAACAGTTTTGACAGGGTTACCACTTGGCCTGACCAGTTAGACCACAAATGGGGGGAACTGGGGTGGTGTTGCAGAAGGGGAAAAACTAAAGAAAGGAGCCAATATGGGGAAAGGGCCAGGCGCCCATGTGGGGAAGTTTCACACGTTCAGAAAAAAAGGACATGGGGGAGAAGTTAAGAGTAAAGGAAGTCGGGGTGATGGTCCAGGGAACAATTGGGGGGAGTGGGCCGGCACATTAAAAGGGGGGGGGGAAAAGCCCATCCCCTACTAGGGTTTGGGACGGCCCTGCAACCAGGAAGAATGAGGGGAAACACCTCAACAGTTGTGGTGTAAGGGGAAGAAAAAAACAAAAAAAAGAAGAAGCGTTCGGCAGGCAAGACACAACGGGGGTATTGAAAGGAAGGAAGTCGTCGGCCAAATGACCCCCTGGATCCGTGAAAGCATGAAAAGTGAAGGTTTAAAGGGAGCCACCACGGAAAAACATGGTGAGGGGGGGGGTCCTACCACCGAACGGCGTTGCAATGCACACCAGGGGGGGGGGGAAGAGCAGCCAGGTGTTAAAATGCCAAACGCACAGACCGGGAAAGAATTCGGGTGAAAACGGGTTACAAAACAAAAACCTAGGTAGTGGGACAGGGGAAAAAAAAGAACAGAACCACAAGGATTTTCAAAACAAACAAGGGTCGGTGGCGTTTCAAGTATTTAAGGGGTCATGGGAGGGGACGTGGGAAGGGAAACATGCCCAGTGGCCAAAATGGTCAAGAAAGACCCAGTTCTTGGGTAGGAAAAAATTCTTCCACTTGGGTCCTGCGAGAAAGATTCCAGGGAAAAGGGTTGCCCGCTGATAGAAGCTCCGATGGAGGCAGAGGGGGGGGGGGTTCCGTTTTGTGGCATGAGAAACTCCTGCAAATCGGAAAAAAAAAGGGGGGGTTAAAAATTACTGGAAAAGAAGAGACTTGGGCGATGACACCCGGAAGGCACAAAAATGGCGCAAAAGAGACATTTAGAACAATAAGATCCACCGGGGGGGGGGGGGGAAAGGAAGGGTCACGCGCCAACACCTGTTACGAAAAAAAGGAAGACCAAACGTAAAACGGATAGACAAGAGGAAATCGGTGTATAAATAAACGTAGGAAGCGTTCAAAAGGGGGGGACTTCCGGGAGGAATCAAAACGGCGCCAAGGGGGAAATCAAGGTAAGGGAAAAAATTTAAAAGAAGAACGGTAAGAGATCAAGGGGGGTTTGAGGCAACTTGGGAAAAAGGACAAGATCAAAAAACTACAAAAGAGCAACAAAACGGAGAACGTTTCCGTGGAGAGGTAAAAGGGGGAAAAGACAGAATGTTGGCAACTCAACGGACCGGACTGGCAGAATACTCCTCCTAAGGGGCCGAGTCCGGGGAAAAGAGGAAAGTGGGGCTGGGGTCGCTTCGAGGAAAACCGTGCTAAGGCAAACGCCTTGACTGGAGCACTGGGTTGGTGGGTGGGACAAACGAAAAATCAGCCTTTAGCGGACCGGGAGGCCTAGGGGTTACCACTGGCAACAGGAGGGGAAAGGACATTGCCCGGGAAGGGAAAGGACAACACAGGGGGGGGAGGTCGAAAAAAAGCTCAGAATGAAAGAGAACAGCAAGAAGCTTCGCCAACACTGGGATTACTTGCCAAGGGGAAAATCCACTACCAGGAAATTGTAGAACAAAACTTTCTATAAAGAGCTCATAAAGTCCTTGTGAAGGAGAAGAAGAAGAGAAGAGGACTCACTATCCTTCAGGTGGAGTGGCAACAATCAAAAAAAAAAAAAGAGAGTCGGAGGGGTTGTGTCACCAACACAAGACGGGGGACTTAACAATCAGGAACGGGGGATATTATTCGGTGAAAATACTACGTAAAAACCCAAACAAAAAGGTATGGATTTATGGGAAGATGGAAAAATAAAAGGGGCGGACACAGTGGAAAATTTGGGGTCAACGGGGGGAACTGTCCGGGGGCACCCAGACTCGGGGAGAAAAGGGGCGGGGAAAAGAAAGAAAAAGTCGTATCGGTGCCATAGGACAAGTGTAACGCTTTGAGAGAAGGGAGGTAAAAACGATGGCCAGTGAGAGTGTACGCCCGGCAGCAAGGTGGGGGGGGGGGGGGGGGGGGGGGGGGGGGGGGGGGGGGGGGGGGGGGGGGGGGGGGGGGGGGGGGGGGGGGGGGAGGGGGGGGGGGGGGGGGCGTTGAATAAAAAAAAGACAAAAGGGTCGGGTAGGGGAAGATACCCAAAAATTGATAAATGAAGTGTGACTGAAGAGGGAACGGCGTACAGCCACGAAAAGATAAGGATATTCTGGGTTAAAAAAAAAAAAGTGCTAAAACACAGGAACGCAGTCGGAAACAACTTTCAAGAAAAGAAGAATTTCAAGAGAATATGGAACAGGACTCAAAAACAAAGAGTGAGAGAAGGACCGGGGGGAAATTTCTTAAAAAGGGCCATTTACAGGCAAGAGGAAGTCGGTATTTTCAATGGTAAAAGTGGTGATCGGAAATAAATTTCCTTGAAGAGAAATGCCAGGCAATTTTAGTGGGGGGAAATGCGCGTGGGGTATTTAAAGCCCATAAAGACGTAACGAGGAAGGGGAAGTGGGAACCGATTCATCTTGGGTGAGCAGGGTGATGGTGAAGGGAGGGCCTCACTGTGGGGAAAAGAAGACCGAAAGGAGTAGGGGGGGGGTAGCTGGGGGCGAATCTGGGGATGAAATTCGCCACAGGGTAAGGGGTTTGATACAGAGTAGCAGGGTGAGAAAAAAAACACGGAAAAGAAATGGTCTGCAAGAAGCCGGGAATCAAGAGGGGTCCAACATGAAAGGGGGGCACTTCAGGACCAGGACAAGAATAATGGGTGGAGTGGTGAGAAAGGACGTAAAATGCCGGACAGAAGGAAAACTGCAACCGAGGGGGAAGCTCACCTGAGAAGACACATTGGTTGGGGGTTAAAGCAGGGGGGGGGGAAAATTTTACAGTGTGTTGGCAAATGACTAAACATCGGGGACGTAAAGACAAAAACCGACTTCAAAAAGGTTCTTGGGTAGGAGGTGGGAACTTGGTAAACCTGCCCCGCCTATCAAGTTGGGTAAAACAAGGGGGTCAATTTGTGTGGGGTGAACCACAAAAAAGGAGATTTTGGGGGAAGGGGTCTGCGGCCATTGTTTTCCACCGCGCAAAAAATGCCGCAAGAACTACCAGTTGGATGGGGGAACACTCGAACGGTACGGGGACAAATCCATACGGACGTCCGGGCGTGATGAAATGGAACATGCATGCCGCGTGGTGGGGGAGGAGGGTTGAGTCAAGGGGGGGCAACAACGGGACTGTTCCATAAGAAAGCCTTTCCTATGAGCAAAGCGGTCCATCACTGGTAGCGAGGCCCTTCGGGGAGAGTCCTTCCCAGCGAGAATCACAGGGGATTCAGTCGAAAACAAACAGTCCTCAAGGAGGCCCGGGTGGACAAAGAAAAAACTCAGGTCCCACCAATGGCATAAAATGCTTCCCACAACACAGGGAAAAATGATTAACTTTCAGAAAAAATGGGACGCCAAAAAAAAAAAAACGGAAAAGAAGATGGCAATAGCGTGGGAAAGTTGGCCATGTCAAAAAAGTCCCCAACGAATTGGGGGGAGGGGATGCCAAGGATGGACAAATGGTGCTAAGATGTCCCTGATTGGGGGGACGCAGGACGAAAAAGATCGGGGGGCACACTTCCCTAGGGGGGAAAAAAAAAATCAGGATACAGAAACAAAAAACACAAATACGAACGGGGACTGGGGTTCCATTTGGTTATGACGCAAGGGGGGACAAATTGACTGAACGAAAGAACATGCAAGAAAAAACGAAAATTGGGGGGACAAGAAGTAAAGTGTCGGACTGAAAAATGATTTGGTCTCCTTGGCTTGGAAAAAGACCGAAAAAGAGGCGGACAGCCGGCAAGTGTTAAAATCTCACAGAAAAGGCCAAAAAGAAGAGGGGAAAAGGAGGGGTTAACAAATACAAAAAAAAGAACAGCGGACCAGTGGTTTGCTTGAAATAGGGGAACAAACCCGGTGACTCCGTCAAGGGGTGGAAAAAGATACGGTTTTTCAAGGCTAGGGGTTGGAAGGAGGGCAAAAGCTGAAGAGAAGAGCAAAGACCCGCGTGAAACGGAAGTGGAAGGGGAAAGGAAATCCTTTGTGGGGAAAAAAAAAAAAACAAAGCAAACAAAAAAAAAAAAAAAAAAAAAAAAAAAAAAACGAAAAATACTTAATGTGAAAGAGGCTGGGCTGGGGGTCATTAATCAAAAAGAAAAAGTGAAATCTGGCCGGACAGGGGCTCACCAAAAAAGGAAAACCAAGGTCCCTGAAAAAAGGGGGGGGTTTTGGTATCCCACCTCCACTCACGGAGGTGGACCCTTAAACGTTTCCAATCAAAATTAGAAAGGGCATCCCGAAAGGGGGTAGTAGCCCAGTAGATAGAATGAAGCACGGCGGGGAAAAAAAAAGATGGGGGGGGGGGTGGCTATAACAAAATTGGGGACCGGGGTAAAACTTGGGAGCCCAGTTGGGTACCAAAAAAAGGCTGGTATCTAGGTAAAGCAAATCAAGAAAGAACAGCATTTGGCAAATGCAGGAAACGGTGAAGAAAAGGTCCGCTCAGAAACAATCAAAAGGATCCAAGGGGAAATGAGACGCCCACTAATAGAGGTAGGGGGGGGTGAGAAAAAGGGCGCGTTTCAGCGCCGCACACAATCCGTAGCCGTAGAGTTGGAAGCGGTGAAAGAACGGGAAAGTGGAAGGGACAGGTTCAGAGAATGAGAGGTGGGAATTCCCAACGGTGGGGTAGTGTGTATTGTTTCCCCAGGGTCCAACCAAAAGACTATAATAAGAGTCGAACGGTCCGCCGCGAGGACATAAATATAGACTGAAACACCCCAATCCCTTCGATAAGGGCAGGCACACACAAGGCTGGTAGATAAGCGGGCCACTACATCTTGAAAAAGAAAAACAAAAAAAACCACTCTTCCGCGGGAAGAGGAATTTCAGCGGCAGGAAAAAAAAAAAAAAAAAAAACGGAAAGGGAAATAATCACCTTTAACCAAGCATCAAACAGTCGGGTTGGATTCTTCCAGGAAGGGGTCCAGCATCAGGGAGTCAAAAAGGGAAATCCAGGGGAAGGGCAACAAAGGTAAGGAAAACAACATAATTCTAGGATAGAATGGCGGGGCTAATGGAAAAAAACAAAAAGGAAATATCTGGGGGTCAGGAAAAAAGAACGGGGAAATTCCTCTTTGGGGGCACAGGTAGTGTGGGAGAAGAAAACTAGGCAAAAAAAAAGTGGTTGTTCAAAGTGTAAAAAAAAACCGGATGGACCCAAAGGGGGTGAAAGGGGGGGGTGGGGAAAACGACTAAGGATGGCACAGACGGCGTAACGCCTGAATCGTTGTAAAAGTCAACCGCGCCTTAAAAAGGAAAACACAGCGTATCGTGAAGGGTGTGGCCGGGGCGAGGGGAGAAACGTGGAAAGGGGTATTAAATGAGG
>Ga0179593_1495410_pt1 | contig 14683 bp, 21 predicted proteins | sample CZODoug2_1_08_16_FD_185931 | JGI IMG/M metagenome (GOLD analysis project Ga0179593, IMG submission 185931) | Vadose zone soil fungal communities from Angelo Coast Range Reserve, California, USA - CZODoug2_1_08_16fungal (PacBio error correction) | ecosystem: Environmental > Terrestrial > Soil >...
TCGGGGGAGAACCGCGGATAGGGGCTTAAGGGGCAGTTCGAGAAAATTGGGGGGCAGGGGGGGAAGCGCGGCTTAATCCACACGAAGATGCAAGAGAGGAAAGAGGAAAAAATCGCCATGCGGATCGGAAAAATGGACGCCGATACTGCGAGCAAGGGAAGACCGTATTGCTTCCTCATTTTTACGATATGTGTTGTAACGGGGATGCGGACCCGAGTATATACCGGCCAAACGATTTTGTCGGGTCATTGCTCCAGCGGCAGGGCCGAGTGGGGGGAAGGAAAGGAGCGGACGGGGGGGCACATCAAAACCAGCCAGGCATTCTGGGAAGCTGCGGAGGCAAAGGCGCAGCAAGCGAAATAGATTAGGCCACGAGGAAAAGGGCTGAAGAAAAACACTAGGGGGAATAGCTTACGGGTGGTCTGCTCACTCACGGGCTGCCAGCTACGTACTTTAACAGGCGCAGCATAGTTGTAAGTGCCACAGATTCCCAACAGACACGACTTACGGCGGAAAGAAAGGAAGTACTCTCGGGAGTCAATTGATTCGATTCAATCTATTTAACGGTATAAATCTGCTGAATAACTAATCGGGGGAGGGGGAAACAGGGGTCGCTCGTACAAAAAAGGGAGGAAACGCATCGCCACGGAAACAGGCGAGCATGAGAAGTATTTAGAAATGCCGTGGGGGGCCCGGCAGGCGCATCAATCGCCGTCGTGGGAGGCGTATGGGAGTAGTAGGTGATAAAGTTAATCGGAGTGACCAATGGGAGATGGAGGAACCTGACTTCATGGGACGAAGGGAAAAAGGAAGTGGGGCTGAAAAAGGGGGGGGGGCGCGAAACCTTGGGGGGGTCCGAAACCCTTGTCGATTGAGTCATTGCCTGTCAATGGAACACTACTCGATGGCCGCATTAATAGACGTCGTAAATCGGAAAAAAATTGACAACAGGAGAGGGGGAAGGGAATGATGAGGAGAAAGGGAACAGAGGGATGCCGAACATCACAACCATGGGTAGAGACCTTTACACCATCGCCAATTTATCTGTACTACAGTTTATTGCTCAATTTAGGGAAGGACAGGCTGGAAGGAGGGGGGGGTAGGGAGGACTAGGACCAAAGGGAGGGGGAAAAAGGGGGGCCTCGTAAAGATCAGAAGCACCCCATCGACTCGCGAATTAGCAATGTCAGCTGGACGACGCGAGGAAAGAAACGAAATTGGGGAGGTCCCTCCAAAAAGAGCCAGGGGAGAAAAAGGGTATGAAAGAAGAAAGGCTGAAAAAGTGACGCCAATAAAGGAAGTCTACCACAAAAAGATGAGTGGAAAGGTATGGCCCGACAAGGTTCAAGCCACTTTCTTCCACTTAACCCAATCGTTCCCAAAGTTAACTGGGAAAAGCATGAAACCCGAAATCAAAAAAGAATTAAAAGGAGGGAATCCGAGCATGTAGGCCGGAAGAGTTGGAGAGGAAAAAAGAAAGCAACCGGGGCCAAGTAAAGACTCGATACCTACAAGCCCTACGAACCTGATCCGATTAATTAAAGCGAATGTTGGGGGAGCTGGGGGGAAGGTCACTAAAGAGGCTGGAGATGAGGGTGGAAAAAAAAACCGGAGGAAGGGGAAAAGAAGGAAAAAAAGCCCAAACAGATCAATTTTTCAGACATGCGAAAACGTCCGACGTCTATAAGGGGGGGCGAGAGGGTTCGTCAAGGGGGGAAAATGTGCTCCCTCCAAGGGATTCTTGCAAAACACGGGCAAGACAACCAAGGGGGGGAAGGAAAAAGGAAGAGGGAGAAGACGCGCACCTTGGGACGGGCGCCTACGCCGGGAAACTGCTCAAGACCGTGTGAGACATCTACTACGTCCATAAAAACACTAAGACGCCGATTTAAGAAATTTCGTAAAACGTTGAAGAAGGGGGAAACAAAGGGACAAAACGGAGAAGAAGAAAAAGGGGATTAGGGTGTTCGGTGGTTGGAGCCAAAAGGAAAAGAGGACCTCTTGAACATCAAAAGCTCCTTTATTCAGCCCTGGAACGTCAATCAAGACAATCATTCCGATTGCTCAGGAAGAATACTTCAATCGGGTAAAATTCAAGAGATAACAGTCCCTGAGAGGGGAAGAGGGGAAGGCAATAGAAAAGACGAGCCGTCCGGGAGGAATCCGGGACCGCGCTAAGATAGCGCAGCATAGGAAGGTCGTCTAATCCATCGGTCCTGTGTCCTGAGATTCCCAAAAGCAGGAACTGCGAGAAGAAGCCTTAACCTGAGCCATGTTAAGAAACTTGGGATTGGGAAAACTGCCACAAGAACGATAACTCCAGCTAGGACCAACCGCACTATGGGCAATCGAACAACATGAAGGAAGGACTGGGTCAATAACTCGGCGGACTATCCTGGAGCAAAACAAGAGAGTAAAACCCTCGATACATCTTCAATGGAGGAGTCTCATGAATCGCTACACTATAAGATCCTTTTGTATCCAGGCAGCCGAGGGAGAGGGCAGGAAGAAAGAAGAGAAAGAAAAAATAACGAATCGTGATAACGGAAAACGGAGTCTGGTCCGTATTGGCCCTCGGCTGACTTCATTGTGACGCACGAGACCACTTTCGTCCCTCCACGGTAAAAAAACGGGATGTAATGGGAAAGGGGGGGAAACGGTCGAAGATACACACTAGGAAAGGTCAGTTCCATTCCAAGGGACGACATGCCGCTGCCTTGAGGGAGCCAGTTTTCTTTGCATGACTTTCCCTACTAAAAGAGAAAACGACAGTTGCAGGGGGGGAAAAAGGAGAGGCGTTGGGCGTTGATGAGGGGGAAATGAGTGCGACAACGCAGACGAAAGATTGCAATAGCTTACTCCTCAGTCTAAAAGCCGGCAATGTCAGCTGACCGGTAATGGAGGAGTGAAAGAACTGGACGATTGGGATCGGACCGGGGGGGGGCCGAGAGGGGTGATCAATTCGTCAACGCCGGCTCTATACGGGAAAGGCCAAAAAACTATGGGGGGGAGGGGGGCTAAAAGGAACGGCCAGTGGGCCGACGTGAGCTGTCCAAGAACGGCGAACGGGCTAAGGGGGGAAGGCATTTCAGCGCAGTGCCCGGCGAATTCTCTTAGGACAGAAGCGGAGGGCGGGGGGAGCAGTACTGCTGCATGATTTTCGCTGGGCAAACGAGAGGCAACAGCTGCCCAAAGGGACCCGCCCGCTGGTGAGCTCAGGAGGAACGACAGCGCTGGAGATAGATCCGATGAAGTTACGCTTTGCAGGCTGGATCAATGGGGGTCGTATCTTGACGTTAAAGCAGGGTAGCGAAGCAGTGGAGTTGGAGCGGTCAGAGAAGAGGCTCAAATCAGCCACGTCAAATCTGACGTAGTTGACCTTGCAAACTTCAGAACCCTCAACGTTTTCGTAGGAAGAAGTAGTGTGAGTCGGGCGTATGGACGTAGTGAGATTAGAAGGAATCGGTGGGTGAGGGACCGGGTCAGGCAGGGGATGCGAGCGCCTGGACCATGTGCCAGAGGGCTCCCGCGTGCATGGGTTCCCCCAGTGGCGGCATTGGAAAAGAAACAGCGTTGTAACTGGACCCAACGACGACCTAATGGGAACCCGCATGAAGAGGAATCACCTGTCGAACAAAGGAAGAACCTGCTCGATGGCCTTGCGGAGAGCAGGGAGATCTAGTGTGATACGAACAAGCAGCGTTCCAGGCAGATGTCGAAACCGGGACACATCGGACCAGTGCGTCGGATCTCGTGTATCTCCAAAGGTCCGTAGTAGTGCCGTAGGGTGATAGAGTCGTTATTCAAAAGGGGTGAGGGGGGGACGCGGTGAGGGTAAGGAGCAGAAAAAAACCCGAAAAGAAAATGGAATCATGATATCTTTGCGCGAGAGCTCTTACGGAATTGCATTCCAAAAAACAGGAGGAGGGTACCTTTTCGGAAACGGGGCAAACAAGTCCGGAAACAAAGGAGGAAGGAAGAGAGGAAATGATAACGCGTTCAAAAGGGTACAAGGGAATGTATCAGTCATCCCCCGCGGGTCCCAGGGCTCTGTACTGCCCTCGTACAAATCGAGCACAGAAAATGGATAAATGATGTCGAGGCGAGGCGGGGGGGGGAAAGAAGAGGTACCGAGGCCCAGGGAGAAACAACCCGTGGCCCAGGAAAAAACGTCCCCCTACAGGCACCTGGCCTACGAAACAGGGAGACACGTGACTGATCCTTGGGGTTCATCTGGTTTAGAACGAGGGCCTGTTAAGATGAGGGACGGCGGCCATAAGAGGAAGCAGAATCGAACCGCCAACATCACAAACCGCAGCCAGGGGAAAAGGTTTAACACGACTACGAAAGAATAAGGCAAGGGCATCTGGAGGGTGTGGGACAGGAGGGGGGGAAACCGCCGCTAAAGGGGCAAACCAAGGGCCGCGCAAAAATGTGAGGCCCCAATGACATAGAGAAAAAATAGGGACATGGGGCGAAGAAGAAAATCAGGAAACAACTCAAAAAACTAATTGTAGGCTAAGAAAACGTCCATAAGCACCGACTACAAAAAAAAGGAAGAAACGTTGCGGACCTGACCATGGTTCGAACGGGGGGTACTAAGTCGCCTCGAATATAATTTGTTGAACATGGGAAAAGAGGGGAAGGGCGAAAAGGGGGACCAAAGGATGAGAAGGTAGGAAGCAAATTAGAAAAAATCGCGTACATCAGGTCCGAATTGCTCCGGCTAAAAAGCAGTGATCGGATCATCTAACAGGGAAAAAAAATGAGTTGCTCGAAAAACTGGGGCTGGGAAAAAAGCACCCAAAAACCGTTCCCGTAGGGGGAACCCGTGACAGCGAGGGGAAAGAAAACGCATGAAGCAGGCCGAGCGGCTCAAAGACAGCTTCCTCTTGCCGAAAAAAAACAAAACTGCTTAAAATCAAAATAAAGAAGTGAGAGAATGGCGTGGTGCAGGGGACACCCAGAAAGATGAAAGGACGGCCGAAAGGCAACGACACGATGAGCAATACGGAGAACTAGCTGTTCAAGGAACGCGGCGGACTACGCCTTGAGAAAAAAAAAAGAGAGGCAAAACACGCGAGCACAAGAGCGTCAGGATTATGGCAGTGAAACAAGACGTAAGAAAGTCGTTAAAACCAGGGGAAGGGAGCAGACCGAGTAAGAAAGGGACAGGTTGGAAAATAAAGCAAATAACGAAAAATCGAATCTGGGACAGGCAACTGGGAGTCGCGTTCACGATGCCCAAAACTCTGCTGGTTAAAAACACGCGGGAAAAAGGAGTACAAAAAAGCAGACATGGGGGAAAAGGAGGCAAAGAGGGAAGGGGAGTGAAAAAAGAAGCCGACACCAAAAAGTTTCCCTTTAAAATAGTACGGGGCGAAATGTCATCGTGGAAGGGGAAAAACCAGGGGTCGCCCATGCAGGAAGGCGCAATAGAGGGCCAAGCGGACGTCTAATCCCAATTGCGGCGATGGGCGGTTGGGGAGTTGAATGAGGGCTAAAGAAGCGAAGTGCCTCGAGGGCGGCGCCTAAACGCTACGCCGCAGGACTTCTTAAGCGGAACTAAAAAGAGGAAAGCCCCGATCAGAAGGGGGGACAGGAGTGATCAAGGCTGAGGTAACGGCCGCGTCGATACGTCACGGAAGGGAAGGAATGTTTTTCTGAACTACCAACACCCCATCGTTCTCAGGTGGAAGGGGGATAAGGGATAGGGGGAAAGAACCAATAAGGAGAAAGGGCTCTGGTGACTGGCAATCGCAGTGAAGGAGAAAGAGATACGGCCACGAGTAGCTGAGGGAGCACGAAAAGGCTGTCCATCTCTTGCAGGATCGCGGCAAATTCGTGCAAAAGGGACGGCTCGCCAATTTGTAAAGGTCGCAAAGAAAAAGGGAAATGGAAGGACGACTCGAGCCGTACGAGTGCAGCCGTAGCAATGAGAGTCAGATGTGAGCTATGGACGAGGTACCGCGCTAATGAAGAAAAGGGGTAGGGTACAAGCTGGAACAGATGGGCGTCCATGGACCAAGTCCAAAAGAATTTGAAAGGACCGTTCGAACCGGGGCGTCAAGGGCCCGCAAAGGGTTCAGCATCGTCGTCGTGTAGTCGGTCGGATGGAAGCCGTAGATTCAAGACGTCAATCGGAAATTTACCGTTTCAAAGGCTGGCGTCGAAACCAGGGACATGCCGCCGGGTGGCGAAGGGACGGAAAATTGTGAATCCCAAAATGGGGGGGCGGCGGGAATTTGCCAGATCACCCGTTCGCGGCGTCGGCGGAAGGACAAAAAAAAAAGGAAAAACCTTCCCGAAGTGAGAAAGGCATTCCGAAAAAAAACTCCCTTCGAGGGCAGTGTCATGAGAAGGTAGATAGGGCGGGGTCGAAAAAGAAAATCATGTTCCGAAGGTGCTAGACCTTTCAAATGAACCAAGTGAGCGGTACAGAAGGGGAACGGAAAATGTAGGCCAGTCTGGCCGGTGTGGGAGTTGAAAAAAATTCCCAACAGAGGTCAGGGGGGCTCGTAAGAAAGAAACACCGACATAGATAGCGAATCATTTATCAAGGTCATGAGGTCGCGCGAGGGCGGAGAATCTACCGGAAAGGGCGTTGTCCCACAGCCTGGAACAAGGGGGGGTAAAACGGAGTTTCTGGGAAACAAGTTTAAACAAGAAAAGAAAAAAAAAAAACAAAACGTAGGGGAGGAAAGAGGGACGAGATGTATTACCGCGTTCAAATTGTGGGAAAGCCACTGTGTCCGGAGTCAAAAGGAACCGACTGGAACGCAGAGTAGATTCTCAACTATCAGGAGAGCAAAGAATGACAGGAGTGAGGAGGGGAAGACTTTCGGGGGGGGGGGGGGATCGGAGGGGGAAAAACCGCGACCGGAACCAAAAGGGGACTAGGAAAGACTCGAGAAACGAAACGAAAAAAGCCGAAACTGGAAGAAAAGAAAAGGAAAGGATTTCAAGAGAAAAGGGGAATTTTTCCAGGCATATCTGGGAAAAAAGGAAGAGGGGGCGGCACCGCTCGCAGAAAAGCCGACACTCATCATGAAAAAGGGACAGAAAGGCGTCAATTTTTTCGAAAGCCGACGGAACACACGGTGTATGGGAGTCGGATTTAAAAGTGGCTACAAATGATGAGGGGCCCAAAGGGAAACGGCGCACCAAAGGGGGGAAGCCCCAATGACAAGCGGAGCCAGCCGCCCAACATGGTGGACCCGGAAAGCTCAACAAATTACGTGACATCTACTAGCGAGAAAGACGGACTAAAAAAGAGAAAGATAAATAATTTCGTGGGGAACCAAGGGGGGGGAAGGGCGTCCACTACGTAACTTGAGAGGGGGGATTTTCGGGGGAAAAGAGAGTTGATGGAAGCCCGAGGGAAGAAGGAGGGGAAGGATGAACCGAAACCGAGTTCGCAGGTATTCATCCGCATGGGGTATAAAATCGTCAAGCGAGGTCGAAATGCAAGAAAAGGCCAGGACAAAAAAGGAGCAGAGGGGAGTAAACTACAGTCGAGGGAATTGGAATAGTAAATCGGCAATACAAAAGCGGGAGAAGCAGGAAAATGGGGAGCAAGGTGCAGGGACTCACGACCAGCTCATTCATCATTCGGGCTCCGAAATCCCAAAAGGGAACGAAGAAGGAAGAGGAAGTAAGCACCGTAAAAGGAAAAGTTCGACTGCTTGGTGCAGAAAAAACAAAGCAACTGAGGCCAATGAGCGGGGAACCCGGAGCACATGAGCATGAAGAAGGGAAAAAGAGTTGCCTTGCGTGATCTCTCGCAGCAGGAGGGGAAATTGATCAAAAATCGAAGGCAAAAAAAGCTGAGTTAGGATTCTCAGTATCAGATTCCCGGAAGATAAGGAACGGCGTTTTAGAAGTCAGCGCAGGAGTGCAAGAGTATATCTTGAAGCAATGCCTAAAAAAACAACAAATAGCGAGAATCTGAACTAAAAGCGTTCACGAGTGGAACGAGGGGGAAATTAAAAAGGCGGGCCACAAAGAACATGAGTCCAAGGGCCAATACAGCGGCAGAGAAAATTCAAATCGAGTAATTAACGCGAAGACTAAAGAACCATGTTCGGTCAAAGGAGGAACAAATGCGAGAAGCTGCCTCGTGGGCAGGGGAAGGCAAAGGGTTCGCTGGCAACGGGAAGGCAAGAGAAAGCAGCCAATAGGAACGAAATAACCTTTTAACAATTCGATTAAGTTATGGGTCTTGATGTCGCATGCCGAAAGAACGCGAAGAATTGAACTCGGAGTCGGACGCCGCGCAGGAAACGCCGGCAATTCGGGAGTGAGCAGTCCGGTAATCGGAATAATGGGACCAGCTGGACCCTTGCCGCTTTAAGAGGGGGGAAAAGTGTTTGATCATTGCTCGAAGGTCCTAGGCGAGAGAAAAAGTAAAGGCAACCGAGGTTGTCGTCACGTAGAGGACATCGGGTGAAGGAGTAGGAGGGCCATCGTCTTGTTTTCCATAACAAAAGCCATTGAACTTGGCTTGGGGAAAAGGGACTTAAACCTGCCGGATAAAACTGATGAACGGGAAAGAAAGGAACGAGACCTGAGAATGAGCAGGGGCGTCTGAGAGAAAAGGAGACGACGTAAACAAACATGGGGGGGCCGTCTCAAGGCCCAAACGCTTTAGAAAAAGGGGGCAACTCAGGTGAGGAACGGGGCACAAGGATACTTCGAGAAGGGCCTTTGAAAAAAAGGAGGGTACTCTTGAAAAAAAGGCAACTAGAAGTATTGTAATCGAAAAAAAAATTGCGGCAAGCCATCGCAAGTCCGATCGATAAAGGCTACGGAGGGGACCTTGCACCCGTTAGAAAAATGGCGGGACAATTTCCCCAAAAGGAAACAAGCAAAAGCCTGTGAGCTTCGGTAGGGCCGGGTACTTAAGAAGAAAAAATGGCAGGGAGGGGGATGAGCCGCCGGGAACGGTGTCAGAAGGGCGGTCGGAAGAGGGGAAAGGGCCTTTAAAAAACCATTTTGGACGGCGGCCGTCCGAAGGGTAACAGGACAGCCCGTTTCCACACGCAGTAAATATGGGGGACAAATTAGAAAGGCGGCCAGTTCCAGGCGCCAGGATCTGGATTTTCCGAGGCAGGAACGGTAGACGTACCATCATATGTTAAAGAAGAGGCGGGCGAGGACCTTCACAGCGGACCAAGTGAAGGGAGGCAGAGGATCTCCGTTATCAATTCTTTAAAGGGGTTGTAGAGAAGGGAACCTGAAGACAACAGTGGTGAGGGGGGAGGAGGGGGGGGGGGGGAATCTGCTCGAGAACACCCGAAGAATCGCGAATCAGTTGGAAGAACTTTCGATTCTTTCTCGCTGAAAGAGAAACTTAAATCGCCCATCAGAGCAAAGTGGGAACGATGGGGAACAATTTGAAAGCCAAAAAGACCTGAGAGAAAAAACAACCGGGAGAGGGGGATGAAAAAAAGAGAGATGTTTTGGGCCCGCTCAATTGTGGAAGAAGAGGCCTTAATCCCCCGTCGGGGGAAATCCTTACGAGAATCTTACTATTCCGAAGAAACTATGAAGGTTTAAAGGGGGAAGGTACTGTTGGGTCTAAGTAAAACTGGCAAAAGCCCACAGCGACAGCAAAGTTTCAGATACTCAAAACAAGTACCGGACTAACGAACATAAATGAATTACCGAAGACAATTGGGTGCCGAGTGGAAGGTCTCGCCAATCTGCCGTGGACGGATGGGGAGCTTCCAGACATATCAAAGCATGAAATGACAATTCCAGCGGAGGCCAATTTTGCGAAAAGGGGAAAACGAGAGAAGTTAGGGAAGAGATGAGGGGTCGCCGTTGGGAAAAGGCAATTGCAGAAAGGCAAGAAATTGGGGGATTGAAAAAGGACGCAAACCATTGGAAGGAGGATGCAAAAGCGGCGTCAAGGGAAATACCTAGAAAACAGGAAAACGTCTCAAGAAGGTACGTCAGAAAGGGCTTCTAAGGCCATGAAACAGACAGATCCGATGAAATTGAGGGACAAAGCTGTTAATAAAGGGGGAAAGGTAAAAGACGTCTCCACAATTTTCGGGGGACGTGGCGATGGGGAGGGAAGCATCTTGGAAGGGGGCTAAACCGAGGAAAATAAACCGGATTCCGCACCGGCGTATAAAAAAAAAAAAAGGGACTCCAAAGGAGAATGGCTCAAGGAAGTCAGATTACGGAATCATCTTAAGCTAACAGGGAAAGGAGGGCGCGGGGCATCTTGAAAGAAATGGAAAACTATACCCATCAACCTTGCCGCAAAAAAAAAAAACTCGGCATAAGGACTAAAGGCGAGAAGAAAGCTTACCGCGGTGAAAGAATAGTTAGACGGAAAAAAGAGAAGAAAAGCCATCACAAGGAGGACAGGGAGCAAGGGCTTGTTTCCCACGAGAACTTGCTAAAAATCGGCAATCTCACAAGGAGAAAGACTAATACAAGATGGTACATGGAAAAGGACGAATCAGAAAGGGGGCCGTAAGCAGTTGAGCAACAATCTTGTCAAAAAAAAACGGAACCAGATTAACGATTCATGAGTCGAATATAAAGATACCTACGATAAGCTGAAAAGTTGCCGGCGGGGGAGGGGACTCAATCGCAACATATGGCTAAAAAAAAATCGGGCGGGGCCAATCGAATCACTAAAATAAAGACAATTAGAGGACCGGACTGGGAAAATTCGAGGGTTGACCGATTGGATACTAGGCTGGGCAAAAGAAAGTCTACCCAGGGGTCTTCCTTCCAAAATGAAGCAGGCTCATGGTAGGAAATTCTTCGAAGAAATGTAAAAGGCGGGAAGACTACTCCCACCCAGAAAAACGGGGGCTGGAATTAAACGGTCTGAAGAAGCGGCACGACGTTGAATGGCAAGGTCACGCAGGTAAGTGGAAATATGAAGCGAAGGAAACCGCCGGAAAATCGAAACGGAATCCCAGGTGCCAATAGCAGCGTGTATTTGCGGGGAAAAAAGGCAGAGGGCTTGACTCCCGCCGCGAAAATTGCACTCGGGGAGTCCCGCGCTAAACGGCAAGAAAGGCGTAAAGGAAATAAGGGACAAGAAGGGGAAAAACAATTGTTGCCGCGGGGACTCGCGGTGGTTTACTATTTGGAACAAGCTGCGGGAAGCGTCGAAAAAGAGGCAAGAAACAATATGTTTTACGTCGGGGGGTTCTCCAAGTTTGGGTTGGAGCCGGGCTGGGGGAAAGGAAACCAACTTTCTCAAAGGGCTCAAAAGTGCGGAGGATTCCTCGCATGCGGCGAAGCTCTGCTGCCATATGAAATCTCAGAAAAAAGTCGGCAATGAGGGGGAAGTTAAACGCGGGACTTCGGCCTGCTGCCAGACGGAAAAAAACGACTAGGAACCTTGGTACTTGAATGCTCAAGAATTGGAAAAAAGCGCTCGACTGTCCTCTTCCGTCAAGGAACGGAAAGCAAAAAACGAGGTCGCGATGTTTAAAGTATACAGCGGCTAAAATAGGAAAAGGGGGAAGGTTCAAGCCGGGAGCTAGTCCCAGTGCTTCAACAGAGGAAAAAAAGCAAATGCGAGCGACGTGTGAAACTTGGAACCTTCAAACAATCGAAAAAAGGGGACACGCCAAGTGTTCTTCAAGACGACGTCACGGGGGTGTCGGGCGTAATGGCAGGGGATTGGAGGTAACGGGTGAATTGTCATCGGCGAAGAAATACCAGGAAGGAAGGGGCCGATTAAAAGGGGGCCGGGCAAACCGTGCGAAAAAAAATGGCCAAGGGAGGTCGCAGGGCATTGAAAAAAAATTTCCCACGCCCTAAATAATGGCCCCGCCTTAGAGAAAGGACGGACGTGGTCGAAAAAACGACGCAGGAGAGTTCAGGGGAGGACAGTATTGGTCGTTCCGCCGAGAGGGTAAGGCGAGAAGAAATACACCAAAAGAAAAGGGAGTCATCGGGGTGCAAGAAAGTTTTCTTAGACCAGGAAAGTCCTGGGTGGATCGAGTCTTGAAAAAAAGGGAAAACGGGCGGAAAGTTGGGACCAGACGTAAGACTCAAAAAAAAAAACACATGCTTCGACATCAAGTGGGAAACTAAGATGGTGACTCTGACTTGGAAACAGAGGAATGACGGGGTGACGACAGTAGTGCCCTTCCCTGCTTGAAAAAGACGAGGGCAACAATAATCTCAGAAAAAAAACACAACGGAGAAGAGAGAACAAAGTGTGAAAAGCGGGAGTCCGTCAATACGTGAAAAGGCTGGGAACGCACGGCGTACGAGGCTCCTCAGGCGAGCCATACTATGACATTGATAATGAAGTACTAGGCGCTGTCGGGTCGCATGCAAAAACCAACACCCGGTGGGCAAGGAGCCACAGGGGAAAAGGAATAGATGGAGAAAATACACTATAAAAAGGACAACATTGGTTCCCGCTGGGGGGTAAGGTGCTCGAATCTGCCTGGAAAGAGGAAAAAATGGTGAGAGGGAAAAAAAACCGCCGCAATCCAATCATGCAGGAAAAATCAAAGGGGATCAAGTTTGGTCGACGGGGGGAAGGAGGATTCGTCGGAGTGGGACAGGCAATGACCGAAAGCAAAGTGAGGCTGGCAAAAAAGGGGAAGACGGACACACGGTCCAAAACAATCGAAACAAAATTGTCCAGGCGTCTAGACTCCAGCCAAAAAGGCGAGACCGAGGTACCGACATAGAAGACGGTACAGCCGACAGACGAGCACACGCCGAAAGTGAGAGGGCGCCTACTGTAAACAAGAAGGCCATACTAGCCTGCTCTAATTGTTGAGAATTCGATTGAGAACTTGGGGGGACTAGCGACAGCTTGAACCGACCAAAGGCGTCGAATGGAATTCAGCCGCGTATAACGAAGTCAATTCCGAAGGACCAGCCTTCAGAAGGAAATCGGAGTCCCAAAGAGAGACGAGCGCGGGGCCTCTTGGGCGCAGAAAGAGGGTCGACCGGTGCACCGGCGGGAAGAAAGGGGCATACAAGCGCGGAACTAGCTTCTCGAACAAGTGCCGGGGGAGGAAGGACTCGAGAAGCGTGACCTAGCCTTCACCTGGCTGGTCCGAAAAAAAGAAAGAATCAGGCGGCACATCGCCCGGAAAGAATTAATAATACGCCCGGGAAAGGAAAATCCTGCTGACAAGAAGGGAAAGCGCCCAAAAAAGCGTCAAAATAGGATGTAGGAGGAGCAATCCGATTACCGGAAAGAAAGAGAATGGGGGGCGGCGGGGTCTCATCGATGGAATCTTCTGCGGAGAAAAGGTTTGCACAAAAACCCGCGAATATAAAAATCTGGACACGCAACTGGGATTAGAGGGAACCGAATTGGCACAATCGTATAAGAAATGGGAAAAAATAACGTGCTTCCTCAAAAAAAAAAGTCCTGGTGGCGAGGCGAAGGAAAGGAAACTTGGAGGAGCGACCCATCTCCAGTTGGCCCCTGGCAGGCATTCGACATGCAAAAAAAAGGGTGGGGTAAAGGCAGTGGGAGAAAGGTCACTTCAAAAGAGTAAGAGAATCACAGTTACGGGGGAGATGGCGCGAGGAGTTGGGGTGCGTTGAGTAGAAAGGCTTCCGCGAGAACTCGCTCTCTCTAGCGAAAAAATCTTCAGAGTCAGTAATCGGATACTGCGAAGACTGAAGATCCAAAGGGGCACGCTTGATCGCCGGGGTGGAGATTGGGGGCGGAAAAAAAAATCCAGGAGAGAGCACGGCCACCAAAGGGTGGGGTTTCTACCAGTGCGCGGGCACGGGAGGAAAGGGGAACGAATGATAGGGGGCTTGTGGGGAAGGGCACAAAAAAGTTCACTTGGGTTCTGTGCGGCGTAAGAAAAAAGAGGACGGCCGAGAAGCTTTCGGAGCGCACTTCGAACTGCTGCATGGACGGGTCGCTGGGCGAAACGGGAACGGACTCCCGAATAACGGGCTCGAAAGGGGGGAAGAAAAAGAATACCAAGCGCATCAAAGACAGTAATCTTTGGTCGCCGAGGAAAGGCGAAGTCGAGTCGGCGATTGACGAGGGTAAAGCACGGTGGATAGGTGAGGTTCAGAGACGCTCTGAAAACATATCTAAAAGAAAACATTGAGCAGAAGGGTTAAATTAACTTCGAACCATTCAGTCAAAGGGGGCCCGAAAACGGTTAAGTAAATCCAAAGAGGAACAGGTTAGGGGGGCGTATGTACAGGGGAGAAGGTCTCAGTCGTCGAGAGAAAAGGAAGGGGAAAACGCCTTCAGGGGGACGCTTCATTGGGGCCACTTCCAAAAAGGGGGGTGCGGCGGCCCTTGGGTGAAAAGAATCACCCTTGAAGAGGGAAAACAGTGTCCAAAAAGAGAAAAAGAACAGCTTATACATGACAACCCTGCTCGAGGTGGGGGGGGGGGTGGGCTGGTGCATGGATGAACGGTCGATTCAGGCGGCATCGGAGGGACCGCCAACATTCAGAAGTAGATGGGCGAGACAAGAAAAGAGATTGGATCGGAGTTGTATGTCCGGAGGAATATGTGCTGTGGTCAGGTACAGGCCCCACCGGTTGCGGGGGGGAGGGACGTGGAGCGGTAAAGACCGACAAAACCCAAAGCGACTAGCGAAAATAATTTTATCATGTAATAGAGCGAGGGAGGAAGCCATTACGCATTGGGGGAGGCCTGGAACGGTGAACTTAAAGGGGGGATACAATTGGAGCC
>Ga0179593_1608143_pt1 | contig 14683 bp, 8 predicted proteins | sample CZODoug2_1_08_16_FD_185931 | JGI IMG/M metagenome (GOLD analysis project Ga0179593, IMG submission 185931) | Vadose zone soil fungal communities from Angelo Coast Range Reserve, California, USA - CZODoug2_1_08_16fungal (PacBio error correction) | ecosystem: Environmental > Terrestrial > Soil >...
AAGCAGGAACCGTATGAGGTGTGTGAAGAGGAGTTAGAAAATCCCTCGCGCGTGGGGACAAAATGGTGAAAGGGACAGACAAAAGGGGCACAGGGGGGTAATCATGCCGAGACGGAGGTCCGGCCAACGAGGATGGAAGACACGGACGACCCAGGGGTGAGTGTGCGTAAAGGGGGGGGAATAAACCGGACAAAAGACCCGAGAAAGAGCTCCATGAATGTGTAAAAAGGGTCCACAAAAACGGAAAAAGACAGGGACTCCGTCAGCAGGAACAGGGCGCGTGAAACTGACACAAAAGTCGTAGGGTCGTTCACGTAAACACGAACAAAGGTCAGAAGGAAAACCACAGAACGTCAACATCACCGAAGAAAACACACAGAACAGTCAAAAATTTAACGGGGGATGATCGTCAGGTCATCTGGATCAAGAAGAATTTCTTCTGTGGGTCACCATGACGGCACAAAGGACGCAAGGATGGGGAAAAAAGGCACCCTTCACCAATCAGACTTCCCGACGAAAGCGAAAGGGTCGGGCATTGGGAAGGGATGAGGGGAAGGGGACGGTACACACCTGGGAAACAAGACGCGGGCAGCAGACGTGGGAAACCAAAGTCCCACCTGACCGGGACTAAGCATGAAGACGAGCCCCCGCGCCAACCGCGGGGTGAAAGGGTGACAACAGCTGAGTCACTGGGAATGGGGGGTATCAAGCGACAACAAGGCACGGGGACAACCGCAGTCAAAAAGGACCAACAAACGGGGGAGTGCGTAATGTAACGCCTAAAAGGAGAAACGGCTCCCTAGCCCCGAACAGAAGGTAGGCGCGAAGCCACCCCTTACGAAATAGTGAGGTCACTAACGAAACAAGTGCGGTACAGAAGAAATGAAATGGGGGTCACCATCCAAGGGGGCTGCCCAGGGACAAGTTCAAAACGGAAACTGGGGGGAAGAAACCGATTACCAACCAAGACTGGGGAGGAGAGAGCGGCGCCGGCAACAAAGAAAAAAGAGAAGCGGCCCCCAAGACAAAAACAAAAGTGGAATACACCGCAATAGTGGCGAATTTTTTAGACCAAACCCACATCAACAGGGAGCCGTTGGACGTTAACGACAAGCACGACGGCATTCAAGCCGTACATAGGGAAATCGGAGGGCGGGGGTGCCGAGTAACGTAGGGAAAAAAAGAAAGGGTAAAAATACGAGGGGGCCACTCACGTGGATAGGTGGGCATTGGTTTTGGTCGCGGTTAGAAGAGAAGAAAAAAAGAAAAAAAACAACGGAGGGTGAAGTGAGAACGGAGAGAGCGACCAACCATGGATCCGCCCATCCACCGTGAGACGTGGACCGAACGCTGAAAAAGACACCGCAATCGTGACCACAAAGCGAGAGCAGAACAAAAGGGAGGGAGGTAAAGAATACAAACCATGACCCCACAGACCACGAAAGACAGCCGTAAGAAAAATTAATGGAAACGTTGATGTGGTCAGTTGCAGGAGTTGGAAGGGGGGAAATAGCGGCGCCTTCAATAAATGGGGCGATAGGGAAGAAAAAAAGCCCATATGGAAGCGGCAAACAGAAAAAAGAGAGGCTTTCGAAGACGTGGGACGGGGGTGAAGGGGGGGACGTATCGGGAATTAAAAAGGAAGAGAAAAAGCGCACGCAGGTGCCGCTGAGGGTATCGCACCCTGCGCCAATCGGGAGGGAACAGAACGGGTAGCCTGGACGCACAGGGTCATTGGAAACCAAAAAGAAACTCAAATCGGGCACTCGTGAGAGACTGCAAGTACGGGTTTGTGCCAGAGTGCATGCTCAAAGGACGGAGGGTCGCAAAGAAATGCCCGCACAGGGTGCGGACATCTTGAACCGCAAAAACATAGACCCTGATACCAGGAACAAGGGCGGATAGGAGGCCACAAGGGCCCCGGGTTGGCGAAGGCTACTCAGGAAGTGGACATGGAACTGTGACAAGTGTTAACAAAAGTAAAGGCCACGGCGGATCTAGCGCGTGGCTCGCAAGGAGTAGAAAAGATCTCTAACGATCGCAAACACGTAGGAAGAAAAAGAAAAAACATGGTTGCAGGAGAAAGCGGGGGGACGTTGAACATGGCGTCCGACGTGGAGCCGAACGGTGGACAAGGTGAAAGGAAAAAAGCAGGAAAGGTGGAAAAAGGCGCGAGAAAAAAAGCCTCCACTGAAGACCTCCTTGAGGGGGGGGGGGGAAAATAAAAACAAGTTGAAGGACAAACTTCCATCCTAAGCGCCATAACGGAAGGGGGGACGCGCCCACCAGGACAACCTAAAAATTCCATGAGCAAACAGACAAATGAACTTAAGAAACAAGGTCTAAGCCAAGGGGATCAATCAAAACGGACTCGAAATACCCGAGCCCATACCAGCCCAAGAGGGGTGGAAAACCATCGAAGAAGAGGGGCCGCCCGAAAAGAAGTCAAGGGGAGCAATACTGCCGGGGGACGTTCCTCCACACAAAGGCAAGAAGGGAACAGTGGTAAGAAGCACAACGGGGGGGAAGGGGCATGGGACCGGTGCCGGAACGGCTGACACGATGCAGGTCTGGGGACGAACAATGCCAGTCTAGGCGCGGGGCAAGGTCCAAAAAAACCTATAAAAAACCAAGGAGCCTCCTCTAAAGACCAAGATATTAAACCCGGCACGGACCCAGCTCACGCTCCGGCAACTGACTCACAAAACGCGAAAAACGGGAATTTCAACGGCGAAGAGGCAGAATAATCGCCCGAGAGTGGCAGCAAGGTACCGCGGTCATGAAGGGGCGAAAAAGGGGAAACAGGGGAAGGTATCTCGGGCCCAGTCGGAAGGGGCAGAGGTGGGGGATCAAAAACATGGAGGGCAACGTAGAGGAATTCTCGGCACCTGGCGGGAAATAAGTAAAGAATTGGCCTCGTTGGAGGGCGGCCGGGAGATCGTGCGGACTGGGAAAAACCTCGACATCACGAGGGGGGGGCAGGGGGGCCATAGGGGCGGCGGCAAAAAACAATGAAATAAAGGGTCAGGTAACTAACAAAAACCCACCCGCCGGCTCGACAGGAAAAAACCGTGAAACGTAAGGGGGGTGCGAACAGTCCCTGACAAGAGCGAACAAGGAAGGAGAATGCTACGAGCATCTCAAGTCGCAACACAAGGGGACACAAGTAAGGGAACGCTCGCTGGGGAGGAGGAACTAAGAACAAACAATGGATCCGTGAATACCTAGCGGACGTGCACCAGCAAACAAAATGAACTAACCGGACGCCTTCAACGCAAAAGAAAAACGGGGCTCAGGCGTCAGAGAAGGCATCGGGGTATTCCTGTAGCGGAGAAAAAGATGGAGTTCTTGATTGAAGAAAAGAGAATAGTCGCGCACACGCCTCAGGAGGGGGTGACGGTTTACTGGGGGAGGGAAAGAAGAGGTTTTGGAACAGGAATCTGAAGGAGCGCGCCCTAGCAAGGTGGGCCTGCGGCTGACCATGTGGTTCAGCGGGGTCGACGAGAAGAAATAGGGAGGAGAGGAGGGATCGGGGGGGACCATAGGTTGGGAGCGAAACTGGAAAAAAAAAGAGAAGGGGGTCTACGCGTTGAAAATGCAACAGTCGTCAACAGAGAATCAGACACAGCGTGAGGCAGAAAAAGGTGTGGAAAAAAGGGCAGAAACACACAAGGCCAACCCTCGAGAGCGTCTGGAGCCAGATTACAGTGAGAATCGCCGGGCCGAGGGAGCCAAAAAGGCAATTCGACCTACGAGGTATAGGAAAAGGGGAACTGGACGATAGGAGACACCTAGCTGCTGATCGTGATGAGAAAGGGATAGGCAAATGCGCGAACTGTCCTAGCACAGGGGCACGAAGGGAGAAAGGGTTCGCGGCGGGAAGACAAGGCTGGCCGAACTCAAAGAAAAAAAGAATACAGGGCGATGGGCAGCTTACAACGCTGAAACGCAAAAATAAAAAATAAAGGAACCCTATAGCCCACCTCGTCGGCGAAAACACTGGCCACGTGAATGCGCCGGCTTTCCGGGGGAAATAGCCACCAAAAATATGAGTCAAAAAAAAGCGCGAGCCGAATCCCGCAAAGACGATGAAGGATCGACAAGGGAATTCGGCCTGGGGTGGGTCCTTTCAACCGCCCAGGGGCAACCGCTGTGCCGTTCACATATCGGTCCTGCAAATCGGCACGTACGCGGAAAAATAACAAAGCCAAAAAAAAAGGAAAGTCCAGAAAAGGGGACAGAAGCGTACTTCTGTACCACGCCGACCCAAAAAAGCATCTCGACTGCCGCCTGCCTGGGGCAACAAAGCAATCGTTCTGCTAGGAGAGCTGACTACAAAGGACGGAAAGACGATGGACAGAATGGTGGTCGGTAGGAAGCTAGACCAAAGGAATCCTGAAAGAAGGTCAAACCAGGAACAGGGAAGGGATGCCTTCACACACCAAAGACATAAACCGCAAACGCAAGCGGAGGAGATGCTCGCGGGAAAACGACCGGGAGCTGAGGCCGGTAGAGGACGCGGAGGACCGCGGCGGTGCGGCCCATGAGAAGAAAACAAGAGAGAGACGTCTCTCAAAAAAAAACAACAACGGAGAAGGTCGGTAGCAGGGGTAACTGTAGTTGACCACTACAAGAAGCCCAAAAAACGGCGAGAAAAAAGAGAATGGATGTAGAACAATCGAGAGCCAGGGGAAATCAACTCCCTAGGACCGTCGAAGAAGGAACAAATAGGCAGGCGTGACGTTCCATTCATTCGAAACAAAAAGAAAGGCGGCGGTTGGGTCGGACTTCACAGTGTCACGGCGGACGGTCATGAAGGATCAACAAAAGAAAAAAGGTCAGGGGGGAGGCGAGAAAAGATTATCATGCTTCGGCAGGAGGCCACTTGCCTTGGGACAATGCGCGCCTCAAGGGGGGGGTCGAGCGACCATAACGAAAAAAAAAAACCCCCGCCAGCTGGCACACACCGAAGGGGGATAGGGGGGGAAAAATACCAGACGTTGTCAGGAAGGAGGAAAAGGGCAGTCCCGGCTACACCGCCCGGAAAAGAAACGGAAAATGCCATGAATAAACCCACGGACCGGGCGAGCTCAGACGGTACCCTCAAAGAACGGACGAGACGAAACAGCTCGGAGCACAGCTCCACGACGAAGGGCAATCGAGGTGAGGGGAGGACCAGGAAAGAGAATTGGACAAAACAAGGTGATACGAAAACAGGAGAATGGCGGAAAAAAGAGAGAAGAGGCAAACAGACGGCACGGCAGAGGAGCCACAGGTGAGAAAAGTACCCGAAAAGAAGAAAAGACTCAGGCGAGGTGTAGGGTCCGAAATAGACGGGAAAGGCAAGGCCGAACGGCCGAACGGAAGGCGGAAAGCGATCAAAGTGAAGGCAGAAAAAAGAAAGAAAAGAAGCGAGGGGACAGCGGCAGAACGGCGGAAGACAGGGGCGGGAAAAAATCGGCGAAGGTCGACGGAGGTCAGATGGTAGGGGGACGCGCGGGCCCCTCAGGCGGGCAGCAATACAAGTAGAATTGTGTGAGGGGACCGGACGGGGGGGGGGCCGAAAGTGGACTCCCCCATGGAGTAGGGCATCCCCGTGGGGGGCCGAGCTTGCAGTCTGCAAAAAAAAACAGGGTCACCAAAAAAAGATCAATTAGAGCGGGAGAAACCGAGGGATACTTCAGAAATTGAGCACTGAGAACAGGATGGGCGGCCGAACAAACGGGGGGAAAAATACCATTAATTGGTCGCGCTGGGTAACAACACGCCTGGGAGATAACCAAGTAAAAACCCGGGGCGTCCCGAACCAGAAAGAATCGAGGAATCGCGCGGAACTAGCCCGGGAGAAGGGGATGGGTAAGGAGGGGGGCAGAAGTAAATCCCAAAAAAGCTTAAGAAAAGGTTGTGACTGCCTGTGAAGTCAGGGACCGGAGATTACACGGAAACGCCGTGCGTGCAAGAAAAGGGAGTGCTTGGGGGACACCAGTACGGGAAAAAAAAAACAAAGCACAATTCTCTTGGCAGGAGAAGATGAGCGCACATCGCCGGCAGGGGACCCCCTGGAAGGAAAGGTAAAACCCAGATTGGAGTTCGGGGAAAAAGCGTCCACCGTCCGACGCGATGAAGCTCAACCAGGGAAGGAAAAAAAAGGTGTGGCCGAAAGAGCCTCGCGCAAAAAAGACGAATTCCGGAGGTCCCAAAGGGGGAAAAGGGGGCCGGGTGGGGAACGGATGCCTTAAGAGAAAAAAACAAGTTAGATAAAGAACAGAAATCCCCTCTACAAGGGGGAAGGGCACATGAGGCAGACTCGGGCGACGATTTTCAAGAAAAAAAAACGGACGCGGAGTGTTGGGGAGATCGGGCTGGGCATCAGCATCGGCGAGAATAATACGTTTTTCAAAGAATGGAAGGCAGGGGGGCAAAGCAGCAAGGGTATTCAAAGAGGAGGGAAAGAAAAAGCTGCGGCTCCGAAGAAGAGATCAACGATAACTGGGAGGGGGAAGAAAAAGCAACACCCCTTGCATCGCATAGAACCCAGGCACGCTTAGGGCGCGAAAAATTCCAAAGCGGAAAAAAAAAAAAAAAAAGGAAGGGAGGGCAACAGATGCCCGTGAACGCAGGTTGGCAAGAATCCCCCGGGAGAAGTGAGCAGGTTGCTTTGAAAAAGGGAAAAAGCTTTGGGGTTCCGTCATGATGGGAAAAAAAAAAACGAGATGGACGCCCGAATAGATGAAGCAAAAAGACGGGTGGAACAAACGCCGGCCAGGAAATTGCAAGAGGGGGGGGGCGGAAACAGGTAAGGTCAACATGCAGGATTTAGAAAGTTGAAGGGGGAGAATAGGATATCGCCAGCACAAGGCAGACAGGGGCTCAGTCCCGGCCCTGCCCTCCAAACCGCGGCGGAGGTCGGGTCATCCATGGGCCACCGAGGTGAGAGAGGAGCACAGGACCGCCAAGGGGGCAAAAAAAACGAAAAGGCGAGACGGCCGTACAAAAGGGGGAGAGGGAAGTTTGGGAGAATCAGTGAGAAGGTTCAAAATGAGCCAGACAAACAAGGAGCACAGGGGGAGCCCCTGACGAGCAGAGACGAGACCGAAATGGGGCTGAAAAAAGGTCTACCAAAAAGGAGAGTGCTGACACAGCCCTACAAGGGGGGTCCAAAGGACAACCACGCGTTGGCCGGAGGAGGCCGTCTGAGGGGCCAACGGGAGGGAAATCCAATAAAGTAGGGGCCAAGGTAAGCCGCCTGCGAGGCGGGACTACGCGTAGAGGTCAAGGCTACAGCAGAACTACTGTCGGGGTCAACAATCGAGGAAAGGCCCTGGGCGCCTGGCAGGAAACGTCGGAACGTTAAAGGGAACACAAAAAGGACGCATTTTCCGGCGGAGGGGCGGCGAACGGCGGTCGATGACATGACGGCAAGTTGAGGAAGAACGAGCTGGCAGTAATCTAGTAGGAGAAACTGGGATATCACAATAGGTTTAAGATAATGCGAAAGAGGGGCCCTTGAAGATTAGATGGGAGAGAGAGAACTACACTGCCGAATGAGAGGCCCCTGTTGCCGTATCTAAATCTCAACTATGAGGAAGAAGAAAAAGAGATAGCGACCAACGTAAGACGACCAAAAATTAGAAAGGGTGTAACTCCAGACCTCAACGTTTCAATAAAAACGAGCAAGGAGGCGACGTACGGGCGGGGGTGGGGAAAGTAGCCAACGGACAAGAAGAGCATTAGTAATCAGCTGTGGAAATGCCTGCCTGGGGCACGTACATTGGGGAAGGGCGCCCTAACTCCAGTTCGCTAGAGAAAATAGACTGGGGATCCGAGCACGTTTGAACGGTACGAAAGGGGGAGCCGCGGCTCGGGGGAAGAGGAGGGGGGTGACAAAAACACAGTGTTCGCCAATGGACGCAGTGCCGGGGAGGGGGGATGCCTCAAGGCTGGAAAGAGCGTAAAAAAAAAAAAAGTTAGGGAGAGCCCACGGTGGTAGACAGATAGGAAAGCCACAAAAGGTCCGGTGGAGGGGACGCGAAGCAATGGTCCCCGGGAACTGCAAAGGGAACGTTCGGCGAAGCCGTTGGCCGGTAGCAACGGATGGGTTTGTCAGTGTAGGAGCGCACGGGCCAATGGTGGGGGGGTGGGTCCAACGCTGAGGCAGTGGGGTTTTTTGCAACCAACATAGACATCACCAACGAACTGTTAAATCAATAGAGGGGACCCATACGCTGAATCGCGTGACATTGTGCCACACCCCGATACGTGGGTGAGCAAACAGAATGTGGGCGAATGTGAGGTACGTGGGGAATGGGAAAAATCAAGGACCACGGACTTTCACCAAAGGTGAGTGAAGACGGCGGAAACACATGGTCGGCCCAGCGCTTGCTGGGAGAGCCTGGCGGACGATAATACGAATACGAGTGGCCAGGTGAGCGTTGGAACAGGGGACGTCTAAATATCATCCGATGCCTGGAAAGGATAGCGCCTTCTCTTACAACCGAAAAATTAGAAAATCGCTGCCAAAAGTCCCACGATGTGAGCCGGGCCGGAATCACGGGCATATTCGATCCGGAAAAACTATCCGGCGCTAAAACACCTAGGCTATGACCCGGCCGCCGGCAAACCGGTTTTTCTGGGCGTAATTAGACGGGGTGGCAAGCAAAAAGGGGGAAGTAGAAACGGGGGCAACGGCCGCCAGGAAAAGAACGGCAGCCAGCTGGTGCCTCAAGGGGGGAGAAGGGGGAAACGGGAGGGGGAGACAAAAAGGCAAGGGCAGGGGGGGGGGGAGACCAACTGCCCAAAGGGCAAGGTCGTGACAACATCAAGTTCGCACGATCCATCACGAAAATCGGGAGCACACTCACGAGTTGTGGGGACAGGATAAGGCAACTGTAGACCGCGATGCGAAAAAACCATAGGACAAGACGAGAGGGGGAAGGGAGCCCAGAACCGGGAGGGAAGGAGGGGGGGTCCTGAACCATCTCGGGGTAGGAGTGTGGTTCCAGAAATTCAAAAGTTCGTATTCTTAAAAAAACGCAATACCAGGCCGTTCAAAATGGGGCCAAGTTTTGGGACAGGACAACGAGCGTCGAACGCCAATCTCAAAAGGCTGGAGAAAAAAAAGGAGGAAAAAGGCCAAGACGCTTTCAGCCAGAAAAGGCCGGCCGGAAAACGAGCCCTCTAAAAGAACAAAACCCTGAGAGACAAAGGACAAGGCCCCTTCAATGAAGTGTAGAGAATGAAAAACAAAAAATGGAGAACCGGCCGACCTACTGGCAAGCCGGCAGCCTAAGGAAAACTTTTCGCACGCCACAAGGGGGCGGCTTGTCCGCAAGGGAAACGGAAGGAAAGAGAAAAGCTGGACGATGGGCTTGCTCTCCGATGGTAGAGCGGGCCGTATCAGCAATCAGAGAACGCGAGGACAGCCCGGGGAAGGAACGATGGGAAACAGATGGTTGCCAAAGAGGTGGGGGAAGGGGCCGGTGTTGATCGCGGAAAAGAAAGTACAAGGGAGGAGGGCTAAAATGTCTTCTCAAACAAATAAGACTGTAAATAGTCGAATGGTCCCCGGCGGGGACTGACCGGTGTGGGCAACGCGGGGAAGAAGGAAGGGATAAAAACGGAACGTCATTCTGCCAAAAAGTCTAAGCAATACGGAAAGGGTCCGCGCCTCAGGGTTGGCAGCGAGGAAAAAGACGGACACAACTCTTCTCCCGGGGACGAAAGGAAACGCCGGGAGAGAAAACGCCGGCACACGCCGGGCCAGAACGCCGTCGTCAAGCCTTTCCCCTAAGCTCGTTGAGGCCGAGTCCACCAATGACGTCGAAAAGGATGACCAGCATGGACTCGTCTCGAAAAATAATGAAAAGCGGACGAATGTAGAGGCGGTGAAAGAAACACACAAAACCCCTGGGGCAAAGCAAGAAGATGAAGAAGACCCTCAAACGACGTCGACGGACCAGATCGCCAACGTTCCAGTAGACGACTTCGTGGAACCGGAAACGTTCGTGTCCGAAACAAAAAACGAGCAGGCGAGGAAGCGGGGACCAAGAGGGACGGGAGGCCGCCCCGATCGCGGGCCCAGCTTCAAAAGGAGGTCAAACGGTACGCAGGATCGAAAGGGATGGGGGACCAGGACTCGCAACATGAAAAGCAGGCAAAACACTGTCCACAGCGAAAAAATCATCTCTGACCGGCCGACGGATGGTTCCAAAAAATAGCCCCGACGAAAAAACAAAAAAAGACGGGCAGAAGAGGAATGAAAATGGTTGGGTCGGGGAACAGAACCAAGGAACCTCGTAAATCAAGGGGTCAAGGACAGGAAACAAAAAGCCAAAAAAAGACGCCATTCTGCACGTCGATGAACGCGAAGGCATGAGGAAGAATCAAAAGAAAGAGATGATGGACGAAACGCTGGGAGGCAACAATCCTCGGCGTGTCGCGATGACTGGGGCACCGTGAAAAAAGAGGAAGGAAAATCCAAAGCTCACAAACAACAGATGAAACAAACAAAACAACGTGCCGATACTTCATTGGTGCGCGCCCGCACGACAGGAACCGCCTGGATGTCAACGCGAATCGCAGATTGGCAGGAGGGAAAAAACTGCCAGGAAAAAAAACAATCCTCAAAAGACGTCAAATCCCGCATGGCAGGAGTTGGAGACCTGCAACAACGTGAGCAGGGATAGAAAACAGGCAGATCCTTGCCCTGAAAAAGTAACCGACACACAATAAACAGAATAAAGAGGTGAAGCGGGCACTAACGGAGAGGGGAAGAAGGTGAGGCAGGAGAAGAGCCGGGAAAACGCGGCAGGGGAAAGAGGAAATGGTGACACGGGGGAAGACGAAGGAACCGCAGCGCCTCAACTATAAAAAAACATTAAAGGAAAGAGAGGGAAGTCCGAAACCAACGCCCCCAAACATTTGGGAAGGATACAAGGAAGTGCGAACTCAAAAAAAAACCAGGAGCCCGTCAGGAAGGCTCTAGGGAAAAAGGAATTCGAACTAAGGCAAAGGCGAACACACGAAAACTACGTAGGGGAAAAATGGACCACGGGAAGGGTTAAAGTGGACTTAAAAAAAACGAGAATACAAATGGAAAAGCGACCGGCGGGTGCCTAGCGTCCCGGGATGAAGCCATCACAGGGGAAAACAAGGCGGAGAGGGAGTGTTGAAGGACACAAATCTTAAAAAACGCCGCGAAAAGCTCCGCGAAAGGAGGGAAGAGACGCACTGACGAAAAAAAAGCTGGGGGCAAGAGGGGAGGAGCAAAGACCTAAGGTGTGACGACCGGCGCGAGAAAAAAAAGAACGGTAATAGACAGGGGAGATTTACAACGATAAGGGACCGGCGATGTCGACGCGCGTAAAAGAAGACGACGGAGAAGGTGCGCCTTCTAAAAGACAGAAAGGCCCGAAACGCGAGAAGAATGGATGCAAAAAGTAACGGCCCAGTGCACGAGCCATTGCAAGGGGCTATCGAAGTTCTTGCCGAGGCAAACAAAGGGGGGGAAGAAACGAAAAGCCAGACAATCGCGAGAAAGGAGGGAGAACGGCGCCAAAAACAGGGTTACGCACACCTCGCCTGTCGGGCGGCGACCATGAGGACGACCCTCTTCCCCTTCTTCCAACGCTAGAAACGGGACCAAATGAAAAACGACGCGTATGAAGACCAAAGAAGGGCATAAATGGGCGGCCTGACCTACGTCATCAAAAAAGCCGGCGAAAAAAGTGCGAAACGACTAGATACGCCCCCCCCCCCACACTAAAACCCCCAGGAAACAACCCAGCACCAAGAGGAGCCATCATGCTGTAGTGGACCATTTTGTAAATGGGTACAGGCAGTCCGGTGGATTAGTGTTAGAAGCAAGAAAAGGGCGAGGGCGTAAGGAAAAGGGTTAAAGGGACAGTTTTGCCAACGACGGACTGGGAAACCAGATCAGCCGGCGAACAAATTCACACAGCGGGACAGGTGCGCAAAGAAACGGGTTTGCGAGACAAAGGGGGGGAAGAACTAGGGCGTGGACCCCAGAGTTTTAAACGGTCATCTCGGTAGAGGGATAAGAACACCCCCCTACGATGTGCCAGCATCGGGGAAAAAAGCTTGGAGCCTGGCGTGAAAGGGGGAAGACGGGTTGAACCAACAACATTCCCTGCCAGTGAGCCGCCAGTCACGGTGGGAGGCTTCCGGGGAAACTGAGCCAAGGCGAGGGGGGGGGGAAAGGGGGGATTCCTCAGAAGACAGAGAGTCTGGAAAAAAAAGGTTGTACCAAATCACCCTCGAACCCACTCGAAAAAGAAAAAAAGGAAAAAAAAAGTCATAGTGAAACAAACGGGTTACTCAGATCTCGTCGGGACCGGCGAAAAATATCGGTCTCGTGAAGAGATCTAAAAAAACGTTTTTCCCGCAAAACGGTCAAAAAGGAAGCACAGCCGTTGTAAAGGGGGCCGGGACAGTCGCAAAAAGAGGAACGACGGGGGATGTTAGGGAAAAAAAAAGCGAAAAAATAAGCACAGGGGGCGAAAAAAAACCCAGAATGTAGCGCCAAAGGACGCTGCCACTTGGCGCACCGGAGACAAAGGGAAGTTGAAGCAAACCAGGTGGTTAAGAACGCCCCCGGGAGAGAGGGGAACGTGCTTGACAGTAAAGAAGTCAAAGGGGTAACCGTCAAACGAAGAGGTGACGGACGACGGGCAGGAAACGGAAGGAAAATTCAACGGTGAAGTCACCAGACCCAAAGGAAACGGGCCCATGGTCCCGAAAATCGAAATTGAGGCCGAATACGAGTTTGGAACCTTCCAAAAACGGATGAAAGAACAGAAAAGGGATTGGGCAAGGAAAGTAAAGAACGGCAGGAATGATAAACTCTATAGCTGAGGGTCTTGTCAACAGGGGAGGCTCAATCTCAAACCAAAAGTGACAAAAATAGAAGATAAACGTCAAAAAGGCCGTCGCAGGGGAAGGAAGGTTGAGACCGTGAGATGGCCGGACCAGACAAAAACTTGTACCAGGCAAACGGGGCGGACCTCGGGAAAAAAGCCTAGACCACGCAAACGCCCCGGAAACAAGTGGGGAGAAAAAAAAAGCGGTGCTTCATTAAAAAAGCAAAGAAGATCGTGGCCTAAAAAGGACCTGGGTCTGCCTTCTCGAGGAGTAAATGCTAGAAAGGAAAACGAATGCCTAAGGTTAACGCAAATCAAGAAAACCAAAAGGATAGAGTATCAAGCAAGAGAAGGCTCCTACGACAAACGGGATAAGATCAGCTTCCAAGGGAGAAGGGGGATGACGACAACTGTTGGGAAGAAAGCAGACGTCAAAAGGAATCAAATCAAAAAAGGGATGCAACGAAAAAACGGCCAAACGTAGAACATCGACGAGGACCAAAAAAGGTTTTCTTGCGGGAACAGAAAAACAAAGAACCTGGCGTAACAAGACTGGGGAGACAAACGGGGATGCGGCGTTCCTAATGTCAAAAAAGGGGAAAGAAAAGAGACGAATTTTGTCTGAGAAGAAAATTTGCAGAATTAAGGACAAAAACGGGAGGAGAAGGTAGAGAATAAAATCCAAAAACCAACAGGAAAGTCTGTCGGGGTGAAAAACAACCTTCATCAGGTGAAAAAAGTAGGGAAAAAACGGCATCTATCGACAAAAAAGAAACGAAATGGGCGATGTGTAGAAGGACTCTCCCACTTAAGAAGAACGGAACTTTGCGCACCTGGACCGAAAGCCGCCCGGGTCAAGTCCAAGAGGGTAGGGGGGATAAATTCAGGGGGGTCGGTGGTGAGTCTGAGAGAACGGCCGCCGCCGCAAATGAGGGAACCCAGAAAAGTAAAACCGAATGTGGTAGAAGCACGAGCACAGTCGCCAGGATCGAGAATGGGCAAAACCCGTCCAAACAAAATACCGTCCTGGGGAAATCCACGAATCTCAGCCCAAAAAAAAAAAGGACAATGGTTCGCTGAGGTGAAAAAAACAGGGTCCGGATGAAAACGTCAAAAAAAAAAAAAGACTGGAAAAGGCAAAGGGGGACGGGGAAAGAAGGCAGGATAGGCCTTAAAAGAGGCGCCCCGGTGCCTGGAAAGGTGTGCACACGGGTGAAACTTTAACGGTGAGAAAAATTCACGTCAAGGAGGGACCGAGGGATCGAGGGGGGGGTGAATCGGCGATAAAAGGCGCGGGAAAGGGGCAAGCCGAAAGGTCAAAAAAAAAAAGAAGAGTGGGAAGGTGGGAGACAGGCCGGACTTCAGTGAGGCCAAATGACGAATAATAAACCACTAACTTCGAAGGGAAAGGGGGACCACGTCACTAATGCCAAAAGAGGACACGGAAAAGACCCCGACCGCTCAAACCGGGGGGAAATGCAGAAAGTGCAACCAAACCCGCAAAGAATGCAAGACACCACACGGCTACCGGGAAAAAGTCGGAAAAAGACAACAATCCAAGAAAAAGTGGACAAAAAGAAGGGATATACAAAGCACAGAAAGCAACTCCCTGGACTTCTAAAACTGTGGGGGACAGTAAGAAAAAAAAAAAAAAGTGCGGACGGCACAAAATAAAAGAAGCAAGGGGGAAACTCCGGCGCCACAATAGTTCTCGTGTGACAATGTGGGAAGGGAAAGGGGCAACGTGCGTCGGCTGGCAATAAGGGGGGCCTGGGGCTCAAGATCGGACCCGCCAGAAAAAGAGG
>Ga0179593_1818426_pt1 | contig 14682 bp, 14 predicted proteins | sample CZODoug2_1_08_16_FD_185931 | JGI IMG/M metagenome (GOLD analysis project Ga0179593, IMG submission 185931) | Vadose zone soil fungal communities from Angelo Coast Range Reserve, California, USA - CZODoug2_1_08_16fungal (PacBio error correction) | ecosystem: Environmental > Terrestrial > Soil >...
AAGAAAAGAACTTCGTATACTCGAACTTACTTTCATCGTTCGTAAAGGGGGGGGAAGGCCTGAGGTCAGGAAAGGGTCTCATCTGGTCAACCAGCTCTTCCCAACCGCAGTGAAAAGCGACTCTTGTCAAGGATCTGTCGGGGAAAGACCTTGGAAGGAAGAAGATAAGCGATAAATAGGAGCGGGAACGAAAAAGAACACCGGCTCCACCGAGGTCGGGCACCATCTACCTTGGGGGGGGGGGAAATCGAAAAATCCTACTTTCAGAGAAGGAAAGACTGTCTAATAGGTCAAAGAGAGAGGGGGGCAGGAGGCTTGAGGAAATTTCGCAACGAAGACTTGAGCCTGCAGCCATCACAAGAAGGTGTAACTCTAAGGGGTCTAGAGGCAAACTTCTGAAATCTCTCGCCACGTCGGACAAAAGGCCCCCGCCATCCTTTTCTCCACCCTGGAGCAAAGGGGGAAAAAGAACGAAAAAGAGACCCGATGAAGGAGGCCCCCGGCGGACGAGAACGAAAGAGAAAAAAAAAATAAGTGTCCCCTCACAGCCTTCCTCGAGGGCGGGGGAATGGTCAAGTGCCGGGGGATCAGGAGCGGAGGTAACTCCGGTGACATCAACGACAATTATGCCGCAAAAACCTCTACAAACCCCTGAGATGGGAAAATCTCGCGCATCAAGGAGGGAACTTGGCTCAAGACACTATCCTCAGCCAATCTCTCAAGAGACCCTTATCTGTTCCTACAGAGAGATCACGGAACTTTCTTCCACGTAACGAGCAGTACTAAGTACTCCATACAGGGGGAACTAACATGGAGCCGGCAATCGGCTCCGGCAAAGATCGAGCGGGGCAGACTCGTCGAAACTTCAAGGGTAGGGGTGCTATCACGTCGGCCTAAGAACCACTCCTGTTTCCTCTTGAAGGGGGGAAAGTCCTCCGATCTGAGTGACCCAGATGCATCAAAAAGAACTCGGTCTTCGGCGCGGAGGGGGGACAAGCAGATGATCTAACGACCCCTCTGCTAGAGAAGTGGCGACTTCAACAGCCTTTGGAAACGAAAAAAAACACGGTCCGAAGACGAAGAGTCGAGTCACCGCTATTAGTATAGAGGGCACAAGAAAAAGCCAAGGCTTCCTCTAACTCTCGATGGTCTCTCTCGCTCGGATGAGAGTACCGGACAACGAAGCTACACGACCTCGCCAATAAAAACAGTCCTCCCTGCAAGCTGGAGCGTGGACAATTCGAAGGGGACCCCCCTGTTCAACAACCTGGCAGTGCCGGGATTGAGGTAACCATCAATCCTTGGATTCTTAAAAATACTAGGAGGAGCGTTTTTACGTGCCGCGGGAAAAAAGAAGAAGTTAAAAAGGCGGGCTCTATTACCTAAGCGCCAATGTTCTGTTTCCCGTGGCCGAAAAAGGCGCGCAATTCTTACTCTCAAAAAAGAGGGTTGGGAAATCTCATTCCAGCGCGCGAAGGCGGGGGAGTACTGGAAGCAGGGACGAAAAATGGAACAAACCGCGGACGAAAAGTACTGGGTAGCCAAAGTGTCGTGAAAAAGATGGAAAGATCCATAAGGAGGGGCGAGCAGAAAGAGATCCGATTGCAAGGCGCACCTCAAATGAAAGGGGGGGGGGGCCAATATTTCCTTTGGGAGGAACCAAATAGCCGGAACTCCACCGCCGAACAGTGCCAGGTGAGAGACCCTTCCGCGCCAGCAATTCAACAAGCAAGCCCCGAGGGAAAAACCCACCACGCCCCAACCAAACCAGGGAAGTGTCGGATATCTTTCATTCCCGGGAAAAAAAGTCCTGACGCGCGTAGGAAAAGCAGCATTAGGCCAACACGCAGCCTAGCCAGCGTAAACCACATCAGGGGACACGACAGGGGAAACCGAATGGCCAGGGGGGTCACAAACTCACTATAATCAGCGCAATAAGTGAATTGCAAAGGAAAAAAGGTCAACTGAGCTCGGGGGCGCGATGCCCCGGCCGACCTCCCTCGAAAACTCGGTCCGTCCACCGAAAGGCAGCGGCGGGGACATGAGAGGGCACCCCAAGGCAAGAAAAGCCAAAGGGCTTAACTCCGTGCGCAAAATACCGGGGGGGGAAAGAAGGGCCCAAGTCGCCCTCCGAGCGAGGGGAGACCAGGGGCCAAAATCCGTTTCGCGCGGAAAATTCAGGGCATCGTCAAGAGCGTGAAAAGGCGTCTCGGTCAAAAGGGGAAGAATAACGGGGGTGATATGGGGCGTCTAGCCAGTCATTCCCTGGTAAGTAAGAAAGAGGGGTGCTTCTACCCACAGAAAAGGGGGCCTGTTTGAGGGGTTGATATATCCAACGCCTGAGGCAGGGGGATTCCAGTAAATCTACATTGAATCGGGCAAGCCTTCTCAACTCTTCAATCAAAGAAAAAGACAGGGGTCTTTTCCGGTCTAAGAAAGATTGACAGAGGAAGCTGTCATCGGACAGAAAAAGTAGAAAACCGAACAAGCGGAGTTTGTTTTTACTGCAAAGGAAGATAAGAGCAGGACTTAGGGCCTATCCGCCAGCAGTACCCGAACAAGGAGCGAAGGGGAAGGCGGATCGTGAAAAAATCAAACACAAAAAACGGCGCCTGGAGGAGGTGTTTTCGTAACAAAAACGGACGGGGGTCCCAGCGAAAGGCGGAGACGCAAGAGTATGGAGAAATAATTTCTGGCGCGGAGAACCATCGATATCTAAAGTTCCTCGGAAGGGCACGTATCTGATCGAGTGGTAGATGGGGCATCGCCGGCCAGCCAGGCAGGGGGTCGTTCGCGGCAGTGCTTTGGCTTCTTCTTTTCGCCGGAAGTTCCTCGAAAAAAGGGGAGAAATCCTTACTTTGCGCAAACGACGTTGGGATCGGGACCTAGTTGAAGATCGCTGCTAGTATAAATTTTAGAGCGCTCGCAGGGGTCATCTATTTCGCAAAACAAAGGGAAAGAGGGGGATATGCTTTCCGACTAGGAGTATACGCCCGAAAGCGACTGGAAATCCGACGCTTCAGTAGAGTACTTGGGGGAGGAATCCGGCATCGGGAGACGCGAAAGCGCAGGGGCCCCGCCTCCAATCCTGAAAAGCGCCGGGGTGGTGGCGATGCCCGAGGCACCTACAGCAGATCACAGTCCGCGCCGGGAGAAGAGGGAGAACGCGACCCCAGAAATTAGGAGAACTCGGGAGGGGTGAGGGGAAATTTAAAGGAGCGGGAGGGAGAGTTCGATAGGCAAAAAACCGCAGCCCTTCGGGGGGGGACACGTGTGCGCGTGGGGGAGTCCGTCCGCTCAGAACTGATCATAGGGTTACTACGGCGGATAGGAATACGAAAAAAAAGAGACTAAAAAAGCAAAAAAAAGATCACGCGGGGGTGCGTAAGGTCTCTTCTCTGAAAACGAACAGGCAAAGCTCGGACGGCCAAATTGAAAGGGAAAGTGGTGAGCGATTGGCCTATAGTTTTTGTTTGTGTTGGTTTTTTGTTTTACTACTGGCCCGGGGGAAGGAAACTACTTTCACGTCGCAAGCGGAAACAAACGGAAAGTCATTAATTCCCCTTGTCTAGGTTGTCGCACCAATGAAATCTGAGGATAGGGTAGTCAAGGGGAAATCGAATAGGAAGAACCTCAGGGCCTGACCTGCCTATGCGGCAGAATAGGAAACTCAGGGGGTTGTCTCTCTCATAGGATGTTTAGAACAGTGGGGGGAGCCAGATTCGAGCTAAGGGGGGAAGACTGATCGGGAATTTCCTCGCCCGCGGCTCGCTTGCCGTGGGAGTGAGATCCTGACCGGTCGCGCACTCTTGTACTGGGGGAGGGAGAGGAGGGGGGAAGGGAGGGGGGAACCCGGGGAGGAGAAACAACATCTAATTCTGGGATCATGAAGACATGAAACGGGGTGGGGGGGTGACTGATCCTTATGTTATTTTGGACCAAACGTGACAGGAAGGGAAATTCGGATTCCCTGGGGGGAGAAGCAATGATGGAGGCGCTGCGCTGAGGGGGGGGCCGGGGGGACGTCATGATAAGTGGAACGGTGGCGAGCAGTACGATTGGAAAACGAGGGCTCGGGGGGGGGGGGGGGGGGGGGGGGGGGGGGGGGGGGGGGGGGGGGGGGGGGGGGGGGGGGGGGGGGGGGGGGGGGGGGGGGGGGGGGGGGGGGGGGGGGGGGGGGGGGGGGGGGGGGGGGGGGGGGGGGGGGGGGGGGGGGGGGGGGGGGGGGGGGGGGGTGTGGGGGGGGGGGGGGGGGGGGGGGGGGGGGGGGGGGGGGCGATCTCGCGAAGTGGTAGGGGGGCATTGCAGCTTGTGGGTGGGAAGTCGGAGGGGACCGACTCTAGGGGGGTGAAGGCAGTGTGGGGGGATGTACCTTTTCGACGCATGTCTGTTGAGAAACTTAAAATCGCGGCAAAAAAAAGCTAGGTTCTAGAGACGCCTGGGGCACCCGCTGTCAGATTTCGGAATCAAAAAACTAGCGGCTGGAAAGGAAGCGGGATGGTCACAGGGGGACCCATCTTGGGGGGAGATCCTCACACGGTGACGGGAAAGCGGTGTTGCCTGTCCTTAAGGGAAGAAAAGGACTCAAGCAGCTTCGCCTCTCTAAGGACGATTTCCTCAAAAATGTTGGGTTCAGCAGTTCGGGGAGGACCACTTTAACCTCATATAGCCGGGCTCGATCCGGAGCAGCCCGCCTTTCGTGAAAATATTGAGGTTCCGTAAGGAAAAGAAAGGATATCTTCTCCATCAGGCGACGCCGAAAAAGGATTTAGGGGGAAATACATTCCATCAGCTTCCAGAAATTGTGGGAGACCATAGTTCCGACTTATTAGGGTCTTTACACGGTGCCGGCATGTATGACGAAGCTTAGGTGGTTACGAGAACTCGCGCTCTCGGAAGGCTTGCTAGTACGAACAGAGCATCTTGATCGAGCCGCAAAGAGGGTAAAGTACGGATTCTCGAGAGGGGATTCAGGTCGAGTCAACATGCCGGGGTTAAGAAACGGTGCACAAAGGAATCACGCGCTCGGGTCGCAGACAGCTGGTTGAAGTGCCAAAGGCCTGACGCAAGAGGGGTGAGACATAGGGCAACCAGACGCAGAAGCGTTCACTGCTAACAGGCTTGCGGTTTAGTAGGCAAAAATGACGCCCCATTACAATGATAAGCCGCCCCACCGACCGATGACAGGTGACCGCACTGGGTACGTTGTTCAACACAGAGAAGGGATTGGGGAGGGGTGTTCCATTGCCGCTTAAAAAAAAGACCTTACTTAGCAGCTCCGTGATATCACAGACGAGATAAGGCGATGTCTTAAGAGGCTAGGAAAGTTCAGGGGGCGAAGAAAAGTCATCTTCCCGGCTGGTTGGCGCGCGATGGAACAAGCGGGTTGTCGCGGTGGGGGCCGCGGCCATGCTCAGGCAACTCCTGTTCATGGAAGACACGGGAAACAGGACGGATCAGAGATCACGAGAAGGGGTGAATCGAGGAAGGGAGAAGATTAATTTCATGATGGGGGAAAAGTAGTAAGGTGTCGTCGCTAGCCGTGTCCGCTCGGTATCCCAGAGGGGAAGGATGAATACTTCATAAAGGGGGGATACAAAGAGAAAGCAATGGCGGGCGCAGCATGGGCACTGGGGGGGAAGCAAGATAGGAAGGGAAAAGCCGTCTCAGTAAGAAAATCGTAGGAAAGGGAAAGGTCTGTGCAGCCGGCCAGAGAGTGAGGGAAGGGAGAGGGACAACGGCACCTCGATCAATCAAGGGAGAGAAGTGGCCTGCAGCGCCGTCGATGGCTGGGCAAAAAAATCGGGGACACACAACTGGTGCCGAGGGATCTGCTCCGTGTCGGAGGAATCAAGGGTCATCAGAAACTGGGCAACAGGAATAGGAATCGCCAACACGAGCGGCCGAAAGCATGGGAAAAAGAACAGCTCTCCAAGATGGACGAAGAAATAGGTCAGGCAGAGACCAGGAAAAGTCAATAGAGTATCTTGGCACGATTGAGTCAGCTTCTCAACAAAGGAGGGAAAATAGAGAGATGCCCTAACTGACGGGGACAAATCGTGGGGGCGGACTCTGTGGTCTGACGATCTTGCTGTCCCTCTAAGGTCAGCAGAGTTGCAAGAGAGGAAAGCCCCGCCGCCGAGAGAGAAGGGGGGGGCGAACGGGGCCGACCGTTATTATACCGGATCATCCGGGCGGGGGAAAGCGCTAAACCGTCGGAAGAAAAGCGGAAAAAACAGCTCGGTAACTGGGAAAAATGGGGGAAAAGCCAGGCCGAGACGAGAGCTCGCCTGGAGGAAAGTAAGGTTCGATCCCTTTCAGACCGACACATCTGGCCGGGACCCAGACATTCCCGCGGTGGTAAGACATAAGGGAAAAAACAAAGGACCTATCATCGATCCCCCAAGCGGCAACAAACTAAGAAGGGTCGCCACGCTGATCAACCAAGTGGAACGACGGTACCTTCCGAAGGCTGTGGGAGGATACAGCTTCTTCGCAACCTCTATACTAAAACAAAACTCGACCGGCGACAGTTAAGAAAGCAACTTCACTGTCGAGCGCTCGGGGTCAAAGCCGGAGCAGTGATAGTCAGGTTAAGCTCACAACTGGAAGGGAGGGGTGCCTGGAGCCTGAAACGGAAAAAGCTCTACAAAAAACCCAATCTTAAGGAGACCGAAGATCGCCTCCTCCTTGTAACTCTGCAGAGGGACTTAAAACTAGATCCAGGCCTGCCTAAAAAACATCGGCAATGATTTAGGACCCAAAGTTTATATTTCTCACTTAGCTGGTCTTTGCCTAAGCGCCTTAGGGCGAGGTCCTCGGTACCTTCCTCCAAGAACAACGTGACACTTCCCGTCGGAGTTGGAGCAAGCATCAAAACGCCGCTGTAGTTCGGCGGTAAAAGAGCGAAGGGGAAACAAGTTTGGCTAAAGAATGAAGATAAACCGCCCCGCCTCATGTTCGGCCTTCAGGGAACTGCCCCACCCCGACAGAAATGCCTGACTCACTCTTGCCGGTACCAAAGGGGACAGAAAACCGGGGAGCTGAGAGGACATCTTCGGCCAGGTAAAACAAAGAGAGGGAAGGATTAAAAGGCAATGGATCCTGGGGGAACGCGGGCTTCAACATGCAGTGACCTCGACGAAACGTCCGCCTCGAGAAAGCGATCCTCGTACCTGAAGATCACACAACAGCGCTTCGGGATTAGAGTCAAGGCGATGGGAAAAAAGGGCGTCGAGTAGTGAAGGGGCACGACGCGACATCGCCAGCCGGCAACACGGGGACAAAAAGGTCAGAGCCGCGAATGCATCTGAAAGGTACAAACTTTCGGGCAAACGGTGGCAGTGTGTGCTGGTCCGAGTGGCCATACAAATAGGGGGACGGGTAGTCCAAAGGCTCAGGGGGGTCCGGACGTCCTGAAAAACCACAAGAAATCATGGAAGAAAGGGAGGGGCTCTAATTACCGGTAGAGGAGAATAGAACGGGGTTCCCGTGGGCATCCGCCCGGACTGCTCCAAAAGTTTTGTTCCCTAAAATTCGCGAGGGCCTGGGTCTTGGCTTCTCAGCCGCTCGGGAAAAAGTTAAGAAAAAACCGAGCGTCAATCTTCGGACCGGTAGTGCAGGTCATCCAAGAACAAGTGACGATCAATCCATAAGCCAGAAGCATACAGGCGTCCGAGCCGATTACTCGGGAGAAGAAAGGGAGGCTAATGGCCTTGAGCCAAAAAAGGGGCCATGGGACCTCGCCACGGGAAAAAAACAACCGGGCCAAAGTCGAGTCGCCCCTTATCGCCATCAATTCAACCACAAAAAGGGACATGCCCCAATTCAAGACTTTCCAGTCCTTCCCTCGTTTTCAGCCTCCTTCCGGGCGGGGGAAACAGGCAAGACTACATTACGGTCAACAGGAAAAAAACCAGAGCATTCTCGCAGATCAGGATAAAATTGCGCATGCCAGCCGAAGTTTTGGTCACAACAACACCATAAAAAAGGATCAAATACGGCCGAGCCGGCTTTCGCGAAAGAATTGAAGATTCTGCGGGTGCGAAGCAGCCGAATCCATAGGCATCGGCAGTCAACTAGCAGAACTCCTTTCAGGATCGCACCGAAGAACGGAAAAACACTCCGCGCGGAGTCGGGGACGGACTATCGCAGCATGCGTCGAAAGGCAAAAATGCGCCCCGTCGCTGCTCAAGCCGAACAGGGGCTCGAGGACAAACTTCGCGTCGGGAGTCGGAGAAGCAAATGGGGAATGCGACTGAGGGGGGTCTAAGGTCGGAGTAGCCAGACACAGGAGAGAAAAGAAAGAAAATCAGAAACTCAAGTTCATCGCGGACTTTTCGTAAATGAACTAGAGCCGATTCTTTCTTTGTCGAGGAAAGTATCGTTCACACGGAGGGGACCCCAGAAACCGGGTCCTCACTCTCACACAAGAAAAAAAAGATTTGCCGCTCGAAGAGAGGGAAATATTGAGCCGGACAGTCAAGGCGCAAAAAATGTCCGCAATCGACCCGTCACGAGCGCGTGGGCCAAGAAAATGGCATAAAAGCCGCGCGGCGTATGACCTAAAACAGCAGTAGAAACAGATGAGTTAAAAAAAGGAAAAGGGCGGGCTCTGAAATAACCGCAAAAAACGAAAGGCCTCGGGTGTGGATCGAAGCGACCGCCGACGCAGACTACGGTAGCGCAAAAGAGCCTATAGATAGGCTACGAATCCGTGGGCGCTCAAAAGAATAGAGGAGTTTCCGCCGTACTGGGGAATAAATTCTCGGGATCGGGGAGGGCATATGCAAACACCATGCGTCGACGTGTCAGGCAATGGGCTTTCGAGCGGGGAAGTTTCCCTGCCGGGCAAGATGGGTCGTACTAAAACTTAAGCTCGCAAAAAAACGACTCTTTCACAGTCCGGTCCGAGGACAGTGCCGCGGGGATCTACTAAAAAAAACAAGGGGGAGAAAATAGAGATCGTGGGACACGGCACGGTAGCCCGATAAATGAGAAAAAGAGAGGGGCATCGATCTGCCGCGGGACGCGAAAAGACAAGTCGAAGACGCCGGGCCGGCGTCCCAAGAGGCAGCAAGAAAAGCACGGAAAAAGCGGTAAACTCCGTGGTTGTGGTGGCGATGCCCCAAGGAAAGCGACCGATCGTCTCCGGCACTCGTTCGAGATCCAGAATTAGACCGGAAAAGGTAGGGAGACTTGAACAAACGCCGACCTTTAATCATGGGCGAAAGGGCGTGAGCGTGCCGAATAGGAACCCACGGCGAAAAAAAACAAGTTGGCAGCGGTTGTGGCCCAAAAAGAAATTCGCCCATCTGGTCGGGGAATGGAGATGCCGACGCCGGGGGCAAGAATGAGGGGCCAAAAAGCGAGCGGGGACGACGTGAGTTGCAGGTTTTGGAGAAGGAGATGCCAACCAAGAGGACGGAGGTCCGAGAAAAGAAAGGACAGAATCACGGTGTGTGAGCTGGGGATTCCTCCTCTTTTCGACGTCGAGCAAAAGAAGACGGGCCAGGCGGGGGCATACGGAGTCTTACAAAAATATCGAACGGCTAAAATTGTCAGATTTTTTCTCTAAAAAATGGGTGAGCTGACAGATTACTTGCTAGACTACCTAGTGAAACATGAAGGGAAACCTGGATGCCGAGGCCAAAATTATAGGGCCGACCAGAAACTTTTGGCGCGCGCAGTCAGGACGAAAAAAAAGGCGCGTGGGCTGGCTTAGTATCGGAGGCACGATAGGAAAAACGACACTCCGGAGGCGTCGAGGGATTGGGGTGGATTGCGGGCAGGACCCTGCGCGCTGGGAACGAGGGGTGGGAGCCTCTGGTCGCCGGGGATCGCGGCGAGAAAAAAAGCAGCGAAGCTGAATCAGGCGAAAACGGCGAGAGGAACGAGATCCGGGGTGAGTTGGGGGACTGTGAAAAGCGCAGCGGGGGCCGGTCCATGCGTGCAACTCGCGGCTAAAAGTGGCTGGAGAGTGGAGTTCCCAGGTCTCGGCCTTCCGGTGAACTCTGAAAGGGTGTCTGGGACAACTAGGGGCAATTTCACCTATCTCTACACAATGAAAGGTTATGTGCTCTTGTTGTGGCCTGGATTGAGCAAGGTAGAGAGCTCTTGGGGGGGTCGGGCACTTGGGTGTTCGCCGCGACGAGCGTCAGGGAATTTCTTGGGGCACTGAAAAAAGAGGAGGAAATAGGCTCGAGTCTCAGATCAGCAGGGCTACAAAAAACCATCCTCGAAGGCAGAATCGCGTTCTTATTGAGCGAACGGGAGAAGAGAAAAAACTTTGGCTGAGCGGCACGCCCCTGGAACTTGCCGGCGGTGCATCATGGTCCGGGACGAGGAACAAAAATCTCCGGCGAAGGCGCTTGTGCCCAAAAGACTGGGGTTGCGGCAGCCCTTCCGCGACAACGGAACAAAAAGATCGGGATACGATCCGTCAATAATAACCTTGGGGGAAAGATGAGGGGGGGGGGGGGTTTTGAGAAAGTGCAAACTCTCGCTCCTCTGTGCTGGCGCCGAAGTGTTCTAATAGCAGCCCCCTGGACTGCCAGTTCGTCATGTGGTTCTGAACTCCTGCTTCACTCGGAGGCAGTCTTTCAGGTTTTCATGATTTAAAGTCTTTCTTTAAAAGTTTGGTTCCTTTACGGACCGCGCCGCGATCAGAAAGCTCTTATAGCGTCGCAGGGGGGAGGACGGGTTATGATAACGTCTCAAAGGAGGGATCTTCTCTATACTGAGGACAGTCGGAAGCCAGTAATCCCGCATTTGTGGTTTTTTTGGTAACAGTACAGCCGCGGAAAAGAAAACTGGTTTGAATGGCCGAAGAGGAAAACGCCACAGAGGGAACATGGGCCGGACGAGGAGCGGGAAGACGTTCCTGCGCGAACATGCGGAGGGCTGGCCAAAGCCGGACTCGCCACACCAGGAAATGGCCGGGCAGAAAAAAAGCAGGAGATGCTCCAGTCTCTCCGAAATGTGTTCTAACAGCGACGGGGGGGGACAAAAAAATTGAGTTTTTCTCAGGAGTATCTTGGGAGAAGAAAAACTGGAAATAACGCTCGCAGGGGAGCTCATCGAAAGGGGGGGGTTTAAAAGAATAGGGGAGTAGTACGCGGCGAAAGTCGTGTTGAGAGCCCTCGCATCTTCACACCGCGCGCGGGCTCGAAGAGGCGGGTCCGCTTCCATGCACAGTCCACAAGCCTTGAAAATGGTACTGCACCGGAAAGGAAATCCAAAAATTATCGCTAAGGGTGATAAAAAACGGCAAAACTCGAAAGTTCTGCTGGGAGAACATGTAGACGTCGGGTTCTTATCTATCCGGACCGCGGGTCATGATACGAGTAGGGAGGAAAATGGAACGTTCATCACGTTGAAAAAAAAGAATTGCAGGGTCGGAATGTGCAGCTGTATCGAGAGGGTCAGCAGGAAGACGATCTTCGCGGCCGCGTAAAACAGCCGAGGAATGGAAAGAGCAATATCGAGGAACTGGGGGATCGACAACCGAAGACGAACCGAGAGCCGAGATCGCAGCTTCGAAGGGACGAAGCCAAAAAAGGGGAAAACAAGTGCCACCAGCAAGGGTGTCAAAGAGGGTAAGCGCCGGTGTGTCAAGAGAAGCCCGAGGATGATCGCGCATCTCCGAGGCGACCAAAAAAAAAAAAAAAATCCGAAAGAGGCCGGGAAGCGCGTGAACAGGAGCGCCACGCTAATCACATCGTCAGGCCGGAAAGACCACCCAGAAGGCAAACGGTTCGAGTACGGGCACAAAGTTCGGGTTCGCTAGAAAAGAGGAAGGAGAGAGAGAGACCCGAACTTCGTGCCCGAAAGAGAACTGAAGTTCCTCTGGGGGGGGGCGCAGTGGTCAGGAGGGAAAGCGGCGTGGCGCAGCTGTGCAACCACCGCGAAAAAAAAGAAGCCGCCGCACATCGCGCGCTGGTGTGACGCTGACGGGCGCCAGGGGAGGGATGACAAAAGGAAAACGAATGCTCGACAAACCGGCGCGAGAAAAAAAAAAATCTGTGCTGCACCTCTTACTGACGCCAAGAGGACCATCCATTCCAGGGGAACTGGCTCGGCAGGAAAATCGATCTAAAGGGATAGGGGTGGCTTCTTCGGGGTCTAGCAAGGGGGAGTACCGGAACACCTGGCCGAGACCATGAATCGTCTGTTTTACGAGGACGCGAAAGATCGCGATCTTCCATGCGACCCTAGAGGAGATAACATCTTCACCACGAAACCCAAAAGAAAAAACTGGGGGCGTGATGATCTTCAAACTCAAGGAAAATGTGAGCAGGAGGACCCTTCTTACGACTAACACCTCGAACGTCTACAGTTCAAAACCAAAAAAAGCAAGGATCTTCGTAGTGCCTCGATGTCCCGGGTCAAAAAACGGAAAGAGTGATCGCTGGGTGTCCTCAAGGGCATCAAGAAGAGGGTCTGCCTCGACCACCGGGACTAAAGGGCACCTCCGCGAGGCCCCGCCGCGCGGAACCGTTCGAGCTGAAGAAAAGAAAAGACCGCCATCTCCGCGCCAATCGCCCTTCGTCAGGAAGAAAAGACGCTCACGCGGCGAGGCAGTAAGGAAGTGCTCGAGACGAGGACATACCTCTGCCTGCACAACGAAAGTAAAGAATTATTTGGGGAGACACACAGAGAAATGAAGTAAACAGTCGACAAGCTAGTGGGCCGGGAGTAAAATTACCGGGATGGTGCTATCAGGGGGTCAGTCCTAAGAACGGGACAGCATGTTCCGCAGACTAGGAACGAAAGACGTCCTTTTTACACCAGATGTTTTCAAGGGGTGAAAAAAAGGAAAGCCACCGATCTGGTCAAAAATCTGTCGCCAGGTCAACCAAAAAGGCGACAACAAGAGCGCTGATCCTTTTGTGAACGCGGGCGGACAAAAAGTTGACAAACGACGAAATCTGAGGAAAACTAATCGAGGCGTAACGGTCTTATCTGTCCAAACGGTCAGCGCGCGTAAGCGCGATGGAGAGACGCGTGCGGGCCGTCGGAGGGAAGGAAAAGAAAGAAAAAACGTCAACGTCAGCAGGGCATGAGCAAATCTTATCGAAAAACTGGTAGAAACAGGGAAGGGGGAACGGTGAATGGGGACGTGGTGTTTCCAAAGAAATCTGGGGGAGAAAGGCCCTCGGAGGACGAGATCGTGGGGACTCCGGCCGGCCAAACAAAGAAAGGGTCAAAAGAAAGGCGGGCTCTAAGGAGCGAACGAGCGAGCGGTTTCACGTGGCCCGAAGGAGGTCCGCTGTTGACAGCACAAGGCTTTTTGGGCAAAGCGCCTTCAGAGAGATTCGAAGGGGGAGGAACTTGATGCAAGGGAAGGACGAGGCCGGACCATGAAAAAGAGGGGCCCGGACCCTGAGCTGATCATCCAACGATGGAGGATTCCCATGCAGAAAAAAAAACCTCTCGGAAGCATAGGGGCCGGGGTGATCCTTAGTGGCGCACATCTCCGTTCAAGAAGGGCAAAATTTGCGCCAGCCATTCAGTATCCGGGATGTTCCTGAAACGGCCGCCACATAGGGTTCTCTCCCCATGAGAAGAGCGAACCGCCAAATGCCAACAGCAATTCAAACAACGACGAAAGATCTGGTCGACGCTTGGAAGAACAAGACGTGACCAAGAACTCTAGAAAAAAAGTCGCCCATCAAGGGCAAAAACCCTCTGCAAGCGAATGAGCCGGAACTTTTCACGAACAATGGCAATACTGTACGAAGGGATTAAACGGAAAGGTTTTTCAACTCAAGAGAACCATACCGAGTCTTTCCGCGCCTTATTAATGCGAAGGAGGGGGTCGCGGCGCTCAGCCACCGAGACCACTTCCAGTCCAAATCGTGCAGAGAACGTCAGGAAAGAAATCGGCCACCAGGCAAGAAAACAGACAGAGTCGGGCACGACGAGACCAACGAAATAAGGAGAAGAGTAAGCCCAGGCATAAAAATCGGGAGAGCCACAAAGACGTAAATCCGGTTCAACACCAAAAAGGGAATCGATATCTGATGAGAAGCTGTCGGAAGCTTACGGATTTGAGAAGGGGGAGGAAAAATGGACATTAAGTAATCCTAGAATCATTGGTTGCGAACCAAAAACTAGAAGGAAGAGCATGCATGTTCTAGGGATGACGAATAAGTCTGTGCGATCAGGAGACGGGAGGCCGACGTGTCACGTAACGAGGCGAATGAAATCCCAAGCCAACGTAGGGGGGGGAATAAAGAAATGGGGAGGGCGCCTCTGAGGACGCGAAAGCCCTCAACTCAACCGAAAGATCGCGTGTTTTTCTGCATCATGTAGGGAAGGAAGGACGGGAAGGAAAACCGAAAAAGGGTAACTCCTGCGAAGCGCTGGAGAAAAAAAAGATCGCCAAAACGGGCCGGCGGAAGGCAGGTGTGCCGATCGAACAAGACCGCCCTACTCGCGGATCAGGTAGCGAGAGGAGGGGAAAGCGACGAATTCTGGGCGCGTCGAGAGATAGCTCCTGACTGCGAGAGGGAGCAAAACGGTAGTTGGGTACAAAAACAAACCACGTCTGTCTCAGATGGTTGAGGAGGTCGCGCGCACGAAAGGAGCGGCCACCGCCGAAGATCCGGGGACGCAAAAAATCCTCTATCGATACCGCGCTCTGCGGAAAAAAAGCGATATATCGGAGAATAAAGAAGC
>Ga0179593_1437372_pt1 | contig 14681 bp, 14 predicted proteins | sample CZODoug2_1_08_16_FD_185931 | JGI IMG/M metagenome (GOLD analysis project Ga0179593, IMG submission 185931) | Vadose zone soil fungal communities from Angelo Coast Range Reserve, California, USA - CZODoug2_1_08_16fungal (PacBio error correction) | ecosystem: Environmental > Terrestrial > Soil >...
GAGTCTTGCATCAGAACAAACGGCTGTCTACAACCAACTAGGAAAAAAGGATTCGAGCACCAAGGGCCACAAAACAACACATAGACAACGGGGATGGGAATGGTCGGCGCTTGCCGCAGCTCACGGAAAGTCAACAAGAGTTCACAAAAAGACGGATGTAAGCAAGGACAGGCCTTTCGTATAAGGAGCGCGCTTACTCTTGGACTGGGGAACAAGTTACCAGGCAAGGAAAGTCTGCTTACTGCGTCGCCCGGGGGGGCGGCCAGCAAGGGTGCCCGACCAGGAGCCCACTATGTCCACTTAACTGCGTAAATCAGGGAGGGACACGCAATTGACAACTCTTGGAGCCCTGTCTGCGCTAAAACATCCTGTGGAAGAGGGGGAAAAAAACTCTTAAATGGCATTTCCGACAATTTGCGGGAATCTTCAAAACAAACACGGGGAAAAAACCTTGCAAAAAAATCGAATTGGGAGAACACGGGGACAAGCTGGAACTTTAGGGGTGGGTGTGGGGGGACGCTAAAGATACTGCAAAAGAGAACTATTTTCCGAACGGAAATGGGAGGTGAATTGCTCCCCCAACAAGTTGGTTACCGGGCGGTGAATCGAGAAAAAACAACCATGATTAAAAAGGAAAGTATTTGAAAAACAAAAAACCTCACTTAATGGGGCGTCTGGGCCTGACTGTCGGTAATCGCCGTAGGGCATACCGAAAACTTGCTGAGCAGGGCAACCCAGGTAAGCAACAGGCGGGTGGCTCCGAAAGCGGAAAGCGAGGACTATCTAAAAAAAATAAGGGCCCTTCTGTCAATCTGTGTTAAAAGGTTCGCAGCGAGGCGACGGTGCCGTGCGGGCTGGCTTGGACACACAATTCGTACTTGAAGCTGGCAATGGGGTGGGCCGTTCACTGTTGAGGTAGGGCCGCGTCTGGACGTGCACGCCCGCGAACTGGAAAAAGAAACTGGTGCCTGGTGAAAGGACAATCCTTGCCCAGAGGGGAGGCTGGCGACCGGGGGGCGTACAGAGCCGGGAGGGCCGTGATGTGACTAGTGTGGAGGGTATTCAAAATCTTTTGACAGAGAGAAATGGTTTTGGGTGCATCATGGCAAGCTGTCTGTGGAAAGAGGAAGGGGGTTTTACGCTGCGGGTGGCTACGAGATTAATATCCAAGCTACTACCGGAGAGCTCACCTGCTAGCCGGCGTCGACAGGAACGGGGGTGTCTCTCGGCCGCGAAAGGCGTTAAGCGGCGAGGGCAAAAATACCCGCGCAAGGCTCAGGGCGGCATTGGCGTAAACAACCCAAGAGAAGAGGGGCCGAACCATCACCGGGGCCCGGAATGACCGGCGCCGCCCTTTTAAGTCTCGACAATGGGATCCCTGCGCTTAATTGTGAATATGACGTCGAACGCCGTAGAAGATTCAATAGGAACGACCACAAAATACGGCGATCACGGGCTCGCCGGGACCTGACGCAAGAGGGGAGAGCTAGTTGAAAAAACCAGAGAGGCCAGGAGCCAGGAAAGGTCGGGCGGGGGACGCCGCCTGGAGCAAGAGGGAGTGGCGAAAAGTGGAAAAGAAGGGATTCGAAGGGATCCGGAACCAGTCTGCGTTCAAAGGGGGGCTACCTGACCCAGAAGATAAGGGGGGGAAGGGACGAGGGCGTGTCGGAGGATGAAAGACGGATAAGAAGACGGTTGCCAAGTCAGATTTACTGGTCAGAAGTGTGTTTCGTGCCCGGGTGTGGGTGGGATCGTCATCATTGGGGGACGTCCAAAGGAAAGTCACCCGTGGACTGAAAGAGGCTCTCAAAACGTAAGGCGAGGCTCAGGGGGAAGGGTAAACTATCTCCTCGTAAAATCCTCAAAACTTATGAGGCCGAGGCGTGCTCGGAAGGGAAACAGGTCAAAGGGAGTAAATGTACGGAATGTGTGGGGAGGGGGGACACTTTCAGGCGGGGGGAGGGGGAGGTGCGATGGGGGGTGTGATTCTGAAACAAAGTAGTTCGGACGGTTCTGGGTCAGGCGGAGCGTCGTTAACTGTGGTGGGGCCGCAAGGAGATGGGTTAAAAGGAAGACCGAGAGGACAACTCTGCTGGTGTTCGGCTGAAAACCAAAGGAGTAAAGGGGGACAGTCGGAGGAAAACCGGACCTTTTTCGAGCTCTCCATGCTAATGAATTACCTTAAAGATTTCAAAAGGGGAGCTGGTCGGCGTGGGAAATGGGACCGTCTTCTTGGACGAGAGGGGTCGAAAGGGGGGGCCGAACCGGGGAAGGAACCCAGGTGGCGCCAAGACGAAGCCCCGGTTGGATTTGGGGGCGGGAAAGGAGAAGGGAAGTTACCGACAGGTCCCCTCCAGCCGCGCTCCCATCCATAAAGAATCACTACAAGCCAGTAGGGAATGGAACTTCCACAGCTGACATCGACACAAAAGGCAGGTGGTGGAAAAAGGTTCGGAGTGATGACGAAAGAAAAGGCCGACCATTCCAGGACGACAGAACGGTTCTGCACAGCGGGGGGCTTAAAAAGGGGGGGGCTATTGAAGGAAAAAACCTAGGAGGGAACGATGTCCTCGGCCGGGAGACAGTGGGTTCGCCGAAAGGAGCTATGAGAAGAACGTGGTCGACTGAAGACCACAACCGAGAAAAAAGGCTACTAAGGAAAAAAGGAAACCCGCTCTAAAAGGAGAGGGGAATAAGCCCTGACGGTGCGTCTCGGTCTCGGTAGTTCTAAACTACGGCGGAAAAGAAAAAAGTTCAGGAAAAGCAAGAAAAATCGAGAGGGGCCGTCCTGGCACCGAGCGAGAACAAGAGTAGGTCTAAATAGGCCAGGATAGGGAATGGGGAAGGGCTCAACTCCTCTGAACACTTCGAAAGGACCCAATTCGCCACGGTACTGTTTCCCGGCTCTAATTAAACGACAAAAAATGAAGCTCAACTACAGACCGGGTCTGCCACCAAGGGAAAAGAATAGCGGCTCGGGAACGCGCGGTGCACAAGGGCGCGTACGGATCCTTTACACGTCGCTGCGCGCGCACTGGCCGAGCTATACGGCCTGTGACAGGGAAAAGCCGGGGGGCACCACGAGTCGTCGGCGCAGCACTAGGGCGGGCGGGCGGGTCGATAAATGAAAGCCCATAAGGACGCGACGCAGAAAAGGGGGGACAAAGCGGAAGCGGGGGGGCTAGTGTCCCGAAAAAAAGAAGCGTTTGGGAGAGCGATACCTCGTGAAGGCGGAAAGCCAACGGGGGAGACACCGCAACCAGAGGCCGCTATTATTCTATCGGGAAGGGAAGGGGGCCGGCCCGAGGCCCAGTGGTTCGTCACGGCGGGGGAGAGAGGGTGTGGGGCATATAAGTTCACCTTCGTTTGGGGGGCGGAGGGTGGGAAAAAAATAGGAAGGCTTGATTTCGAAGGGAGACCTCTTAAAGGCGGGCAAAAGGGGAGAAAAAAGAGGAGAGGAAGGGAGAGAGGTCTCAACATCGAACTCATGCATAGGGAAAATAAAAAGAAAGGGAACTTATAGCATAGGTCCCAAAGATAAAACAAACCTAGCCTTGACGAACACTGATCAAGGAAGGGAAGACTTCGAATCATCAAAAAAAAGGACGGCGTCCGGAAACGCCGCGTGCGGGATCAGAAACAGGGGTCTCAAATAAAGGGAGAGAAAAATCCACGCTGGCCAGATAAAGTCGGGGAACCCAGCTGGATAACTGGGGAAAAAAAGAACTTCGCGCTGAACCGGTCTCCGGCACTCGACAAAGGAAAGAAAATCATCAGGGGAACAAAGGCCCCACTGGCCTCTGCGGCATAATACTATACACTGACCGACTCGCTGCTCCCGCCGGGGTCGCAAGAAGGGTACGAATACCATTCCGCGCCCGGGACGCGATCCTCCGAGAAGATAAAAGAGGGGGGGGGTGGAGCAAGTGATTCGGTTAAACGGGGCGGACCGGGCGGTGTGGCAAGGCGAAGGGCGAAGCCTGGAAACGAAAGGCGAGGCTACGTGCGACTTGCCCGTCACGTTGCGAGGGAATGGCCCCTGACCCAGGGGAAGGACTCACTAAAAAAAACTGAACTCCGCCGGGATCTGCATCAGCAACCGCGGTCGAGCAGGTCTAGAACGGTCTGGCTTGGGTGCGGGAAAACGAAGGGGGAACTGCTCTTACCGCTTACTCGCTGACCATTCGAAAGTGTAACGTAGCGGGGTCTGACACCGGGCAGTATTCAAAGAAGAATGACTGCCGGGTCAGTCAGGTCACTTCGTAGACTGTCCAGGAGGGCCGTACTTAAAGGGGCGGACCGAGTCGAGCCAGTACGCTAAAGGTAAAAAGAGGTCTGAACGTCCCGGAGAAAGCCCGAAAACGGTCCTGCACTCGCTTGTGGCTCCGGTAAAGGGCGGGGGGGAGCCTTGACAGGTCCAGGCTTACTAACACCCGCATCAATTGAAAAAAGAAAAAGCCAACACATCGTGTGTCACGATGAATAAAGGATCGGAGCCAGCAAACTGGTGAAAGTGGCGTGCCCCGGAGGAAGGGGGAGGGGGGAACGGGAACTGCGTGCTGGCCGGCAAGGTACCTTCCCTAAAAAAAAGGAAAGAGGAGACGGCCAGCGACAACCACGAGAAAAACTCAGCCTGCTGGGACGGGGAGGGAGCATCGCCCACGGCCGCTTGCCAAAAGCCCGAAGGCCGGAGGAAAGTCCACAAAAAAAAAACCATCGAAGTTCCGGTTGGCTCAGCGCGACAGGCCATAGGAGAAAGAAAAAAAGGAAGAGGCCGCGAGATTCCAGGTGCCACGAGGCCTAAAAAAATGCGGACCGCATCGAAATCCCTGCCTCCTTGTTACAATCCCGCGCCTGTCAACAAGGCGCTGGGGACAAAGAGTGTATGTCGGGGTGACAAAAATAATATACCTGGTCCCAAGGCAGGAAAGAGACCGACTAAAGAAACGTCGGGGGGGGCAGTTGGAAACCCCCACCCCCCCACCAAATCCAGAAAAAAGACAAAAGGGGCCTCAATGGTTCCACTTAGACAGGCGCTTCCAATCGGAAAGTAACTGTCCGCGGGAACAGATACTGACGCAAAAGGGAGGAGAAAGTGACTCGGGGCAAGTTAATCCCCATCTATACAGAGGGGACCAGCTTGGTTGTGCCTCAAATGACAACCAGGGGCCGGAAAAAAGGACAGTCGACAAGCTTCACGCCCAGATGGTCAACGGACACAATTCCACCGCATGCCAATTGGCACTCGGGGGACGTTACCTATAATCACCGACAGCCATTTACTCAGCCATCCTCGAATCCTGGGACCAAGGTCATGGGGAAGAGCCTATGGTCTGAGAGGGACACTCGAATTAGGGAGGAAACCAAGTCGGTAAAGAGTCCCGGTCGCAAATACGGGGGGGGGGGTACAACCGGGAAGCGGAAGAACGACCGCGAGATTTCCAGGCTATAAAAACTCATCCTATAAGGAAATGAATCGATCGCCGGTGACAAAATTTTGACTAAAAAACAGCCTCGAGAGGGCCTACTAGAAGGGTACATCCGGAGCATATCCGATCCCGAAAGGTAAAAAATTTCTCGCACAGGGACGGAAGGCCGCGAAAATTAATCCGAAAAAGGGAGGGGTCGGTGATTTCCGCGGAGGATCAGGTGCTAGTCAGAGAGAAGGCCAAGTAAAGTCGAGGAGAAGAAAGTCCCTCTCCAAAGCCCGTGCTCGGTATGCCCACGCAAAAATGTAGGCCGCCCAGCCTCAGCGCCCCTTTTAATCAGAAGTTCAAAAGAAGGGGAGCAGCGTCGTGCAGACCAAAAGAGCGCCCCAGGTCCTTCACCGAAGTGCACATCATATCGCAAGGGGAGACACACACCCATCGAAACTACAAAAGCTTAAATCGAGTCTTAAGGAAACTGGCGGGAACACAAAAATAATATGACAAAAAGAGGCCCGGCAAATCACGGACTAGGGGACGACCGAAACCGGGACTCTCTACCTAACTATAGTAACTTTGGCCCCTCAACTTAAACCTTAGAGACGATTTCTCTCCTTACAGCGCGGTCCTCCATTCAAAACCACAAAATAAATCCTGATCGTGGCAAGGCGCACGCCCCTTTCCCCTCCTGGGGGACCCAGAGGGAGCAGAATAGTTACGCATTCACTCCGGTATGAGTCCGTCTGCTAGTCGCGATTTTCTGGACAAGGGGGAAGAGCATACTTTTCCGTACCTATTGAGAATGTCCTAACTAATTTCCTCTCAGACAAAAATTGCGGTATGTCAAGAAAAAAAAAAACTGTATATGAAATAGAAATATACAAATGATTACCATTTTTTGGGAGAGTTCAAACGGCCTTTCTGATCGGCGCGAAAGGAACAGTCATGTCCACCAGCGCCAAATCCGGTTGCGCGACTGAAAACTCTTCCATACCAGGGAGGGGTACATTTCAAAAAAAGCAAAAAAGAGGGGGACTAAAAGGACCGGTCGCACTGGGGGCACACTCTTTCTCCCTATTGAAAGACGTAAAGTGCTCAGTGGGGGGATGCGAGCATGCTTCCTGAGCAAAAAGGCGCGCGCCGCGGCTGATGTCCACCGGGCCGGGCCCAAAGGCCGAGGGGGGCATATCTACGCTTGGGAAGAAAAAAAAGCGTCGGACATCTCCTTTCACCCACGGGAGGGAGGGAATTTCTGGCAGCGGGGAAGGAAGATTGGATCCAGTCGAAGGTAGGGGTGGTGGCCTCGGCGGGCGCGAATGTGTGCAGGACTGGGGTGGAGACGCAAATTTTGGGCAATCCGCGCGCCTGCCGATGCACCAGGCTGCTCAAGGAAGCGTCTGAATGAGAACTTTTCCGAGAATTCCCCTTGACTGGCCCAAGTAGGACAAAGCGGCCAGAATACTAGTGCACTCGGAAGAGGACTAAAAAGGGGGATATCCTTAGAAATCACACCGACCTCAATCTTAATAACCTTCATACTTTTGAAAGGGATAAGAGAAGGTTTCTGAGAAATCTCAGAAAGGCGCGGTCGTGCGGAAAAGGGGCGACAATGTCCGTCGATCTTCCGCGGGATTGAAAAATAGTTCTAACTCTTCTCGAAGGAAAATGAGGAGGCACCGGGAACGTATTGAGAAGACGGGGCAAAAAATGGGAAAAAGATTTCAGGGCGGCGCGCTAGAACGGAAAAGACTTCGGACGCCTTCAAAGGGGAGCCTAAAAACAGCCTCTTGAAGGACGACCTGATCGCCATCATAGGAGCGGCGGATACCTAGGCGGAGTCTGGACTCTGGCAATCAAAACCTGCGGACGAAAGCTGCCAAGGGCCAAATGGGCCTTCAGTTGCAAAAATGGCTTTTGGGGGGAAGGGGGAAAGTGTTTCCCTGCCCACCGAACCCTTTTGAAGCAGAGACCCGCGGCTTATACTTTAAAGTGAGGCGGGGGGGGTAAAGACCAGGACTCCTCGGGCTCGACTCCTAAAAATCCTAATTAGGCGATGCGTCGCGTAACAAATTATCTCAGATGATGGGGAGTCCACCAGTCAGGCTGGACTAAGGTTCTGGCGTATGGGGTTTAGGCTTCACCATTCACCAGGGATTAACAGGGTTTCTTGACAGGAGACGGAGCTTTGCGAAGGGAAGAAGGCGGGGTCAAACGCCGAAGTATCACACGCGCGAAGGGGCGGCGAAAGATTCCCACGGAAGGCATAAAGGCTGTTCCGGCTAAAAAACGAAAAGGATGAATGCCGTCGTCTATGAGCCTCAAAACGATGGAAGCGTAAAAACCGTAAAAGAAGGGTTTATGGTGGTACAGGAGATCAATGTCCGAGCAGTTGCGGAAAGCGTAAAGAAGACCCAGGTTTTCACTGAACGCCCGGGGGGAACTTGGTCGGCTTGGAAATAAGTCAACAGGAACCGAGCGCACATGCCGGCCGCCCCATACAAAGGCCCCGAAGTTCACCAGTGTCGGCCGTTACAGGAAAATACAAAAAAAAAGTTTCGTTCCAGCCGGAGGGAGGGGGGCGTGGGACCGAAGAAGTGGACCCTTTCCAGGTCTCATGTACCCGGTGCGATCACAAGAGACAATACAAAGGGGGGTGCCAAGGGACTAGAGGCAAAGATCCAAGATCTTCTGAAGGGGTTTAAAAAGAAGGGAAACGTTTGGAGCCGGACTAGGAACTTGTTCTACGGAAGAAACGGTCAAAGCCGAACTTCGATATGTCCGCCCAAAAAAACGAACCGGGTACTAAAGGAAAAGATTAGAAGAAGCGGAGGCCTGCGTTCTACGAGTGACGCCGCCCACGACTCAGACGCTAAAAGCTTCTCGACTATCAAAAGGCAATGATCGAAGATCCCGGAAAGTAGATTTAAGAGAAAAATGTCCGGCTCCACTCCACTAACACAGTCGGCAAGCCCGGTAGCGTAGTAGTCGCATTTGGGCCGGGCTCGCCTAACACACAAAAACCGACCGACACGCACGTGCGCACCTTCGGCGGATCAGTGGGACGCGCGCGGTCCCGGGAGAAAACTTCTCTGCGCAAGCCGCGGAAGGGTTCGAAGGTGTCAGATTCGGAATCAAGAAAAGGAACCCTAAAGTCGGCTAGGGGCAAAAGGGGGACGGGGTCGAGTATCCTTGCGGTGAGAGAGAGACGAAGGCAAACATCGTCCGAAAGGCGGGGGCGGTTGCAAAGAAAGACAGCTTAGGAGGAGGGGGAAAAACGGCCCGGCGGGCGACCGTCGGGTGAAAACAGCAAGTCAGGAAAGGCATCGATTCCGAATTAATGGGAAGAGGGGACGCGAAACTGCCCGGCTTTCCCATTGTGTTAGAAAAAGGGGGGAGTCATCTGTGTTAGGGAGAGAAGGGGAATAGAGGGACGAACAGGGGTCCGATAGGCTCAAAGAGTGACGATAGATAACTACAAATCGATCAAAAACAAAAACAACTTAGTAAAGCCCAGAGACCGTCTGAAAGTGCTCCAGAGAAAAGAATGAAGCCTATTCCCCACCTTCGTTTCAGGAAAAAAGAAAAAGATGAAGTTAGCACACAAGCCTGGACGACACCGGTATGCAGTGAGAACAACAAAGGGGGCCGGCGAAGTCGGCCGATGTCGAGGCCGAGAGGAGAAAAATCCGCAGGTAAGGCATTGTCGGAGCAGCCTTTAAGGGGGATCAAGAGAAAAAATGTCAGAGGGAGTCTTGCAAAGAAACCCCATCCCCGAGACGCTGGGTCCTTTCTAGGGCTCTTTGAAGCAACGTTACGCCCTACTCTAACCTCCCCTAAAAAGCAGGTATCAAAAAAGCCGACGAGTGCCCCAGGGGGTGGGGGATCTTCGCCGAAGCCGACTACTACCCAAACTGCGCCGGAAACGCATTGAGTCTCTAGGAAAGGCCGGAGAAAAAGTCACCGGTCACATCTCTCGGCCTATCAAGGATGGAAAAACGTAGGTGGGCACGTGGTTATCGTGGTAAGGGGAAATGATTGGGCATTCTAGACCTGTCCTGAACCGCCATTCGTACGAAGAATCAACCGAAAGGGAAAGACCAAGTGAGAGGGCGCTGGAGCCAAGAACATGGGGGAGAAAAATAGACCTCGACGGTATCTGATCGCGTCAGACGTCAATACAGGCGGGGACGCACCTTAGGGGTTAAAGCCCCCGGAAGACAACTCGAGGCTGCCAGGAAGGAGGTCAAAAAGGAAGAAGCGCGAGCTGGACGGAAAAACTTCCGAACTGTCATCTGACCTTGTCTTCGTTTGACGGTCCAAAGTCTTAGCCTAACCCCAAGAGGCGCTAGGCGAAAAAACAGACTTCACAAGAAGGCGGACATGGATCCGTCCTAGGGGGAAAGTAAGTCACAATCTAGAGGGCCAAAAAAGTCAAAAAAAAGGTTCAAAAGGTATCCTGGCCTTTAGACAAGCCAGTTGGAACCTCAAAAAAAAAAAAACAGACCCTTCAAAACAGCGGGCCCGAACAGCGTGTTTTGAGTAGAAATGACCCTGCAGTAAGAGGTCGCCAACACTGTGAAAGGCCGGCGTAGTCGGCAAAAAAGGGGAAGGAGGGGACTTACTGGCAGAGGAAGCAGACCGCCCAGCGACAGCGAAACGGTCCACGGGCAGCGCCACCTGGGTTCCGGGGAAGGAGGAAACCGGCGCTGCCCGAAAACCATTAACAGGGTAAAGAAAAAAAAAAAGCCCACCCATGCTACGGGTTCATTCATCTGATTACAGCGAACGTCTAGCATCGAAAGGCGGACAAGCTAGAGGAACGCCATCGTGTACCGCCACGATACAAGCCGGTAAAATTCCTCCGACCAATCATCTAAAAAGGCTTGGAAAGACGAAAATTAAAAGGGAGCGGGTGCCCAATAGAGCATGGCAAACTCCTGACCGGGGGAGGCAGGAAGCGCTACGCAGTTTCCCCATTGGTGAAAGCCTCACCCCACCATTAAGAAAAGACCAGATAACTCCGCAGAAAAGAATCAATCCTTCTAATCGGAAAAAAAGGGGACAGGAACGAAAGCTCAAGGGACCATCAGGAGGAGCCGGATCGCTTGACAAAAAAGGAGTCCCCTCAGACACGAACGTGAAGAGAAGGCTTTGGGGAAACCACGGTTGTCCTGCAACGTTCCCGGTAACGGGCTACCTCTCCAAAACAACTCAGGACCTTTAAAAAAGAACTGCAGTCCTTTCAGTCAGGTCAAGCAATTTACAGAGCCGAAGAACAAGCAACTTATCAAAAAATGAAACTGAACAACTCGGGAAGGGAGTAAAAACAACCAAGGGGTTCTGCTCGAGCTACCCTGGGTTAAGACACTGATTAAAGGCGTCCAGGTAGTCGCCGGGAGGGTCGCACCCCGACCAAGCGGCGAGAAGCCTAGAAAGAAGCAAAAGAAAGTCGGTCTCGAGCGGCCGCCACGATGACGCAGAGGAGCATCGCGCCGGCCCAGGTTCAGCGCTCATAGATAAAGCAGAGTTGCGAAGGGTTGCTAATCTAGAGCCAAGCTGAATTCTAACGCTTGCGGGAATTGGCCTCGTGAGAGCTGGTGTCGCGATATCCCATTCTCCGACGCGGAAGGTCGGCCGCGTGGGAAAGACCCGAAAAGAGCGGGAGCCGCGACCAGGTCTCCAGCATCAAATCTCGGCCGTTGAGCAAAGAGCGGATGCGCCCTAGCGTGAAAAAACCAGCGGTAAAAAAAAAAACTCCTGCAACCTTTCCCACAGGCGAAAGCCCCGCCGAGCACCACACCCCGCCGCGTGGAAGAAAAAAAGGTCCAAAGGCACGACTTAGAAAGAAGTGAGGCACAGCACGGCGAGGTCGAGGAGAGGAGACTAATCTTGGACTGTGGGGGACAAACCCCGTCGGAGAGGAGAAGGGGGTTCTAGAAAAAACAGCGCGCAAAGGCCTGCCCGACCCACGTGGAATCTGCACAGATCGTGTCAAGAGTAGATGAACTTCAAGCAAAAAAAGATGAGACCGTCCCTGATGGAACCATCACGGGGCACGTCGGGCTCAAGCTTAGCGGTTCACTACCGATGACATGGCACTGCTCGAGGGAGGAATTGGACAAGAGGGAACGGGCAAAGTAAGGAGTCGCCAAGAAGAAAGGCCGAAAAATGATGAGGAGGGGGGAAAGCTCGATCAAAGGAGTAGGAAAAGAGAGAATTGTCAAGGGGCCGACTTCCCTGGGGGGAAGAGGGGCCAGGCGGGAGGCTCAAAGTAAAAAAAAGAGGTTGAGCCCCGTGAATATGTGGAGAAGATTGCCACCAAGTTTAAAAAAGACGGGGAGCTGGGGAGACTAAAAGCGCGGGTCCAAAAGGATGAACTGTCACGCCGGTTACCCTGTTGTGAGGGCACCTTTCTCATCTTTTAAAAACGGTGTGAAAAGACTGAAACCGGGAAGAAAAAGCAAGGGAAAAAAGCGCCAGAGCATCTCAAGGAATACGTCGCCTTACGGAGGACAACCCCAGTAAAATGGCGAAGTGGCTCGGCGACGGTGTTGTCTGGCCGTCAGACATAGAAGGACTGCAAAACAAACGGTCGCACGATTTCAAGGAGTCCGGGAAGGAACTCTTCATCCCAGCGAGGGGTGTATCAAAGGTATTCTCGCTTTGCCCTGAGTGCGGGGGTGGGGGGGGGGGAACGGGATGGTGGGACCACGGGTTCCAGTGAAAGGAAGGTGGAGGGGGGGGGAAAAGGGGGGGAGAGGAGGGAGGGGTCGGGGGGGAAGAAGGGAAAGAGAAGGAGGGGGGGGAGAAGGGGGGGGAGGGGGACTGGGGGGGGGGGGGGGAAGGGAGAGGGAGGGGGAAGGGGAGGAGAGTTATGAGAAGGTGGTAAGCCGGGGCCGGGTTCAGTGCAGAGTGGGGATCAAGTAGTTCCCCAGCTGTAGGAGGGGTGAAGAATGCGAGGGTCGGGCGGGGAGAGAGGGGGAGCAACGCGATTGGGTGAGGGTTGCAGGCGGCAGATGCAAGTGCGCGATCACCGGGTCGGAACGGGTTGGGCACGCTGCGGTTTCTGGAAGGGACCATACATGCGATTGGAAAAGGAGGAGCCCGGCCTACGGATCGGGAGAGAGAAGGAAGAGACGTCGGGGGCCACGTCCAATAGCACTTCCGCCCAGGCGACGGGGGGACGTCAAATCAAGCAAGAGGCATCTCCTGGGTCTCGTCCTATTACGAAAAAACCTAAAAGTATTCCCATAACAGCCTCAAACAGGCTTACACCTGTGGTCGAGGCGCTGCTGCGACTGGAAAGGGCCGACGCCTACAATCGCGGGTTGCTATGAGAGGAAAGCAAATGCCGTCTATGAAGGGCGAAGGAAAACACAGGCGGAAGAGAGAAGAAACTGACTCTGGGGAAAGTGCTCAAACTTGAATCGAGGGAGCCAAACTCAGGCAAGGGGAGGGACCCGGGTCGCTGGCGCGCGAAGGACACTTGGACGAGGCGGGACCGTCTATTGTTCTCCTAACGACCCAGGGAAAAAGGGGGACCGGGCGGCAAAGCAGGGAGGAGGAAGGAAAGCGGGGAGGGGGAATCGAAGAAGAAATAAATCTATGACGGCCGCGAAAGTACAAAAGGGGGGGCCGGCCTTTTGGGACAAAGCCCGGCCTGGCGGGGGGGAGGGGCTCATTGTAGACCCTTTGGTCAAAGGGCCACCAATGATGAACGCGGAGAATGACGGGGACGTCGGGTAAAAAAATCAACTCTTTGGGGGGACTCCTCCAGCTGGAAGAAAAATATTGCGCGGCAAAGGTACATGTAAAAGGGCCTGATGTACTGAGCCACCATTATCGTCGGGAAGTGGATAGAAACTGGTGGTTCGGAAATTCACCTGGGGCCAGTAGTTTTCTGTACAGGAACGAAGGAAAAAGGCGTGGAAACAGTTCCTCGGCGTGGGGAAACCCGAACCCGCAGAAAGATCGACGAGGTTAAGGCGGTTGACCAGGAGTGGGAGAACTAGGAATGAAAAAGAGGCCGCTCGAGCGGCCGCCGGCATGAACCGAGAATTTGAATCTCTTAGGAAAAAGGGGAGGGTGTCGGCGGGGAAGACCGGGCCGGACTGGGCCGAGCGGGGACGCAAGCTAAGGGGAAAGCGAAACAGTGTCTCTGAACTAAAAGGGAGTAAAGTGTTTCTGCGTGAACGGAACCCTTGCACGGAAGTTACGCCTCACATGCAATCCAAAAAAAAAAAAAAAAATAAAGGAACTCAGTGGCTGGAGCAGCGTTCGTACTATCTCTGCTCTAAAAAACTGGGTTCTGGGGGGGGTGGTGTTGGGGACCAGCGGAGGGGGAATGGGGGAGCCACGAGAAGGCGACAGGGAAGAGAAAAACCCCGAGCACAGCGAGTGTTCGGGACCGGTACGAGGTCGGGGGAGAGACCCTTATCTGAAAAGAAAACGAGTACCACCATCGGGGGAAAACACGACGCCCAAAGATTTGGAAGCTCGGGTCGACTGGAAGACTTTCAAAAGGGAAGAGAAAAAATTGCGCTCTTTTGGGATTCAAAGGGGGAATACCACTCAGCATGGTCGAAAAAAGAGGAGCAGCTGCGGGCTGCTTCACTACGGAGCAACACGACCGGGGAGTCAAAGACTTCTATACTAGCCCGGAAACTGCCGCGGATCGAGCAGAAACCTTCGGATTCCTATTGAGGAAAAAAGGAGGACGGGAGAAGGCGTGGGAAACGTCCGCCCGGGTAGGTTAGAACAAAGGTCTGAGTGTCGGCCGGCAGGGAAAAACCGTAAAGCAACCGGACCCGAAGAAAACAAGAGAAAATTCGGAGAAAGACGCGCGCGCGTGCACTGGGCTATCTGTGAGAACAAAAGGAGCGGTATGACCCTTCTTTCATTCAAAGGGTAGTAAGGGGGAGTCATCTGGAAGCAGGGAGTACCAAAGAAGTACGACACATTTATGTGCGTTCTTCGGTTAATCGAGGAAGTAAGGTCTTAAGGAACGCATATGGAAATCGGGTTTATTTCCGCTACTAAAGCTGGGACAAGGGATACCTGCCCGGTCGGGAGAAAGCCTCTGTTTAAAAGCACGTCGAAACGCAGAGTAGTCCCGCGAGATCAGGGAAAAGGGTCGTCCTTCTCCGGCCCTGCGGCCCAAGTAGGTGGAATGGCTCTGTGTAGTAATAGAGGACATCCAGAGAAAAGAAAAAAGTTTTTTCAGAATATGAGCCAGGATGACTATATTCCAAACAA
>Ga0179593_1446576_pt1 | contig 14681 bp, 11 predicted proteins | sample CZODoug2_1_08_16_FD_185931 | JGI IMG/M metagenome (GOLD analysis project Ga0179593, IMG submission 185931) | Vadose zone soil fungal communities from Angelo Coast Range Reserve, California, USA - CZODoug2_1_08_16fungal (PacBio error correction) | ecosystem: Environmental > Terrestrial > Soil >...
ACCGGATGATCGTGCCAACATGGTCAGGCCGAACTGACAAGGGTTACAGGTACTCCAAGAGGCCGTTGTCTTATAGTTGAAAGGGAAGCCGGCCAAAGAATGCAAACTCCAAATTCAGAGGATGACGAGGGAGGAAACAAGAAAAACGGAAAACCAAATACGCGAGGGGTCAAATGTGGACGTAGGCAAGGTCAGGGCCACCACATTTCGGAAAGACAAGCGGCCTAACAGTCAATGAATCGAGGAAACTATCCGCGACTAGACTTCATCCAGGGCACAGAACGGACGTCTATATCTAGGGTCAAGGAAAAAAAAAGGCAGAGACGGAAGGCGACATCACGAAAAGGTAATATAAGCTGGGGGGAAAGAACGCCCGTCGGTCAGTGGATAAAATACAATACGTGCAGGGGAGTAGAATCAAGTCATAGTTGAAAAAACTAAGTAGAAAAAAACCGATTGACCGGACATTACGGAACATAAAAGATAGACATATCAAGGGGGGAGGTTAGTGGTTAAAAGCTGATTAAAGTCACCATTAAGCTTACGGGAAAATGGTTGGATAGTAATGACGGAAAGGGGAGGGTGGCACGTCTCGGCTGGAAATTGCAAAATTATAAACGAAAGATCAAAGCCAAGAATAAGGGTACTCGGAAAGGAAGGTTAACGGATAAGGAAAAGAAGACTAAACCTGAAGAATGGAAAGAATTTATCTAACACAACAACACTGATTAGATAAGGAGGCAACGCGTAGTGAGAGGGGGAGAAGGAGAAATGGATTCTGAACTCGTGGCGGCGTCTCAAGCGGTGGGGGGGGGGTTTGGGGGGGGGGGAGGTGGGGGGGGGGGGGGCGTAGGAAGCGGTAGAGTCAGGAACGCCGTCCAGCGACGGCCCATAAGTGACTTCCCGTGTACGAGCAATTCAGCCGTCAATGGGTTGGCTAAATGGAGAATCATAGGGGGCCCCCTAAAAAAATTACAAACGCGCTATAGGCAACTTAGGGGAAAGGTACCAACATCATCATGGGTGAAGGGGGTCCAGGGTACCACTTGAGAGGGAGAGCAAGCAAATTTACCGTAGGCATCGAAAAGAATACCAGGGTCGGTCGGAAAAAGATTAGATTTGAAGTCAGGGATGTATCCGGGGGGACTTGAAGGAGTCTCTTACCAGTCATGTGAAATGGGGGTGTCTAAGAAAGGCAGCCCTTGATGGAAGGATGGTAGGATCTTTCATTTGCGTGGAAGAGTCGGTCAGCTTGGGGGGAGCCGCGAACGTTCATGCAACCCGTGAAAGAACGCCAAAGGACATGAAGGAAACAGGACTTGCGTCTTTGAGGGGAAGGGTGGGACGTTGCAATCCGTCCAATCGATCGGGGATTTCCGGTCGTAGAAAGAATTTGTAAAGAATATACTAAAAAAGGCGGCAGTAGGAAGTGTACCGAACGGTGGACGAGGGTTCTGAAAACGGGCCGGGGGCACGATCAAGCCGTGAGAAGCATGGTCCGAAAAACTCGATTGAAATGGGGGGGGACACGGCTCGACCCAGGGATAACACTTAGGCAATTAACATGATATTGAAGAGTTTAAATAAAGGGGCCATGCTTTGCACCCTTAAAAGACCCGAAAGGCCTTCGTAGGAAAACTTGGGTTCCTCCTGCATTCTCTGAAAAAAAAATATAGAGCCGGACGACATTCCGGGGATTGTCTCTTAACAAAGCAGTTCTCAATGCCTATGCTCCCGGGAAGGGGAGGGACAGCCCCACCACTCGGGTCTTGTGCGGTCTGCGGACAGCGCAAAAAACGAGAAGGCAGGCTGCAGGGCCAGCAGGAAAGGGGGGGAGCGGAGCATGATCATAAGGTCGCGCGCGTTGGGACCAAAGGAGGAGACAACATGTCGAGGAAAGATCAGGCGTAGATCAATACTAAAAGAAAGTCGCCCAAGCCCGTTCGAGGAGGATAAAAGAATGGGGGAATGCCAACCTTGACCGTCTGCGAATAGTGAGGATGAGGGTCGACGTCAGTGGAGAAAGAATATCACAGAAGCTACGTCTTTTGGAAAAGGGAAAAAAACATCAAATTGGAAAGGCTGGCTACCTTTTCAGGGAGGCCGGCCTTTTGGGGACTCAAATCCAGGAGACTATAAGGAGAGTCAGGGGTTTGCAGATTCTTGTAACCAAAGGGCGTAACCGTGGGAAAAGGGAACCAGAACTAAATAATGGACAACTATGGAAGAACAAGGCTGAACCCCCACCCAAAACCACAAACCCCCAACAAAAAAAACAACCCCCACGCGCACAAGGAAAGGAGGCTCAGGAAAAACGCCCTTCTTTTCGAAGGGCATTTGGTACCAACTGCTGAGAAAAGGGAGAAGTGAAAGAAGTTCCGGGCAGAAAAAAACAGCTCCCTGTTACTTATGTCGAACAGCCGTCTGGAGGTTGCGCGAGTTTGCCTAGCAAGGGATGGGGTTTAGTACGAAAGGGCTTGAACCACGTTCTAACATGTTGATTGTTGGGTTGTTTTTTGTTTTTTTTTTGTGCCCCCCAAAAAACCACCCCACACCCAACACCCCCCGCACACCACCAAACCACCCCAACCCCCCCCCCCCCACCCACAAACGTTTTTTTTTTGTTTTGGTTTTTTTTTTTTGTTTGTTTTGGTTTGGTTTGTTGTTTGGTGGCCCCCACCACCCCCCACAACCCCCCCCCCCCCCCCCCCCTCCCCCCCCCCCCCCAAAAGGCGGTCAGCCCACAAAAATCTCTTGTTGGGCTCAACTTCCAATGAAATTGACTCTCGCAACTTTTGAAAATTGGGGGGGAATCTTTTCCGCTTTTCGGGCAATGAAATCGGGACAATACCCGGCCGTATGGTATTGTCCAGACAATAAAAATTCCGAGGGGCGGGGCTAGGGGGCGACAGATGACAAGCCGGAAAAGACGGCGCAAAATTCAAGGAGTGTTTAGGTCGCAGCGTGGTCCCCGGGTGGAAAGGATTGCCGCAGGATTATCAGGGGGGTCAATAATCAGGCAAGCTGGTCGCGCCAGTTGAGAAAGAGGAAAATGGTGGACAGGGGAGGATCGAGTAAGAAAGTGTTCTTAAAGCCTGGAACCTGGAGGGTACACTTGCACAGGGAAACGAGACAGGAAAAGCTCCGTGTAGGGAATGGGGGGACGAACGAGCAGACCCAACCTTATGAAAACTGCTGATTAAAAATTCAAACGTAATACAAAAAGCGATGGAAGACGAAAGGAAGCCGAAACCAGATGACGCCAGGAACCAGGGAGAAGGGCCTATCTCAAAAAAAACAAAACTAGTAGAAAAGAGAGGAGAGGGAAAGGACGAAAAACTGGTTGGGGAAAGGAAACGGTCAAGTTAGGTTTCTCGGCCAGGCGATTCAATCGCGTAGAGAAGGAAGGGGGAAGGGCCGAGCAGTGGACAGTGCTGGCAAGGAAGCAATGAGCAGAAAATCCCTACGCAAAACTTACGGGGGCAGAGAGCGAAGTCCAGTGAAAAAAAAGGACCCGGGCATCTTTCCCAAGGGAAGCCATCTACGAATCAACAGAGGAAAAAAAAAAAAAAGCATCTTCGCAGGGAAGACTCGAGACCTCCAGCACAGGAAAAATGGAAACCGTATATCAGAGAGCCCTGGAAGCCTAACGCCCTCGCATAAAAGCTGAGGAAAACCAAAGGGTTGTGTCGACTTGAAAAGGGGGGGGGGGGGAGGAAAAGAGGACCAACAAAGGAACCGAACCATCATCATTGAGATCAACGGGAGGAGACCAGAAAAATAAAGGGAAGGGAGACATGGTCAATTGCCCTAACGCGGACACGCTTAACTCACCCAAGGGTACTCCAACTGAGGCGAGGGAAAGGGGCAAAGTGCTGTACAATGACTCAAAGATCACCTGGAACGGGAGGGCAACCGCATGTTCGATTTCGGGGGGGGAGGCCGGTGAGTACGATAGTTGCAGAAAACGGGCCGGGGGACAAAGCAACAGGGCAAAACGTAAACTGTCGGATCAAGTAAAACATGGGCAGGCTTACGTGGAGCAGGGTCAAGCTAACTCGCAGAAATGAAACAGCAGTGGAAAAAAAAGTGGTCGAATCCGGTAAACCGAGGCAGGGTTAGGAGCGTCCTGGTAAGGGAAAGAAAGCGGGGATCAACGCCGGACTTGGCTGGGGAGAAATTGCAACCAGCGTACGGCATGGGGTGGGGGGGGGGAACACACTAGAGGGAAAAGGGGGAGGGCGAAAGAATGTCGCCGGAGATCAAAACAAAAGGCCAGGCCGCAAACGAGAAAGGTAGATGAATGAACACACCCTGTCCACATGGCTTGCAATGTGACAAAAGCAGGAGAAATGTGCCTGAGGAGAATGAGCCTCCCCCATCTAAAAATACGAGGAAGGGGGGTAAAAGGCGCAACGCCAAAAGGTCATTCATGAAAAAAAGCGTTGAGAGTCATAAGGAAAGGGGTTCTCAAAGTGCGAGTACGGAGGGAGGGCATTATCGACGCAAGAATGGCAAAGACATTGGGTGGACACCCCTGAAGGGACTAGAAAACAGGGGGGCTAAGGAAAGAGACCAACTGGAGGCGGGGGGAAAAATCCAGATTACGGACCTGAGTTTCGGAGAAATCTACAAGCGCTACACAATTAAAGGAATCGGAGGGAGGTTCAAGCGGAACAGGCTCTGTGAAAACGCCCTGAGGGCGGGGGGTCGGAAATTAAAAAAGCAGAAGTCCACAGCATCGATGACTGAAGGCAAGCCAATTGAACACGGAAAATAGCCAAAGGGGACGAAGCGTCCGGGGTGCGGGAAGGTGACCAAAAGGGAACCTTCGTCCCCACGATTGAAAGAGCATGGCCGGGAAAGAGGTGGGGCTGTCTTCAGACGGGTACACCCAGGTCCAATCTCGTGAAGGCAGGTAGTAACTGGCTGGTCGGGCCCTGTCAAGGGATAAAGGCCCCAAGGGAGGGGAAAAAAAGGGAATCAACCGTTGGACGCAGTCTATTATGACAAGTGACCGGTACCGTACGGCCCCCCATGGGACGCGAGGGACCGCAACTCACTGGAAAAAAAACGAACGAGCTGGGGAGGGGGGAAACTAGCAAAGGAGTCCGAAAAACATTAGCGGGGCGAAAAGCTAAAGAATCATTTCCATCTAGTGGGCCCATCTAGCGATCCTGAAATCCAAGAATTCGACGATATATAGAATCGGTCGGGAGGTAAACAGCGAACCAGGGCGCCACAACTATAAAAGATAGGGGATCAAAAATCGAAAACGGAAGAACCTTTCGTGTGGGGAGGAACTTACTGCAAGGGATGGGAGAGCAATATATTTTTTAAAAGTGCCCAAGTAGAGGACCAAAGGATTACGTGAAGAAGAATATCGGGAAAGAGAGTCAGGTTAAGGTTCGGGGACCACGGGAAGATAAGGGGAAAAACTTAAAGGCGAAGGGCTCAAAAACGGGTCATTACGGGTCTTTTTTCACGAGGGATGGAAGGCGTCATGAAACAAGAAGGGAACACAGAAAGCCGAGTGCAAGCTCAGCCAAAGAATCGTTAAATCATGTACAGCGGGAACAACTTGGAAAAGAAGCGTTGAAAAGACTTTTGGACTCGACTCAAAAAACAAAAACGGGGAGAAAGAGAGATAAAAGGGAAGGGGGACGAGGAAGGGGGAGGAGGACTGAGTCAAGATTCCGCGAAATAGGGCTGAAGGGAGGCAAGAAACGGCTGGCAAAGGGGGCTTGGAGAGGGATTCAGAACGCGAAAGCCCTAGGCCAAAATAGAAGCAGGGGACCTGTCGAGCTCAGGAAAAAAGGTTTGGGACGGGGTCAAAAACAGCGGGGAAAAGAAATCAAATTGAAGGAAACAGCGAGGTTATGCTGTACGGCCCATCATAAGGGGTCGAGAGGTGGAAAACTTTTCAAAAAATTAGAGGGAAAAGTGGCAGTAGAGGGGGAAGAACGCAAGCGAAAACTTTGGAAGGCGTGGAAGGAAGTACTTCTAGGAGACGACTGTGAGGGAGAGGGAAAAAGTCCTGAAAAGCCTTGACCGGCGAATCCGACGACGAAATCGAAAGGATTGGGGATGGACTTCGAGAGGGACGGTCGAGGTGAATAGTGTCCATGGGGTCAAAAAGATGTGGTGTACGCAGAACGGGAAATACGAAAGAAATCCATGCCCATGCGTGCTTAAAAAGAGAAAGTTTGTTGAGAATGAAAACTCGTAACCCCTATGAGGGCGGGGCAGGGTCTTTACAAAAAGACGTGGGGGCTGGGTGATAATATACTCTGACGGGATCACGTAGGTCCTGGAAAGAACGGGGAAGGAGGAAACGGAAAGGGCACTAGAAAAACGGGTTGCCATGGGACGGAAAGAAGAGGAAAAGGGGGAAAGGGGTTGACCTTACAGAAAAAACGGCTACGTACCTGGCCACGGGATTCCAGAGGGGGGCGGAAAGGGTGAAACCGAGGGTACAAAACCAACGGAAAGATAACCCAAAGGAATGAGAAAGAGAAACGGGGCTCAGTCCCGGGAAAAGGCGCGGTCCGGCACAGGCCGCACGACAGACCGGGTAAGGGACATGACGAAAAAAAAGGGAGTCCCGGCAGGGGAGCAAGGCAGGGAGCTGAAAGAAAAGCTGGCACGGCCTGAGCGGTCGACACCTCGAAAAAGACATGCAAGGTAGAGGGGGAGGGAGGGTGGGACTACAAAAGGGGGGGTCAAGACGGGGAGATATGACCACATGGGTGGGTATCTCCTCGTGTTCAAAATGGAAGGTCGGCGCACTTCCATCTCAAATTGAGAGAGATAATGAATAGAAACAAAATCAAACTCACTTTTTCAAGGGAGGATGAGACAGGGGGTGAAAAGGTATTCTAGGGTGCGAGGAATAGTACTGTGAAGATGGGCTGGGAGTGACATTGAAGCCTTCACGACGACGGCTTTTGTGAAGGACCAAGAAGAGAAAGGGACATGGGGGAGTCCCTACCTGGCTTGGCACGACTGGCCTTGGTGTGGCTCAATCACGGAGAACGTCTTAGAGGAGGTGGTGGGGGCACATTCTTGCTTGTGGAAAGAGGTAGAAAGAAAATCGTAGCAGGATAAACCTTTGGGCGGGTGGACCCATGACCAGGTAGCGGTAAACGAACTAGCGGGGCTCCATTTTTGGTTAAAAAGAGGTAGGAGGGCGGGGTGAACAGGCGAAAGAATAAACAGTACAGGGATGTGAGAACGGAAGGATGCAAGTTTCGGACGGCTTTCCTACTGGACAACTAAAAGGGGAAAGGACAGGAGGGGATGGAACAACACAAGAGGCCGGAAACGAAGAAAAGGAAAAGTGCTTCTAAAGTAAATTTTTGGATCTGAATAAAGTTACTACCAGAAGAAGGTTGGTCCGTCAACAATTGTTTTGAGTGCAGTGCGTTTCATGTGAAAGGAAAATCAGGAATGACCCGGCGTTATGGTATTGGGGCAGAGGAGGTCCAAAAAAAAAGCTTGTAGGAGGGGAGATCGGAAGCGAAAGAAGACAAGCGGCAAAAGGGCAAGGGATTTTTGCGACTTTGCAGCATTAGGCACCGAGAAGGTCGGATCAGGTTTGGCCAGCTCATAGAGGGCTGCCCGAGCTGCTTCGGCCCATATTAATTTCCTATAGAGGAAGGAAGAAGGGTCTGAAAAGAACTTTCACCTGGACTTTGGTGCAAGAACATCCGACACCGACAATTAGGAATGTTGTAGCGCAACAGGAACGCCAACGCACAGGACTGAAACGATCGTACTGAAGTAAGTAGAAAAAAAAGAAGAAAAAAGAGGGAGGACGAGAAACATACTGCGCTGCCGGTAAAAATGTGTTGGAGTGCCTATAGATTCAACCAACCAACAACAATATGTAAAGGGGATAGGCACGGACGGAAAACCGGGGGTGGAACCAATCATAATTTTAGTGAGGCTCAGAGGGGAGGACGGAAGCAGAGTAGAGATGTAAGGTTAAGAGTCAGGGTGGGGACAGAAAATTTGCCTGGCCAGGGTGAGAGGTCTAACCACAAAAAGAAACCGGGGGATAGGGCGGCGGATAGGGAACGGTCCAGGTCAGTACCCAGTTAGATTGCAAGGCTGGACCGCAAATCTACCTCCGTTCTACGCGGGAAAATAATCGGGCGAATCGAGGGCCTCCAAGAGATAGATCTTGAAAAGAAGATGAAGAAGGAAAGGGAGTACGGGAAAACCAGGGACAACGCTTAAATAAAAACCGTACACTTTTGGAGAGTTGGGAGGGAGTAGAGCAACATCTAACAAACAGCAGTGCAATTTACTATCCCTTCGGAGACTCATAAAAAAGAAACGGCAGGCCGAGGAGGCCCGAAAGAGGCAAAAATGACCCATTGGATCAAATGAGGGAATAAGTGGGGAAAAATTGGGGGGCCGGCGCAAACCGAACTACGAGAAGCACTTGCCCGGGCGGACCGAATGGTGAGGAAAATGGTTGAGCCAGGGGAATTTGGAGGGTAGAAAATCCAAATCGTTGAATACCACTGCCGTTCCGCAACGCATGAAGGATGGGAGACATCGTTCACAGGGGACGGAGGGGGGACACCTCAGCCCTAGAAAGAAGCACAGAAGTTGTACAAACATTACTTGCCAAGCGCCGGGTAATTTTCCGAAAGAACTGGTCGGCAAAAAGAAAAAGGGATTATACGCTCTACGACTTGGCTGTTCTCCAGATGACCAAACGTCTACGATGGGGAGAACACACCAACCGAGCGAAATAGTCGCCGGAGGGAGAAAAATAAAGGAAGAAACTCACATCAGGGGAAAGCACAAGGGCAACGGCATGGTTTTCGTAGTGAACAATCCTTGTAGCTGGGCCGGGGGAACAAGGGCGGAAAACCCAGTCATTACGGGAGGTAAGAAAAAAAGACAGGTAAGAAGGCAACCACAACCACTGAGTTCTCAGCCGAACTACAAAGGGAGAGGACGAGTGGGAGATCATAACTAGCTCTCTTTAAGAGAGGGGGGGAAGAAACATCAGTAAAACCGCAGAAAAACCAGGCGAGGGGACGCCCAGAACAATTTGAGGATGGAGGAAGAGAGACACCATTATTGGGGGGTAGGGCTACCAGGATTCTATTCTGGGCTGTTACAAAGGAAATGGCCCATAGGGCTGTACGAAGCCGAGGGGTAGGTTCGGAAGAAAAACCGGCCTTTGCCGAGCTGGGCTGAAAATTGAAAGGCGAAAAAAAGGTTGGACAACTAAAAGCGGTAGTAAAGGGAAAGAGGAAACAGGTCAAGAGCGCAACATGGAAAGAGCCTTTTTCCAAGGGCATACTGACCTGGCGACTCTACGTTACACACCGCTTGAAATCCAGGGGGGCGAGGAAAAGGCGGAATCACCGGAGGGATGAATTGCCATTGTCCGTGCTAAAAAGACTGCAACCCTTGAGGAACCACAGGACTCCTTAAAAAGTTATCTATTATTTACCATTGCCAAGACAGAAGGGAAGGAAGGCAAAAAAAAACCGTCATGAAGATGGAACCCAGAAAAAGACGAGTTTGCAAAGACGCAAAAAGAATGGGCCATAAGGTAGGGAGGGGTGGCACTGCAAGTTACACAGTTTTAAGGGGTCTAAAATACTTAGGGCATGGACATACCATGCACGATCTCACGAGCATGCCAACAGTAAAATCTTCTTCTAGGATAGGGAGGGGGGGTAAAGTAAACGTCAGCGGAAAAGTGTACGCTCCCGTGAAGATGAACAACATCGCCGGACAAGCTGGGGGCAGAAAGAAAATTACCCTTAAGGAAAGAGGTGACTACGAAGAAAGCAATGGGGGGAAAAGGAACAAATCTCGACCTGGACGTGTGGTGGAAAGTACCAGAAGCGGAGAGCCTCAGGGGAGAGGAAAGTGAGGGACCCTTATGATCATGAATGACCAAATAAGCGGGGAAGCATAGCCTCCCAAGGGTCAAAAGAAAGGGGGAGGGTGGAAAGTCGAGCGTACGGAAGATAAAAGGTACGTTCCAGCCTACGAGTGCGGGACCGACGATGGTCAAAAGAAGGAAGAAAAATCTTGAAAATAAGGACCTCTATACCGTGCACGGAAGAGGGTTGACAGCCTGTTAATAAACAAAATCCACAACACCCACTTATCGAGGAAAATGAAGATAAGGAGGGCAAAGATTTCGTGAAAGGGGTGATTGAAGACATTCTTTAAACAGACTACGAGGGAATACTTCGGGGTCTCAGGGCGGGAGGGAGGTTCACTGCATATCAAATCATTCACGCCGTCCAAAGGAAGGGGAAACAAGCATGGGCGAAAGGGGGAAAAGACCTTCGTCGGAAATTGGGGGCTTCAGGATCAGAGAGGGTTTCCCCCGAAATCAAAAATGGGGGAACTCTACGGAGAGAGCTCGCAAACACTTCATCAGGGGACGAGGGGAAAGGTGGAAACAGGAAGATTGATAAACTCCAGTGGTAAGGGTCCTTACGAAAAACTGCCGTTAAACCGGTCGGGAAACAGCTGTCGATGTGTCTCAAGGGAAAGCGAAGGAGCCATGACCCCGGGCCGCTTCAGCTCGCAGAGCGGGCTCCACAGTAAGGAAGCAGGAAACGAGGAGGGATTAGGTTACGCACTGGGAGAAAGAGAAATTGAATACGACGTGCAGATTGCCCCTTCCAAACAGGATTGCAAGTTCGGGAGGAGGGGCAAGCGGAGGTGGGGGAGTTTCCATCTGAAAGATAAGGGGAGGGTGGGGCAGGGTAGGGAGAAGGAAAATTAATAAGAAGTAGGGCAAACGGAAGTGAGGGGAACCCCTGGGAACGCGGGGGAAAAAAAGAAGGGCACGGCCGGGTAGCCTTTCGGGGGGAAGAAACAACGAAATGCCATGGGTGGACGGCTCTACTCCATCGAACCACGGGAGGAAAATGGTCCCACGTTTCAAAAAAATGGGAGAGGAAGGGGAAGGGGGGGGGAGGGGGGCACAAGGACATCAATGAAGGTAGGAAAAGTGGAGCCGTACCAAGGGAAATGAGATGGTGGCAGGGCCAAGGAAGGCATGGGTTATGGAATGGGGGGGGGGGGGGGGGGGGGGGGGTGGCGGACCCCGGTCTTTTCAGAAAATCAACCTCAGCAGGGGCTTCCACAAGCAAATAAAAAAAGTAAGATCTTTAACCGAATGACCAGGAGCAGTCGACGTCATCGCAACTCCTTTCCTTAGAGGGCAGGGAGGACGAAAACTCAAAGGGGCCAGATTAACATGTTTTCAAGGCCAGGGCAGGGGGGGGGTAGGAAAAAAAATGGGTCTGCTGCCAAAATCGGAGGCATAATGATCTCCAAGAAGGGAAGAGGAAGAAAATTCGACGGATTAAATCGGGGGAGGCCGATGGAACAAAGGCGGGCGAAATAGGGAAATTGGAGCTGGATGGTGGGACTTCACGAATTATAGCCCGGGCACACGAGAGTTGGGCAACGGGCAAAAAGCGCAAAAAGCGCAGTGGCAAGGGTTCTGTCACTCGAGAGGGGGGCTTTTTGCCTTCCGGGGTGGTGGGGGGGCTAATCCAGCGACAAGAGTCGGCGCAGGTTTTAGCCACCATTTCGTGATACGGGCCGGGAGGTAAACACGTCGAGGGGGCTGAACTTTTCGGGGACCAGCAGGATAGAAAAGGCCATCTGGAAGTCGCAAGGGGTTGGGGCACCTCTGGATGAGGGCGGGCAGAAAAACTGGGAAGGTAACTAGGCCCATGGGGAATGAGTCGAACATGAAGGAAAAATGCTTCGGACGCCGGCGATCCAACGATGTTTTAGGGAAGGGCCTCGGCAGGACCTTCACCAGAACATGACTGAAGCCCGGTCCAGTTCTATCAGTGAAAAGAATGTGCGCAGCCAGAAAAGTTCCTAGAAGACGGGGTGGGCGTCACAAGGAGTAAATAGGTATTTTCCTCGTTCGGGGAAGAAAGCGGGACGAACCTGAAGGGAAAGTGGGGACCGAGAATGACTTGAAGGGCGGGGACGGGGAGCTATAGTCCAAGCACAAGCGAAAGGGGCAAGGGGTGGGTAATTAAAAAACTTTTCCTATTCAAATGGGAAAGGAACGGATATAGGGGAACGAAAAGAAGGAGGGGGGAGGGGTAACTCGCCTTCCGCTGCAGGCATAGGTTTGGGAAAAAATTCTCGTCGAGGATAAAGGCGGAAAGGAGCAACTAGGGAAAAAAAGAAAGTAACCTACCCGCCACAGAGAAGGGTGAAAGGGGGGAATGTGGTAACGAAATGAGAAAAAAACGCACCGTCTGCACCTGCTCGAAATGCTTATTCGTAAGCGATGCCGGAACCTCTATGCAGAAGCCATCGGAACGGGAGGAAGTTCCCAAGGGTCGGAAATCAGAATACAATCACAAAAAGGGAGGGAGGGAAAAGGGGGCGAAAAAACGGACAAACGAAATGGGGGGAAAACTCAAAATGGCTTCAGTTATGGTGTCGCTTTCGGACAGTCGGTCGTCGTCATCGATGAGAAAGCAAGAGTAACGAGAAGTTGCAAATTAATGCGAGGGGGGGCGCTAACAACATTACCTACTGAGACCTGCGAAGGAGGGAAATGACCAGTGCAGACCCAGAAAAAAGGTGACAAGTCTTGGAACCCAGACGTCAGGAAAGACGAGGACGCGAGCTGTGCGCAGGCTAATTCAGAGACCTCAAAGAATGAGCTGAAACCTATAGAAAGCAAGGCGCCGTGCATCCGAACAGGCGCCCGGAGAAAGAACACTCCTTGAATTTGTGAAGGGCGGGTCGGCTTGGCGGGACTGAGCAAAAAATCTCCCCGCCCCAGCAGTCATATGGGAACTAAAAGGCGACCAGGCCATAAATCGGGGGGGGGCCACCAGATTTCAGTTGAAACGGCTTGCAAAACTAGAGGAACCCCCATTGGACGAACCAAAAAGGAAACTTGACATAAACACACACCGCTACGTAATCACGAAATGGGGACCTTGGTCGGCCGCAAGGGAGAATGTCGCGGTTGTGAATGCAAAGGGCAGTAAGGAACCTCTTTGACGAGCAAAGGGCTAGACAACCGAAGCCGAAGTGGAGAAGTAAGAAATTGCCGGAGGTCGGGTAACGCAGGGAACGGAAATAGTCCTCGCCCGCAGTACACTCAACAATGAGGAAAAAATGGGGGCCGAGGGCAGTGGGCGCAGTACGGAGAAAAAAAAGTCGTTATCCGAGACAACGGGAGGGGGGGATAAAACCGACCCCACGGAACGAGAAGCGCCATTGGCATCTAAAACGCGCGAAGAGATCGCCTTATTTGAAAATCAACACAAAAAGGGACCGAACAATCAGGTAGTACCCGTTCCACGGAGATTGGGGGGGGGGGGGCTGTTCACTGGGCCAAAAAGAAGGGAGCTTGTTCACCTGAAGGAGGACGAAACAAAATCCAATCTCAAAGTAGTATTTCGGCCAAAAATACCCTGCAAAGGGGTCAACCCGAGTTCTCAAGCCGACGTGCTAAACCGTAGGGACGGGGATATCATGAGACGAGCGACGGGGGGACTACATTGGGGGACTAAAAGAAGTGAAAAAGAGGGGCTCAGAGAAGAAAGGGGCGACCGCGAACAGGTGCGTCTGGATGCGCAATGCAGCCTAATAAACGGAAATTTTGGGGGCTAGTCTGAAACCCGTCCAGTAAGGAAGCGCTGGGGGGAAACAAAAGATCTACAAGTGGAGGGACGCCGGAAACAAGGCGGAGGGCTCCGAAAAGAAAACGCCGGGAGGGCAGTACATCGGGAAATTTCCAGGCATTGCCCCTGAAAAGTCAATTACTAAGCCGTGAGGTCGAACTTGGGTTGCCAGCGGCAATTAAGAAATGGAAAATAGACCGTGGCCATGGGAATACTTTGAGAAAGGGATCAGGAGACGGTAAAAAAAAATGGAAGATCTTGGCGGGGGCAAGAGCGGAACCCGGATGAAGTGCAAGGGGGGGGAAAGAAAGCGGCCCCATTGAGGGGATAAAGTCCAAAAAATGTTCGGAGCAGAGGGGGGAGAAAATATTGTACCAGGGGCACCCGTAGAAAAAAAACAGACAAGGGGAATTACGCGGGTTACGCCGCAAAAACTGTTGGGAGGGGGCACCAATACGCAAGACCTATCCGGAGGGGACGGCTGCAAAAGGTAAAGCCACAAGGAAATCGTCGGAAAGCTGACTAACTGAGGGCGACAGAAAACAACTAAGAGCCTGCAATAAAAAGGGCGACACGGAACGGATCGCATCAGGTTGAAAGGAGGGAAATACCGGGAAAGCGCCCGGAAAAGGAAGTCAAAGCAGGGGTCAAAATATAAGCTGACAAAAAAAAGACGAATCGTGGAGAAGGAACCCTGAGGAAGGGGAGGGGGGGTAGCTCAACTATCAGGTGGAAAAAAGGGAGACCATCTCAGCACCCGGAAGGGTGACTAATACCAGAAAGGGCCAAATCGATACGCCGATAGATGCATTATTGTCACGGGGCCACGAGGGGAAGAATAACTGAATTCCCAAATTAAAAGCAGCGGAAAGAAAAGGGACTTCACAGTTCTGGTGGGCACTGAGGGAGTCCGTTCCTGATACGAAGAAGGCCCAACGGCTGGAAAAAGGGGACCTATCCGAGATCTGGGGAAGAAGGGGCTCCTAGAAAAGGGGACAACGAAGCTTGAGT